>Ga0209553_1001652_pt1 | contig 11081 bp, 8 predicted proteins | sample LauGreFBDMM110DN_2_FD_188217 | JGI IMG/M metagenome (GOLD analysis project Ga0209553, IMG submission 188217) | Freshwater lake microbial communities from Lake Michigan, USA - Fa13.BD.MM110.DN (SPAdes) (version 2) | ecosystem: Environmental > Aquatic > Freshwater > Lake | place: Lake Michigan, USA...
GGTCAAGCGGGTACCGCCCTAGGTGAAGCAGGGCAAGCTGCAAGGTTAGCAGGCAGTCAAGCTAGTTCTGCGATAGGCACTGGATATCAATCGGCTAAAGGTGCAATAGGTACTGGTTTAAGCAACGCAGGTACTTCAATAGGAACTGGATATCAATCGGCTAAAGGGGCAATAGGAACTGGTTTAAGCAATGCAGGTACCTCAATAGGGCAGAACTATCAAGCAGCTAAAGGTGCGATAGGGGGAGCTTTACCGGGTATGCAGCAAGGTCTTGGAAACGCAGCTACAACCGCTGGCAATTTCTTAGGTAACAACGCAAAGACTATTGGTGCGCTTGGTGCAGGTGGTGGTATTGCTTATGGTGCGTCTCAAATACCAGGGGCAGTTGAGAGAGGGGTTAATACCGCAGTGAACCAAAGCATGGACCGAGGTATGGATCGGTTCTCAAGCCATATGCAGCAGATGCCCGGACAAATTGGTGGCATGGCCAATCAAGCTATGCAGAATCTACCCGGTCAACTTAGTGGCATGGCTAATCAAGCTATGCAAAAAATGCCATTCCAAATGGGTACAGGTCAAACAACCGGAGGCTTTGCTGGTCCTTACAAACAAAGCAGCGAGAAGCGAGGAGCTCGAAATAGCATATTTACTGATTCCGGTAGATTTGCTGGTTTTGGTTCAAGAACAGAAGATATGCTAAACCAAGCAAGAGGACATGGTCCTAACCTTCGAGCTGCAGTTGATACATTAAGAGGTAAGGATTTTAAAGGTCTGTTAGGTAAAGAAGTGTTTAGAGACCTAAATTACAATGTGATGCAAGGGCGTCACCCAATTGGTCTTGAGGCTATGACCGCAGCTCGAAATATGGTGGATTATGATGTATTAAATCGAGCTAAAGGCATGACTTCGTTGCCTAAACAAGTGTTTAATACCATGCGTGATGCTCCTATAACTAAGAAAGTTCTTGCTACTTTGGCTAGTTTAGTGACAAAGCGTCCTCTAGTTGCTGCACTGGGTGCGGGTGCTGCAGGTGGTATGGCAAGTGGTGCAGGAGTTGCAGGTCTAATGGGTCTTGGTAAAGAAAGCAGTGAGAAACAAGCAATTGCAGCTCTTGCGGGCTGGGGGGCTAGAGCATTGCCAGCAATAGGCAAATACATGGGCATTGCTGGCGGGGTACCCGGTGCAATTGCTAAAGGTACTTATACTGCAGCTAAGGGGGTTCCAGGTGCAACAACAGGCGATGCAATTAAAGCGGTATTAAGAAACCCTCAATTACAACAACAAGCGGTAACAGGTGCGTCTACTGGTGTAATGAACCCCTTTACTGGTTTGCTAGCCACTGGAGATCAAGATGAGAGCTGGGGTCACTACCTTGGCCGAAGTGCACTTAGCGGTGTAGCTGGTGCAGCCGGTGGTGCCGCAGGTGGTAGAGGTACTCAAGATTTATTTAGACGCATGGGCGCAGGTACACAAATTGGTGCAACTGGAGATTTAATTGGAACGATTGCAGGCTACGATACAGGTGGTATGGGAGCTAAAGGTGGGTTTATTGGTGGTGGTTTGCTGCCAGCAAAAGTACCTCTGTGGATGGGGGATAAAGCAAAAGCATTAGCGGGTGGAATTCCTGGACTACCAGGAAGAATGGGGCCAACTGGACAGATCGGTACAGCCGGTAACACTGCCCAGCTTCTAGAAAAGCTAGATCCTTTAAGCTATCTAGGTTCAGGAATAGGTTCACTTGTGGGCAAGGGTTACAATGCAGTTAAAGGCAATGCTATTCCTAATGCATTAAGTAATGTTAAAGGTTGGGCTAAGGGTAATCCTATAGCAGCTTCAATAGCTGGTGTAGGCGGAGCTGGGATGCTCGGTGGAGCTTACCTAGGCAATAGAGCAGTGAACGCTATGGAAGGAGCTCGCGGGGATGTAAACCAACAGATGAATATGTTTAGGGCTCAAGCTAACAATCAAATGAATGGCCTTCGTGAACAAATTGGTGGGGGCATGGGCGGTATCGGTCAGTTCTTCAATGAGAACAAAAGTTGGTTAATGCCTGCGCTATTAGCCGGTGGCGGTGCCCTTGCGGGCGGTGCAATGGGGGGTGGTACAGGTGCAGCTTTAGGTGGTCTTAGCTTGCCTGCTCTCTACATGATGCAACAGAATGGCATGTTTGGTGGCGGTGGTGGTGCAGCTAATCCTTTACAAGCAGCTGCTAAACCACGTGCTGACTACGCACAGCAAAACCAACAGCTTGAGCGGGAAAATGTAGACAAGCAGGTTGCTGCTCGTAATCAAGATCCAAGGTTGGCTAGCCCTACGGCTAGTCAGTTTTTACCTAATAATCCTATAGAGGGTGGAATTAGGCAAGCCATAGACAACGCAAAAAAATATGATCCCATAACTGGCCGGATTATACAGAATTTCTCAAATAATCCTACTAAGCCAAAAACAGCGGGTGACAGAGCAGTAAGGCTCATGCGTCATTTTGCGAAGAATTAAATGAGTCTGTGTGTCGAGTAAGTAGCTGTGTGGAGCGCAAGGCGGGTTGGTAAAGTTTCCCGTATCATCTCTAGCAGCTGGGTGCAATTTATTTCCAGTAGATAGATTGCACAGAACGCTGCTGGGGAAAAATTCCTTGCGATCAGTGTTTCGGGCAGTTGGAATGGTGGCTGTTTTAAAGGGTCCACGAAGCCTCAGATCTCCTTTCGCCCTACCACCATATAACTTGAGACCTCTGACACGCCACAGGGTGTCACGTTTTGATGAGGAAAGGCGGAAACGCTAGACCGGGTGCGACTGCCTAGCTTGACTTTAAATTCTGGATTTTAAAAGATAAGAGATGATAGCAAAATGTTAATTGCAACATCTTGGGACGATGGCCTTGAAAGTGACCGCAGACTTTTATCTATCTTAGACCGCTACAATGTCCGCTCTAGCTTTGCATTATCTCCCGCTCGGCATCGTGTAACAGCCATTCCTAACGATGTACGAGACATTAACAAGTATGGTATGTTATTGCCGGTAGCAGAATTAAGCATGTACCAAGAACATGATGTGTGCAGTCATACAGTAGAACATCGAGAGCAAACCAAGTTAGATGAGCTACAGCTGCGACTTGATCTGTATAATGGCAAAATCCAACTTGAAGATATTTTTAAAAAACCAATAGTAGGTATAGTATGGCCTTATGGCTGTAGTAACTCTAATACGATCCTACATGCACAGCAGTTAGGTTACGACTATGGGCGAGTTACGCCAGCCAAACATCGGAGTTGGCATTACCAGAAATGGGACATTGTTCCTTGGTCTTGGCATACCCCTTTGGAAGATTTGTTAAAATATGACTTTCGTTGTTTAGCTTTATCTGGTCACACTTATGAGTTTCGCAATGAGAATGACTGGGAATATGTTGAAAGATTTTATAGAGATGCTTCGAGAGATTCACGCTGCAACTTAGTCACTTTGACTGAGCTTGCTCAAGCCCTTTAACTTGAAAGTTAACATGCAACCTACACATGCTTATAGTTTTGATTGTACTGGGGTTACTGTAGTACCTAATGCTTTGTCTATCGAGCAAGTTAACACTGCTAAAAGTCTAATTCAAGCTAACTGGCCACAAGGAGCACCTTGGAAGTTTCCAGTGTTACACTTAGGTCGTATATTCTGGGAGATGATGACGCATCCGCATTTGTTAAGCTTATGTGACCAGTTTGCAGGGGAACACTTTCGGATGGATCATACTTTTGGATTAACTTCTAATGGGGCGATACCGCAGCTGCATGGTGGACCACAATCAAGCCAATACTCCTGCTTCTACCTTCCATTGAATGGTGGACCTCGCAAAGGTATTGCAGGGCAGCTTAACTTTGGGTTCTGTCTTGAAGGCCAAAACCCTAGTACCGGTGGTTTCTGTTACATTCCCGGAAGTCACAAGGCTAATGACCCAAGGGCAGGGCTAGAAGTGTTTTCTGAGGTATATGGTAAAAAGTTTGATCATCCTTCGATTATAGTTCCTACCTTAGTGCCCGGCGACATGATCCTATTCACGGAAGCATTGATTCATGGGGATACTGGCTGGCGAAATCGTACTCCCGGAAGTTGTCGAATGCAGATCTATTACAAGATGACTCCGGGATTCATGTGCTGGCGAGATCCCGCCCAAAACCAGCATTTATTACAATATACTCAAAACGATCTTGAGCGTAGACTGATGTCTCCACCTTGGACAGGACAATACGGGGAAACCACCACATCGATGGGCACCGATAATGTCCGTAGGAAAGCAACGGTAAAACCATGACCCTAGCCTCGATTATTCGTATCTTAGGTAACGAAAATCCTCCACGAGATGTGTTTGGGCAGCGGGAGCAAGTGCTTCGACAGCTTTTAACTAAGGAACCAACTTACCCTAATGTTACTAAGTGGTATTTATTAAATCGCTTGTTTGATAGGACTTACCGTCGACAACTGTGCGAGACACTTGATCAACATAGTGGGCATTACATTACCTTTGGATTTGATTACGCAACACCTGCAAATGAGAAACAGTTGCGGGTTGCTGGTATCAATTTGAATACTGCTCGCAATTACGCAGCTAAAGCTGGAATAGCTTTAGCTAGGTATGCTGTCGTACTCGATGGTGACTGTGGGTTTACTGAAGAAGGTTGGGCTCCAGTAGCTGAAGCTATGCAGCAAGACACCCATCGTTATTTAAGTATTCCGCATCGTCGGCATGGTACTGAGGCACAAGGCGAGCCGATGTTAGCATTTAGAGACGATAGTGATTTAAGGTTTGATGAACGCATTTCATTTGGGCAAGGAGACAAGCTTGAATTGCTTTTTCGCCTAGGACATGAACGCACTCCATATAGCGGGCACCTCAAAATTACAGGTAACTTAACTAAGCTGGTAGGAGAGGTACTGCATTACGGAACTGGTGACGACAAGTTGGAGAAGTCATTAGTAGATAGAGAGAAGCTGCGGAATGAGTCTATGCACCAATTTGAGCTGCGTGTGCGGGATTGGCCTCGAATTGAGTTTCGAGTTTTCGGCCCACATTCGGAAGTGTGGAAGCAGATCGATGGTTTCTTTGACTTTTCAGGGCCTTACAGCGGTTTTGCCCTTGATGCTCCTGACAATGCACACTTTGTTGAAGTTGGTAGCTGGCAAGGTAAGAGCGTAATTTATCTAGCAACACAGCTGCGTGCGATGGGCAAGCGTGCTAAGATTGATGCAGTTGATACTTGGGATGGTGGTCAAGATAAAGTGTTACAGCTTAAAGTTGCGGAGATAGGCGGACCCGCTGCCCTCTTTGCCAGCTTCCAAGCTAATGTTCAAAAGGCAGGGTTTGAAGGACAGATTAACCCAGTAAGGTTAGATTCGGTGGCTGCAGCTGCTCAATATGCAGATAATTCCCTTGATATGGTCTATCTTGATGGTGGGCATAGCTACGAACAAGTACTAGCGGATTTAAATGCGTGGTATCCTAAGGTTAAGTTAGGTGGTGTTATCGGTGGTCATGATTTTGTTTTTGAACATCCAGTAAGTCGTGCTGGCGTGGTGCGAGCGGTGCTTGAGTTTTTTGCAGATAAGCCATTAGAAGTACTACCCCATGCCCGAACTTGGAAAAGCGTAAAGTATGGAGAAGAACCGCTAAACGAACGCAAACGGAGGTGGTGCTAATGCCAAACGAGCGTAAAATACTACATGTAGATTGGCCTCTCGAACTTCAGCTAATGAATAAGCTTAGAGACAATCTTCTTTCGCTAAACATCAATGCATCTAACACCGTTGTAATTTCAGTGTCCCCTGACTATTCTTCAATAATCTCCCAATACTTAAGGCACCAGCTATCTCAGGATGGTGAAATCTGTGCAGGGTTTGGTGTTGATGTTCCCTATCCCGATCAAGAGTTTGACGAAGACTTTGTTAACTCTTTCTTAGCTATCTTCTACTTAAACCTTTACGCTATTAAAGACAAGAAAATCTTATTAGTCGAAGCGGGTGTCATTCGAGGTAGCAACTACACAAAGATCGTTGAGATAATCAAACAAAACCTTAAAATGACTAACGAAGTACTTACACTTGCCATGTTTGAAAATTATGGCAGTAAGTTTAAGTCTGACTTTGTAGGCAGATACTACGATGACTCTAAAGAGGATTTAACTTTTTGGTGGGAAAGACCAAATAAGCATTGGCTGCTCTAGTAAATGACAAGGGTATAGAGGTACAATCTATCTCGCTGCTAGTACGTTAGTGCAGCTATTCTCTCTTCACGGATGAAGGAGGTTGGCATGAGTACTTTTGTGAAAGGCAGGTGATCATATCTCAGTCGGGCTCGTCCCGGAGGTATGAGTTTCTGGGATGGGCTCGATTTGTTTGTCAAATTGGGCTGGGTCTGTTGACATAAAATACCAACATTAGGTATTACTAATAGTTGATGACATAAGAAAACAACAAGGAGCATTACAATGCGCAGAAGTTTAGCAAGCCATTATCGAATTAAGACCGCACACCATTTACTTAACATCGTTGCGTTAAAGCGAGAAATGGACACCTATAGTGTAGATGGTCTGTTGAAAGCTGCTTCTACTGGGCACAGCAAAGAAGCTTGCCTAAGGTACGCTGGACTTCAAGCTGCTTTACTTTTTGAGAAACGAGCATTTGGAAGTTATGCTTCTATGGGGGCAGGACAACGAAACTATGCACCTCCAGGATTAACAAGTGTCGTGGCGGCCCCAGATACTAAAGGTGGTGGTGTTCCATTAAATGCCTTTGGTACAGCTTCAAAAGCGCAACAGCCTATACCAAAACCCGCTCCTCTTACTGCTGCTGCAATTCCTAAACCAGCAGGTTATTCTACCCCAGTTCCAAATCAGTTTTCTATGACTCCATTGGAACAATCTCGTAAAATTATAGCAAATCAAGCAGCTGATTTTAAACCTAAAGCTAGTCCAACACCACAAGCTAGCCCAACACCACAAGGCAATGCCAATGCAACTAGTGGTTTAGGTTATAATCCTGCTGGCTCTGGAAGTGGAAAACCTTCAGGTAAAAATACCACCCCAACTCAAGGCAATGCCAATGCAACTAGTGGTCTAGGTTATGATCCTACTGGTTCTGGAAGTGCTGGAAGAGTTTCGGGTAGGCCACCTATCCCAACCAAACCTGAAAATGAAATGGGTAGCGGAAGTTTTAAACCTACTGCTACTTCGCAAAGTGCGGATGAAGAAGCTTACATGAAGAGCATAGAGCCTACTGCTCCTTTGGCTAAACTTAGCCCAAATACTGAATCTGTACCTGCCGCACAAGAAGCAATAGCTGCGGAATCGCAAGGTAATGGTCGCAGTGGTCGCTTCTTTAATGGACAAGGTATTGGGCAAGGTATCCAAAACCGTGGTCGTCTATTTGGGCGAGGCCGTTAATTAGTTAAAATCTAGAATTGAACCTAGGCACTTAACTGCAGCTTAGGTTCAACTTAGTTTCTTATGAGGGATAGTATGGCAAAGTACACGAATGAAAAACTTGCTTGGGCAGCTTTGTCTAACATGTTTCCTGATTCGTATAATCCGCTAGGTGCTATCGGTAATATGATTAGTGGGGCACAGACTACCCCTGATGTGCCTACTGCAGGCATGATGAGGGATCGGGCTAATGGCACAGATACTGTCTCAAGGCAAAAAGCGGTAGAGGCAGCTAAACCCCTGACAAATTTAACGGTTCCCAATACTGACCCCGACCAAGCTTGGTATAACATTCCTGGGCACATTGGTAATATGTTTAGTGGTCCATCCCAACCTCCTCCAGCTGCCACAACTAGAGGCATGATATTGGACAGAGAAAGAGGAACGGATACTGCATCAAGGCGAGCAGCTCAAAGTGCACTGGCTGGAACAAATATGGGGGGCGGTGCTCCTATTGGTGTAGGTGCAGCAGCGGGAACGAATTTTGGTGGCGGAACTCCTAATGGGGGTGTGAGTAATTTACCCCCTAAACTGCCTGCAATGGGCAGTAAACTGCCTGCAATAGGCGGTAAGATACCTCAACTTAATGGAGCTAAACAAGCAATGGACAAGCAAGCTATAGCCTTTAGAGCAAATCGTTTACACATTCTAAATACAGAGATTGCTCGATACAATCCTGCCAATTTGATTAAACAAGCTGCAGACTATCCTACTACAAGGAACAAGCAAGCATGTGCTTACTACCTTGGGTTGAAGAAGCAAGCAGCGATAGAAAAGAAAGCGTTTCTTAGCTTAATAGGTCAAGGCATAGCAGGAGCGGGCAGATTACTTGCAGCTCCATTTGGAGCCGTAGCTAGAGGTCACATGGCCGACGCAGGAAAGGCAGCGTTAAGAGGTGTGAGCTATGCAACTAAAAAAGCTCCGATTGCATCTTTAGCTGGGGCTGGTGGGCTTACGCTTGGTGCCGAACATTTTGGTCTACCATTCTTAGGTGATGTAGCTGATGCTACCAAAGCCAGATATAACGATACCGAAAAAGGAATAGGAAACTTCTTTCACAGACTTGGTCGAGGTTACAACGCAACTACTGCTGATCCAACTTCTGACTTTGCAAGTTCTGGTATAAACAAAGCTAAAAAAGTAATAGAAAGCGTTACGCCTAAGTCTATAAATAGCACAGTAACTAATTCTGGTATCATACCTTCTAAACCCTCTAGATATCTTAGAGTAGAAGAAGGTTCGATCCCTGCTGAGTACAAATCTAGATCTTTGCCTGAGAGTAATCCTCAATGGAGAAGTGGAACACGTGGTCGATACTACGATTATTAGTCTGTAAGTTTTTTTGATGGAAATGTTGACAACCACTTTGTATGTTAGTTCTTCATGTCAAAGCTTAAACTTATAATCACCGGCTGGCCCCGTGGTGGCTTGGGTTACATTGCTGAGCTATTACGGCGCAGCGGGGTAGATGTTGGACAGACATTTGATGAAAGCACTTCTAGCAGAAACATTGAAGATAAGTTACAAGCTGCCAAAGAAATAGAAGTTTCTCCATTTTTGGTACCTTGGTTAGGGTGGAAGAAGTTAAAGGATATCCGTGTAATATTCATCACACGAGATCCAATGCGCATTTTAAACAGTTTTCACTTTCATGGATTATTCCATGAGGAAAAAATGTCTGTAGTCAAGCAGAGAGCTTATCGAGTATTTTCTAATTTTGAAGACACTTACAAGGGTAAACCAGTACAAGCAGCAACAGCATTCATAGCTAATTGGTATGTTATGGCTGTAACCCTTTGCCCTAATTTAATCGAATTGCCGGTTGAAGAAGATCCAAGCCATTTACTTAGTGTAATTTTACCAGAACAAGTTGTTGCTGCTCCTTTCTGTCCTCCTACAGTAAACAGTTCTAATTGTCGGCAAGTTTTAGTACCTTCTCAGCTTCCGGAGAAAGATGGTCAAAATATGTTATCTCTCCTCATAAAGTTGAGATACCACACACGATTCTGGCTCCCTTGCGGGGGCCATGCTCATTACACTAATGCAGATTGGCACTGTTAATGAACCCAATTGTTGTTAATCGTTTTAAGCCTTACCGTAGGATGCGCTGGACACGATCTAATTATCTGTGGCAAGATAGTAACCCTTATTTAGCTAAATATAATATTAAAGTGGAGCATGAATCCGCAGGGCCTCACGATGTAATGGCTATACCATGCCCGCACTTACCGGATAAAGAAGCGTTTGTGCATCGAGACAATGTCATTGATATTGCAAGGGGGCATCATGGGACTATGGATTTTCAAGATACTCCTTTAATTTGTGATAGCTCCTTAGACTATGCTTACTTAGATCCTGTCATGCGTAGTCTAATCAGTCACCCGCAAGTTCGTGCGTATATGCCTGGTTCAGCTTTTCGCAATCCTATTGTACAGCAGCGGGGGTTTCATGGTGGGGAATACTACGGCACAGTTTATACCCAACGAGAGCTGTATGACAGTGGACCTTCTCCCCGCCAAAACCGCCATCCAATGCCAGCAGAAATACTGGCTAAGATTCAACCGCTTAACCGCCCTGTGACTCCTCCTTTCTCGGACGCTGTATTTGAGTACATAGCTAAAAAAGTTAAACCATTAAAAGAGCGTAACATCGACTTGTTATTTAGCGGAAGAACCCGATACGGAACTCCGGTAAAACCTTCGTACCCTACGAGGCATCGGCAGCATCTTGAGCGTATATGGCACACATTGCCCGGTCATAAGATTTTTAAATCTTACGATGATTACGAGGGAACTGTAAAAGGAGGTAGGAAGGTAGAAGTGTATAAGTATCCTTATGAATATGTGGATGCTTTAATGGATACCAAGGTGATTGTGAGCCCTTGGGGTTGGTCTCCTTGGTGCATTAGGGACATAGAAGCAATGGCATGTGGTTGCATAGTAATCAAACCTGAATGCAGCAATATGTTAGTCTACCCTGACATCTATGATCCTCATCGACAGTTGCTAGTTTGGTGTGATATCTTATATGAAAAGTTGAGATCACAGTTGTTTTATATTTATAAAAGCTTAGACGAGATGCAAGATCGGGCAGACCGTGGCCGACATTTTGTCACGGATGCCCTATACCCTAACGATAAGATTTATGCGAGCTGGACTAAGGACATACGACGCATATTAGAGAATGCGTTAGAGCGTCCTGCGTACAGTGTTGCTGCACAAATGCTGGACTTTAACTCTTAAACCATTTACCGCTGTTGCAGGATTAAACATACCTGCCCATAATTAAAAAGTTAGATAGGCTCTGATTGCCATTTTACTAGCAACGCACCGTCATGGAGGATTTGTGTATGCCAGGTAAGCTCAAGTATGATATTCCCATTCAAGTTATCTTTGATACAGCAATAAGTTGTGGTGGTAGCTTAGCTAAAACAGCTACAGCACTAGGTATACCTCATCGTTCCACTATTGGGCATAGGCTTAAGAAAGCTGGGCTGATGTCACGCATGCGTGCAATGACTAGCACCAAGCAAAAGACTTCAACAGCTGCTAAAGAAAAACTAACCATAAACGAACGAGGTCAATTTACTGAAATTGATTATGTGGGAGACCAGATTAATAC
>Ga0209553_1001655_pt1 | contig 11071 bp, 9 predicted proteins | sample LauGreFBDMM110DN_2_FD_188217 | JGI IMG/M metagenome (GOLD analysis project Ga0209553, IMG submission 188217) | Freshwater lake microbial communities from Lake Michigan, USA - Fa13.BD.MM110.DN (SPAdes) (version 2) | ecosystem: Environmental > Aquatic > Freshwater > Lake | place: Lake Michigan, USA...
CCCGCCCGCCATGATGACCGCTTGAATTGGCAACACGGCAGCTGGCAGCAAGTGGTCCAGCAGGACGAGATCGACGACCCGTTTTTGGCGATCGAGGATCGGCAATTGCCGGATGAATCGCTCTTCCATCAACAGCCGCATCTCATCGTCGGGCGTCCCCTCGGGAACACTGACGGGAGTCTCGGCCGGCGTGCCGCGTTTGGCGTCAAGCAGCAGTTGGACCGGCTGATCGAGCTTGGTTCCCGCCAGCATGGCTCGACGAATGTCGCCGTCGGTCAGTGTGCCGAGGAGATGGTTTTCGAGGTCCGTGACCAGCGCGATCGCACACTCGCTGCGGTCGATCATTTCGATCGCCTCGCGAATGGAACTGCGCGGGGAAATGAGTGGCAGAGTCGGCATCGACATCCGTGTCGCATCCTCTCACCAGAAAGAAAAAGCGTGGGAATGAATTACCGGAAACAGATCGAACCCGGCGAGTTCGCCTGGCAGGTGATCGACTTCCACGCCCAATGGACGTTGAGGTTTGGGTCTCGTTTAACCGCAAGCCGAAGGCGTGCGCGTCGATGTGCGAGGACTGGTCGCATCGCGTCACACATCCGCGCACGCCTTCGGCTTGCGGTTAAACGATGTTGTATGACGAAAACGAAGTCCGGCTTTCAGAAAAGCCGGACTTCTAAATCCCACCTCACGCGGCGGCGCGGTCGGCTTGGAACTCGTGTTCCCAGACCGGATGACGCAGCTTCCATTCGCCACCTTCTTGCTTCCAGAGATGCGGCGAACGGAACTTGTCGCAAAGTTGCATGAAGTGATCGGGCTTCATCCCGATGTAATCCATCACTTCGTGGAAGAACTTGGCAGGGAACTCGCCGTCGAAGCGCTTCACGAGTGCGACTGCGTCTTCACGAGTGAGATGCTTGTTGCGAACTTCTTGGGCCGAGTCATACGTGGCGCGGCCGATACCGAACTTGATCCACGTCGTGTAGTAGTGGAAGCCATCGATCTTGTCGTCGAGGCTGTTGTACTTGCTGTACGTCCCCTCGGTGCGGAACGGGTTGGCTTCGAAGCCGGTGTGCTCGACCGCGTAGTAGTACGCTTCTTGCGGCGTCCACTTGAGGTAGTAGCCGAGGTAATGCACATCGACCGGGCACTTGTCGTAGTCGGAGGCTTCCGCGGGCAGATATGCCTTCAGGTCCGCCAATTCGACGTTGTACTCGGACATGATTTGCTTGATCGGCAGACCAGCCAAGCGAATCTCGTCGAAGTTCTTCATCGAGTGATAGGCTTTGTCCCGCAGCGACTTGTTGTTGTCGGCGATCGGGTTGCCGTACTCGGCTTCGTTCTCTCCGTAGAAGACCAGCGGGATGCCGAACTTCAACGCGAGCTTCGGGCCGAGGTTCTTCTGTCCGAGAATGAACGTCTGGAACGGATGGAGCAGATTCTCAATCGACAGCCGGGTGAGGAGCTTCATCACCTTGCCGTTTTGATTGAAGCTGATGTTGTCAAAGCCCCCCACGTCGAGCCACGCCTTGAAGTTCTTCCAACCAATTTCGGTGTAAAGAATCGGCGGCCACGTCACGGTCAGCGGGTGCATGCCGTACTTGTACTTCAGGACGTGCGCCTGCATGCAGCTATCCTTGCCACCGCTGCCGGGGACGAGGCAGTCATACGAACCGTCCTTGCTGCGGTGCTGGTCGAGCAGCGCGAGCAATTGCTCTTCGCGTTCGTTCCAGTCGATCTGATCCTTGATGTCGCCGAAGCGGCAGGAGTCGCAGACTCCTTCCTCGTCGATGGCCATCGTCCTGATCTTGCGATCGGCCGTGTTCTTGAATTCTGGAGTCGATGCGGGGCGCTGGTTCGAGATCACGCAGCGCTTGCAGTAGGTGACTTCCTGGGGCAGACCGTAGTAAGCAGGCAAGGTCTCAACCGGCATGTCGATACTCCGTTAGGGAATGGCGTTGGGAAATGAACTGGGCAATTTGTTGATAGATCTGCAAACCGTCGGTGCCGCTCTTCTCGGGATGGAACTGGAAGGCACACGTGTTGCCGACCCGCACCGACGAACAGAACTCGACATCGCCATAGCGTGTCACGGACAGTCGCACGGACGGATCCGTCGGCTGCACGTAGTACGAATGGACGAAGTACATGTACGCCCCCTCGGCCTGACCGGCGAGAGGCGAATCGGCCCAGATATCTTGTGTTCCAGCGTGGCTCGGTCGATGGATGCGATTCCAGCCGACCTGCGGAATCTTGAGAATCTGGCCTGAGGAACCATGTGGATCGCGGAAGCGCGTCACTGTCCCGTCGATCAAGCCCAGACCTTTGTGGCATCCGAACTCTTCGCTCTCGGACATCAGCAATTGCTGGCCAAGACAAATCCCGATCAGCGGTTTGCCTGAATGATGGATGTAGCGGAGCGGGCCGACGAGGTCAGCTTTGGTCAGGTTGTCCATCGCGTCGCCAAAGGCACCGACGCCCGGCAGCAATACTGCGTCGGCGGCGAGAACTTGTTGCTTGGAGTTGGTGATCTCGGCGTCCAAGCCGACACGTTCACACGCGCGATGCACGCTGAAGAGGTTCCCCAAACCGAAATCGACAATGGCGACCTTGAGTCGCGGCTGATCGGACATCCGTGTCCCCTCTCATGTTCAATCGAAAGACATTCGTGACGTTTCAGTCATAGTGAGCCGGGTGGCGTAAGCCCCCGGACTCTTGTATTCCAAAAGTGCAGGGTGGACATTGCCCACCATTGTGCGACAGATCACGGTGGGCAATGCCCACCCTACGTGAATCAGTTCCAGCGGCAATCGACACCACTGTCGTACAGATGCTGCTTCAAGCCTGGCAGTGAGAACCCATTGATCTTGCCGAAGCCCCGTTGCTTCTTCAGAAACTCGGTGTTCCCTTCGCCCGAGTAGTTTTCGCCCAGTGCGTCGTAGGTCTTCAGGAAGTCGTAGTGGAGGCACGAGGCGATCGAGATCGCGTCGGCCTTCCCTTCGGTGATGACGGCTCGCACGTCGTCGATGCTCCCCGCACCGCCGCACGCGATCACCGGGATCGACACGGCTTCCGAGATGCGTCGCGTCAGGGCAAGGTCGTAGCCCTTGCCCGTTCCCTCACGATCAACCGAGGTGATGATCAGTTCGCCCGCGCCGAGTTCCGCCGCTCGCAACGCCCATTCGTAGGCATCGAGTCCGGTCTCGTTGCGACCACAATCGGTGTAGGCCATGTGAGTCCCATTCGGCTGACGAATGGTCTCGATGGAGACGACGATCGTGGACGAACCAAACTTGTTGGCCGCCTCGCGAATCAATTCCGGGCGAGCGATCGCGGCGGTGTTGATCGCGACCTTGTCAGCTCCCGCACGGAGGACATCGCGGATGTCATCGACACTGCGGAGACCCCCGCCCACCGTGAGTGGGATGCTGACCTCTTGTGCCGTCCGACGGATGATGTCGTTCAGACTGTTGCGGTTGTAGAGACTGGCGACGGCGTCCATATAGAACAACTCGTCAGCACCGTTCTCGTAATAGTGCTGTGCGAACCGCTCGGGTTTGCCCAGCACGCGAAGCCCTTCAAGGTGAATGCCCTTCACCAAGTTCGGACCTTTGATATCCAATCGGGGGATGACTCGAACGCCCACGCTGAATCCTTTCAGAGCTGGCCAACGTAGGGTAAGCGTCTCGCTTACCCGTTGACTCAATCCAAATCCGGGCAAGCGAGACGCTTACCCTACGTTTTCCACAGCCTGTTTGCGTTCGCACTCGCTCACGCTTCGGGTTGCTGTGCGACACCAACACGATGGAATGAGAACCAGACCATCCTCAAGCGCGCGATGTTTAGTGGCCCTCGCGATTCCTCGCAAGATCAATCACGCCGCTCCGCGCAGAGCACGTCGCGATTGAACCTGTTGTTGAATGTGTCGCACCGTCTGGCAGACTCGGCTGACTTGATCCGCCGTGATCCCGACCGAACAGGGGAGGCTCAAACACTCGGCGACAAGTCGCTCGGCGACTCCCGCGTTCATGACTTGCGCCGGTTGATGAGCCGGACTGTCGTGCATTGCCTGCCAGAGGGGTCGTGTTTGAATGTTCTGCTCGTGCAACTCCCGCCGCAGTTCGCGGCTCGTCAGACCGAACTCGGCGGAGTCGATCTGGATCGTGTAGAGCCACCACGTGCAGAACACGTCGCGAGACGACTCGAACGGAATGACGCCGGGAATCCCCGCCAACTCTTGGTGATATTGCGCCGCCACGCGTCGCTTGGCCGAGATGTAATCTTCGAGCCGTTCGGCCTGAGCGCAGCCAAATGCCGCCAGAATGTTGGGCAAACGAAAGTTGAAGCCGATCTCGTTGTGGACGTACTCGATCGGATCGTCTTTCGCCTGAGTGGTCAGGTATCGAGCTTTTCGCGCGAGAGCTTCGTCGTTTGTGACGATCATCCCGCCGCCACCCGTCGTGATGAGCTTGTTCCCGTTGAAACTCGTGCAACCCAAGTCGCCCAAACCACCGACCAACTGGTCCTTATACTTGGTCCCCAACGCTTCGGCGGCATCTTCCACAACGAGCAAATCGAAGCGGCGAGCCAGTTCCAAAATGGGGTCCATGTCTACTGAGTGGCCAAGGACATGAACCGGCTCGATGGCGCGGACTCGTCGCCCGGTCTGCCGATTGCGCAGCGCTCCGTTCTTCCAGTCGCAGCGCTCGGTCAGAAAGTCTTCGACCAAGTTGGGGTCCATCTGCCAGTGCAGCGGCTCGGCGTCGATGAAGACGGGCCACGCATTGGCGTACCGAATCGCATTGGCCGACGCGATGAATGTCAGCGTCGAACAGAGGACTTCGTCATCCGGTTCGACACCGCCGACCTTCAGCGCGACTTGCAGGGCCGACGTACCGTTGACGGTGGCGACGGCGAACTGCGTCCCCATCCGTTCGGCGATCATCTTTTCAAACCGATCGACGTAGGACCCGACCGAGCTGACCCAGCCGGTGTCGATGCAGTCTTGAATGTACTTCCCTTCGTTTCCCGCAATTTGCGGCACGCAGAGCGGGATCATTTCGGCAGGCACAGAGCCGCCCGGTTCATACGTTGTAGACATCGGCGCGATACCTCCCGAGGTTGCTCTTCATCCATTCGATGGTTGTCCGCAGACCATCTTCAAATCGAATCTTCGGTTCCCAGCCAATCAGTTCTTTGGCGAGGCGATTGTCGGCGAGCAGTCGTTCGACCTCGCTCTTGGCCGGACGCAACCGTTGGTCGTCGGTGACGATCTCGACCGGACGGCCCACGATTGCGATGATCGCTTTGGCCAGATCACCAACGCTGATCTCACGGTTCGATCCGAGATTGACCGTCGCCCCGAGAGCCTTCTCTTTGGGAGCTTCCGCCGCTTTGATGAAGCCATCGACGGTGTTGCTGACGAAGTTCAGATCGCGCGTCGGCGTGAGGCTCCCCAGCTTGATCCGGTCCTGACTGAGAGCCTGCGAGATGATCGTCGGCATCACCGCGCGGGCCGACTGCCTCGGACCGAACGTGTTGAACGGGCGAACCGTCACGACGGGAGTCTCGAACGAGCGGAAGTAAGACTCAGCCAGCTTGTCGGCCCCGATCTTGCTGGCCGAATACGGCGACTGCCCTTGGAGCGGATGCTTCTCACTGATGGGAACTTCGAGCGCCGTCCCATAGACCTCGCTGGTCGAGGTGTGGAGGACTCGTTCCGTCCCCATTTGCCGCGCGTTTTCCAGCACGTTCAGCGTGCCGATGATGTTCGTGTTCACGTAGGAGATCGGTGCGACATACGAGTACGGGATCGCAATCAGTGCCGCGAGATGAAAGACGATCTCGCGGTCCTGCATCGCGTGTTGCACGCTGCCGCGATCGGCGATGTCTCCCGACACGACCTCGACCTGCGACTTGAGCGGCGAGGTATCGAGCCAGCCCCAACTGCCGAGCGAGTTGTAATGCACGAGCGCTCTCACGCTCGCGCCCAATTCTACGAGCCGTTCCGTGAGATGGCTCCCAATAAAGCCGCCCGCCCCCGTCACGAGCACTCGTTTCCCCGTCCAGTTCATACTGTCGTCCTTGAACTCTGGTTTGTTGTTTGAAGTCCGACTTTTCCTAAAGCCGGACTTCGTGTTTTGGATTGGTTCGGCTCTATAGCATCGCTTCACGGCGTCCGGTCACATCAGGCCGCCTTCGCTGTTTGCTCAATGACCTTGCTCGACTTCGTCTCGACACTCCGTACCGGCCGATCCACCGGTGATCGAACGAACCGAATTGCCGCCCAAGACCGCGACAACCAATGACGCTGCATGAACGGCTTCTCAATCACCACAAACAACCCCGCGCTGACTGTGATCGCCATCGTCAGCAGGGTGATGAGGGCGATGAAAAACGGGGCCAGTCCGGTCTGAGGCAACGGCAGAAAGCGAGTGACTGCCGCATCGACAAATGCGAAGAGGCGATAGTGATAGAGGTAGACCGTGTAGCACATTCCGCCAATCGTGAAAATCGCAGGATGTGTCAGGAGGTGATGGCACAATCGACCGTGAAACGCCGCCCGGGCGATGACAAACAACAGCGGTGGAACCAGCACCGAATCGGCTCCTCGTAGGTGGGCGATCACCGTGAGTGCTCCGACGGCGATCAGCCCGCATCCATCCCACAACAGATCGCGCGGCGGCTTCCACGATTGCCAGTCCGTGAGATAGCAGTCCGCCAACAGGAACCCCGTCAGAAAGAAGTTGATCTCCGTCAGCAGGTGATATCCATGATTGTTCCCCGCGTCCTTCACGAACAATTGGCTCGCCAGCACCATGCCACCGACAAGGATCGCTCGCCGCAGCACCTTCGATGGCACGCGAAAGATCAACGCGAGCAGCGGAGCCACGATGTAGAACTGAACCTCCACTTCGAGCGACCACGCCACGCCGTTGATGCTGCTCCCGGTGCCGTACCAAAAGTTGTGGCAGTAGCAGCAGCTTGCCAACCAGTGCGGCCACAGCGCGTCCGCCGAGTTGCCTCGCAGGAACACCAAGTAGGCAAACAGAACTGTCAGGTTGATGAGATACGGCGGTTCGATTCGTGTGAGTCGGCGAATGTAGTACGACTTCAACTCGGGAGTTGTTTCTCTCGCCAGATGTGTGCGAGCGAACGGGACCGCCAGAATGAAGCCGCTCACCATGAAGAACAGTTGCACGCCGAGGAAGCCGCTGACGAACGCTTGCATCAGCGTTTCAAAGATCAGCCCTTCGACGGGTGACTCGGGACGATACTTCCACAGGTAATCGGTCGCGTGGCTGAGCATCACGCCGAGTAGTGCGACGAACCTCAGACCGTCGATTTCACGAATGAGTGCGGCGCCACTGGTCGTACGCGAGAAGAGACGAAGAATTCTGCTCGTCAGAGTTCCGCCTTCAGGCGGTTCTTCGGGCCGGCTCAAACCGCAACTCCCACCGTCTCGCGCCACCATCGGCCTAAACTCCTGACCTGGCCAAAGGTCGAGCGGGAACACCGACCACGGTGACTCCCTCGGCAACGTCCTTCACCACGACGGCCCCTGCTCCGACGACGGCCGCGGGACCGATGCGAATCCCCTGACGGATCGTCGCGCCTGCTCCGACGTGTGCCCCCTGCCCAATGCGCACGCCGCCCGCCAGCGTGGCGTTGCTGGCCACGTGCGAGTGCGCTTCCAACACGCAGTGATGTTCGATCACCGCGCCGGTGTTCACGACCGAGTTGTCCTCCAGCTTGGCTTCGGTGTTGACGATGCTGCCCGCCAGAATCTGCACGCCACGACCGATCTCAACGGTGTCCGAGCAGATGGCCGACGGATGCCGCACGGACAGCGGGATTAGTCCTTGAGCCAGTCCGAGTTCAAACAGTTTGCGTCGCAAGCGCGTGTCGTGCGTTGAACCGAGGCCGACGACGAAGTGAGTCACGCCGCGCGCGATCAGTTCCGGCAGCAAGTCATCGCCGCCGAGAACCGGCACCCCCAGGATCAGCATCCCGTGGCGAGCCGGATCGCGATCAAGCAACCCGAGCGGCGAATTCTGGCCCGCAGTCCGCAGCGCATCGACGACGACGGCCGCGTGTCCTCCCGAGCCGAACACGACGTACGAAACGGGGGAAAGTGAATTGGCGTTCATGCGGCGGCGGCCTCCCTTGACGAGGCCAAGTCGGCGACCGTCAGATCGTGAAAGCGTTTGAGCGTCAGGCGTTCATCGAGCGGAATGGATCGCAATCGTTCGACGATCACGCTCGCCGCGTGGCCGTCTCCGTAAACGTTCCGCATCTGCTGCACAGACGCTTTGAATTGCGGATCGAGCGCGCGCCGCAGGGCGCTCGCAATCGGAGCGGTCTCGCACGGGACATCGATCACATTGCCGGAACGCGGTCGTCCCGATTGCCTCAAGCCGACGTTCACGACCGGTAATCCGAACGACGCGGCTTCGATGATGCCGCTCGACGAATTGCCAATCATCGCGGCCGCACGGCTCATCAGGCTGAAGTAGCCGCGCGTGCCCAAGTTGTCGAGCAACCGCGCATCAGGCCGTTCGCGGACGAAGGCTTCCATCATCCGAATCACCGTCTGTCCGCTGGTGTCGGCGTTGGACTTGGTGATGATGAGCGGCACGTCGAACGAGCGGAGTGCCTCTAGGAATCGTTCGACTTGTGCTTCGGTCTGTTCGTACTGCAACGTGACCGGATGAAACGTGACGAGGACCGGTGGCCGGTCGAGCTTCATTCCGACGGCCGCTTCCAACTCGGGTAGCTCCATCAATAACAGCGTCTTCAGATTGTCGAGACTCGGTGCGCCCGACATCGTCACGCGCCACGGCTCTTCTCCGAGTTGCACGATGCGCCGGGCATGTTCCTCAGTCGAAGCGAAATGCAGGTGGCTGTATTTGGTGATGGCATGCCGCAGTGCGTCGTCGATCGCTCCGTGAGTCACTTCGCCACCATGAATGTGAGCCACAGGAATGCGAAACGGGACGGCCGCCAGCGCAGCGGCGTGCATCTCAAATCGATCGCCCAGCACGAGCAGCAAGTCCGGCATGACGCGCGCGTAGACCTGAGCCAGCCCGATCGTCCCCAGTCCCATCGACGTGGCAATCGCGGCTGGAGTGTCGGCGGAAAGCAGCATGTCCACGCGGTCGCCGATCTCAAAGCCCTGCCGCGTGATCTCGTTCACCGTCCAGCCGAACAGCGGCGACAAGTGACCGCCGGTCACGATCAAGTGCAGTTTCAGTTCGGGGTCCGCCTGGATCGCGCGCAGCACGGGGACGTAGATCCCGAAGTCCGAGCGACCGACAGTGACAACAGCAATGGTTCTCAAGTTGGCGAGTCCCGTCTAAGGAACGGGAGCGCGATAACTTCCCGAACTGCGGTGATGTAGTCTGGACCCCTTGGTCCGGACGAAATTGTCGTTGACGGCAGCGATTGCGACTCGTCCGGACCAAGGGGTCCGGACTACGACCCTCGGGAAGTCATTGCGGCCCCGTTCCTAAGAAATGTCATCCAACGTGAGCAGCGATCCCGCCGAGACCGAACGGCGCAGACGCCGCTTCAGCAGATGAGGTCGCATGGACGGAGGCAACCCGGTTCCCGGCCGCTTCACCGCGATGTGCGTCTCATCCAAGATCGTCCCTTCCGGCAGATCGGTCGCAGCGACGAGACTTCGCCGCGCAACGGCCGCCGTGCTGACTTCGCTCGCGACCGGCGCTTTGCGACCCGTTCCGCTCAGACACTGCTCGATGATCCGCATCCCGCTGACGAGTTGCTTCAGTTCATGCGGTTCGAGCGAGGCGGCGTGATCGGGACCGGGCAGGGTTCGATCCAGCGTGAAGTGTTTTTCAATGACACACGCCCCGCGCGCGACCGCCGCGAGACTCGCCTCCAAACCGAGCGTGTGGTCCGAGTAACCGACGGGAACTTGAAACGCCGCTGCCAGCGTATCCATCGCTTTCAAGTTCACGTCGCGAGGATCGGCCGGGTAATTCGAGACGCAATGCAACAGCACGAACTGCTGGCAACCGGCCGCTTCGAGCGTCTCCACCGCCGTCTCGACTTCGCTCAAACGACACATGCCGGTCGAGACGATCATCGGCTTGCCGAACTGAGCGACATGCCTGAGGAACGAGAGGTTCGTTACTTCGCCCGAGGGAATCTTGAAGGCACAAACGCCGAGATCATTCAGAAAATCAGCCGACTCCTCATCGAACGGCGTCGAGAGAAACAGGATGCCGCGTCGCTGACAGTGAGCCACCAACTCGCGGTGCTGATCGTGCGACAGCTCCAACTGCTGAAGCATCTCTAACTGCGTATCGTTGTTACCTGTGTTCTGCTTCTGGTAATCCGCCTTCTGCGCGTGCTTGGTCACCAGCTTGATTGCTTCAAATGTCTGAAACTTGACGGAGCAAGCCCCCGCATCGGCGGCGGCGTCTACAAGTTTCAACGCCGCGTCGAGCGAACCGTTGTGATTCACCCCCGCCTCGGCGATGACAAAGCAAGGATGACCAGCACCGACCGTGGCGGAACCGATTGAGATGAGAGGATTAGACATCAACGACGGCCTCCTAAGGCTGTTGACTCGACCAGTTCAACACAGGAAAACAGACCTGTGTCGGCGATTTACCCAAGGCCTGAGATATGTGGCAAGAGGAGTCTGGCCCCGAGGCCATTCACCAGGCAGTCCAACCACCATCCACGATGATATTTTGTCCGGTGACATAGGCTGATAGATCGCTCGCCAGATAGGCCGCTGCGCCCATCATGTCCTCTTCCGTCCCCATCCGGGCGAGTGGAGTTCGTTTGACGTACCGCTCCTGAAACGAGGCGGGCTGGCCGCGCATGATGCCGCCAGGCGTGAGGGCGTTCACGCGAACCTGTGGTGCCATGACGGTCGATAGCCAGCGGGTCAGTTGGAGTAATCCTCCTTTGCTCGCCGCGTAGGCCGCTGGATTACCCATCGGCGTTCCCTCGTACAGGCTCATGTCGGGACCGAGCACTCCGTAGATCGACGCCACATTGATGACCGAGCCATGTCCGGACTGAGCCAGCGCCTCGGCAC
>Ga0209553_1001657_pt1 | contig 11063 bp, 10 predicted proteins | sample LauGreFBDMM110DN_2_FD_188217 | JGI IMG/M metagenome (GOLD analysis project Ga0209553, IMG submission 188217) | Freshwater lake microbial communities from Lake Michigan, USA - Fa13.BD.MM110.DN (SPAdes) (version 2) | ecosystem: Environmental > Aquatic > Freshwater > Lake | place: Lake Michigan...
CTGTGGTTCTCTGTCACCTTCGTGCTTTTGTATTTTTCGCGCGATTTGACGTTCACTTTTTTTGGTTGGCCATTCTCGTTTTGGGTGGCTGGCCAAGGTGCACTGATCGTCTATTGCTTGATCATTTGGTACTACGCTCGCTATATGAACAACCTTGACAAGGAATATGGCGTTTCAGAAGGAGAATCCTCATGAGTGTATTTGGAGCAGAAGGCCAAACCCAAGGCCAATTTCAGCAATCGCTGAACAAAGTTTTCATTTTCTACGGCGTGGGCTTTGCAGCCTTCGTTATTGTGCTCGGCGTCCTTGAACAAATGGGCATGCCAAAAGAGTACATTGGCTATGCCTTCTTGGCAGCCACGGTGCTTTTGTACGGCGGAATTGGTGTGATGAGTCGCACCAACGATGCAGCCGAATACTATGTGGCAGGCCGCCGTGTGCCAGCCATCTACAACGGCATGGCCACTGGCTCTGACTGGATGTCAGCGGCCTCATTCATTGGTATGGCTGGTACTTTGTACCTCACAGGTTACGGTGGTTTAGCCTTTATTTTGGGCTGGACTGGCGGCTACTGTTTGGTGGCCTTGTTCTTGGCGCCTTACCTGCGTAAGTTTGGCCAGTTCACCATTCCTGACTTCCTTGGCGCGCGTTACGGCGGCAACATGGCACGTCTGATTGGTGTGTTTGCGGCCATTTTGGTGTCCTTCGTTTACGTCGTAGCCCAAATCTTCGGCGTAGGCTTGATCACTGCCCGATTGACTGGTTTGTCTTTTGAGGTGGGTGTCTATGTGGGCTTGGCCGGTATTTTGGTCTGCTCGTTCTTGGGTGGTATGCGTGCTGTAACTTGGACTCAGGTGGCTCAATACCTCATCTTGATCGTTGCATACATGATTCCAGTGGTCTGGTTGTCGGTGAAACACACCAGCAATCCTGTGCCTCAGATTTCTTATGGCTACTTGCTTGAAAAAGTGACTGCCAAAGAAGAGCAACTCTTGAAAGATCCCAAAGAACTGGAAGTCCGCGGTATTTTCAAAGCTCGCGCTGATGCAGCCGCTGAAAAACTGAAAGATGTTCCTGCAGCCTTTGCAGCTGACAAAGAAGCCGCTACCAAAAAGCTGGAAGAACTGAAAGCTGCTAACGCACCAGAAGCTGAAATCAAGGCCGCTACAGCTGCTATTGCCGCTTTGCCAAAAGATGAAGCTGCTGCCAAGGCAGCTTACACCGCTGCACGCACGACCAATACGGCCCGAGCAGCGCCGCCTTTGCGTCACGCAGAGCCATTCCCTGGCAAAGATGATGCAGCCAAAGACATTTCTCGCAAGAACTTCTTGGCTTTGGTGTTTTGTTTGATGATTGGCACGGCCGCTTTGCCGCACATTCTGATGCGCTTCTACACCGTTCCCTCGGTGCGTGAAGCTCGTGAGTCAGTGGCATGGTCCTTGTTCTTCATCTCATTGTTGTACCTCACAGCGCCTGCATTGGCGGTTTTGGTGAAATTCGACATTTATACGCTGTTGGTCGGTACACCGATGGATCAGTTGCCTGGATGGATCGCACGATGGAATGTGGTGGATCCCACTTTGATGTCCGTGTCTGACATCAACAAAGATGGCATCTTACAGTTGGCAGAAATACGCTTGGGCGGTGACATTGTGGTGTTGGCCACACCTGAAATTGGCGGCTTGCCGTTCGTGATTTCTGGTTTGGTTGCTGCTGGTGGTTTGGCTGCGGCCTTGTCTACAGCTGATGGCCTGTTGTTGACCATTGCCAATGCTTTGTCGCACGACCTGTACTACAAAGTGATTGACCCCAATGCATCGGCCAGCCGCCGTGTGGCGCTCTCCAAAGTGGTTTTGGTGTTCGTTGCCTTGGCAGCTGCTTATGTTGCATCCTTAAAGATGGCTGACATTCTGTTCTTGGTGTCTGCGGCTTTTTCGTTTGCTGCGGCAGCCTTCTTCCCAGCTTTGACCCTTGGCATCTTCTGGAAGCGTGCCAACAAGTGGGGCGCTTCTTTGGGCATGATGGCTGGTTTGGGCATTTCGTTCTATTACATGACCAAGACACATCCTTGGATGTACGGCTTGTTTCACAATGGTTCACTCACACCTGAAATTCTGAAGGCCAACACATGGTGGGACATTGCGCCTATCTCTGCTGGTATCTTTGGCGTGCCGCTGGGCTTTGCAGTGATCATCATTGTGTCGCTGCTCACCAAGGCACCTGACCAAGAAGTTCAGGACCTCGTAGAGAACGTGCGTTTCCCTAGCTTTGACGGTTCTACCTCACAAGGTACCGCAATGCACTAAAGGTAAATAGTTTGCAAGATCAGTCTTGCAAACTTGTATCCTTTCAATCAAAAACCCCGATCGCAATTTGCGGTCGGGGTTTTTTTAACACTTATACTTTCCTGCTTTCAACATCAACATCTATGGTAATTTAAAAAACCACCAGATCAAATTTTAAAAAATTAGGAATTCGCACAATGACAAAAACGCTTGACACTTGGCTGGCCGAAGAAGCTAAAGCGATGGCTATTTTTGCAGCAGGGCCTGGCGATGGTGTTGCCAGTCGAGATCAAATTGCTGGTAAAACTGGCCTGGAAATGATGCAGGCCATTTTGCGAGGTGAATTGCCGGCTGCACCGATTGGCAAGACGATGAACTTTTGTTTGATTCATATAGAAGAAGGTCAAACTATTTTTCAGGGAACGCCTAAGCCGGCGTTTTTCAACCCCTTGGGCACCATTCATGGTGGGTGGATTGCAACCTTGCTAGACTCTGCTTTGGGCTGTGCCGTTCACACCAAAATGCCAGTGGGTCGTGCTTACACCACAGCTGAGTTAAGTGTGAACATGGTGCGCGCTTTATCGCCTAAGGTTGAACGCGTGCGGGCCATTGCCAATGTGCTTCACTGTGGCCGGCAATTGGCCACTGCAGAAGCTAAGTTGCTAGGGCCAGATGGCACTTTGTATGCGCATGCCACGACAACTTGTTTGGTATTTGAAGTGAAGTGATTTAAACCTTATCGGAAGTCAAAATGAGAAAATGTAACTTGAACTTAACTCAACGTTTTTTAATTGCGTTAGGTCTGTGCGCCTGTTCAATGTCGACTGTATGGGCGCAAAACGATTTTGCACAATCAGCAGCGAAGGAGCCTGGCGCAAAAGTCACTGCTTCAGGCTTGGTGTTTCGATCTCTTCAAGACGGCCAGGGTGCCAGTCCAATTGCCACAGACAAAGTCAAGGTGCACTACCGCGGCACCTTTCCTGATGGCAAAGAATTTGACAGCTCCTACAAGCGCAATCAGGCCATTGATTTCCCCCTCAATGGTGTCATCCCATGCTGGACCGAAGGCGTGCAATTGATGAAAATCGGTGGCAAGGCCAAATTGACCTGCCCACCGAACATTGCCTATGGTGCCCGAGGTGCCGGCGGCGTCATTCCACCCAATGCCACACTTCAATTTGAAGTGGAACTGATCGCCATTGCTGGCAAATAAATAGTGGAATCAGTGATGCGAACTCAGGTCGTGATTGTGGGTGCAGGCCCTTCCGGTTTGTTGCTAGGGCAGTTGCTTTTTAAAGCTGGCGTCGATGCTATTATTTTGGAGCGTCAAAGTCCTGAGTATGTGTTGAGTCGAATCAGGGCCGGTGTTTTAGAGCAAGTCACCTTGGATATTTTGGCGAAAGCGGGTGTAGATCAACGCTTGAAACGTGAGGGCTTGGTTCACACAGGATTTGACTTGCTGTTTAAAGGCGAGCGCCATCGCATCGATTTGACCAGCCTTACAGGCGGCCAGAAGGTCATGGTTTATGGCCAGACCGAGGTGACCAAAGACTTGATGGACGCACGCCAAGCGGCTGGGCTTAGCACCATTTACGAAACCAATGATGTGGAGATTCACGATTTCGATTCTGACCATCCCAGCGTGTCGTATGAAAAAGATGGTCAGCGGCACACCATCACGTGTGATTTCATTGCAGGCTGCGATGGCTTTCACGGTGTTTGCCGCGCCAGTGTGCCTAGCAAGTCCATTCAAGAGTTTGAAAAGGTGTACCCGTTTGGTTGGTTGGGCGTGCTGTCTGATACGCCGCCTGTGCATGAAGAACTTATTTATGTCAACAGCACTCGCGGCTTTGCGCTGTGTTCGCAGCGAAGCACAACGCGCAGTCGTTATTACTTGCAGGTATCCTTAACCGATAAAGTTGAGCAATGGTCTGATGATGCATTCTGGCAAGAACTGCGGCTTCGTTTAGACCCGGAAGCACGCGAGCATTTGGTCACAGGCCCGAGCATTGAAAAAAGCATTGCGCCGCTCCGCAGTTTTGTCACCGAGCCGATGCGCTTTGGTACTTTGTTTTTAGCAGGCGATGCGGCGCACATTGTGCCGCCCACAGGTGCCAAAGGTTTGAATTTGGCAGCCACCGATGTAAAGTATTTGTCCGACGCACTCATTGAAGCATGCGTTGAAAACTCTCATGCAGGCATTGACCACTATTCCACCCGATGCCTAGCGCGCATCTGGCGCGCAGAGCGATTCTCTTGGTGGTTTACTAGCCTGATGCACAGTTTCCCCGAGCAAGGTGAAATGGGGCAGCGGTTTCAAGAAGCTGAATTGAACTATCTCATTCACAGTGAAGCCGGCTCACGCACCATGGCTGAAAACTATGTGGGCTTGCCGCTTCACTTTGGTGAAAAATAGCGCCTTCAATTCAATCGACTTTGGCGCCAGAGCTCTTAACCACAGCAGCCCACTTCGGCACTTCTGCTTTGACGAAGTTATTGAACTCAATGGTGGTGTTGGGGCTACTGGCCATGCCCAGTTGGGCAAAACGCTCTACAACATCGGCAGATGCCATGGCTCGGTTTAGGGCCACATTGAGTTTATTGACCACATCGGTTGGTGTACCTGCAGGTGCCATGAAACCAAACCAGGTGTAGTCGTCAAATTCTTTGTAGCCAAACTCAGTGATAGAGGGCACATCGGGCAGCAGCGGTGAGCGCGTGGCACTTGTTACGGCCAAAGCTTTGAGCTTGCCACTTTTGATCATAGGCACTGCAGGCGGCATCGAGGTCGATGCAATTTGGGTATGTCCTGCTACAACGGCATTGATGGCAGCGGCGGGTTGATAGGGCACATGCACAATGTCAATTTTGGCAGCTGTTTTGAGTCGCTCCATGGAAAGATGCGTGGTGGTGCCAATGCCAGAAGATGCATAGTTGAAAGGTGCCTTCTTGGCGGCTTCAACCAACTCGGGCAATGTTTTAGCAGCCACACTGGTGTTGACGGTAAAGATATTGGGTGTCTTAGGGCCCAGCGCAACGGGTACAAAGTCTTTGAGGGCGTCGTAACCAGCGTCTGCATAAAGTGACGGGTTGACAGTAAAGGCTACGCTGTGGACCAAGATGGTGTAGCCATCGGGTGCAGCGCGTTTGACTTGACTGGTCGCAATGTTGCCCCCAGCACCCCCTTTGTTTTCCACGATGAAATTACCGCCAGTGAGTTCATTCAGTTTTTGAGTGAGTGACCTTGCCACGATATCAGTCGAAGAACCCGCGGCAAAAGCGACGACAAGCGTGACCGGCTTGGCTTTAGGCCAATCGCTTTGCGCCCAGCTTGAAAGATGCAAACTACCGATGACTGCGAAGCCCAAGAGGGTCTTTAAATAGTGAAGCATGGTTTTGTCTCCTTTAAATTCAAGCCAGTTGATGCTGGCGATGTTTGTTCACGCTTGTTTAACCAATGAAAAATCAAAGACCAGTTCTTTGAATGGTGCAGTCAATCCATAACGATGCGCTATTTCTGTGTCTTCGCAATTTTTGACATCCACAATCAAACCTGGACGCACACCAAATACGGCGTCGTTATCAAGGTAATCTGAGCCTGCAGGAAACAACTCTGTAACCAAGCCTATGTATCCAGGGGCGCTTACGATGATATGAAAGTGTGCAGGCCGCCAAATGCCCCGGTTGCTAGCGGCCAGCAAGGCGCCAACTGGTCCATCGGTTGGCACAGTGTAAGGATTGGGGTGAATGGTCAATAAACTGAAAGCGCCATGTTCATCGCATTCGATTTTGCAACGCAAATTTTGCGGGTCTTGCGCAGCATCTTGAGCGGGGTACAAGCCGTTGTCTGCGTTTTGCCAAAAATCAATTTGTGCGTTGGGAATGGGTTTTTGATGAATGTCTAACACACGGCCATGCAACCAAACACGCACGCCAGGTTGGCCTTGCGTGAGGTCGGTGCCGTTGGGCTGAATGTGCGAGTCATGCTTGTGAAACGGCCCCAGCACACTGCTGGGTGTGCCGTTTGGTGGTTGTGACACCACGTCGACAATGGAGGAAATGCCCATGATGTCTGAGAACAGGCTGAACTCATTGCGCTCGTCGTCTGTGATTTTGGCGGCCGCTGTGAGAAATTCCAAACCCTTCAACCATTCTGCCTTGCTTAATTGAGATTCATCTACAAAAGCGTGCAAATGCTTGACCAGCAGACTCATGACATGGGCAAGCCGAGGGTCAGTGGCTTTTGAAAAGCTGGCCATGGCGTCTTGGGTGACGGCGTTGTTTAAATCATTGGAGTGTGTAGGTGCCGTCATGCAGTCCTCAAAAAAGCGAGTTTGAGCAATTTAAAGAATACCAACAATATCACATCAATCGCTTTGTTTGGCGTTCATGGCCGAGGTGAGTTCACACTTTGAAGCGCAGGCAATTGACTCGTGTTCATCATGTCCAATGCTTGTGTCGTGTCTGCGCTTAGCCATGCATCAAATTGATGTGTGGCCAAAACGACGGGTGTTCTTTTTTCATCAACAGCTTTGTGAAACTGTCTCATAACAGGGTGATCATCAGCATTCACTGTCAGCATGGTGAAGCTCGTCACAACTTCACCCGTTGAAGGGTCAATCCAAGTATCCCAAAGGCTGGCAATTCCCATAGGTTCGTTGGCAGAAAGTTCAATTTTCCAACGAACAGCTTTGCCTGTTGCGTAATTTGGTTCAAAAAAATTGTCGAGAACGGCAATACCAAATCGCCTTTGCCGCCAAGCGGTCCGGTAGCTGGGTTTTTCACTGACTGTTTCAGCTCGGGCGTTGTAGGTATGTCGACTGATCTTGTCGTCTTTGGCCCAACCTGGAATCAGGCCGAACCGTGCCAAGCCACAGGCTTTCCGGCCCGTCTGCTGGCTCTGCACAACAATAGGCGCAGCATAGCCAGGATAGGTTTCTAATGGAAATTGGGTGCTGGGCAAGTCAATGCCGAAGTGCTGCTTAACCCAATGTCTATTTTGAGTTGGCGTGAAGTTGGTACACATGAACAGTCTTGGGTGCGCCTTTTGTGAGAGCAAGCAAAGTTTCAATTTAACTTGATGATATGTCAAATAGGGTAAATTAACTCCTTTGTACAACGGTGGCACATCCTTAGAAAGTAGTTGATGAAAATGAAATCGAGCATAGTGTCGATTGTGAAAGTTGTGGCATGCTAAATTCAATTGGACTGGGTGCTGCCTTCCTGGCCATTATTTTTTCTGGCTTGTGGACGCCAGACCTTGAGCGCGCCGAATTGGAAAAGCGCTACGCTGCTTCTTCACCTCAAACCATCGATATCGATGGCCTGAAGGTTCATTACAAAGAAACCGGCCTGCAAGATGCTCCAGCTTTGTTGCTGTTGCATGGCTTTGGTTCAAGTTTGCAAGCTTGGGACGATTGGTCGGTCAAGTTAGAACAAAAATACCGGGTGATTCGGTTGGATTTGCCCGGGTTTGGCCTTACAGGTGCTAGCCCTGATCATGATTATTCAGAAGAAAAAGACTTGGCCATCTTGACGCGCTTTGCCGACAAGTTAGGGCTAGACAAGTTCTCTGTCATTGGCCACTCGATGGGTGGAAAAATGGCTTGGTCTTTAGCGGCAGCCCAGCCTGACCGTGTGCAAGCCTTGGTGCTCATGGCGCCAGACGGCTTTCCAGAAACCAAAGACATCGGAACCAAGCCCTATGAAGTCCCAGCCATCATGGGCCTCATCAAATATGTTTTACCAAAGTACATGGTCCGAAAATCAATTGAGCCAGCCTTTGCCGAAGCTGATGCATTGAACGATGCACTGGTTAACCGCTATTTCGACATGCTCAGAGCGCCCGGCGTGCGAGGTGCTATTTTGGAAAGATCGAATCAAACCATTTACACAGATCCTGTGTCTCGTTTGAAAGCCATTAAGGCTCCGACGCTGCTTATTTGGGGTGAGCAGGATCAGATGATTCCGAGCACCAATGCCCAGAGCTACGCCAATGTGTTGTCAAATTCCACCACGGTGCTGGTTCCTAAACTAGGGCACTTGCTGCAGGAAGAGCAGCCCGAAAAAGGTCTGACATCTGTGATGCAGTTTCTTGATAGTCATCTCTTGATTAAGAATTAAAAATGTCTGAAGCAACCAAGCTGCCACTCAACTCGAAGCAACTCAAGGCGTGTGCCAAGCAGCCCTTGGACCCATGTTCTTGCTCACTCAAAATTTGCAAAGGTTGGGAAAGTGTCAGCGATGACCGCTGGCCCGCCAAACAACTCAAACTTCAGGGCACACTGCGCCGCGAGTTGGCGGATGGTGAGTCTGAGCTGAGCTTCGAAGAGTTTCATCCAAACGGCACTCGATATGACTCGCCAGAGGCGCCTATTGCCTTGAACTATTTCCCCTACAACCGCGCCGATGTGTATGTCTGTCAACAATGCGGATGTGCTGTTTTAAAGTACACCGAGTATGGTGGCTACTACATTGACCAACGTGTGAGATTGGTTGATGCCGCACTGATCACGGACGCGACTTAAACAGGTTTGCCGCAAAGGAATGCAATAAATGCTGGCAGAGCTGGCGGTAACTCATGACCCCGCCAAACCACGTGCTGATCTGTTCTGCACAAAACCAGTGGGTGCGCGTAAGCTGAAGGTTTGTGGGTCTCTTGCTCTAAATCGATGAGTTGTAGAGGCATGTTCGCTAATTCAGCATGCTTTAAAAGTTGTTTCACTTCAATTTTGCTGTCAAATCGAAGCAGGCTGTAGCCCGTGCCCAGTGAATCGTAGAGTGAAGTTCCGTTGTTGCGCCAAAAGTGAGGCGCTCTACAACCTGGGAGGGTAGAAGGCGTGAAAGATCCCATGGTGTAAGCGGGGGCAGGCTCGGCTTCGTGAGAAATGATGGGAGATTTTTCGTAAAAGTAGCCGAAGTTCAAGCCTTCGCAACAAAACTGCTGCACATTCAATTCATAGGCTTCTGTGCCCACCAACTCCCGCGCTGCTGCACCTTCAGCATCTGGGTCCTCAATGTTGTGCGGCACGGCCCGCCTTGCCTTGATCATCTTTTGCGCGTGGTTCATCACAAAGTGCGAAACCTGCTCAGTGATGGGATGCCGCTCGGCTTCATAGGCATTTAAGATGTCGGCATGGGCCCAGCCATTGACCACAGCACCCAGTAGCCATGCCAAGTTGGTGGCGTCTGCAATGCCGGCATTCATGCCGTAGCCTGCATAGGGCACCCAAAGGTGTGCAGCGTCGCCCGCTAAAAAGACACGCCGATCGCGAAAGTGATTAGAGAGCAATCTTTTGCCCACCCAATCTTCTTTGGTAATAATTTCATATTCGAAATTTTCGTCAACGCCCAAAATATGTCGAATGGACTGGTCGCGATCAACTGAATCAAATTCAGGCTCATCGGGATGAAGGTGGTTGTGAACCAGCCACGTTGAACGGCCGTCAATGGCAAACACCGTGCCGCAGCGGCGTGTGTTCACAGAGTAGTAGCACCATGCTGGCTTGCCTGGCAACAAATCGACCAACTGTGGCGCGCGAATGTGGGTGGATTGAACGCGCTGTATAACGTCTGTGCCTTCCAGCTTGGCACCTATTTTTTTGCGCACAAACGAGCTACCACCATCACAACCTGCCACATATTGAACTCGCAAAACTTGGCTTACGTGTGTGTCTAAATTCAACAAGGTGACACTGACGCCATGTTCATCTTGAACGAAATCGGTCACTTGCGTCCGATTGATCAGGGTCACACCATCTTGCGCCACGGCGTGCTTTAACAGCAGTGGTTCAAGGTAAATTTGATTGATTCTGTGGGGTGGCTCAGGTGTGTCCCATTCGGTATCAGGGCCCCCTCTTTCGGTGTACCTGTTTTTGCGGCAAGGAATTGGTATGCGTGTCAGCTCTGTGCCTGTCATGGCGGTTCGAAACACCACGTCATTTGGATAGTCTTCTGGCAGTCCAGCTTCACGCAAACTGGGTGCAACGCCCAGTCTTCGAAAGTTTTCCATGCTTCTGGCAGAAACATGGTTGCATTTGACATTAGGAGGCTCGGCAAATTTGCGAACCTCAACAATGTGCACCTTGACGCCATTGCGTGCCAGGTCCATGGCCAAAGTTAAACCAACGGGACCGGCACCGACCACCAGCACATCGCTGTCAAATTTCAAATTCATGAGAAGCTTTAGTTAAGTTTGATGTTGGCTTGGCGAATCACTTTGGCCCATTTTTGGGTTTCGCTTTTGATGTAAGCATCTAGCCCTTCCATCGTCGTCGCAACAGGCTCCATGCCACTTTGACGCATTTGTGTTTTGATGGCCTCGTCATTCAAGGCTGCCGTAAATTCTGTGTGCAGTCGTTGAATGATGGCCGCTGGTGTGCCAGCCGGAGCCACCAAGCCAAACCAGCCCGTTGAGTCATACCCTGTGAGGCCGCTTTCAGAAAGGGTGGGCACATCAGGCAAGTTGTTCAGTCTTTTAGGGCTGGTCACAGCAAATGCTTTTAACTTGCCTGCTTTGATGTGGGGCAGTGCGGCTGCTAAGTCTGTCACTGACAATTGAATTTGCCCAGACAGTGTGTCCATGGCTGCCGGGCCAGAGCCGCGGTAGGGGACTTCGATCATTTTGAGGTCTGTCATTTGAGTGAACAAGGCCGTCGACAAATGCATCGCGGTGCCATTGCCGCCGTGGCCGATCGATACTTTGCCAGGTTGCGACTTGGCATAGGCAATGAGTTGCTGCATGTTGTCTGCAGGAACTGATGGGTGACCCACCAAGAC
>Ga0209553_1001658_pt1 | contig 11054 bp, 7 predicted proteins | sample LauGreFBDMM110DN_2_FD_188217 | JGI IMG/M metagenome (GOLD analysis project Ga0209553, IMG submission 188217) | Freshwater lake microbial communities from Lake Michigan, USA - Fa13.BD.MM110.DN (SPAdes) (version 2) | ecosystem: Environmental > Aquatic > Freshwater > Lake | place: Lake Michigan, USA...
GCAATGAACCAGCGGGCAATGAACCAGCAGGCAAGCAGCCAGCGGGCAATGAGCCAGCGGGCAAGCAGCCAGCGGGCAATGAGCCGGGCAAAAACAACCTATCTGCGGACCCTGAGCGGCGTGAGTTCCAAGAGCGTCAACTAGAACAGTCTGAGGCACTGGAATCGGCTGAAGCAGCGCTTGCCGCAGATCAGCAAATTTTGGAGGACCTTGTCACGAGTCTTTCAAAGCAATTGCCAGGAGCATCCGGCGTAGAATTGACTCCGGAACAGGCGGCCCAGCTGCAGCAGATGCTCAACGCAAAAACAACACGCGAGGCATTGGCGATGTTCCAGCGATTGGAACAAATGTTGACTCAGAAGGGCCAACCTCAAACCCCGGGCGACCCTCATCAGAAACCAGTGTCTGCTCAATTGCCACCTTCAGCGAAGCTTGCGGCCATTGGCAACGAAGCGGGCGTGGTTGGCGGCGTGGAGGCGATTCTGGTTGAGTTAGGCGACTTCGACCTGAAGGCTCGCACGATGATCATGAAGATGCAACCACGTGAGCGTGAAGAGTTATTATTGGGTCTGCGCGAAGAGGGACCGGAAGGCTATCGCAAGTTCATCAGCGACTATTTTCACCGACTGACGAAAGTACAAACAAAATAAATACGAAAAACGAATTCCGAAATCCGAAACAAATTCGAATCACTAAATGACAAATGACAGAAACTTCGGGACCGGGTAAGTATGACCTTGAAGATCGGACATACCAGTTCGCTCGTAGTGTGCGAGCGTTCGTCAGAACTCTGCCGAGGACGATTTGCAATATTGAGGATGTCAGCCAGGTCGTGCGATCGTCGGGTTCTGTTGGGGCGAATTACATTGAAGCCAATGAGGCATTGAGCACGAAGGACTTTCGGATGCGGATCAGAATATCGAGGAAAGAATCAAAGGAGACCCGATACTGGTTGCGACTCCTTGACACACGGGATTCCCCCGCGCTCAACGCTGAACGGGAAAAGCTCATCCAGGAAAGCACCGAACTCATGCTCAACTTCGGCGCCATCCTCAAAAAGTCCGAATAATTGTTCTTGAACATTTTAATTTTGCATTTCGCATTTGTTTCGAATTTCGACATTCGGATTTTGCTCCGTATTTGTTTCGGATTTCGGCATTCGAATTTTGAATTTTGAGTTTCCCCTATGGTAGAAGCATTCCTTAAATCAATCGGAGTCGGCGGCGACGTGCTGGAGCATTTGGACAAGGCCGAACTGGCCTTCCAGCGCCCGGTATTGTTCGGGGTAGGATTGTGCCTGCTGATTCCGATCGGCTGGTTTATCTTTCGGCGTCATCGCGACAACCTTGGTACGCTTCCGAGGAAGTTTCGGATTACCTTGACCGTGACGCGAATCGTAGTACTTTTTATTTTGGTCTGGATGCTGGCGGGGCCGTATCTAAAGATCGATCATCAAATCACGAAGCGCCCGATCATGGCGGTTCTGCTTGATCATTCCCAGAGTATGCAGTTACCCGCCGGGCCATTTGGCTCGGACGAAGAACTCATCGAGATGGCGACACTCTTGGGCCATCAATGGAAAGAAGGTCCGGTCCCTGCAGAAGTTCGTACGGAATTGAATCAGATCAGTCGTAGCAGTTTGGCCGAAGCAGCTGTGCGGCATTCTGTCGAGACTTTTTTGAAGCCTTTGAGTAAAGATTACGACGTCCGTTTTTATGCATTTTCGCGCGACATCAGTCCGGTGGCGTACGACGAAAATAGCGGTACGCCGCTGGGCGAACAGATCACCGAAGCGGGCAACGGATCTCATCTGGGCGATGCGTTGAGTCATGTGCTAACGGAAGCGGCAGGCCAGCAGGTGGCAGGTATGCTGTTACTTTCTGACGGGGAAAATACGGGCGGAGAATCGCCCGTCCAAGCAACCCGTGCTGCGGCAGATGCGCGAACCGCGATCTATGTCGCAGCAATCGGGCCACTCGCTCGGATTGCTGATGTGTCGATTGTTGATGTCTTCACATCCGGACTCGTGACTGTCGGCGATACGGTATCCGTGAACGTCTCCCTTGAATCTCAAGGATTTGACGGCAAGCCGGTCAAAGTTGAACTCAGGGACGGCGACGAATTGCTGGACACAGAGGAAGTCGTGGTTCGAGATGCTGAACATCAGCATGTTGAATTAACATTCAAAGCAGAAAAGGCGGGGGCACGATATCTGACCATCAACGTTCCACCGCTCGATGCCGAAGTGGAACAACTGCGTGCCAATAATGCCGACACTGCGTTGGTACGGGTCAGTGAAGACAAAATCAGGGTGTTGTTTATCGACGGTCACGCCAGATGGGATTTTCGTTTTGTCAAGAACGCCATTCGGCGAGACAACGGGCTTGCCGGTCGAACCGCTGAGGTGCCGGATATCGTGCTGGAATCAGAATGGCTAAGATTGCCTGATGACCAAAAGACAACAAGTCTGCCGCGGACATTGGAAGAGATCGCCGAATACCATTCAATTATTCTCGGCGACGTTTCACCGGAATTATTGACACCCGCGTTCCAAGCCCTGCTCATCAGGGCTGTGCGTGAGAAGGGTGTCGGACTGCTGGTTGAAGCAGGCACACACTCGATGCCTCACCGCTTCGATGCGACTTTCCAGGAACTGTTGCCAGTGCGACTCAAACAGGGAGTAGCGGGAGTCGAAGCCCCAGTTTATGAACCCTATGAGATTCTCGTCAGTGCAGACGGACTGATTCACGAGACAATGCGGCTCTATGACGATCCTGGTCACAATCATCGGGTCTGGAGTCACATGCCGGCGTACTACTGGTGCGCGGCGGCCGAACAGCCTGCACCGGCCGCCACCGTTTTGGCATGGAATCCTAAGCTAGAAGGCCGATTCGGGAAAACTCCGTTGATTGCATACCACTATGCTGGAGACGGAAAAGTGATGTTTGTTGGAACAGATTCCACTTGGGCGTGGCGGCAGAACGTGGGAGATCGATACTTTTATAAATTTTGGGGACAGGCCATTCGATTTGTGGCAAGGCGTGAGGCTGATAAGCAGAAGAACAGTCTTGAAGTACGTCCGTTTCGTGCTCAACCAGGTGAAGCAGCTCAGATTGAACTGATGGCGTTTTCGCCGAACGGGACACCTGTCAAAATGCCCACGCGCCAAATCACGTTGCTGGGACCAAGCGAACGACAGACCATTGAACTCACCGAAGACAAGGCACGGGAAGGTCGATACATCGGGACATTCACGCCGAACATGGCGGGGGTTCATCGCTTGGTTTATGATCCGCCAGACGTTGAACCAGTTGAGGCGACGCTTCAGGTGCTAACATCACCGGAAGAATTTCGGCATCCGAATGTGAATCGCCCGGCGCTGGAATTGATTGCGAAATCAACTGGCGGCGAGGTTGTTAAACTCTCGGAACTCGGTTCGATCCCTCCAAAGCTGAAGGGTGAAACGGAGTTGCAGTCGCTCCACCGCGAAGCCACGATCTGGGACAACTGGCTGACGTTAAGTGTGTTGATTGTCGTCTATTCTGTGGATGTCGGAATTCGACGACTTATGGGATTGATTTAGGATGATTTGTACGATCAGCTGCGTCCCTGTGCCATGGCAGTTGATATCGTTGGGATGCCCCACAGGCCGAAGTAAGAATTGAGTATCTATGAATCATCGCATGTTGGCGGTTCCCGCCATGATGACGGCGTTGTTGGTGTCCGCGAATTCCGCGTCACGCGCACAGGAAACCGCGACCGGTAGCAAAGCGACCTCCGCTGAGATTTTGACGAACGAAGCGGTCATCGAACGAGTCACAATTTCAGTAGACCGTTCGTTAGAATACTTGGCGAAACAGCAACGACCGGACGGGGCATGGGACGGCAACAACGCCCCCAATGCGTTAGCGCTCTTGGCGTTTATGGGTCGCGGCCACGTACCGGGGCGAGGTCCCTATCGTGACGTGCTTGAAAAAGGCAAGAAGTTTATACTGCGGACACAGGATGTAAATGGTGTGTTTGTGCCGCAGCGTCCTGCTGGTTCAGGGCCGATGTACCAGCAGGGCTTGGCGACGCTGGCACTTGCCGAACTGTACGGTATGGATCCTGACCCGGAACTCGAAGCTGCCCTCCGTAAGTCGGTAGACCTGCTAATTCGCTGTCAGTCTGATAGAGGCGGTTGGCGCTATCAACCGCAAAAAGCCGATGAGGACCTGAGCGTGACGGTGATGCAGATCGTGGCGCTACGAGCTGCGAATAACGCTGAGATTCCCGTACCTGCTGCGACGATCGAAAAGGCTGTCGCCTATGTAAAGACATGTGCCGATCCCAATGGCGGGTACGGTTATCAGAATGGCAGTCGAAAGCCGCCAACCACGGCGGCCGGAGTTGTTTCACTCCAACTGCTAGGCTACCACGAAGACGAATCGCTGCCGAAGTCACTGGACTATCTGGTGTCACTGCCTGTCGAATGGGGCAACGGCGGTGGGATCGACTATTACTTCTACTTCCACTATTACGCGATGCAGGCAGCCTACCAAGCCGGCGGAAAGCACTGGGCCGACTGGCATCCCCGCGTGCGGGAAATGCTGCTGGAAAAACAAAATGCCAACGGAAGCTGGAACGTACCCGGTGGTGGTGAATCGGAGAACGTCGTCGGCCCGAACAACGTCTATTCAACCAGCATGGCAACGCTAGTCCTAGAAGTCTACATGCATTTTTTGCCCGCGTATCAACGGTAGACAACATCGGTAGAAGAACGTCGAGCGACAACGGATGAGCTGCCGCAACAGTCGCCAGGAATTGTGTGTGTCGGAGGGAATTTGAAAGGCCACGTCGTGCATTCTCGGTCAATCAGCAGTAGAATCGGACGCCATGAAAGACACGATGCTGGAAATTGCAAACCGAGTGGATGTTTTCTTTATTGAGCAGTCTCCGATTCACAAAGCGATGCGGCGGCTGGCTGACGAATTGCAGGAAATGAACATTCCGTTTGCAATTGCCGGTGCAATTGGGCCAACGCGCCCGGGCACAAGCGGACAACTGCTGATGTCAAGGTGTTGATGCGAGCGGAGGATTTGCAGGCATTCAAGCAGCGTTGGATCGGTCAGGGCTGGACGGACAGTTTCGCAGGGTCGAAAGGATTCAGGGATGCCTAGCACAATGTCAAAATCGATGTGCTGATCACTGGTCAACACCCCGGTGATGGATTGCCAAAACCAGTGGTTTTCCCTGAACCCAAAACGGTCTCGGAAATTCTTGACGAATCGATTCCCTTTGTGTCGCTGAAGACGTTTGTCGGATTGAAACTCGCCAGTGGCATGTCGGCGTCTCATCGACGACAGGATCTGTCGGACGTAATGCATTTCATTCGCGCGAACAAGTTGCCTCGCGACTATGCAGATAACTTGAACACATACGTTCGAGACAAGTTTCTTGAAATGCGGCAGGCCGCACAGGTTGACGATGATTATTAAGAGGTGGAGTTGAAAAATGTTGATCCTGTTAAGTGTGCTTTGCAGCCTGATGCAGGATGAGCACGTGTTTTCCGGGCCGCAGCCGGGTGACAAACTGGTTCCTTTTGTGGCGACCGGCGTGCTTGGAAAAGATGCCGATCAGAAACTTGACGTCGTCACTGAAACGGACACCAAACCGTGTGTGCTGATCTTCGTACATGAACGAAGTCGTCCGGCGTTTGGACTGTCGAACATGGTGATGCGACTGGTCCAGGATCGCGGTCCGGAGAAGATAGCGGGAAGCCTCATCTTCCTGACGGATGATCCGACAGAAACCGCCGAGTGGATGAATCGCGTCCCGGACTATTTTCCTAAGCAGATTCGCTTGGGTATTTCAGTGGATGGCAAGGAAGGCCCGGGCGCGTATGGTTTGAATCGCAATGTCGCTCTAACCGTGCTAATCGCGAAAGACAATGTCGTGAGCGCAAGTTTTGCTTTGGTACAACCGAGCAATGAAGTCGATGGCCCAAAGATCTTCAAAGCCATCGCGGAGGTCCTTGGCGAAAAGGATGTTCCAAAAATCGCCGACTATCAACCGAAAGGTCGTCGTGAAAGTGCTCCGATGAAACGAGAGGCGGCTCCGCAGCATCCCGAAATTCGGAGCATGTTGAGTCCCGTGATTCAGAAGACAGCGACAGATGAAGAAGTTGCGACGGCGGCAATGAAAGTCGAAGACTTTGCAGCGGAACACGCGGACTTCAGGATTCAGATTGGTGACATCGCTCGACGCATCATCGCCGCTGAAAAACTTGGAGATTACGGAACGGCCAAATGCCAGGAGTATCTGACGAAATGGGCAAAGGAATTCACGCAGGATGTGGCCGAGAAGTCTGAGCCAAAGAAGAATTAGATGTTCTCAAGTACGATGGCCATTCATGTCCGTCGCAGAGCAGGAAAGTCTGTCGCAGCGGACGTTGCCGATCGGCTGGAAGTTGATCGATGTACCTTGTTTTCTGGTCAGGACTCGGACATGAATGTCCAAGCTACAGGAATCGCACTCCTGGGCGACTGTCAGATAATCTCTGTTTTTGTGAGCGGCAAGGCGCTAGCCGCCGGTTCTTGCAGGCGAATTACCCGCGGCTAGCGCTTCGCGGCTCAGAGTTTTGGAGTGTCGGAAAATGTGGCTGTTGCTGTGGATCGCAATGCTGGCCGGTGAATTACAGTCTGCTCCGGTGGACTTTGAGACTCAGGTGATGCCGATCCTGACGAAAGCCGGTTGCAACACAGGGGCCTGTCACGGAGCTGCAGCCGGGCGGGGCGGATTTTATCTATCGCTTTATGGCAGTCGGCCGGCTACAGACTTCGCGCAAATCACGCTGGCGCTCGAAGGCCGCCGTATCGATCGAATGCACAGCGAAATGAGTCTTCTGTTGCTGAAGCCGACGGAACAGCTCAATCACGAAGGCGGCACACGCCTAGAACTCGATGGTCGAGACTTCAAAACCGTCCAGCGCTGGATCGATGAAGGGGCGCGAAGGAACAAGACGCGACAGTTGCGGGAATTTTCGTTCGTCAGCGAAACGATTGGTGGGGACGGAAACAGAGTTTCCGGGCACCGACGCGTGCAACTGATCGCGACGGCTCGATTCAGCGATGACGCGATGGACGATGTGCTGCCGTGGACCGTGCTGACTCCGGATGATCCCGACAGTGTGAGTATCAACGAACTCGGCATTGCCACGCTGCGCCGTTCGGGAAGACATCTGATTATGGCCCGATTTCTGGATCAGGTGCGACCGCTGGAATTGATCGTTCCGTGGGATGATGTTCAGAGACTTCCGGCGACAGACGAAACTGTTCAACCGACGCCATCCATTGATGGCTTTATCAAACATCGACTGGACGAAGCAGGACTCATCGCGTCACCGACAGCCGATGATTCCACGTTAATTCGTCGGCTGACTCTCGATCTCACCGGAAGACTGCCGAGTCCATCGGCTGTGGAACACTATGTCAATGACACTGCCCCCGATAAACGGTCGCAGCTGGTGGAGCATTTGTTACAGTCGGAGGAATTCAACGACTTCTGGACGCATCGCATGGCGTTGCTGTTTCGAGTGCCTCAGGCAAAAGGAAACCCAGCGGCGGCGGAAACGTATTACACGTGGCTGCACGACTGTGTCAGTCATTTGGAAACCTTCGATTTGAAACCAGACGCGGCAAAAGAGGTTCGCGGCCCTCTGGAAGCCATCGCCACCGCAGTTCCGGGTATTTTTATCAGCGAATGTATGCCTCAGACGGCGCAGCGCATGAAAGACTTCGCCGTGATTCGGTCAATGACGTCGCCGCTGGGTGAACACAATCTGGGAACGCATTATCTGTTGACAGGTTATCGACCCACACCCGTGCTGGAGTATCCGTCTTTTCACGCCGTGGCGAATCAACGGCTCCGGCCGGCAAAGTCGATTCTGCCAAACAATGTCGCTATCCCTGACTATCGTGTGGGAGGCGCGAAGTTCAGCGGAGCTGGCTTTCTGCCCAGCGAATTCGGACCGTTTTCATTGGGAGCCGATCCGGCTCAGGCTGCCTTTCGTGTGCGTGATCTCAGCCTCACGGCGGATCTGACATTGGAACGCGTCGAGCGTCGGCGGACATTTGCCAGCCAACTCGCGCGTTGGAATGACGGTGATTCGTCGTTGACTTCTGTCGTAGGCGAGTCGTCTGGTAGTCTGTCGAATGGTCAACAGGCGCAAGCGGCTTTGGAACAGGCACTCAGGCTGGTAACATCGCGGGAAGCCACATCCGCGTTTCTGTTGGAAGAAGAATCCTCTGAGACACGGCAGCGTTATGGATCCCGATCGGTGGGGCAGAGTTGTCTGCTGGCGCGACGACTGATTGAACGCGGAGTCCGCTTTGTCACTGTCAATCATCAGGGCTGGGACACGCACGATAATCTGTACACAAGGCTGAAAGAAGGTTACACCGGCGCGAAGGTCGGAGTGGGCCTGATTCCTGCACTCGACCTTGCCGTTTCGGCGCTGGTGGACGACCTGCGGGATCGAAGGTTGCTGGACGAGACGCTGATCGTGGTGATGGGTGAATTCGGTCGTACGCCGAAGATCAACACGGCGGGCGGACGCGATCATTGGCCTCGAGCCTTCAGCGTTGCCCTCGCGGGCGGCGGTGTTCGCGGCGGACAGGTGATCGGCGCGAGCGATGCGACTGGTGAATCACCGGCCGATCGACCGGTGACCCCTGCAGACCTCGTCTGCACGATCTACACGCTGCTGGGACTGGATCCTGCGAGCGAATTGCAGACGGATAATGGTCGCCCCATTCGCCTTGCAGCCAACGATGCTCAGGTGATTCAGGAACTGCTGACATGAAGCGTGACTGCAATCGGACGATAGCGATGTACCGCTGGATGGTGGCATTTGCTTTTGCGGTTGCGATGCTCACCGTTCGTGCATCGGTGGCTGTTGAACTTCCGATCGCGCAGCCGTCAATCACATGTATGGTAATCACATCGGACGGTCGAACGGTCATTGATGGATCGCAATCCGGCGTTCGCATTCGGGACTGGACTGACCTGGCCGTCAAGCACACACTGACTGTTGCCTGCCGCCACGTTCACGACGTTGTGCTGTCAACAGATGAGACCCAAATTGCTGTTGTCGGCGGCAACCCTGGCGAATCGGCATGGGTCGGCATGTATTCATGGCCTGGTCGAGACCTGATCTGGTCACAATCATTTTCTGATGACGTGGCCTATGCTGGCAGTTTCAGTCAGTCCGGGACGACTCTGGCTGTAGCCTGCCACGATCATTCTGTGGCGTTAATGACTGCCGACGCTGGCACCGCAAAGACGGTATTGAAGGGGCATTCTCGTCCCGTGACTGGTGTGACGTTTCTTCGCGACGAAACAACACTGTTGAGCTGTGGGTTAGACCAATCCCTTCGCGTCTGGGACTATGACCGAGGCACCGTCGTGCGGTCGCTCACGAATCACACTCAATCGATCACCAGCCTTGTCATGCAGCCCAACCTCGGCAATGCGATGCCGATGGTCGCAACAGGGAGTGAAGACAAGACAGTGCGACTCTGGCAACCGATCATCGGACGTCTCGTACGATTCCAGCGTTTGTCATCTCCTGTGACTGCGCTTGCATGGTATCCCGATGGCACAGCCCTGGTCGTCGGATGCCAAGACGGAATGCTCCGCGTCGTTCAGGCCGACACGCTTCAGACAACCGAATACGCCGCGAACGTTGATACGTGGATCACAACCGTGGCGATTCATCCAACAGAATTCAAAGCACTGATCGGCGACGCGAACGGAAACCTGACGAAAGTTCCTCTTTTCTAACCACGGATTTCGCGAATTTCACCGATAAATTGGCGAGCGGCATGCGTCAGCTTGCCGGTACAGAAACGAGGTGCCGGAGGGCTCACGCCCAATGCCACTCACTTTGAGTTCGGACTCAACAACCCGAAGCGTCATCGCGGGAATTTTCGCTGAAAATAAACAGCTTCAGCCCCTCGCTGACGCTTCGGGTTACAAAGTGAGTGCCGGAGGGCTCACGCCACTCCGCTCGCCGGACTCATTTCTGGCCGCACGGAGTCTGTTCATCATTTTGCTCCGAGTGAATTCACCGATGACGATTCCATGCAATCGCAAGCGGCGTTGCGGCCAGGGGGAGGATGACCAGCGCAGAAAATGCCAGGATCATCGGGTACGCCACGACCGGCAAGTCTTTCGGTCGAATGGCGATCCCGAGGATTACAATTGCGATCCAAAGGACTCCCGATGCGTACTGTGCTTTGTGAGTCAGAACTTGGCGTCGCTGAGCTTTCATAAACGCCCACAGAGTTGCGCCGACAATCGTGATCGATCCGAGGAACAGACTGATCTCAAACACCTGGTTCTGAACCTCGGCTGAAAAAACTTCCTTGATAAGAATCATGCCGATGCCGTAGGAAACTAGGCCCGTCACGCCGAGAAACACCATTCGAATCCCGCGGCCTGACAGCCCGATCAGCGACAGGTTGGTCATGGCGATCCACGGTCCGAGCAGTGTCAGCGGGAGATACCACGCTTGCAACTCCGGTGGAAAAGCGGGCATCGGAACGTGGGGCATGAGTTGCGAGATCAGCAGGCATCCGAAGAAGCCTGCAGCCCACAAGCTCCAGGCAATCAGGATACTCCTGAACGCTGTTTGCAGAATCGCCCCTGAAAAATCAGAATTCGTGAAAGGCAAAGTGGATTGAAAGTTCCCCATTCCTTCCTGGTTGATGCCTCCAGCCAGATCGCGAATTGTTTCACCACGGTTTCTGGTCGTATACTCATTGGAGGATATAACCGTCAGCATTCCGGTGACTCCCGCCATCAAAGTCAGGAATCCGCTGCCTGCGAGAATGCCCGCATAAAATTCTGCCAGAGGAGGACCTTCGTTGACTCCGTATGCGATTCGAATCAGCCACACGCTGACCACGACGACGTAGATCAGGATCACCAGGAGCGGTAACGCCAGCCCCTTCAGCGTCCAGTCGTGCCAACGCTGAGCCCTGGCGGCAGATCGAAACGGTTGAACTCCGATC
>Ga0209553_1001665_pt1 | contig 11033 bp, 10 predicted proteins | sample LauGreFBDMM110DN_2_FD_188217 | JGI IMG/M metagenome (GOLD analysis project Ga0209553, IMG submission 188217) | Freshwater lake microbial communities from Lake Michigan, USA - Fa13.BD.MM110.DN (SPAdes) (version 2) | ecosystem: Environmental > Aquatic > Freshwater > Lake | place: Lake Michigan...
ATTGTTGATGAACCAACTGGTTTTAGTCGGGTTGCAACTTCGACTGCGCGCCAAATTATTAAAGAGAAGATGCGCGAATCAAAAGATGCCGAAATTGTTGGTGAGTTCACGGCCTCTGTTGGCGATATTGTTTCTGGAGTAATTCAACAAGGACGAGATCATCGAATGGTTTATATTGATCTTGGAAGAGTTGAAGGAAAAATTCCACCGCATGAACAAGTTCCCGGTGAGATTTACACTCACGGCGAACGAATTAAATGTTTCGTTGTTGAAGTAAAGCAAGGCACGCGTGGCCCAGAAGTTGCACTTTCGCGGAGCCATCCTGCGTTGGTAAAACAATTATTCGCGTTAGAAGTTCCAGAAATAAGAGAACGCGTTGTTGAGGTAATGGGAATTGCCCGCGAAGCTGGACATCGCACGAAAATTGCAGTTCGAACCCACCGCGCTGGCGTGAGTCCGAAGGGATCGCTAATTGGTCCGATGGGTGCGCGAGCTCGCGCCGTGATGGATGAACTTCATGGCGAGAAGATAGATATTGTTGATTGGTCAGAAGATCCAGCAGCTTATGTAGGTAATGCGTTGGCGCCAGCTCGAATTACTAGCGTTGAAGTGGTTAATTTAGAATCTCGATCTGCAAAAGTTGTGGTTCCGGATTATCAGTTATCACTTGCTATCGGTAAAGATGGCCAGAATGCCCGATTGGCAGCGCGGCTTACTGGATGGCGGATAGATATTCATTCTGATGCGCAAACCACGACAAATCAGGCAGAAAGTGCCGAAAATTCTCAACCAGAATTGGGGTAAGGTAACGCCATTGGAAACCGCAGGGTTTTCAGAAATCTATTTAGGAGCTAAGGCAATGGCACTCTAATGAGCACCGCAACATCATGAGTAAGTCAGGAAATTCGGTTTCGCGCTCCTAAGTAAAATTAAGAACGCGAGGCCCAGACAGGAGAACTGTGGCAAAGGTCCGCGTTTACGAATTAGCAAAAGATTTAGGGATGGATAGCAAGGAAGTCCTTGCAAAACTCCAAGAGATGGGCGAATTCGTCCGTTCAGCATCATCAACAGTTGAAGCGCCAGTTGTGCGCAAGATGTTGGAAAAATATCCCGTTGTTGCAAAACCCGCAGATGAGAAACCTGCAAAGAAAGCGCCAGCTAAGAAAGCCGCTGCGAAAAAAACTGCTGCAAAGAAAGCAGCGACAACGCCCGAGATAACTCCTGAAATTGAAGCAGCGTTGCAAGAGATGATGGATAAGAAAATCGCAGCCGCGCCAAAACCAACAGTCATGCCAACTGCGCCAACTCCTCCGATTGCACCAACAGTCAGAGCAAGTGCACCACGTGGCGGAAATAATCCATTTGCAACACCGCGACCACCAGCTGCGCGACCACCTCGTGCTGGAAATAATCCTTTTGGTTCCGCGAGCACAACAATGCCGCGACCACCACAACGTCCAACAACTCCAGGTCAACGTCCGCAAGGTGATCGACCACAAGGTGGTGGACCACGTCCTGGTATGTCTGGACCACGCCCTGGTTCAGTTCGCCCAGGTTTTGCGGCGCGTCCTGCGGGATCTCGACCACCACAAACCGGTGGAAGTACACGACCACAAGGTGGCGCACCTTTCCGTCCAGGTGGCGCAACTGGTGCAGGTGCACCAACAACCGGAGCACCAACAACTGGCGGTCCACAACGCGGCGGCGGTCGGCCACCACAACGCGGTGGCACTGCAGGAGCATTTGGAAAACAGAACGGTAAAAAGCGTAAGAATATAAAGAGTAAAAAAACTCGTAGGGAAGAGATAGATAACATGGCGGCGCCAACAATTGGCGGCGCAATAGTTCCACGCGGAAATGGCTCAACCCCAGTTCGATTACGCCGCGGATCTTCACTCGCAGACTTTGCCGAAAAAATTGGTGCAGATCCAGCATCTTTAGTTTCAGTGCTATTCCACTTGGGTGAAATGGTTACCGCTACTCAATCTGTTACTGAAGATGTTTTTGCAGTACTTGGTGGCGAATTTGGTTACGCGATCCAAATCGTTTCACCAGAAGATGAAGATCGTGAGATTCTCGAAACTTTTGATATTGACTTAGCGAAAGAAATTGAAGATATCGATCCAGAAGATCTTGAAATTCGCCCACCAGTTGTAACTGTTATGGGTCACGTAGATCACGGTAAGACCCGATTACTTGATGCAGTTCGCCAAACTGAGGTAATTAAAGGCGAAGCCGGTGGAATCACACAACATATTGGCGCATACCAAATTCACCATAACCATGACGGCACCGAGCGCGCGATAACTTTCATTGATACACCTGGCCACGAAGCATTCACTGCAATGCGTGCACGTGGTGCCAAAGTTACTGATATCGCTGTCCTTGTGGTTGCAGCTGATGATGGCGTTATGCCACAGACTATTGAAGCGCTCAACCATGCCCAAGCTGCAAATGTTCCGATCGTGGTAGCGGTTAACAAAGTTGATAAAGAAGGCGCTAACCCAGGAAAAATTCGCCAACAATTAACTGAGTACAACCTAATCGCGGAAGAGTACGGCGGCGACACAATATTTGTTGATGTTTCTGCTAAAAACGGAACTGGAATCGACGCACTTATCGATTCGATTCTCTTGACTGCAGATGCAGCTATTGATTTACGTGCAATTGCCGACGATGTTGCGCGCGGTGTCGCGATTGAAGCTCACTTAGATCGCGGCCGCGGTCCAGTAGCAACGGTATTAGTGCAACGTGGAACTCTCAATGTTGGTGACGCAATTGTTGCCGGTGGCGCTTTCGGTCGCGTTCGTGCAATGATGGATGAATTCGGAAAAACTGTTGAATTTGCTGGCCCATCAAGACCAGTTCAAGTTCTTGGCTTTACTTCGGTACCAAGTGCCGGTGATTCATTTATGGTCGCATCAGATGATCGAACTGCTCGTCAGATTGCGGAGAAACGTCAGGCCGCAGAGCGACATGCAGCGCTATCAAAGGCTAGAAAGAAAGTTTCGCTGGAAGATTTTATGGAGCAAAGCAAAGTTACTTCACTCAACCTCATTCTCAAGGGCGATGTGAGTGGTTCGGTAGAAGCGCTGGAAGATGCGCTCTTATTGCTTGATGTTGGCAACGAAGTTGACTTACGTGTTATTCATCGAGGTGTTGGTGCAATCACCAAGAGCGATATCACTTTAGCTTCGGCATCATCTGCTGTAGTTATTGGATTTAACGTGAAGCCAGAACCACAAACTGCAATCTTCGCTGATGAAGAAGGCGTTGAAGTTCGCTTCTATTCCGTAATTTATAACGCAATCGAAGAGATTGAGGCGGCCCTTAAAGGACTGCTCAAGCCAGAATACGAAGAAGCAATCCTTGGTAATGCTGAAGTCCGTGAAGTATTTAAGTCGAGCAAATTTGGAAATATTGCTGGTTCCGTTGTTAGCGACGGCATTATCCGACGTAACGCAAAAGCACGCATTTTGCGAAATAGCGTCTTAGTTGTCGATAACTTAACCATCGAATCTTTGAAGCGATTTAAAGATGATGCGACTGAAGTCCGCGAGGGCTTTGAGTGCGGTATCGGAGTTGGAACTTTCAAAGACATCCAACCTGGTGACGTAATCCAAGTATTCGAAATGCGTGAGAAAAAGCGAGTTTAATTATGGGCACATCACATCGCGCAGCAAAGGTCGCCGATCGCATAAAAGTAGTGATCGCGCAAACTCTTGAAACAAAGGTAAAAGATCCACGCCTTGGTTTCATTACCGTTACTGACGTTCGAATTACTGGTGATCTACAACAGGCTTCGATTTTCTATACAGTTTTAGGTGATGATGAATCAAAAATTCAAACCGCGAAAGCGCTAGAAAGCGCGCGAGGTTTACTCCGTTCCGAGGTTGGGAAAGAACTTGGGATGCGAATCACGCCGACAATTTCGTTCTTCGCGGATGGGCTTGCGGAATCCGCCCAGAATTTTGAAGATTTGCTTTCAAAAGTTAGAGAGCAAGATAAAGAATTAGCTGCGTTGCGCGAAGGTGCCGCCCCAGCAGGAGAAGCGGATCCTTATAAAGTCCATAAAGCGCGCGAGACTGATGCCGGTGAGTGACGGATTTTTAGTAATTGATAAACCAAGTGGCATTACAAGCCACGATGTAGTTGCGCGAATCCGTAAAGTTTTTGGAACTAAACGCGTTGGACATGCTGGAACGTTAGACCCGATGGCGACCGGTGTACTAGTTTTAGGAATTAACAACGGCACCAAGCTATTGCAATACATTACCGAAGGTAAGAAGCGATATTTAGCCACAATTAAATTAGGTTTTGCAACAGTCACTGATGACAAAGATGGCAAAGTTTTAACTACAGCCGCAATTTCAGATATTGAAAAAGTATCAGATGCGGAGATTAAAAGTAATTTACTAAAATTGATTGGCATAATCATGCAACGGCCAAGCTCGGTCTCAGCTATAAAAATAGATGGTAAGAGAGCGTATGACCGAGTACGTGAAGGTGAAGTTGTAGAACTACCAGCTCGCGAAGTAACAATTTATAGTTTAGAGATCTTAGAAATTTCTAGAGCCGAAGGCGCTATTGCTATAAAAATTGATGTTTCATGCTCTGCCGGAACCTATATTCGAGCAATTGCTAGAGATTTAGGGGATGTGTTAAAGGTTGGGGGACACTTGACTGAGTTGAGACGAAGTGAAGTTGCGCCGTTTTCTATCGAAGCCGCAGTATCTATTGAATCGATATCACCAGCAGATTTATTAAATGTAGTAGATGTGGCCAAGCGAATATTGCCAGCGCGTGTGATTGACCTTTCCGAAAAGAGCGAATTAAAGTTTGGCCGTTCGCTTTCTGCTTCCGAGTTTTCTGGAATTGGGATTGCGATCACGAGCGATAACGAACTCTGCGCTTTAATCGAGAATAAGAATTCTGGCGCACAGCCAATCACAGTTTTCGTGAAAGAATAGCCAGATGTCTGGTCATATTAAATGGTTTGGCGAACCGCTTAAAGGTGGCACCGTCGCCATTGGAATTTTTGATGGCGTTCACTTAGGACATCAAGAAATTCTTAACATCGCAAACGAATTTGGCGATCCAGTAACAGTTTTAACATTTGACCCACATCCAACCTCGGTTTTTGCACCAGACCGAACTCCAACAAAACTATTAACTTTAGATGATCGAGCCCACCAACTAATGTTGCATGGAGCCGAGGCTGTGGCGGTGATAAGTTTTGATGCTGAATTTGCGGCACTTTCTCCCGAACAATTTATCGAATCAATATTAATCAAAGAACTAGACGCAAAAAATATCGTGGTTGGTGCTAACTTCACTTTTGGCGCAAAAGCTGCTGGAGATGTAAATTATTTGAGATCAGTTTCCGAGAAATATGGTTTTACTGTTACCGGAGTCGAATTAGTCGAACACGAACATGGCATTGTCTCCTCAACGCGAATTAGAAAACATTTATTAAATGGCGGCGTAGAAATTGCGCGCGAACTTTTAACTCGACCACACCAATTAATTGGTCCAGTCATTCATGGTGAAGCGCGTGGCCGCGAAATTGGATATCCCACTGCAAACATTGAAGTTGCGACTAACTCAACTATTCCAAGTGATGGTGTATATGCGGGTTGGTTAACTGTAGGTTTAAATCGTTGGCCAGCTGCAATTTCAATCGGAACCAATCCAACTTTTGCGGGAGTGCGTGGCCGCCAAGTTGAGGCATATGCGTTAGATCGAGATGATTTAGATTTATATGACCAAGAGGCAATTATTGAATTTGGTTGGCGGCTTCGGGATACTTTGAAATTTGATGGGTTAGACCCGCTATTAATCCAGATGAAAAAAGATTGCGATAAAGCTCGAGATCTCACAAGTTTGAGAGGGTTGGAATAGCCCGATTTAAGCGGGGGATTACCACCGATTTCACTCTCGCATGCTCGCGCTGGTAACCTCTGCCCCGAGCGAGTAAGCGTGTTTTCGTGAACCAAACCGGAAACCCTCGTGACTGATGAAGGAGAACGAAATGGCGTTAAAGCCAGAAGTTAAGAAAGAAATTATCTCAAAATATGGTTCTTCGGCATCAGACACAGGAAGCCCAGAAGCTCAAGTCGCTTTACTTTCAAAGCGCATTGAAGAAATCACCGAGCATCTACAAACAAATAAGAATGACCACCACAATCGTCGTGGCCTTCTTCTACTTGTAGGTCGCCGTCGTCGAATTCTTCAATACCTAGCAAAAATTGATATCGAGCGTTACCGCGCGATCATCGAAAAACTCGGCATCCGCCGATAAATAAAAACACTAACCCACGGTCCAAAGTATTGGTCCTCGGTAGTGGCTTACGGATTTTGGTATTTGTTTTAGAAAATAGAAAACCCGTGGGCTTCGATCGAAGATCCATTCTTGTGCCGTAGGTTGGTCAAGAAAAAGGAGAGACCCATGGAGGGTCAAGAGCTACATAGCGCCGTTGCAATAATTGATAACGGCAAGTTCGGAAAACGAGAAATTCGTTTTGAAACCGGTCGCCTAGCGCGCCAAGCTGCTGGTACTGCAGTTGTATATGTTGATGACGAGACCATGTTGCTTTCAGCAACAACCGCATCAAAATCCCCACGCGATTCATTCGACTTCTTCCCACTAACAGTGGATGTTGAAGAGCGTATGTACGCAGTTGGAAAAATCCCAGGATCATTCTTCCGCCGTGAAGGACGTCCATCTGAGGATGCAATTCTTACCTGTCGCTTAATCGATCGTCCATTGCGGCCATCGTTTGTTAAAGGACTTCGTAATGAAATTCAAATCGTTGTAACTGTAATGGCGTTAAACCCAGACCACATGTATGACGTTATTGCTATTAATGCGGCATCAATGTCAACCCAATTAGCGGGATTACCATTCTCTGGTCCGATTGGTGGCGTTCGCGTTGCTTTAATCGAAGGTCAATGGGTTGCATTTCCAAATCACTCACAAGTTGAAAACGCTGTTTTCGACATGGTGGTTGCAGGTCGCGTAACTGCTGATGACGTTGCAATCATGATGGTAGAAGCTGAAGCCACAACTAAGACAATCGATTTAATTGCTGCTGGTGCAAAAGCCCCAACTGAAGAAATCGTTTCCCAAGGTTTAGAAGCTGCAAAGCCATTCATTCGCATACTTTGCGAAGCCCAATCTAAATTAGCAAAAGTTGCTGCAAAGCCAACTGGCGAATTTCCAGTCTTCTTGGATTACCAAGATGATGTTTTTGCCGCTGTTGAAAAATTAGCTAAGGCTGATTTAACTAAAGCGCTAACTATCGTGCAGAAACAAGATCGCGAAACCAAGATTGATGAGATTACTGCTTCTGTAAAGGAGAAGTTAACTTCTGATTTTGAAGGTCGCGAAAAAGAAATTCCAGCCGCAATTCGATCAGTCACAAAGAAGTTGGTTCGCCAACGAGTACTTCGTGACAAGGTCCGTATCGATGGCCGTGGTCTTCGCGATATTCGCGCGTTAACAGCCGAAGTTGAAGTGATCCCTCGAGTTCACGGTTCAGCTCTCTTCGAACGTGGCGAGACACAAATTCTTGGAGTCACAACGCTAAATATGCTTAAGATGGAACAACAGTTAGATACGTTGAATCCAGAAAACCATAAGCGTTACATGCATAACTACAACTTCCCACCATATTCAGTGGGCGAAACTGGCCGCGTTGGTTCACCAAAGCGTCGCGAAATTGGACATGGAGCACTTGCAGAACGTGCGTTGTTACCTGTTCTGCCGTCACGTTCTGATTTCCCATATGCAATTCGGCAAGTATCGGAAGCGCTTGGATCAAATGGATCAACTTCCATGGGTTCAGTTTGTGCATCAACCATGTCGCTACTTAACGCAGGTGTGCCACTTCGTGCACCAGTGGCCGGTATCGCGATGGGTCTGATCTCAGATGATGTAGATGGCAAAATTGAGTACGTAGCACTTACCGATATCTTGGGTGCAGAAGATGCATTCGGCGATATGGATTTCAAAGTTGCTGGTACAAAAGATTTCATTACTGCTCTTCAGCTAGATACTAAATTAGATGGAATTCCAGCAAGCGTTCTTGCAGGTGCGTTGCACCAAGCCAAGGAAGCTCGACTCCACATTCTCGATGTAATGAATGAAGCGATTGATGCACCGGATGAAATTAATCCATTGGCACCACGCATCATCACGATTCAGATTCCAGTAGATCAGATCGGCGCAGTGATTGGTCCAAAGGGCAAAGTCATTAAGCAGATCCAAGAGGATACAGGCGCTGAAATCAGCATCGAAGATGATGGAACTATTTATATCGGTGCAACCGATGGAACTGCTGCGGAAGCGGCACGTGCTCTAATTATCGGTATCGCTGATCCAAAGTTGCCAGAAGTTGGCGAACGCTTTAATGGAACTATCGTGAAGTTAGCTGCATTCGGCGCATTCGTTTCGTTGCTTCCAGGCAAAGATGGATTGCTCCACATCTCGCAAATTCGCAAGATGCATGGTGGCAAGCGCATTGAAAACGTGGAAGATGTAATGAACGTCGGCGATAAAGTACATGTCGAAATTGGCGAGATTGACCCAAAGGGCAAGCTTTCGTTAATACCAGTACTTGATGACGCTGCTGAAGCATAAGCTGAATAACGTTTCATAACATGACCGTACGCAAAACCGTTCTAGCGAGCGGTTTACGTATTGTCACTGAAGAAGTTGCGGGAGTACGAAGCGCAGCTTTTGGTATTTGGGTAAATGTTGGCTCTCGCGATGAAGCACCATCTGTCGCGGGAGCTTCACATTTTCTCGAGCATTTATTATTCAAATCAACTAAAACTAGAAGCGCGATGGATATCTCCTCTGCGATTGAATCGGTCGGTGGCGAGATGAATGCCTTTACCAGCAAGGAGTACACCTGTTTTTATGCGCGGGTGATTGATACCGATTTACCACTTGCGATCGATGTAATTTCAGATTTGATTACTTCATCTCTAGTTAAGGCTGAAGATGTTGATGCCGAACGCAATGTAGTTTTGGAAGAAATATCAATGCGAGATGATGATCCAAGTGATTTAATCCATGATCTCTTTGCCGAAACTTATTATGGTGATACCCAACTTGGCCGACCAATTTTGGGAACTGTTGATTCAATCAAAGGAATGTCGCGAAATTCAGTCTTTAATTATTACAAGAAGCGCTATCTGCCAAGTGATTTAGTCATTGCGGTAGCTGGTAACTTGAAACATAAGAAAGTTGTAGAACTTGTTGAAAAAGCAATATCTAGAGATGGTTTTTTAAGCGTTCCAAAATCTAATTACAACTTACGCAGTAATACAAAAGTTAAATCGCCAAAAGGTGGAAATGTTGGGATTTTAAATCGCAAAACTGAGCAAGCCCATTTATTCATGGGCATGGCCGGGGTAGCTCGCGACGATAGCCGTCGATTCACAATGGGAGTTTTATCTGCGGCGCTAGGCGGGGGCATGTCATCTCGGTTATTCCAGGAAATTCGGGAAAAACGCGGCTTGGCATATTCGGTTTACTCCTATGCTCAACAATTTGCTGGCTCAGGTGTCATTGGTTTTTATGCAGGATGTAATCCAAATAAAGCCACCGAAGTTGTAAAAATTATTCGAGATGTTTTGCACGATGTAGCAGATAACGGTCTAACTCATGAAGAGTTAGCTAGAGCGCAAGGTGCAGTTCGCGGAAGTTTAGTTTTGAGTCAAGAAGATACTGGCTCTCGGATGAGCCGGATTGGGAAAGCTGAGTTGGTTTACGGCGAAAATCTAGGCTTCGATCAGATTTTAAAAGAAGTTTCCAGCGTATCCGGCGCACAAATTCGCGCCGTTGCCAGCGAGTACTTGACCAAAAGTCCTACCCTTGCCGTAGTGGGACCGTATAAGAGCGGCTCAATATTTGAAAAGGCAATCCGATGATAAAAGTTGGCGTACTCGGTGCAAACGGAAAGATGGGCACGCAAACCGTTGCCACAATAACTGCAGCTGCTGATTTAGAACTAGTCGCAGCGCTGGATCTTGGTGACTCAATCGAAACATTAAAAAAGAGCGGCGCTGAAGTTGTAGTCGATTTCACGCATCCGGATTCAGTAATGGCTAATCTTGAATATGCAATCAATAATGGGATTAACGTTGTAGTCGGCACCACCGGTTTTGATAGTGCAAAACTTGCAAAAGTAAAAGAGCTATTAGCGAAAAACCCTAAAGTCGGCGCGCTTATCGCCCCAAATTTTGGACTTGGCGCAGTCTTAATGATGCAATTTGCAGCGCAAGCAGCTAAACATTTTGAATCGGTAGAGATTATTGAACTGCATCATCCAAACAAGGCAGATGCGCCAAGTGGAACTGCAACTAGAACTGCGGAACTAATTACTGACGCGCGCAAAGTTGCAAATCGACCACCCATGCCAGATGCAACTACATCTGCACTTCCTGGCGCACGAGGTGCAAAAGTTGGCGATGTGGCAATCCATTCAGTCCGGTTACGCGGTTTAGTTGCGCATCAAGAAGTGATCCTTGGCGATCAAGGTGAAACCCTTTCGATTCGACATGATTCGATAGATCGCACTGGTTTTATGCCTGGGGTACTTCTTGGAATTCGCAAAGTTGGATCGCACCCAGGTTTAACCTTTGGCCTCGAGAATTTTCTTGATCTCTAGAAGATAGGTAAAAAATGATAACTATGTATACCGCTGATTGGTGCGGAGATTGCATTCGTTCGAAACGTTTGCTTGACTCATTAGAAGTTGAGTGTAATTACATTGATATTGAAGCCGATGAAGCAGCTGCCGCTAAAGTTATTGAAATCAATGGTGGAATGCGATCCATCCCAGTCATAATATTTCCAGATGGAACTCACATGACTGAGCCATCCGATATTGATTTAAAAGCAAAGCTTGAAGCGCTAAAAATTATTTAAAGCCAGTTATAAATCGCTGCAGAAGTGATCGCGGCCGAGAATATAACTACTGGAAAAGGTGCCTTAAATTTAAGGGCGATTGCCGCAACTGCAA
>Ga0209553_1001666_pt1 | contig 11033 bp, 4 predicted proteins | sample LauGreFBDMM110DN_2_FD_188217 | JGI IMG/M metagenome (GOLD analysis project Ga0209553, IMG submission 188217) | Freshwater lake microbial communities from Lake Michigan, USA - Fa13.BD.MM110.DN (SPAdes) (version 2) | ecosystem: Environmental > Aquatic > Freshwater > Lake | place: Lake Michigan, USA...
CCGCCGACCACTGACAAAGGAACCAAGAAGATGACTGCGAACATTCAGAAATCCGCCTTCGGAAAATTGGCCGACGGCACCGAGGTCGATCTTTACACGCTCGCCAACGGCAAAGGCGTGGTCGCCAAGATCACCACCTACGGCGCGATGGTCACCGAGTTGCACACGCCGGACCGCGCCGGCCAGCCGGGCAACATCGTGCTCGGCTTTGACAATCTGGAGCAGTACGCGAAAGGGCATCCGTTCTTCGGCTGCACCGTCGGCCGCGTCGCCAACCGCGTCGCCAAAGGCAAGTTCACGCTCGACGGCAAGGAGTATTCCCTGGCCGTCAACAACGGGCCGAACTCGCTCCACGGCGGCTTGAAGGGTTTCGACAAGGTGGTCTGGAAGGCCGAGACCATCCCGGCGAAGGACGGCGTGGCGGTCAAGTTCACCTACCTGAGTCGCGACGGCGAGGAAGGTTATCCGGGCAATCTCTCCGTCACGGTCGTTTACACGCTGACGGAGAAAAATGAATTGCGGATCGACTACACCGCCACCACCGACAAGGCCACGCCCGTCAATCTGACGAATCACGGCTACTACAATCTGGCCGGCTCCGGCAGCATTCTCGACCACGAGCTGATGCTGACCGCCGACCGCTACACGCCCACGGATGACACGTTGATCCCCACCGGCGAACTCGCGCCTGTCAAAGGCACGCCGGTGGATTTCACAAAAGCGGCGGCCATCGGCTCGCGCCTTCAGCAGCTCACGGCCAAGCCGATCGGCTATGATCATAATTTCGTTTTGAACGACGGTGGCAAATCCCTCGCCCTCGCCGCGCGCGTGCACGATCCCAAGTCCGGTCGCGTCATGGAAGTGTGGACCACCGAGCCGGGCATTCAGCTCTACACCGGCAATTTCCTCGATGGCTCCGTGAAGGGCCTCGGCGGCGTGGTCTATGCCCAGCACCACGGGTTTTGTCTGGAGACGCAACATTTCCCCGACTCGGTGAACCAGCCCAAATTCCCATCGACGATCCTCAAGCCCGGACAGACTTTCAAGTCCACCACGACCCACAAGTTCTCCGCCAAATAACGGATTCACGCGATGAGTGCGACGCCACCGCAATCCCTCCCGGATTGTGCCGCGTTCCAGAAACAAATTCCCGGCGGAAGTTTTTTACTGGCCTGCCTCCTCCTGCTGCTGGCGGGCACGGGCTTGGCTGCGGATCGTTTGTATTTCAACGGGCCGGTCATCAGCATGAACGCCCGCGGTGAAACCCATCCGGCCCTCGGTGTCCGGGAAGGCCGAATCGTTGCGGTTGGCACAAAGGAATCGGTCGCGGGGAAATTGCGCCCGGGTTTTGTCGGGATCGATCTCCAGGGCCGCGCGCTGCTTCCGGGTTTCTACGCGGCGCACGATCACTTTCCCGAGGCCGGAGAAAATGAATTGTTCCAGGTTGATCTGAGCAGCCCGCCGATCGGTTCCATCAAAAATATGACGGAGCTGATCGCGGCCCTGAAACGCAAGGCCGACACCACTCCGCCCGGCGAGTGGATCGTGGGCTGGGGCTACGACGACACACTGCTCGCTGAAAAACGACATCCGACGCGCGACGATCTGGATCGGGCCTCGGCACGGCATCCCATCTGGGTGGTGCACATCTCGGGACATCTGGCCGTGGCCAGCACGAAGGCGCTCGAGATCGCGGGCGTGACCAAGGCCACCGAACAACCCAAAGGCGGACGCATCCGGCTCGATCCGAAAACCGGCGAACCGAACGGCATCTTCGAGGAAGCCCTCTCCCTTGTTGGCCGCCATGTCCCCGGACGCACGGCCGCGCAACGCCAGGCGGCGATCCGCAAGTCGCAGGAAATCTACCTCCCCCAGGGCGTCACCACCACGGTGATCGCCGGTGCGTCCGCCGAGACGCTCGGGGATCTGGATGCGGCTGCGACATCCGGCGCGCTGCGATTGCGGGTCTCGGCGCTGGTTTCGTGGCGGGCCATCGGCCACGAACCCGGGTTGAAAGCCGGACCGGAGTGGCTTCATCTCACCGGCGTGAAACTGATGCAGGACGGTTCCATTCAGGGCTACACCGGCTATCTCGGCGCGCCCTATTACAAACAACCCGAGGGCCGGCTGGACTATCGGGGATACCCCGCGCGCCCGCGCGAAGATCTCGTCCACATGGTCGGCGCATTCCACCGGAAGGGACTGCAAGTGGCGGTGCACGGCAATGGCGACGCCGCCATCGACGACATTCTCGAGGCCTTCGCCGCCGCTCAAAAGGCGCACCCGCGCCCCGACGCCCGCCACCGTATCGAGCATTGCCAGACGGCGCGCGAAGACCAGTTGATCCGCATGAAGCAGCTCGGCGTCACGCCGTCCTTCTTCGCGGCGCACGTCTATTACTGGGGCGACCGCCACCGTGACATTTTCCTCGGCCCGGAACGCGCGGCGCGGATTTCGCCGCTGGCGGACGCGCTTCGTCATCAGGTGCGATTCACGATTCACAACGACACATCAGTGACGCCGATCAACCCGCTGCAACTCGCCTGGACGGCGGTGAATCGTGTCACTTCCAGCGGCAAGGTCCTAGGAAAGGAACAGACCGTTTCCGTGATAGACGCCCTGCGCAGCATCACCAGCGAGGCGGCCTGGCAGAACTTCGAGGAAAAAGAACGTGGCTCGCTCGAACCCGGCAAGCTCGCCGACTGCGTGATCCTGGATCGCAACCCGCTCACCGTTCCACCGATGGAAATCCGCGATTTGAAGGTGTTGGAAACCATCATCGGCGGCGAGAGGGTTTTCAAACGCTGACCATCCCCGGGCACATTTGGCCCAGGCAATCATTTCAAGCATGAGCGCGTCTCACCGGCAAAGAGGGCTGGACATCAAAAACGACCAGGCCCAAACTGCGGAGGTGCACCCCGAAGAAAAATAATTTACAGATTCATCAGCCAATGAGACTCCATCACTTCGCAATCCTGGCAGCATCGCTTTCTCTTCATTACGGCATCGCGGGTGCCGCCGACCCGGTCAAGTTGCGGCTCTTCGTGCTCTCGGGGCAGTCGAACATGTCGCACCTAAATCCCGACGATGCCTTCACGCCGACCGTCAAAGCGGCCTACCCGCATGACGAGGTGATCGTGGTCCGTTACGCCGGATCGGGCACTCCGATCAGCCAGTGGTGGAAGGATCCGAAAACCGGCCAGGGCGGCGGCCTTTATGAAGTGCTCATGGCCCAGGTGAAGAAGGCCCTCGGTGGGAAGACTCCTGACACCGTCGCCTTCGTCTGGATGCAGGGCGAGCGCGATGCCAAGGGCGGAATGTCCGGCTCGTATTCGAACGCCTTGCATGGCCTGATCCAACGCGTGCGCGATGACCTGAAACATCCCGATCTGGCCGTCGTCATCGGCCGCCTCAGCGATCACCTCAACGGCACGAAACATTGGGATGCCGTCCGCGCCATTCAGGAAAAGGTGGCAACGGAAGATCGGCGCGGTGGGTGGGTGGATACGGACGACCTGAACGGCGGGAACAACGATTTGCACTGCACGAAGGAAGGTTTTCTGGAACTCGGCCGGCGGCTCGCCGCGAAGTCGGTGGAGTTGCTCGCCAAACCGGCTTCCCAGCCAGCCAAGCAATGAGGATCAATGCACGTTGCCTCCGTTGTCTGATTTTCTCCGGCTGCGCTGCGAACTGACCACATGAACTCGTTTAGGAACTGTTTCCGACTAATTGCTCCAGCTCTGTTTCTTTTCGTGGCGACGGGTTTCGCCGCCGACCCAGCCCGGCCCCACGCCGTTTTCGTGCTGGGTGAAAACGAGTATCGCACGGCGGAGACGCTGCCGGAGTTTGCCACGAAAGAACTCGAAGTCCGCGGCTTCAAATGTTCCTACGTGAAAGCGCCGCCCGAAGGTGGCAATGAGTTTGCCAATTTCCAAGTGATCAAGGATGCGGATCTTCTTGTCGTCAGCGTCCGGCGTCGCACTCCGGACCGGGAAATGATAGACCTGATCCGGCGCCATCTCGACGCCGGCAAACCGCTGGTCGGCCTGCGCACGGCCAGTCACTCCTTCGATGCGAAACCTCCCGATGACCGGCACGCCGCGTGGAGCAGTTTTGACCGGGACATTCTAGGTGGTCATTACGAAAACCACTACGGCAACGACCTGCCTCCGTCGGTGCGGACTGCGGCCGTCGCGGAGAAGCATCCGATTCTCACGGGCGTGGCCTTCGACAAGTTCCGCACCCGCTATTCGCTCTATCGCAGCCGCGAACTCACCGCCGCGACGACGACGCTGCTCACCGGCACGATCGTGGTGAATGGGAAGGAAGTGACCGAACCGGTCGCCTGGGCCAACACCAACGCCGGCCGGCGCGTGTTTTATACATCGCTCGGCGGGCCCGAGGACTTCAAGCAGCCGGCCTTTCGACGTCTGCTCTTGAACGGGATTTTGTGGTCGCTGAACCAGCGCATTCCCCCGGCGGATGTTGTCCCAAAAGTCGAGCCACCGAAACCGCCGCAAACGGCCGCCTTGAGCCCGGCGGAATCGTTGGAGCGGTTTCACGTCGCGGACGACCTGGAGATCCAGCAAGTCCTCGCCGAGCCCGTCGTGAAGCAGCCGGTGTTTTTGAACTTCGATGAGCGCGGCCGCCTGTGGGTGGTGCAATACCTCCAGTATCCTTCGCCCGCCGGCTTGCAGATGCTCAGTCGCGACAATGTCTGGCGCGCCGTTTACGACAAGGTGCCTCCGCCTCCACCGAATCACATCAAGGGCGCGGACAAAATCACCATTCACGAGGACACCGACGGCGACGGCATTTTCGACATGCACACGACTTTTCTGGAAGGCCTGAACATCTGCACCGCAGTTTGCCGCGGCCGCGGTGGGGTCTGGGTTTTGAACCCGCCGTATCTGCTCTTCTACGCGGACAAGAACAACGACGACATCCCCGACCGTGCGCCCGAAGTGCGTCTCGCCGGTTTCGGCCTCGAGGACACGCACTCGGTCGCGAACAGTCTGCGCTGGGGACCGGACGGCTGGCTTTACGCGGCACAAGGCAGCACGGTCACCGGCCACATGATCCGGCCCGGCCTCGACCAAGAAACGTTACTGCACACGATGGGCCAGTTGATCTGGCGGTATCAGCCGGAGACGAGGCGCTTCGAGGTCTTTGCCGAAGGCGGCGGCAATGCGTTCGGGGTCGAGATCGATTCGCAGGGGCGAATTTTCTCCGGACACAACGGCGGCGACACGCGCGGGTTCCACTACGTGCAGGGCGCGTATTTGCAGAAGGGCTTCGACAAACATGGCCCGCTGTCGAATCCGTACGCGTTCGGATATTTTCCGCAGATGCCTCACACCAGGGTCGCGCGGTTCACCCACAACTTCGTGATCTTTGACGGCCCGGGATTTCCCGACCACTACACGGGAAAACTGTTCGGCGTCGAACCGCTGCAAGGCCGTGTCGTCTTCAGTGACGTCCAACCGGACCGCTCCTCCTTCAAGACCCTCGACCTCGGCTACGCCGTCACGAGCGACGATGCGTGGTTCCGCCCGGTGGACATCAAGATTGGTCCCGACAACGCGCTTTACATCGCTGATTGGTACGACGGCCAGGTGAACCACTACCGCAACAACGAAGGACAGATCGACAAAGACAACGGCCGCATCTACCGGCTGCAAACCAAGGGTGCGAAACCCGCCAAGGCCATCGACTTCGGCCGCCTGTCCACCCCGGCGCTGGTCGATCAGCTCGCCAGCCCCAGCCGAACCGTCCGCCAGACGGCGTTGCGCCTGGTCGGGGATCGAAAAGATCGGAGCATGGTTCCGCGACTGACGAAGATGATCAACGACCACGCCGGCCAGCTCGCTCTGGAATCCTTATGGGCGCTGAATTTGTGTGGCGGATTCAACGAAGAGACCGCTCTGCAAACCATCGGGCACAAAGATCCCCAGGTTCGTTGGTGGACGGTGCGGTTGCTCGGCGATGCGGCGAAAGTCTCGCCGAAAATTTCCGCCCGGCTCGCGGAAATCGCGGCCACTGAAACCAACCTCGAAGCCCGCGGCCAATTGGCCAGCACTGCGAGGCGCCTTCCGGCGAAGGACGCCCTTCCCATCGTGCGGAATCTCCTGACGCACGACGAAGACGCTGATGACAACCGTCTCCCACTGCTCCTCTGGTGGGCCATCGAATCCAAGGCGGAGACCGACCGCGAGGCCGTGCTCCAACTGTTCAGCGAACCGGCGCTGTGGCGGCGGCCGCTTGTGCAAAAGCACGTCCTCGAACGCGTCATGCGTCGCTACGCCGCGGCCGGCACACGCCGGGACTTGCTCACCTGCGCGAAACTTTTTCAGTTGTCGCCGGGGCCGGAACAGAACGCCAAGTTGATGGCAGGCTTGGAAGCCGCTTTCAAAGGACGGCCGATGCCCAGTCTTCCCGGTGAACTGACCGGGGCCATCGCCAGGGCGGGCGGCGAAACCGTGGCGCTGGGCCTGCGTCTTGGCCGGCCGGTTGCCGTTCGACAGGCCCTGCAACTCATCGCCGACGATTCGGCGGACCGGAACCAGCGGCTCGAATACATCCAGATTCTCGGCGAGGTGAAACAGTCGGAAACCGTGCCGGTGCTCGTGAAGATCATCGGCCGGCCCGCCGACCAGGCGTTACACAAGGCGGCGTTGAACGCGTTGCAGCCTTACGATGATGTGAAGATCGGCGGCGATGTGCTGGGGTCCTTTGACAAACTCGGCCCCGACGCGCGCCCGGCGGCAATGGCGTTGCTGGCCAGCCGTCCCGCGTGGTCGCTCCAGTTGCTGGAGGCAGTGGCGGCGGGAAAGATGGCCAGTGGCGCAGTGGCGCCGGATGTGATCAACAAGCTGAAGCAGCACCGGCAGCCGCGCGTCGTCGAACTGGTCCATCAGCAATGGGGCCGCGAAAAAAAACCGACCACCGGCGAAATGAAAAAGCAGATCGACCACCTGATCGGCGTGGTTCGCCAAGGCACCGGAAGTCCGTACGAGGGCCAGAAACTGTTTGGCACCGCCTGCGCGGGCTGTCACAAGCTGTTCGGTCAGGGCGGCCAGATCGGGCCGGACCTCACAACCTTCAAGCGCGACGACCTCGACAATATGCTGCTGAGCATTGTGAATCCGAACGCCGAGATTCGTGAAGGCTACGAGAACCATCTTGTCACCACCAAGGACGGACGCACGCTCTCGGGATTCCTGGCCGACAAGGACCAGCGCGTGGTGGTGCTGCGCGGCATTGACGGTATGAGCATCACGCTGCCGCAGGAACAGATTCAGGAAATGAAAGCGGCGGGACTTTCCTTGATGCCGGAGGGGTTGCTCGACTCGCTGAGCGAACAGCAGATTCGCGATTTGTTCGCCTATCTCCGCAGCACCCAACCGTTGGTCCGTTGAAAAATTATGCACACTGAACCCATTCGTGAAGTTGACGTCCGTCCCGCTCCCGGCCGGCGCGCAGAGCCGATGCGAACCATTCTGTTCTTCGCCATCCTGCTTTTCACATTTCACATCGCCGCCGCCGAACCCATCGAACTGACCTGCCAGACCCGCGATCCAGAGACCGGGAAAATTATCCTTACGACGGAAAAGGTGGACCCGGCGCGCATCGGCGTGGTGGCCGTGGATGTCTGGAATTTTCACTGGTGCAAGACGGCCACCATGCGCGTGGACGCCATTGTCCCGCGCATGAACAAGGCTCTCGACGCCGCGCGCGCGCTGGGTATGACAGTCATGCTGTGCCCGAGCGACGTGGTGGACAATTACGTCGGCTATCCGCAGCGCGAGGCGGTCTTCGCCCTGCCGAAGTTCGCCGTGCCTTCCGTCATGAACGTCACCTGCCCGCCCGTGCCCGACGCCGGCGGCTGCGCCTGCGGACGCGAGCGCTGCGCGGGAAACTTCGGCTGGGACGGAATGCACCCGGCACTCCGCATCGGCGAAAACGACCTGATGCCCGACACCCAGGCGGAGGTTTACGCGGTCTGCAAAAAGTATGGCCTGACGCATCTCATCTACGTCGGGTTCCACACGCAGGTCTGCCTGCTCGGAAAATCAATGGGATTGAAGGCCATGAAATCCGCCGGCCTGCGCTGCTATCTCGCCCGCGACATGACCGACGCGCATCCCGGCTACGATCCCGCGCGAAACTTCACGCCGGACCTCAACACCGAACAGGTCGTGGAGCATTTTGAAAAACATCTCGCGCCAACCATCAGTTTCCAGGACGAGCTGGCCAGGCTGGGCAAGTGGGACGCGAAGTGGGTGGTTGATCCCGTCCGCATCACGCCGTGGGGCACGCCGATGCGCCCGCATTTGTTCGAGCAGCCCATCACGGTCACGCTCACCGCGCCGCTGGAGCCCGGCGCGGAAATACGCTACTCGCTGGATGGTTCCGAGCCCGGCCAAACTTCGCCGCTCTACACGAAGCCGTTCGTGTTCACCAACACCACCCGGCTCCGCACCTCGGCCTTCCGCGACGGCCGGGCGGTCTGTCTGGAATCCGAGGGTTCCTTCGCGCGCCTGTCGCCCATGCCGCCTGCGCCCGACATTGCCCTCGGCGACTTGAAGCCGGTGCGCAATGTTGGCTTCGGCCACACCTACGGCGGGCATGTCCGCTATTCCGGATTCACCAAACCGCCGCAGAAGGACAAATCGAATCTCGGACAGGACATCATCATCAACCGGAAACGCTACCAGCAGGGCATGGGCGTCCACGCCCCGGCCGAACTCGTGTATGAAATCAAGCCGGAGTACCAGCGCTTCGTCGCCCTGGCCGGCGCGGATGAAAACCTGATCAGCATCAGCAACGGCTCGAACCTCGCCAAATATCCGAGCGTGATCTTCAAGGTTTTCATCGACGGCAAGGAAGCCGCCGCCAGCCCGGTGATGCGCGTGCAATCGCTGGCGTGGCGCTTTGATGTCCCGATTCCCGCCGGCGCCAAAATCATCAGTCTCGCCGTCACCGACGCCGGCGACGGTTCCCGCGAGGATTTCGCGGACTGGGCCAACGCCGGATTCATCACCACGAAAAGTGCGGCGCCCTAGCCACACCGCCAGACCAACCTGATAACTTTTAAATGAAACATTTTTTTGTCCGCCTGTATGGGATCGTTGCTGTCACGGTTTGTTCTTCCTTCGCTGCGGTGGTTGCTCCCCTGGCGAACCCGGTGCCGCTCGCCGGGACTCAACCTCTGACCATCAGCGGCGACCTCGCCTCGAATCTCGTCGCCGGCGTGGACAAGTTTCTCCTCCGCGAAACAGACTTGTCCGTGGAAAAGCGCGCGCGGTTCTGGCATCGGGATTTTTCCTCTTTGGAAAAGTATTCGCTGTCCATCGCGACGAACCGCCAGCGCCTGGCGCACATCCTCGGGGCGCGGGACGCGCGGGTCGCCACGCCGGACCTGCAGGTTTTGGCCGGCGTGGATCAGCCGGTGCTGGTCGGCCAGGGTGTCGGTTACGAAATCCGCGCGGTGCGCTGGCCCGCTTTTGGAAATGTTCACGGCGAGGGGTTGCTGCTCACGCCCACGGGCCGCGAGCCGGTGGCTGATGTGATCGCGATCCCCGATGCCGGCCAGACGCCGGAACAACTCTGCGGCCTGCAAGTTGGCGTCGCCGCGGAGTCACAGTACGCGCGGCGTCTGGCCGAGAGCGGCTGTCGCGTGCTGGTGCCAATGATCATTGATCGCAGCCGCGGCCCGCATCTGGGACGGAGCCGGCTCAGTGCCCGCCAGTTTCTTTACAGTTCGGCGTTCGAGCTTGGACGACATCTGATCGGATACGAGGTTCAGAAAGTTTTGGCGGCGGTGGATTGGTATGCCAAGGCAGGCGGAGCCAACCCTCGCCGGGTGGGCGTCATCGGCTGGGGCGAAGGCGGACTCCTCGCTCTCTACGCCGGGGCGCTCGATACACGGATCGAGGCCGTCGGCGTGAGCGGATATTTTGAGGATCGCAATCACCAGTGGGAGGAGCCGATCGATCGCAATGTCTTCGGCTTGCTCGAACAATTTGGCGACGCCGAGCTTGCCAGCATGATCGCCCCGCGCAAACTCGTCATCGAGGCGGCCAAGGGTCCCGAACTCACGATGACCTACTCCGACGGTGGCGCGCCCGGGAAACTGCGAACCCCACCGCTTGCGCTGGTGCAAAAGGAAGTGACTCGCGCCCGCAGCCTAGTCAGCGAACTTAATTGGGCCGCCCCGCGCGAGCCCAGAAAAGATGGCCGAGCCATCAGCGGCGAGAGCAGCCTCCTCGCCCGTCGGTGGCGAGAACTTCAAAGTATCAAGGCCGCCCAGACCGAACTGATCATCAGCGGCAACGGCACGGGACCTTTCGGCAGCGAACCGGCCCTGACCGCTTTCCTGCACGCGATCGCACCCGAGACAACTCTCGCGACTAACGCCGCTGCCCCGAAACCCTCGCGTCCCGCCGCCGATCCCGCCGCGCGACAACTGCGCCAGCTTCGCGAAATCGACCAGCACAACCAGCGGCTGCTCGCGGAAAGTCCCGAGGTGCGCCGCGAGTTCATGAAGAAACAGGACACCAGCTCGCTGGACGCCTACGCGAAAAGCACCGAGTGGTATCGCAATTATTTTGCGGAGGAAGTCGTGGGCCGGTTCGACCTGCCGCTGCTCCCCGCCAACGTCCGGACCCGCAAGACCTATGAGACGGACAAATGGACGGGCTACGAAGTGGTGCTGGACGTTTATCAGGATGTGATCGCCTACGGCATTCTGCTGCTGCCGCGTGATCTGAAGCCCGGCGAGAAGCGTCCGGTGGTGGTCTGTCAGCACGGGTTAGAAGGACGTCCGCAGGATGTGGTCACCGGCAACAGTCAGTACTATCATGACTTCGCCGCAAAGTTGGCCGACCGCGGATTCATCACCTTCGCTCCGCAGAACCTCTACATTTTCACGGACCGCTTCCGCTCCTTGCAGCGGAAGAGCAATCCGCTCAAGAAAACGCTCTTCTCAACGATCGTGCCGCAGCACCAGCAGATCGTGAACTGGTTGAAGA
>Ga0209553_1001667_pt1 | contig 11028 bp, 11 predicted proteins | sample LauGreFBDMM110DN_2_FD_188217 | JGI IMG/M metagenome (GOLD analysis project Ga0209553, IMG submission 188217) | Freshwater lake microbial communities from Lake Michigan, USA - Fa13.BD.MM110.DN (SPAdes) (version 2) | ecosystem: Environmental > Aquatic > Freshwater > Lake | place: Lake Michigan...
CGGCTGCTCTGCTCTGGACGGTAAGTGGAACCGGTGCCGCCAATACCGGCTGGAAGCGTACGTGGTAGGCCGACGGCGAAATCGTCGTCTGCCCGTGTCTGGTTTTTCCTAACCGCCGCGCGCCGACTTATGAAGTCAAAGTCGATGAAAACGTTTCGCCGTGATTCTATGAGCGACGACCGGGTCGCGCTTGAGAGAAGCGATGGTGGGAGCCACTGTGGTCAGATGTCGATTCACTATGATCAAAACCCGACCTTTTAATCTGTCACGCAGCAATTATTTTAGAGGTAGAATGCACAATATTAGAGAGGTATCATTTGTACCAACTTTGGTTTGAACGTCCCTTACCTGTGAAATACCAGAGCCTGTTGGACAACGTCGCCGTCGTCGTTGGGGCTGGCGGGCTGCAATCCGGCGCGATCCGCAGCACCTTGAGTGGCGTAGAAGCCATAATTGCCTCGTCGCGCATCCGCTATGACGGCGCGTTTATGGATCAGGTTCCGACGCTGAAAGTCATTTCGCGCACTGGCATCGGCATCGACAACATCTCTATACCCGACGCCACGGCGCACGGCATCGCCATCTGCAACACCCCCGACGTCCCCAGCGCCTCGACAGCCGAGCATGCCATCCTGCTCATGCTGGCGGTACTGCGTCGTCTCAATCGCTGGGAAAACGTCTTGAAGACTGCCGAGCGCCCTGACTTCTTCAACGAGTATCAGGGCCAGCAGGCCGAAGGGCTGCGGTTGGGTGTCGTCGGGCTGGGGCGCATCGGAGGGCGCGTCGCCAAAGTCGGGCAGGCGCTCGGCATGGATGTCGTCGGCTACGATCCGTTCCTTTCTGCCGAGGGCGTGGCTCAGCTTGGCATCATGCTGACGCCGTCGCTCGACTTTCTGCTATCGTCGGCGGACGTCGTCTCGCTTCATCTGCCGATCAGCAGCGAGACTCGTGGCATGATGAACGCCGAACGCTTCGCTCTCATGAAACCCGCCTCGATTCTTGTGAACACCGCGCGCGGCACTCTGGTGGACGAAGCGGCGTTGCTGGCAGCGCTCGAAAGCGGGCATCTGGCCGGCGCGGGGCTGGACGTTTTTGATCCCGAGCCGCCGTCGCCGGATAATCCGCTGCTGCACCGCAACGAGGTGATCGCCACGCCGCACATTGGCGGCGTGACTATGGCGAGCAAAGACCGGCTGTGGCGCGAGGCGATCACGCAGGCGCTTCAGGTGCTAGCTGGAGAAAAGCCGCCGTCCATCGTCAACCCGGAAGTTTGGCCGCTGCATCAGAGGTCGTAACGTGGACAAACACTGGAATGCGTTTTGTGCGCTGAGTCTTGTTCATTTTCTGGCGTTCCCGGAATGTCAGGGTGGCGACGGCCTGATTTTGGAGTCGGTCGCGCGGCTGGCCGACGACGACTTTTTCTCGGCGCTCGAAATGACGCGCGTGAACAACGCGGCGGCGCGCCCGCAGGTACGCAGCCTGATAGAGCAGACGCACATGCTGCTCGACTTCGGCGCGCAGCCGCTCATCCTTGGTGGCAAGCTCAACCTTAACAGCACCGATTCGTCCGAGCGCCATCATGCTGTCGACACGTTGAAATCCTATCTCCCGATGGCAGTTGAACTCGGCGCGCGCGCCTTTGTGATTCTCTCCGGCGCTGATCCCGGCGAAGCCGGGCGGCCGGCGGCGACCGAGCGCCTGGTCGAATCGATCCTCGCGTTGTGCGAGGCCGCCCGTGGGCAGGGTCTAAGAGTGACACTGGAGACGTTCGATCGGACGGTAGACAAGAAGGCGCTAATCGGTCCGGCAGCGGAAGCGGCGGCGTTGGCGGCGACCATCAAGGCCGACTTCCCCGATTTCGGCCTACTCTACGATATGGGGCACATGCCGCTTCTGGACGAAACACCCCGACCGGCGCTCAACACGCTTAAGGCGCATCTGGTTCACGCGCACGTGGGCAACTGCGTCAAGGTGACCGGAAGACCGTCCTACGGCGACTTCCATCCGCGCTTCGGCTTCCCCGGCGGAGAAAACGATGTGCCGCAGTTGGTCGACTTTCTGCGCGCGCTGTTCGAGGTCGGTTACCTGAGAGAAAACCCGCCGGTCGGCGCGCGTCCGTGGGTCGGTTTTGAGATGCGTCCCCAGACCGGCGAGACGTCCGCCGTGACTCTGGCGAATATGAAACGAACATGGCATGAAGCATGGTGGAGAGTCTAGTTCATGGCGGATAAAACCGTTCTCGTCACGGATTAAACGTGGTCAAGCACGGACGCGGGAGCTAAAGTGCTGACGGAAGTCGGGGTGGATCTGCTGATCGCTAGGACCGGCAGCTACGACGAGCTGCTGTCGCTGGTGCCGCGCGCCAATTCTATCCTGACCTGTTTCAAGAAGGTGTCCGCCGCCGTCATAGCCCCCGGGCTGAAACTTCAGGTCGTCGGGCGCTACGGCATCGGCGTCGACAATATCGCTGTCGACGAAGCGATCCGTCTCGGCATCGCGGTAACCAATGTGCCGGCTTACTGCCCTGACGACTTCGCCGAGCACGTGCTGGCTCTGCTGATGGCTTGCGCGCGGCAGGTCTGCCGTTATGACAAGTCCGTCCGCGCCGGTAACTGGGCGCTGCAAACCGGTATGCCGATGTTTCGGATGCGCGGGTGCACGCTCGGCATCTTCGGCTCTGGCAAGATCGGCCAGACTCTGGCACACGAAGCGCGCGCCTTTGGCCTGCGCTTCGTGAATTTTGACGCTTACGCTGGAAATTAGGTGATTTGTCAGCACAATGTCGAGCGCCTGAGCCTCGACAATCTTCTAGCGCATGCCGATCACATCAGCTTTCACACCGCGCTGAGGCAGGAAACGCGCACTATGCTCAACGCCGAGCGTCTGCGCAAGATGAAGCCGACGTCTTTCATGCTCAACACGCCGCGCGGTAGCATCATCGTCACGACGGCTATGACGTGTTCGACCCTGAGCCGCTGCCGGCGGATCCCCCGCTGCTGGCGTTGCCGAACCTGATCGCCACGCCGAACGTTGTCTTCTACCCCGAGGAGTAGGTGATCGCGTTGGAAGTTCAGGCCGTGCAGAACGTCGCGACTATCTTCTCGGGTCGCCGACCAGTGGCGGTTGTGAACCTAGACTTCCTGAGCCTGCCGCGCAGGTCGCACTTGCTTTGATTGGATTGATTACGTGATCGTTGACGCGCACCTTCACGTCTGGCGAGCCATGCCCGAGTACCCGACTCCCTGGGCCACCACGGTCAGCCCACTGTCCGATGTTCCGGTCGAACTGTTCGAGCAGTACATGGACGAATTTGAGGTCGCTCGCGCCACGCTCGTCCAGCCGACCTTTCCCGGTGAGGAAAATAGCTACGTTGCCGACTGCGCCGCCGCTAATCCGTCCCGTTTCGCAGCGGTCTGCGTCGTCGATCCACGGATACCGGGGGCGTCAGACCGGCTCGACTACTGGGTGCGCGAGCGGGGCTGTAAAGGGCTGCGCCTGCGTCCGCGCATCCCGGCGGAATCGGCGATCTTCAGCCACCGATCGATTCTGCCGCTCTGGCATCGCGCCGCCGCGCTCAAGCTCGTCGTCAGCGTCTACGCTGGCACGGAGCATCTGGCGACGGTCGCGGCACTGGCTGAACGTTTTCCTGATGTACCGATTCTGCTCGATCATATGGCGCATCCCGACGTGGCCGGCGGCGTCAAGGCTGCGACCTTTCAAACGCTGCTCGATCTGGAGCGCTTCCCGCGTCTTGCCGTCAAGGTCAGCGGCTATAGCTACTATTCCGGACAGGGCTATCCCTATACCGACTGCGCCGAACTGTTTCGCGCGCTGTACGACCGGTTTGGCCCGACCCGGCTGATCTGGGGCAGCGATTTTCCGCATGTACTCCTGAAAATCGGTTATCGGCGCAGCCTGCTTTTCCAGCAGCGCGCCTACCCGTTTTTGTCTCAGGCCGACCTTGACCTGATTATGGGCGGAAATGCCGCTGAGCTCTACTGGTCGTGATTAATCGTAATGGTCGTTTCGTTCATTTAGGTTGAACGATGATGAAACTTGGAAGCTTTATGATGCCGGTGCATCCGCCGGAGAAATCGCGGACGCAGTGTTTCGACGAGGACGTCGAGTTGGCGGTTCGTGCCGACAAACTCGGCTTGTCGGAATTCTGGTGTGGGCAGCATCACACGCTCGGCTGGGAGCCAATTCCGGCCAACGACGTCTTCCTGTCCAACCTGATTGGTCGCACCCAAAATATCAAGCTGTGTACCGGCGTCTCGATTATTCCGCAGCACCACCCGGTCAACATCGCCGTCCGGTTGGCACTGCTCGACCACCTCTCGCATGGGCGCATCATGTGCGGCTTCGGGCAGGGCGGCGTGCCGACCGACTGGGAATTATTCGATCTGCCGGACGCCAAGACGCAGGGTTTGATGACGGTCGAAGGCATCGACATGGTGACCAAGCTGTGGGCCACCGAGGCTCCGTTTGACTTCAAAGGCCAGTTCTGGCACATCAAGATTCTCAACAATGATCCGGTGATGGCGAGCGGAGTCCTGCTCAAGCCGTTTCAAAAGCCGCACCCGCCGATTGCGATGAGCGTCGTGCGCGGCGGGTCGATGGCGGCGCGCATGGCCGGACAGCGCGGCTACATCCCAATTAGCTCGAACCTCGTGCCGATTGAGACGGTGGCGACCCACTGGGACACCTATTCAGCGGGAGCCGAGGAAGTGGGACTCCCGCAGCCGGATCGTTCGATCTGGCGGATATCGCGGAGTATACTGATAGGAGAGTCTAACAATGCGGCTTGGGATCATGCCCTGAATGGCACGCTGGGACGCACGTTTGAATATCTGCTGCAACTGATGACGCAGACCAACATGCTGCCGATGATCAAAGGCAACCAGCAGAATGTCCCAGATTCTGATGTCAATACCGAGTTCATGATGCGCAAGCTGTGCATCATTGGCGACAAGCACGAGGTCAAGCGCCAGCTCGAAAGCGCCTGGGAGACGACCGGCGGATTCGGCAATCTCTTGATGATTGCCCACGATTGGGATGATAAAGAGAAGTGGACGCGGACGATGGAAGTGCTGGCGAACGAGATCGTTCCAGCGCTGCCGACCATCTGATCGCAGCCAGCCAGAGTTGTGAAATCATGCTAAGCAGCACCCTGCAAGACAAAACCATCAAACGCAACGGCATGACCGTGGTGGACGTGGATGTACACGCCCACGAAACCCCGGCGGCCCTTGCGCCCTACATTGAAATGCCCTGGCGCAAAACGCTAGAACACCTCGCCACTGTCCCGGCGCGTTACCTCGACATTCCGGGCTTTGCGCCCAACATTGGCCTGTACCCCTCCTTTCCTGAAAGCGGCGGCCAGCGGCGCATGACCGTCACGTCGGCGGACCAAATGCGTACTGACCTAGACGACTTGGGCATAGACATCGGCGTGCTGTTTCCCGACCACTTGCTCACCCACGCCGCCCTCAAGCAAACCGACTATGCCGTGGCCCTAGCCCGCGCCTACAACCGCTGGCTTGTTGAAGAATGGCTGGGCAAAGACAACGGCTTGGTGGGCGCACTTATCGCGCCGCACCACGACCCCGTAGCCGCTGCTGACGAAATTCGGCGCTATGCCGCGCACCGCAACGTGGTGGCCGTGTACTTGCCTACCTGTTGCGTAGACCCGCTGTACGGCAACACGCGCTATGACCCCATGTTCAAGGCCGCGCAAGAGGAGGGCCTGCCCGTCATGTTCCATAGCGTCACCGCCATTCACCCGGTGTTCCCCTTCAACCTGCACGGCTTTGACACCACGTTCGGTGCGCACATTCTGGCTCACCCCTTCGCGCTCATTGCCAACCTTGTGAGCATGATGGAAACCGGCGTGCCCGCCCGCTTCCCAGAACTGCAAATTGCCTTCACCGAGGGCGGCGTGGCCTGGGTGCCATGGATCATGTGGCGCATGGACAAAGAGTATGCCGAACGGCGGCGCGAAGTTGCCGCACTTAAAGACCGGCCCAGTTCCTATGTGCGGCGAATGTACTTCGCCACCCAGCCCATAGAAGAGCCGGAATACCTGGGCGACATGGCGACCATGCTCACCCTGTTCGGCGGCGAAGATTCAGTCCTGTTCGCCTCCGACTGGCCGCACCACGACTTTGACCATCCAAGCAAAATCTTGCAAATTCCGCTTCCCGAAGAAACCCAGCGCAAGATCATGGGCGGCAACGCCCTGCGCCTTCTGCGACTGGAGGATCGCGTTAAATGAGTCAAGAATACGTCGTCGCCACCGTAGACCAAGTGCCGGCGGGCAAGCACATCATCGTGCATGTGCGCGGGCGAGAAATTGGGCTGTTCAACATCGATGGTAAGTACTACGCTCTACCCAATGCCTGCTTTCACCAAAACGGCCCGCTGTGCCGGGGCGCAATCAGCGGCACAGTGGTGGTCAACGCCAAAACTGAATGGAAGCGGACATGGGCCATGCAAGGCGAAGTGGTGGTGTGCCCTTGGCATTCGCTGGAGTTTCACGTGCCCACCGGGCAATGCCTGGCTTACCCCAAGCGCAAGCTGCCCACTTGGCCCGTCAAGGCCGAAGGCGATCAAATCACAGTCACCATGTAGTTGGCCTTTCGGCGCAACCGCCAAAGCCACCGCCATGTTTTCGGTTGACGATAACTTTAGGAACCCTTACTATGGATTCACCCCCAGCCCAAAAATTTCGCTATGCCGAACTGACCTGGCCAGAAGTGAACGACGCCGTAGAGCAAAACAAGGTCATCCTTCTGCCGGTTGGATCCACCGAGCAACACGGGCCGCACCTGCCCCTAGACGTGGACAACCGTATTGCCGGTAGCCTGTGCGAAGAGGTCGCTCGTCGCGCCCCCGACCACCTGCTGGTTGCGCCCGCCATTCCCTACGGATTCAACGTGCATGCCATGGACTTTCCGGGCACCATGCACGTCGCCTACAACCACCTTATCGAATACTGCGTGGATGTGTGCAAGAGCTTCGCCTATCACGGCTTCAAGCGCATCCTCTTGCTAAATGGCCACGGCTCCAACACGCCCTTGCTAGAGATTGTGGCCCGCCGCACCATTTTGGAAACCGACGCGCTGGCGGCCACTTTCATGTTGTGGAACATTTTGCGAATGGATCCGAACTTCATCCCTTCCTTCCGTGAGTCTGTCTTTCCGGGCGGGGCGGGCCATGCTTGCGAGGTGGAAACTTCGGTCTACCTGCACCTGGCCCCTGAAAAAGTGCGGACGGACAAGGTCACCGACCACATTGCCTGGTACAACCGCCAGGGCGCGGGCGGCTATGTTTGGGGCGATGCCTTTGGCGCGGGGCCGGTCAGCTTGGTGGAATACACCAGCACCTATGTAGAAGATGGCACCTTTGGGCAGGCCACCCTCGCAACCGCCGACAAGGGCCAGCGCATCTTCGAAGAGGCCGTCAAGCGCATCACCGAGTTTGCCGTGAAGTTTCGGGTTCGCCCCAACCGGCCGCGTGTGGATCATCATCGCACGCCGCCCACCAGGCCCCTGCCGGATGCCTAGCCATGAATATGAACGGCTTGCTGGAAAATCAGGTTGCAATCATCACCGGGGCCGCCTCTGGCATTGGCCGCGCTTCGGCCCAACTATTTGCGCGGCAACGGGCCAAAGTCGTGGTGGCCGAGGGCGGCGACGCCATCTTTGTCCGCACTGACGTGGGCAAAATGGCCGAGGTTGAGGCGCTGGTACAGGCCACCTTATACAAGTATGGCAAGCTAAACATCATCTACTGCAACGCCGCCGCCTTTGCCGCTGGTCAACCGCGCTGGAACTTAACCACCTAACCTATCGGCTGGCTTATTTCTTAAGGAGAATTGGATTTTGGAAATGTATATCAACGGCGAATGGGTGAGCGCGCCAAGCACAATGCCCATTGTCTCGCCCTATTTCAAAGAAGTGATAGACATCGTGCCCGTGGCAACTCCCGCTCAGGCCGACCAAGCCCTAGCCGCCGCCGTGCAGGGCGCCAAAGCCATGGCCCGCCTCACCGGCTATGAGCGCATGCAAATTCTACAACGCACCGCCAACCTAGTGGCCGCCAACGTTGAAGACTTGGCGCGCACCATCAGTCTGGAAGAAGGCAAGCCCCTGAGCGAATCGCGCACCGAGGCCAGCCGCATACCCGATCTTTTGCGCCTGTGCGCCTTTGAGGGCACGCAAATTCGCGGCGAAACCCTGCCGCTAGATTCGCATGAGGGCGCGCAAGGCAAGCTGGGCATGACCCTGCGTGTGCCGTGCGGCGTGATAGTCGCCATCACGCCCTTCAACTACCCGCTTTTGTTGGTGGCGCACAAAATCGGCCCGGCCCTAGCGGCGGGCAACGCCGTCATCCTCAAGCCGGCTAACACCACCCCCCTCACCGCCCTCAAGTTCACCAAACTGTTTCTCGAAGCCGGTTTACCAGCCAACGGCTTGCAGTGCATTACCGGCTCCGGCTCGCAATTGGGACCACAGTTGTGCGCCGATGAGCGCGTGCGCAAAATCACCTTTACTGGTAGCACTGGCGTAGGCGTGAAAATTACCCGCGTGGCAGGCGTGAAGAAACTTTCCCTCGAACTCGGCTCCAACGCACCGCTCGTGATTTTGCCCGACGCCGACCTGGACGCTGTGGCTGACGCCACCGTGGCCGGGGGCTTTGCCAACGCTGGGCAGGTGTGCATCTCCGCCCAGCGCATTTTAGTAGATCGGGCCGTGTACGCTGACTTTCTGGACGCGCTCAAAACCCGCGTGGAGCGCATTTCCGTGGGTGATCCAATGGCTGACGGCGTGAAACTGAGCGCCATGATCTCCGAGGGTGAAGCCATGCGCGTGTCCGACTGGATCAAAGAGGCCGTGCATGACGGCGCGCGCGTTGTCATCGGCGGCCAGCGCGACGGCGCGGTTTACGCCCCCACCATTGTGGCCGACGTGCAACCGCAAATGAAAATTTCGTGCGAGGAACTGTTTGGCCCAGCCGTGGCTGTCACCCCCGTCAAAGACATCGCTGAGGCCATTGCGCAGACCAACAACTCGCGCTACGGCCTCAGCGCGGGCATCTTCACCCGTGATGTGACCAACGCTATGCGCTTCGCCCGCGAAGCAGAAAGTGGCAACGTACACATTAACTGGACGCCGCAGTGGCGGGCCGACTTCATGCCCTATGGCGGCTTCAAGGGCAGTGGCATCGGCAAAGAAGGCCCGCGCTACGCCATTGAAGAAATGACAGAACTCAAAACGGTCGTCATTCATGGCTTGGGCTAACGCCCAGCCCCGGCCTGCAACCACCGCACCAAAAGGAGTGTTACCCATGGCTAATTCGGCAAACGGCAAAGAGAGTCCCAGAAAAGTGCGCCTCACCATGGCGCAGGCGCTCGTCAAATATCTGCAAGTCCAATACAGCGAGCGCGACGGTGTAGAGCGCCGCCTCATCCCCGCCATGTATGGCATCTTCGGCCACGGCAACGTCGCCGGGGTGGGCCAGGCGTTGTTTGAATACGGCCAAGATTTGCCCTACCTGCAAACGCGCAACGAGCAGTCTATGGTGCACACGGCCATGGGATTCGCCAAGGCCAGCCTGCGCACGCAAACCCTGGCATGCACCTCCTCCATTGGCCCCGGCGCCACCAACATGCTCACCGGCGCGGCTACGGCCACAATCAACCGCATTCCAGTGCTATTGTTCCCTTCTGATTACTACGTCACACGCCACCAAGGCTCGGTACTGCAACAACTTGAACACCCCGTCTCAGCCGATGTGAGCGTCAACGATGCCTTCCGGCCTCTAAGTCGCTTCTTTGACCGTATTTCGCGCTCCGAGCAACTACTAACCGCCCTGCCCGAAGCCATGCGCGTGCTCACCGACCCCGCGGATTGCGGCGCAGTGACTATTGCTCTGCCGCAAGACTTGCAAGCCCACGCCTTCGACTACCCGGCGCACTTCTTTGACAAGCGCGTGTGGCGCATTGAGCGCCGCCTGCCAGACCCGCGCCGTATTGAAGAGGCGATAGCCCTGCTCAAATCCGCCAAGTACCCGGCCATCATCGCCGGGGGTGGCGCGCATTATGCCGAAGCTTGGGCCGAACTGCAAACCTTCTCCGAAATGTTTGGCGTGCCGGTGGGCGAAACTATGGGTGGCAAGGGGGCCATCCGCAACGCCTCAGACTGGCTTGTGGGCGGATTTGGCGTCACCGGCAACCCGGCGGCTGGCACGATCATCAGTCAGGCCGACCTCGTCATCTGCGTTGGCACGCGCCTCACCGACTTCTCCACCGGCTCTATGTCAGCCTTCCAAAACCCGAATGTGAAGTTCATCAGCCTCAACGTCACCGGGCGCGATGCCTACAAAATGGGCGCTCTGCCAATGGTGGCTGACGCCCGCGAAGCCCTGCGCGCCCTCATCACGGCAGGGCAGGCAGCCGGCATTCAGGCTAACCCGGCTTACCTTAAAGAAGTGAAAAAAGCCAACGCGACTTGGGCCCGCCAGCGCGACGACGAATTCAACAAGCCTAAGCCCAACGAAATCATGAACCAGGGCCAGGTCATTGGCGTAATGAACTCAGAAGCGCAGCCCGGCGACACCATTGTGGCGGCGGCGGGCGGCCCGCCCGGCGACCTGCACGAAGCCTGGGACGCCACCGGTGGCCGCAACTGTCACATTGAGTTTGGCAACTCGTGCATGGGATACGAAATTCCCGGCGGCATTGGCGTGCGCATGGCTCAGCCAGAAGGCGAAGTAGTGGTGTTCATTGGCGACGGCACTTACTTTATGAATCCTACTGAAGTGATCACTTCGGTGCAAGAGGGACTTAAGATCACCATCGTGATCGCCGAGAATCATGGCTTCCAGGTCATTCGCCGCCTGCAAATGGCGCGTGCCGGGCGCAGCTTTGGCAATGAGTTCCGCGCGCGCGACGAAAATGCCAATCGCCTCGAAGGCGAATATCTCAGGCTCGACTTGGTGCAAAACGCCGCCAGCATGGGCGCGCGC
>Ga0209553_1001669_pt1:10000-11027 | contig 11027 bp, 10 predicted proteins | sample LauGreFBDMM110DN_2_FD_188217 | JGI IMG/M metagenome (GOLD analysis project Ga0209553, IMG submission 188217) | Freshwater lake microbial communities from Lake Michigan, USA - Fa13.BD.MM110.DN (SPAdes) (version 2) | ecosystem: Environmental > Aquatic > Freshwater > Lake | place: Lake...
ATAGGAATGATCTCCTCTCCAGCGGTTCCATTCTAAACGGGTTTTCGCCGATCAGCGGCTCTATCGCCGCTACTTTTTAAGGGGACGCGTCGAGTTGTCGACTTCTTCCGAGGTTTTCCCCGTATTTTTGTACGGCCAAGCCGCCGCCGTGTCTCGGCGACCCGTCCGTCGATCGAGGGTACTGGCAGTCGAGACACTAGTCGAGACCAGGGGACGCGTCGAGTTGTCGACTTCTTGCGACGTTTTCCCCGTATTTTTGTCCCACGGCCAAGCCGCCGCCGTGTCTCGGCGACCCGTCCGTCGATCGAGGCCGTACTGGCAGTCGAGACACTAGTCTAGTCTAGTCTCGGGGACCACCACCCGCGTTCGTTCCCGCGGTCTAAAACCGAGAGAAAGCGGCTTCCCGACGTTCGGGTGATGCCCTGGGGGATAAGGCACGTCGATAGAACCGCTGCGGAAAAAAAATTTTTTTTTGATGAAAATGACTAAGTCCAAAAAAAAATTTTTTCCCCCATATATATAGGAATGCTTTCCTCTTCAGCGGCTCCATTCTAAATCACATTATCGGCTCTAGCGCCGAGGCCTTAAGTCGAGGCCGGCCCCGACCCACCTCAAAAGGTGCGTATTGTCGAGACGAACATTTTTGGTCCCATGCTCCAACCTCGTCCGACCGTCCGTTCGGGTACCTGTCCTCTTGAGAAGTGATTCAGCGGCTCCATTCTAAATCACATTATCGGCTCTAGCGCCGAGGCCTTAAGTCGAGGCCGACCCCGACCCAGCTCAGAAGGTGCGTATTGTCGAGACGAACAAACCAATGCCCGGGGTCAACCCTGTCCGACCGTCCGTTCGGCTCCTACGAATAAAAAAGTGAAAAAATTTACGGACTTAGCCGTTTTCAGGCAAAAAATCGAGCCAAAATTTCTAAGTCCATAAATCGTCTTGTCCGAGCAGCGGCTCCGTCATGACGAGGCCCACACGTCTCCGACTCACCTCAAAAGGTGCGTCTCGTCGAGACGAACATTTTGGC
>Ga0209553_1001672_pt1 | contig 11011 bp, 10 predicted proteins | sample LauGreFBDMM110DN_2_FD_188217 | JGI IMG/M metagenome (GOLD analysis project Ga0209553, IMG submission 188217) | Freshwater lake microbial communities from Lake Michigan, USA - Fa13.BD.MM110.DN (SPAdes) (version 2) | ecosystem: Environmental > Aquatic > Freshwater > Lake | place: Lake Michigan...
GGAATACCCTCCCTGCCCTGCGCATCCCGGATGCGGGCATCACCAAAGAGCTTGGCCTCACCGACGTCTGGGCGGACCTCCAACGTGCGGCCAAAGGCAGTCGTGCCACCCGCTAAGACATTGACGTTGCCACGCCCGACGATGAGCCGGGCGGCTTGCTTCCCCTTGGCATCCGGTTCGGCCAGGCCTTCAAGTAGGTCACAGGTAGCGTCGGTCCCTTCGGTGCGCATCCCGACGGAGCCACGGAGAAAGAACTTCGTCATCTTAGGCGTTGCGAGGATTTCTTGAGCATCCGCGATGAACTCGGCAGATTTGCCATTACTGAAGTCCACCCCGAGCCGCGGGCGGGTTTCGGCGGACCCGCCGCTCAGGGTCAAGAGACGTGGCTGACCCAGTAAGTTGTCTTTCTTAAGGATTTCTTCGATTTGGACGGCCGGCACGTAATCGATGCGCTCGGCGGAACAGCGTAACCCGGGCTGACCATAGCGGACCGCACCGGTCAGGAAGACCTTCTGTAAGACTAGACGGCTGGGCTTACCTTTAATCAACGGCGCCGCCGCATAGGCAACCATGCGCTGCGACTCGGTATGCACATCACCGGCGGCGTAGAGCACGTTCCCGACGAGGTCGACTTCCGCGGCACCGGCTTCATTGCTTAGGAAAATACGGTCGGCCTGAGCTAAGCCCATGGGCCCATCGACATCATCGGCAGGTAGCTTGACGGAGGCGCGCTCCTCGGGCGAGGACGTCACCGAAACCTGCTGCTTCTGGGTATCGGAGCGAATGGAAGCACCGGTGACCTCGAAGCCACGAGGTTCGATCAGGCGCGGACGCCCGTCTAACTGTAGTTCTTGGCGAGTGCGATCCCAGCGAGCCTTGCCGGCCTTGAAGAGGTTACCGTCGGCGGAGCCTTGCACATCGCCTTCGCCGACGAGCACATCGCCCTGGAGGCGAGAATCCGTTGCAATCAAGCGCTGCGCGGAGACCTTGCCCTGCTCCGAAGTGAACTCGGCAGCACCATCCAACTGCAGCACCCGCAAGTCGGCCTTTACATCCCGGGTGATTAAGGCCGTCTTCCCGTAGGCCTCGGAAGCTTCATGGCCGAGACGCGTGGACTTGAGGTAGACCCGCTTCCCCTCGGCGGCGACCAAGCGCGTGACATTGGCCTTGGCGTCATGCTCCAGCTGCTGACCTTCGGCCAGCAAACCGGGCTCCGTCAAACGCACTGCACCGGTCACCGTGAGGCGCTCGTTAGCTTGGTCAAAGAAAGCCGTGTCGCCCTGCACAGTCTGACCATTCAGCGAACGCACTACTTTCCCGCTGGCTTGGAGCGAACGGCAGGTCTTGTCGCCCTTCGGGCCATCATCGAGGACGCATTCGATGCGCTCACAGGTGAGTTTCTCGCCGAGACGTTCTAGGACAACCTTACCCGCGAAGACTAGGAGCGTCCCGTCGGACCGGGGCGATACATCGAGGCGCTCGGCGCGAATCCGGAGACGCTTAGTGATGGGCTTGGCAAGGTCGAGTTCGGCGACGACGTCGGACTCAATCGTGAACACGTCGCCCTTCGGATCGGAGAGCCAACTCCAGCCCATGCCCTTCAGGTCGAACGAAGGCGAGCGGGCACTAAAAGACGCGGGCCCGCGGGCGAGACGCTTGGCAGGAATCAGCGTCCCGTAAGGGCTCGCAAAAGACAGGACGACCTTGCCGTCCTTAAAAGACTTTCCTTCGAGTTTATTTAGATCCCAAGTGCCGGCCTCGGCCGCTGGCTTCATCGAGGCGGAGCGGAGTTCCCAGGCCTTCTCGGCCTTCGCGTCCTCGGCGTAACCAGCAACGACGGCGTTGGTCACTTCTTGAAACGTCACTTCCTTTTGCTGTGCGCAAAGCCCCGCCGACAGGAGCAAAGTCAACCAGGTGGCGCGCATGCGTAATGACACCCCAGCAAGGGCTTAAAATCAAGCGCTTATGCCTGCGGCAGGCGCGGAAACGGCGCCGGGGCAATCAAGGGAGACATCGCCACGGAGGGTATCTGTGTACCAACCGCCAACGGGAAGCCGGCCAAGAACTCCGCGGCAGGCAACATCTTGCCACCGGGCCGTTGCAGGAGCGTCAACAAACAGGCACCTGTCCCGCAAGCGATGAGCACCCCAGACTTGTCCGCCGTCAGGATGGTGCCCGCTGGTGCCACGGCGCTAACGCTCATGGCTTGGGCGGCACCGACCTTAATGACCACGCCGTTACAAGCGAAAGTGCTGCCCGGCCATCCTTCCAGCGCGGCGATGCGACCAGCGAGCAGCCGGGCGTCCACGCTAAAATCGAGCGCCGCATCCTGACGGGTGAGGCGACGGGTGTAACTGACTTGCGCTTCGTCTTGCGGCACAGGGATGGAAGTGCCCGCCAAGATTGCGGGCAAGGCGCGGGTCGCCAGTTCCCCGGCGAGGTCGCCCAAGCGGGCCCGCAAGGCCGCGCGGCCTTCGTGCAGGGTAATCGTCAACGCGGCCGAGGCATGTAAGGGACCCGCATCGAGTTTACGCACGACTTGCTGGAGCGAAATACCCGTGACGTCTAAGCCAGCGGCCAAAGCACCCTCGACGGGCGTCGCCCCACGCAAAGCCGGCAACAAGGAGCCGTGAAAATTTACTAAGCCTAGGCGCGGCGCCTGCAGAAAATCGTCCTTCAGGATTTGCCCATAGGCCATGACCACGCCGAGGGAGACATCCAAGGACTGCAGGTACGCGGCATCTTCCGCCGAAAGTTTCTCCGGTTGTAGTAGAGTCAACCCTTCCCGCCGCGCCCACGCCGCCACGGGATTGGGCCGCACCTCTTGCCCGCGTCCGGAGGGACGGTCGGGCTGAGAATAGACGGCAACGACGTCGACCGCTGGGAGGGCCCGCGCTGCGACAAATGCCGCCAGCGCGATTTCATCCGAACCCAGCAGGACGAGGCGGTACCGCATCGTTTATTTGCGGGCCTGACGGGCCGCGCGTCCCTTGAGGGAACGTGGCTTATCCCAGCGCGTGAATGCTTTCTTGTTCGAGGCCTTCGAGCCGCCCTTGCCGATCTTACCGCTGTTGCTGCCGCGGATTTTCCCCTTGGCGGCAGGACCTGCTGATTTGGCCGGACGAGCCTTAGCCCCAGGAGCCGGCTTAGCAATGTGCGCTGGTGCGGCCGAACCCTCGATGCTGCTCGAGCCGCCCTCGTGGCGCGTACCTGGAGGGGCGAAATACTTACGACCTTCCTGCTTGGGCTTACCCACGACGTCGATGAAGACTGGTACGCCGGAAAGCTCGAAGCCTTCGTGGATACCTTTGACGAGGAACCGCTGGTAAGCCTCTTCGAGGCGCTCTTCCGAGTTACAGAACATGCGGAAGCGGATTGGCCGGCGGGAAATCTGCGTTACGTAGTAGCACTTGAAGCGGCGGCCCGAGACCATGCGCGGCGGACGCTTGACCATTAGGTCCTGGATGACGCGGTTGATGCGGCCCGTCGGAATGGTCGCGCCGGCACGGATATAGACCCCTTCCGCGGCATCGAGGAGATCTTCGGCACGGAGGCCGGTCTTCGCAGAGACGAAACAGATGGGCGGATCAGGCAGGAAGAAGAGTTCGCGGCGAACGGCCGCACGGAACTTTGCGCGGAATTCTTCTTCATCTTCGAAGCCGCTGATGGCGTCGGCCCGGAAAGCCTCTTTCGCCAAATCCCACTTATTAACCACGACGACGAGTCCACAGCCGATCAAGGCCAGCTCGCCCGCAAGCTGCTTATCGATGCGCGTCACGCCTTGCTGGGCGTCGAGCACGAGGAAGACCACGTCGGTGTCGGCGAGGATTTCGTTGGAGCGGACCTGCGAGAAGAAGTCGAGCGTATCACGCTTATTCGCGGTGCGCCGGCCCGCCGTGTCGACGAGGACGAATTCGGTCTTAGAGCCGTCAGACTTAGCGCGAGCGAGGCGCGAGCGCACTGGATCGCGGGTGGTGCCAGCGATTTCACTGACGATGAGACGGGAGCTACCGAGGAGGCGGTTACCTAAGGAACTCTTGCCCACGTTCGGACGACCGGCGAGCGCGAGGCGAATCGGGTGCGGCGTGGAAGTAGTCGGCTCCACTGGGGCGGGACCGAGCTTCTTAATAATCAGGGCGCAAAGTTCAGCCATGCCCCGACCGTGTTCGGCCGAGACGAGGAAAGGATCGCCGAAGCCCAAAGCGTAGAACTCGCCCACCTGGCGGTCGCGCTCTTCGGTGTCAGCCTTGTTGGCGACCACGACAACGTCCTTACCCGCTTGGCGGAGTTTCGCGGCGACTTCCATATCGAGCGGGGCGCAGCCTTCGGAGGCGTCGACAATCAGCAGGACGAGACTGGCGGCGGCGAGGGCGAAATCCACCTGCTCTTCCACGGCGGCGGCAACGACCTTGGGTGTCAGCTCAGCCTTATAGAGGCCGATACCACCGGTATCCATCAACGTGTAACGCCCTTCCGAGACATCGGCTGTGAGTAAATCGCGCGTGACGCCTGGCTGATCGTGCACAATTGAGATGCGCCGACCGACGATACGGTTGAAAAGCCGGCTCTTGCCGACGTTGGGACGGCCCACGATGGCTACTGCCCGGGAAAGTGCTGTGTTCCGTTCCATGAAGACGGACAGTCACGACCTCCCGCCCCGCAAGCAAGCAAGGATGCTTACTTCCGGGCCGGCAAAGTCTCCAAGAAGCGGGCAATCCGCTCGCCCGCCTCGTGAATACGCTCGTAGCTGGTCGAGAAAGAGGCACGGCAGAAGCCCGCGCCGGCCGCCCCAAAGGCCGTTCCTGGCACTACGGCGACCTTCTGGGCGGCCAGCAGCTGGGAAGCAAAAGTCATGGAATCCAAGCCCGTGCTGGTGATATCCGGGAAAGCGTAAAAGGCCCCGCGCGGCAGGTGGCAAGGCAGGCCCAGTTCGTTGAAACGGCGGACGATGAAGTCACGACGCTCGCGGTACTTGTCGCGCATGTGGAGCATCGATTCGCGGCCGTTCTTCAGGGCCTCCACGGCAGCTTCCTGGCTGATGATGGAAGCACACATGATGCCGTACTGGTGGATCTTGAGCATGCCATCAATCACGCCGGCAGGGCCGCAAGCGTAACCAATGCGGAAGCCCGTCATCGCAAAAGCCTTGGAAAAACCATGCAGGAAGACCGTTCGTTCGCGCATGCCCGGCAAGGACGCGATGGACACGTGGTCGCCTTCAAAGGTCAGCTCGGAGTAGATTTCATCCGAAGCCACCAAGAGGTCCTTCTCGATTACGAACTTCGCAATCTCCTCGAGCTTCTGGCGGTTGGCGGTGCCGCCGGTCGGATTCGTCGGGAAGTTCAGGACCAGCACCTTGCAGCCCGGCTGCCAAGCGGCGCGCAAGGCAGCGGGGTCGAGGGCAAATTGGTCGCTGGAGACCGTCCGGATGGGTATGGGCGTCGCGTGGCAGAGGGTGACGCTCGGCGCGTAGGACACGTAGCAGGGCTCGTGGTAGAGGACCTTATCGCCTGGGTTGAGCGTGGCGCGGAGCATCGCATCGAGGGCCTCGGAGACGCCGACCGTGACAAGAATCTCGTCTTCCGGATTATATTCGGGGCCGTAGTTACGGGCGACGTAGCGGGAGATCTCCTCGCGGAGGGCCAACGTACCGCGGTTGTCGGTATAGGAAGTCCGCCCCTTCTCCAACGCAGTCATGGCGGCCTCGCGGATATGAAACGGTGTGATAAAGTCAGGCTCGCCGATGCCGAGCGAGACCGCGTCTTTCATCTTCGACACAATCGCAAAGAAATCGCGGATACCGGATTTGGGGAGCGTAGCGACGTGCTGCGCAACGAAGCGGGCGGAGTCATCCATAGGTCCGAGGCTCAGGGGCTGACCGAGGGCTGGTCGCGGCGCGTGCCTTCGTCGGTGACGACAAAGCCGTCCTTCTTGTAGGCCCGGAGGAAAAAGTGGGTCGAGGTGCCCTGCACCCCTTCGATGCGGGCGAGGCGCTCATGGACGAAACCAGCGACCTTGTAGAGATTATCAGCCGTGACGACCACGAGGAGGTCGTAACCGCCAGACATTAGGAAGCAGCTTTCGACCTGTTCGAATTGGCTAATGCGTTCGGCGATGCCGTCGAAGCCGCCCGTGCCTTCGGTGCGAATCTTGATTTCAATCACCGCACGGACGCGGCGTTCGGCTTCGTAGCTCGGATTGAGCACGGCCCGCATACCCAACAGGATACCTTGGGTGCGCAAGCTCGCGAGTTCGCGGTCCACGGCCTCGGCGCCGAGGTTCAGAATCTTGCCGATTTGGGCGGTGTCGAGGGGCTCGCCCTCGAGGAGTAGCTTCAGTACGTTGTTCATAGGGGTGCGGAAATTAGGCCTTAGGCAAAGCGCGGCGGGCGCGGACGGCAGCGGCGAGCTGGTCGAGCACCGGGCGGGTCTGCTCAAAGGAGATACAGGCGTCGGTAATGCTGCAACCGTAAGTGGAGCCTTCGCGGCCCTGCCATTCCTGGCGGCCTTCGACGAGGTGGCTTTCGATCATCACACCGCCGAGGATACGGGAGCCCTGGGCGACTTGTTCAGCGAGGTCAGCCGCGACGAGCGGCTGGCGACGATGGTCCTTGGAGCTGTTGCCGTGCGAGCAATCGACGATCAAGCGAGTGGTGATGCCAGCCTTGTGCAGGCGGGTTTCGGCGTCGCTGACGGTTTCAGCCCCATAATTCGGGCCGGTGCGCGAACCCCCACGCAGGATAACGTGGGCGTCGGGGTTGCCAGAGGTCTCGAAAATCGAGACGACCCCGTCTTTGGTCACCGAGGGGAACCAGTGCGAAGCACGTGCAGAAAGGCAGGCGTCGACCGCCACTTGGATGGAGCCGTCGGTGCCATTCTTGAAGCCCACCGGCATCGATAGGCCGGAAGCCAGCTCGCGATGAATCTGGCTTTCCGTGGTGCGGGCGCCGATGGCACCGTAGGCGACGAGGTCGGCCAAATACTGCGGCGTAATCGGATCGAGGAACTCGCTCGCGGATGGTAACCCCAAGTCGGCAATGTCAGCCAAAAGACGGCGACCTAGACGGAGGCCATCGTTGATACGGAAAGAGCCGTCGATTTGCGGATCGTTGATCAGGCCCTTCCAGCCGACGGTCGTCCGGGGCTTCTCGAAGTACACGCGCATCACGATGAGCAGGTCTTCGGTGTGCTTAAGGGCTTCCTTAAGGAGTAAATGGGCGTACTCCATAGCCGCCTTGGGGTCATGGACGGAGCAAGGGCCGACGACGACGAGCAGACGGTCATCCTTACCCGCGAGGATGGCGGCGGCGTCTTTTCGGGCGGACGTGACGACCTCGGTGGCACGCTCCGTCGGGCGCAGCTCCGAAAGTAAGAGCGCGGGAGGCAGCAGGGGGAGCCGGCTGCGAATGCGTAAGTCGTCCGTATTGTGGTACATCGGGAAGGGCCTTTCCTGTTGGCAAAAGGGCGTCAAATGAAGGGCAGACGCTGGCCCGTGTCAATGTCTCGTCCCGTATTGACTGACGGACCTCACTGTATCAAAACTGTCTCAACTCGACATGCCTAAGGCCCCCGCCCCAGATTCCCCCGAGCAATCGGACGCCTTCCGGGCCTACATCGCCGAACAGGGCCTGCGGGCTACACGCCAGCGGATGGCCGTGTTTGAGGCAGCCCGGAGCATCCTAGGTCACTACACGGCTGAGGACCTGCTGAAGAAATCGCGGTCGCTGGACCGTACCGTCTCGCGGGCCACCATCTACCGGGCACTGCCCTTGCTCATCGGCGGACACATCATCCGCGAGATCGATGTCGGCCGTGACCATAAGTATTACCTCGCCGAGGTTGGCTCGTCTACTTTCCGCGCCCAACTTGTCTGCGAGAGTTGCGATACCATCGTCGAGGTGGATGCGCCCTTCATGGAGTGGTACGGTAAAGCGGTCGCCGCCAAGCACGGGATGAAGCCGATTTCCCAGAAACTCCAAGTCACCGCCCTTTGCGAACGTTGCCAAAAACGTAAAGCCCTTCGTCCATGACCCCTTACCCGACTGCCACAGTCTTCCCTCCCCTGCCCGCTGGCGGGCTCCCACTGACCGACCTGCAACGCGAAGTCCTCGCCCTCAAGAAAGAGAGGGACGCGCTGATCCTGGCACACAACTACCAGTGCGAAGACATCCAAGGCGTTGCCGACTACGTGGGAGATTCGCTCGGCCTGGCTTACAAGGCCGCCGAAGCAAAGAACGCCACCATCGTCTTCTGCGGGGTACACTTCATGGCCGAGACGGCCAAGATTGTGAACCCCACAAGGCGCGTACTCCTGCCCGACATTGAAGCCGGCTGTTCACTGGCCGACTCCTGCCCCGCCGAAAAGCTGGCAGCCATCAAGGCCGCGCAGCCTGACCTATACGTCGTGGCATACATCAACTGCAGCGCTGCCGTGAAAGCCCTCTGCGACGTCATCGTCACCAGCGGTAATGCCTCAAAAATTGTCAATAAGGTCCCAGCCGACCGACCCATCCTTTTCGTCCCCGACCAGAACCTCGGGCAGTGGGTCTCCAAGAAGACCGGCCGGGCGATGCAGCTCTGGCCGGGCAATTGCTACGCCCACGTCCAATTCACGCCCGGGGCCCTCCTCCGGGCCAAAGCCGCGCACCCGGGAGCCCCCGTCGTTGCTCATCCCGAGTGCACCGAAGCCGTCCGGGATATGGCAGATATGGTCTGTTCGACCGAGCTGATGGTGGAGTGGAGCCGGCAGCAAAAGGCCGACACCCTCATCGTCACGACCGAGTCCGGCATGATCCATCGCCTCCGCCGGGAGGTACCCAATAAGACCTTTGTGGCGGCCCCGACGGACCGTTGCGCCTGCAATGAATGCAAGTTTATGAAGATGAACACCCTGCAGAAGGTCCGGGACTGCTTAAAAAACGGCACCCCCGAGATTACCTTGCCCGAAGCGATCCGGGCCGCCGCCGAGGTCCCCCTCCGCCGTATGCTGGAGTGGAGCCGTTAGTAGTCCTTAAGGGGTTTACTAGAGTTTTTAATAAGGTAAATAATTCGTCAAAACGTTTTCGTCGGATTTGACTTTCTACAATAACAGGTGAATAGGTAAGGAGTGTGGTTAAATAATGGAACATTTTCCATTGCCATAACCCACCATTACTCCTTCCCAATGAAAATAGACCTCGCACCTAATAACTTCACCACCAAAGACGCTTTCGTCCGGGCTGCCTTGTCGCGGGCCCGCGACCTTGCCGTCCAGTCGTGGGACATTGAACACTCCGAACGCCACTTGGTCCTCGAGAAAGAAGTCGCCGCCCTGTCCAAGAACGAGCTGTCCCGTCGGCTCCTGAAATTGCTCTCGCGCCCCAATCGTGCCCGTGCCCAGATTAGCGACGCCATGCGCGCCAAAGCCAAGGCCATGCGCAGGAAGGGCTCCCCCGTGCGCGAAATCGCCGCTGAGCTCAGCGTGTCGATCCCGTCGGTCTACAACATCACCAAGGACTAACCTTGCGATAGGTCACCCAGCATCGTTGATTATCGGCGATGTACGAGTGGCCCTATGGCGATCCCGCGAAGGCTCCAGCCCGCGGCCCGCTTCATGTCGGCGGTAAGTTAGACTTTTCCACCCTCCTGTCGGCCTACCGACACGGGGTTTTTCCTTGGTACTCGGAGGATGAGCCGGTGCAGTGGTTCTGCCCGAGCCCGCGGTTCGTGCTCCTGCCCGAAGAACTACGCGTGACGGATAGTCTCCGCAAGACGATGCGGAAGAAGGGCTGGAAGGTCACGCTCGACCAAGACTTCGAAGGGGTCATGCGCCACTGCGCCGCGGTCCCCCGCCAAGGGCAGTTCGGCACCTGGATCACGGAGGACATGATTGCCGCCTATGTGGAGCTGCACCGAAAAGGCTTCGCCCACAGCGTCGAAGTCTTCTGGCAAGGCGAACTCGTCGGCGGCCTTTACGGGGTCAGCATCGGCCGTATCTTCCACGGCGAGTCCATGTTCCACACCCGCAGCGACGCCTCGAAAGTCGGCTTTGTCTCCTTGGTCGAGCGTCTCAAAGCCTCGGGCTACGTGCTCATCGATTGCCAAATGCCCACGCCCCACCTGGCCTCCTTGGGCGCTGGCGGGGTCCGCCGGTCTGACTTCCTGAAGGTGCTGGCGATGGAACGCGACCAAGCTCCCGCGGCTGAAGCGTGGGTTAGTCCGCTTTCTTCGAGCGATCCTTAAGCACCGCGCGGGCTTCCCGCTCATAGACGCGCTCAACGATCACACAGAGTTGCTGGAGCGACCGGCCATCGGTGTAGACCGCGATGCCCGCCTGCATGTAAGCCTGTTCGCGCTTCTTCATGAGTTCGCGAATCTTAGCTTCCGGGTCTTCGCCCGTCAGGAGCGGTCGACGGGAATTACCTGCCGTCCGGCGTAAGATGGTCTCCACCGAGGCGAAGAGCGTGACGACGATACCCTTCGCCCGCACGAGTTCGATCATCCCGGGCTGAACCACCAAGCCACCACCACAGGCGATGATGGCATCGGATTCGGGCAGAAGTTCTTCGACGACCTTGCGTTCCAAGGCGCGGAAATGGTCTTCTCCCTGCTGGGCGAAGATATCGGCAATCGAAGCCCCCGCGAGCTTCTCGACGAGCTCGTCCGTGTCGACAAAGCGTCGACGCCAGCGCTTGGCCAACTGCCGGCCCAAGGCAGACTTCCCCGTGCCCATGAATCCAGCGAGGATTAGGTTGGGCTGCGGGTTGGACTGGTCACCAGACGTCATGCTGAAAGGCAAGGGCGTCCCCTACCTTACGGCAAGCGACAATCCTACCCAACGAAACCGGCAAACTTACTTCAGCAAAGCTAAGGCAGCCTTGGCCCGAGGAGCCAGGCGCTCCGACAGACCCTTGGAGGCTTCTTCGAGCTTAGCCTTATCGGCGGTATTAAACACAGCCGGAACCGCATCCCAGGCGGCCTCCGTCAATTCGTTGGCGGGGCCTTTAAGCAACCCGAGGATGACGGCCTTATCG
>Ga0209553_1001675_pt1 | contig 10991 bp, 6 predicted proteins | sample LauGreFBDMM110DN_2_FD_188217 | JGI IMG/M metagenome (GOLD analysis project Ga0209553, IMG submission 188217) | Freshwater lake microbial communities from Lake Michigan, USA - Fa13.BD.MM110.DN (SPAdes) (version 2) | ecosystem: Environmental > Aquatic > Freshwater > Lake | place: Lake Michigan, USA...
GCCCCGGCCCTTCTATATTTCCTTTTGCTTTTCGCTTATTCAGGAATTCTTTTTGGGCTGAATCATCGCAACCAAATACCAATCCATCTTGCCAACGTGTGAAATCTCCAATTACTTTCAAATACGCGGACCTCGGACGAATTCCCGCCGTATTGAATGAGGTGAAGGATGCTGGGAAATGCCAAAACATACCGTGCATGGTCATCAAATAATCGGGTTTCTCTGCCGTACCCACATCTCGAATGCGTGGCCATTCCGTGTTCCAACCATGGGCTCCGTCGTAGCTATGACTGGCCTTTGGCATTCTGAAAAAGGACCATTTCCCTGAATCTCGTACACCTAAAATGACTGATTTATGATCCCAACCTGTAACCCAGATTGGATCAGTAGCCGGATTCTTATTGCCATAAATTCCGCCGGGCCCTGTTACCTCAACAAATTGGTTCCGGCGAATCGCCTTCCAATCTTTGCCATCCCATTCAGCTAATACCCCAGATTCAATGTCAAATTGCTTTAAGGCCTTATCTCCTGACTCACCATTGTTGGAATATACCATCACACCCTGTCCCGAATAAAGTCCTTTGCCATGCGCTCCAGGCAACAATGCTCCGCTCGTGTTATTGGCAACATCATTTGTCTTCTTTACTTTTAAATTACCATCCTCGTAAAGTAATTTGGTACTTAAATTATTGACGTCCAGTTCATAAAAACCTTCCTCCATGGTACCTAAAAGTAATTTATTTTGTGGATTTTTAAGATCTCTCGCTAATCCTGTATAGCGGCCTGGTGCCTGCATATATGGAATGGTTCGAACATTACCCTGAGAATTAATGGCATAGGGCCCAATAAACAATTGATTGCTCTCTGGATGAATCATTCGATTTGCAGGCGTCCCACCAATACTTTCGGGTCTAATTTTTCTACTTAAATCAGGGCCTATTTCATAAAGTTTATCGGATGAACCAAAAGGTAAATGTGGACCATAAGTTACCACCCAAAGGCGGTTCGCCCAAGGCACCACGGCTCCCGTTCCACATTCTCCTTCATTATTATAATAGGCCAAATGTGGATAAATCCCACTGAATTGAGGGTAAATGGATTTATTTTGTGCCTGTACGGCAATGCATGTGAAGAATAAAATAGCGGTAAAAGCCCTATTAAAATATTTCATTCCCGAAGATAATATTTTTTATTTATTGGCCATTATTTCGAAAGCCAATGCAAACTATTCAGCACAAATTGCTTCCAGTCATAGGGCTTTACCTGCATACCCGCATACACTTTTTTCTCTTTGCCCATGTACATGGAAGTAAATCCATTACAATCTGAGAGGGCAATTAATTTCCCCTTGCCCACGGGCCCAGCCAAACCTTGTGAATTTCCTTGGTCTAAAGGACCTAAACCTACCCATTTGCCAACTTTGGCCGTTGGCGATAAAGGCAGAATATTCACATACCCATCCCCCTTGATCGAACTTCCTCCAAAAGTGGCTAATTTATTAATTTTTTCACCGGAGGTATTCCCATCTAAAACAGGATGCTTTGCGCTCAATGAGCCATTTTCTTTGGTATGTTGGACTACATAGGTAAGCCCATAGGACGTATCATAATGCAAGGAATCCGACACCATTCCAACACTCGAAGATATCCCAAATTTATTCAATAAAGGTGTCATCGCTTCGTCAATCGGCGGGTGCTCACTTAACATAATTAATGATCCTCCCTCGCTAACCCAAGTATGTAATTGATCCATTTCACCTTTTGTGAACGTAATCAAATTACCCACTTCTTTTTTTGTCCCAAAAACAAAAGGTAAAGCAGGTGTGATGAGAATGATATCAAATTTGGATAAATAGTTTTTTGTAAAAGGCAACGAATCAATTATGGGATTGTATCCATCTGAAGTCGATAGGTCAATAAAGGGTTGGATTAATCCCCATTTGGCAGTAAAATTATTGTGCCCGGCGTCGATTAAAATTCTAGGACCTTTGTTTTTTTTATACGCTGGGCGTAAAACCTTTGAATCAAAGGTCGTGTCATTATACATTTGCGCTTGAAGGCAAAGGCTTGATAGGAGGAAACAAAAAAGGAATAGTTTTTTCATCTAGTTTTACTTTGATTATGGCTCATCAGGCCAAAATAAATGAGTCTGGTTCGAATATAGCAAATTTCAAAAGTATGATTCGACCCAAAACACCTATTTACTTTCCCTATTTTTCTTCGCACTCGAAAGTATATAGCCTTTAATGTTCGAAATATCTTCGTCACTTAAACGGCCTTTAAACTTCGGCATACCTTTTGGCAAGAAAATTCCGTCTCTAACAATTTGATGAAAAGCCCCCATGATGTCAGGATGAGAATAGGTTAGATTAGGAATGGTCCCTCCAGGATTATTGGGAGCCAACGTGTGACAAGCACTGCAATATTTGTCAAATAAGTCCTCTCCCTTAGCTATCTGAGTATCTAAAATGTCAACGGCTAAGGTTACATATTCTTTTTTAGCTTCCTTTTCAAATACAGGCATCGCCGCATTTTTTCCAATGGCAAACGTATAAATCGTACCTGGATTTATTTGTTCCGTATTTTTGTTTTTCAGACTGACCACTCCACCCCAACCTACGGCAATGGTAACATATTGAACTCCATCCACTAAATAAGTAATCGGAGGCGCCACTATACCTGTCCCCAAGTTTTTAGTCCAAATTACCTGGCCCGTTTTGGCATCCAACGCATTAAAATCCCCCTCAGCATTTCCTTGAAATACTAAATCCGAGGTGGTTAAGACACCCGAATTCCAAATGGATTTTTCTTTTTTACTCCACACTTCTTTGTTTTGTACTGGGTCCCAGGCAATTAATTTACCATGTGACTTTGGCCCTTTTGAATCCATATTCGTTGGGTTAGCAGGATTTTTTCCAATGCCTAAACTCCAATAATCTTTATCGTAGACAAAATTCTGTTCATTCCCGTAAATCATTGAGATTTCTCTTGCTGGAATGTAGACCAATTTGGTTATCGGATTAAAAGCCATGGCTTGCCAATTATGCCCACCATAAGCCATAGGGTAAATTTGTTCATTTGATTTGAGATACCTGGCATTGGATGCCTCCACAGGCCTCCCCGTTTTCATATCCACTTTCGAGGCCCAGTTGACATACACATAAGGTTCCGCCGATAACAACTCACCCGTATTTCGATCTAACACATAGAAAAAGCCATTTTTGGGGGCCTGCATAAGCACTTCACGTTTTTTCCCTTTGATTTCTAATTGGGTCAAAATAATTTGTTGGACCGCTGTAAAATCCCAAGAATCTCCCGGCGTCGTTTGGTAATGCCATTTCAATTTTCCTGTTTCAGCGTGAATGGCTAAAATGGATGAAAGGTATAAGTTATCTCCTCCCCCTGGACTTCTAATCTCACGATTCCAAACGGAACCATTTCCAGTACCCACATAAATGAGCTTTAATTTAGGGTCATAGGCAAAAGCATCCCAAGCCGTTCCGCCTCCACCGTATTTCCACCACTCCCCATTCCATGTTTTCACCGCTTCTTTCATTTCAGGGTGTTCAAATCCATTAGCCGGATTTCCTGGAACCGTATAGAATCGCCAAATTTTCTTTCCCGTCATCGCATCATAAGCAGTCACATACCCTCTAACCCCAAATTCCGCACCACCATTTCCAATCAACACTTTGCCATCCATCACCCTAGGTGCTCCTGTGATGGTATATGATCGATCATGAGAAACGGTTAAAACTTCCCATTTCTTCTTTCCCGTTGCAGCATTGATCGAAACTAAACGACCATCCAATGTGCCTACAAAAATATTTCCTTTATACATGGCCACTCCCCGATTAACGACATCGCAACAAGCCTTTTCGCCAAATTCTTTAGGCACCTGTGGATCGTAGGTCCACAATAATTTGCCATTTCGAGTGTTGATCGCATATACAACACTCCATGGTCCACTAATGAACATAATACCATCCACAACCAATGGAGTGGCTTCTATGCCCCTTTTTGTACCTAAGTTTAAACTCCACGCTAAACCTATTTGGCCCACATTTTCTTTAGTAATTTGGCCCAAAGGACTAAAACGCTCTTCCCCGTAATTTCGACCATAGGTAAGCCAGTCGCCTGAATTATCTTCGATTGTAGAAATTTGTTTGTCCTGAACGGCACCTACTACCTTAGCTATGTGTAAGGCACTTCCCGGTTTTGTTTTTTCAACAAAAGCGATGCTTGCTAAAACAAGAATGGTTGCCGAGAAACCTAATATGAGTTTTTTCATTTCTTTAATTTTTTATAGAGTTTTATAGTTTTTAGTAAATTCAAGTAGTTAATAATTAAACCTAATATGGGCAGTTTTTAAAGATGAATTTCGTTTTACCTTTAAACATCATTTCAAATATCAGTATCTAATTTATACCAAAATAGCATTAATCCTTAGTAAATAAAAAATTCACCTATTAACAATTGATTAAATCACTCGTTTGAATTCAATTTTAGATCGCAAATAAGAGATTCTTGGATTTTAAGGAAGTATTAGGCAACCGGATAGCCCGGGAAAGAAAATTCTCATTAAAAATGAATTTTTAATCAACCTTTTCAATTTCAACACTAAATGGCAATATCATTTTACCCTTCGTCAAATAGTAAGGAATCAATTCACCATTTATTTCTGGAAGAGACACATTTTTCATCTCAATCACATCCGTATGCTGATCATTCTTCATTTGATTGATGATCGTATTTGTTTCCAAATACATGTCTCCGTTGGCAGCGATCGGATTGATAAATTTAAATCTGAAATTATAGCGCCCCTTTAGAATATTGACATTCCATTTTCCAAATATGGCTTCTTGATCCCATAATCCACGGGAACCATCCGCATCATTTCGATTCAAGGTCAAAGGGTTTTCCTTTTTCGAGCCAACGATAATTTTGGGTGGGTTGATCAAATTTTTTGATCGAATTAAATCCTGGTAAATAAGATCTAATTCAGCTTTCAGTTTCAAGGCAATGGCTTTATTTTCCTTCACAATATTGTGTAGCTCTTCTGGGTCATTTTTCAAATGGTACAATTCAAAATCTTCGATGGAAGCGTTATAATTAGTTTGGCCGACCAATTTATATTCTGCCTTCTGAATGGCCATACTGTTGTAAAGTTCAGGATACTTTCGGGTCCAATAACTAAATAATGACCTATCTGACCAATCAACCTTTTTGCCTTTAATCAGAGGCACAAGACTTTTTCCGTCAATCTTACGATCTTTTGGTAAATCTACATGACACAATTCCGATAGCGTAGGCAGCACGTCAAAGTGGGCCGACATCGTTTCAATCACTTTACTTTCCTTCGACAAAGCGGGATATTTCAAGAAGAAAGGAACTCGGGTCCCTCCATTATACACCGACCCTTTTTTATCTCGCATGCCCGCCGTATAACGTAATTGCTGCGGTCCGTTGTCCGTCATAAATATGATAATGGTATTTTCTTCAATCCCTAAATCAGCGATTTTTTGAAGCAATTTGCCAATGTTATCGTCTATATTGCTGACCATGCCATAGACCTTTCGAGCATCTTCCTTGTCCTTTTCGGTCATTTTCAAATGCATGGGATTTTTTCGTTCAAATTCAATGGATGGGTCTACGTTTTTGTACATCTGATCATAATATTCAGGTACTTGTAAAGGCGTATGAGGGGCATTGAAGGAGAGGTAACAGAAAAATGGATTGCTTTTGTTTTTTTCAATAAACTGAATGGCATTCGCTGCGAAAATGTCAGAACAATATCCCTTAAATGACTCCTTTTGACCATTTTTCCAAAGGACCGGATTGAAATAACTACTGTCTTTTTGAAAATAAGTCGTCACATCACCTACTTGGCCCATCCCTCCCGAAAGGTGCATTAAGCTTTCGTCAAATCCCTGATCCATGGGCCGACTAGGAAAATTATCCCCCAAATGCCATTTACCAAACAATCCTGTTCGATATCCTGCTTGCTTCAAAATTTCGGCGATCGTAATTTCACTGGAAGCCATCGTGGCCCCTCCATTATAGGTATCTCGTATCCCAGTTCGCAAGGAATAGCGGCCAGTCATTAGACTTGACCGAGTAGGAGCACAAACGGGTGAAACATGGAAATCGTTAAATCGTAAACTCTGCTTGGCAAAGCGGTCAATGACCGGAGTTTTGATCAAGGAATTTCCGCTAATTCCTAAGTCGCCATATCCTTGGTCATCGGTGATAATTAAAATAACGTTGGGGTGTATATTTTTTTGGGCTATGCTCGCAAAGGAGAATCCGCAGGCCAGTATCATCAAAAGGAATTTACGCATATTCATCAGCATAGTTTAGGTCGTCAATCAATAGGATTTTTCGCAATGGTTTAATCGAATATAGCAATTAATTCATTTCAAATAAAACAATTGCCTTAAATATAAAACAACAGACAAGACCGGACAAGGTCCTGATTTACACCCGACTAAATCATGTAAATGAGTGAGAATCCGATAGTCATTCATAGGTAAATGATTCGGTAGATACCGAACCTAAACTCATTAACTATTTCAAGTAGGGGCCCTTTTTGTTCCAGCCAACTTCTACATTTGAAATCCACCAGGTTTTCCCTTGATCCTTATTTCCCTGATAAAACAAATAACTTTTATTGCCCAAATCGAATATATCTGGATGACCCGATTCACTGTAATTCCACTCTCCTGGTTTGCCATTTTCCAAAAACGGTTTTTTGAATAGGCGCTGCCAATTCGTTCCATCTTTGCTGGTCGCTACTCCTATTTGTTGCGGCCAGTTGTCATAAGCTCCTGCATAAAACATATATAAAATACCATTTCGCTTGATAATAGAAGCCGCCTCTATGCACTCCCCCTCCCATTTTTCTTCAGGTTTTAGCAGTGGGGCCAATTTGGATTGGTGTGTCCATTCCGCTCGGTTGAAATTTGTATTTGCAGGCGCTGTCGCCACACCGAGCATTTGAATTTTGAAATTGGGATCCCGCGTGGCATAATACATATAATATTTGCCTTTGAACAGAAATACTTCGGCATCGATGGCCCTCCCACAATTCCAATCGCCGTCGGGACGAAAGATCGGATTAGTCGCGTTTCTGACAAAATTATTTATTCCATCCTCCGATATGGCATGGCAAATGGCATCATTTTTTCCATTCCCATAGGTCTGATAAAAAACATGGACTTTCCCTTTGATGACCAAAGCACAAGGGGCACTAATTCCATTCTTTTCATAAGGCTCTTGGATCGTTAAAAAACCAACATTCTTCCAATGAATCAAATCATTACTTTCCGTGATTTCAATTTCCCTGGATTGACTGCCCTTCACTGGCAAAACGGAAGAATACATTAAATACCTTCCTTTAAATTGAATGACAAACGGATTTTTTGAAAAAGGCTTACCCGTTCGACTGGAATCAGCATACATCATTTTGGGGGCCTTAGCCTTAGATTGACCCATTAAACTTTTATGGTTGAAAAATAAAATGGCAATGCTTAAAACAAGGAATAATTTCAAATGAAATTTCATAGATATACGTGAAACTAATAAAAGTTTACATGCTGTTTACTTAAATAAAATACCAACATTGCAAGGCTTCTTTATGCTATTTTTTCTTAGTTACCACTAATGTAATATCATCTGGATTAGACTGACCCTGCATCCACTCATCCACTGATTTGACTAAGGTATCAATGATCTCGTTGGCGGATAAATGACAAGAATTTTGAATCAAACTTTTTAACCGATCATAGTCATATAAATCACCGGCTAAATTGGGTGCCTCAGGCAATCCATCCGAAAATTGCACGAGTACATCTCCCTCCCTGAATTTCCTTTTCTCCAACACATATTCTTCATTTCTTAAGCTACCTAATGGCAAGCCGTTATTGGAGAATTCCTCTAATAATCCATCTTTGGCATTGTAAAAATAAATAGGAGGCATGGCAGCTGAACTTAAGGTTATTTCATTTTTACCAAACTCTACAACATTTAAACTCATTCGTAAAATACCTAGGTCAACTTTCTTGATCACAGAATTTAATCTGTTTAACATTTGATTAGGCTTTAGGTCAGCCAATCCATTCAGTGCTGTTTTGGTTACTGAAACCATCATACCTGAAGCAACTCCATGACCCGTAGCATCCCCGCAAACGCTAATGAGCAAACCTTCGTCTTCATTAAAAAAGTCAAAATAATCGCCACCTACTTCGGTCGAGGATCGAATATAGGTCGCAATGTCCAAATCTGCTCTTTTGGGCAAGTGCTTGGGCAACAAACTATTTTGTAAATCTTGAGCCGCTTTTAATTCTTTGTTCTTACGATCATCTTCTATTTTTCGAATACTTTCCTTTTGCTTATTTCTATTGTAGATGTATAAAGCTGAAAAACTCAAAATAAAAAATAAGGCAAAACCAATAATAAATTTATTCTTTTGGCTTTCTTGTTCCGCTTTTTCCTGCTCCCGAATGGATTCATTTAAAGAGATATTATCAATGTCATTGATCTTATTTTGTTGGGCTAAAGTATCTTTTAAGGCGGAAGTAATTTGTAAGTATTTGAATGCGCTATCGAATTTACTTTGCTGCTTGTATATCCTAAATAATAATTGGCTTGAATTTAAAATAACCTCAGTGATTGAATTTTTCAAACCTAAATTATAGGCAAGTCTAGAATAATAAATAGAACTGTCGATATTATTTAAACCAAAATAATCATTTGCAGCACATGCATAAACTTGCGCAATATTTTTTTCTCGTTTACTAGCCTTTATAATGGGCAACCCTGTATGGATATAATCTAAAGATTTTTCATAGTCTTTTTTATCTAAATGAGTTTTTGCTAAGACATAATAAATATAGGGCCATTTGTTTTTTTCAGGAATACGTAAACCCCATGAACTATATTTTAATGCGGAATCTAGTTCATTAATTTTCAAATATGCCTCGCCAATTAATCCAAGCAAGGTGCCTTGACTTAAGGTATTGTTTTTAAAATTTCCGGAAATAACTGCGGGTTTAATGATTTCAAGTAATTTTTCAACCTTTGTTTTACTCCCCATGTAAGCATATTCCTGCATAATGATGAAATCGTCAGACGGGTCAAAAATTCCTATCGCCTCATGATCTTTTTTAGACAATATCGCATAGTATAAAGACCGAGAATAATTACTTTTTAGCCTACTATACACAAATGAAAGATCATTATGTATGGTTGGCAAAAATTCTTCGTAATTAAGTTTTAAGGCTACTTTTTCAGATAAAGAAAAATAGAAAATAGCACTATCCGCATTAGAAAATCTATAAATATCACCTAAACGTGATAAATATTTTGCCTTGTCTTTTGATTCTGGCATGGATAAGATAATCCCTACACTATCACGTATATCTTTAAACTTGTTTGTTGCTTTTGGATCAGACTTTTTATCCTGAGAAAATGAGATTTGCAGGATGCCAATCAAGAAGAATAAAGCTAAAAAATACTTTTTCATGTGATTATTTATTTTGCTTATGAATGCTAAAGTATACGTTTTTTTTAAACATTCAAACAAGGTTTAAGCAATACCTACGGCTTTGTTAATTTCATTGGAATACCTGTCGTATACTTTTTCAAAATGGCCATTTGACCAATGTGTAAGCATTCATGCTGCACTAAAGCTGAAAACAAACTAGCATTAGATTTATTTAGTTGAATGGGCAATGTTATTACGGAATCCTTTTCCCAGAAGTCAGCATCAATGGATGAAAAACTAGTAGCCAACAAGCTTGTGGCCTTGTCCCATTCTTGCTTTATTTCTACCAATGACTTTAAATCATCTGATTCAGCATAAGGTCTAAAATTTTCAAACAAACCAACAAATGGATTATTAGCAGGTGGATTACCCATTAATGCAGAAATTTGGTACCTGGCCCAAGTGACATGGGCTGCTAACCATTTAAGGCTATTCGTGTTGGTTGATATTGATTGATTCGATTGCTCTTCCGTCACGCCTTCAAGGCAATTAAAAAAGAGATTCGTGTTGATGTTAAAAATGGCAAGATGTGTATTTTCCATAAAAGTTTTTTTCTTAAATATACATATCTTATTGATACAAATAAATTTGTGATTGAATAAATCATAAAATCTTTAAGGGTGCTTTATTTAGGATATACATAACATATTTAGTCAATTAAGTCTTTAATTTTTACGAACGATTTACTTTAACTGAACTGAATAAAAAACAATCCATTTTGAAAACCCATCCTTTTCAATTTTTTTCTTATTTTTATCCTTTCAAAAAAATCGGTAATCTCGAAATTAAGAGCTCAACGATTTGATTATATAACCTATTTAAATCAACATATGCGTAACAATCGTAGAAAATTTATTCAACAAGTAGCCTTAGGTGCTGCGGGAATCAGCCTAGGAAATATCAATTCCGCCTTTAGTGCCAAGAGTTATGCTCGGATCATCGGAGCAAACGACCGCTTAAATGTCGCTCTAATGGGATGTGGCCGCCGAGTGAGTGCTTATTATGCTGCACTGAAAGACAAAAACAACAATGTAGACGTAGCCTATATCTGCGATGTTATGAAAAAACAACGCGAAAAAGTAGGCCGTGATTTACAAGGAAAAGTAACAGGGAATGCAAAATTGGTGAATGACATTCACGATGTTTGGAATGACAAAACCGTCGATGCCATCTTTAACGCAACTCCGGACCATTGGCACGCGCCAGGTACTTGGATGGCGATGCAAGCAGGCAAACATGTATACATCGAAAAACCATGTAGTCAAAATCCACGCGAAGGAGAATTATTGGTTGCCTTTCAAAAAAAATATGGCAAGGTGGTCCAAATGGGGAACCAACAGCGTTCCGCCAAAGAATCCCAAGACATCATTTCTGAAATTCACAAAGGGGTTATCGGCGATGTTTATAAGGCAGTAGCCTTTTATTCCAACGAGCGTGGCGAAGTGCCT
>Ga0209553_1001677_pt1 | contig 10975 bp, 7 predicted proteins | sample LauGreFBDMM110DN_2_FD_188217 | JGI IMG/M metagenome (GOLD analysis project Ga0209553, IMG submission 188217) | Freshwater lake microbial communities from Lake Michigan, USA - Fa13.BD.MM110.DN (SPAdes) (version 2) | ecosystem: Environmental > Aquatic > Freshwater > Lake | place: Lake Michigan, USA...
ATTTTAATCATTAGAGTCTGGCGCATTTCAAAAATTTCAATTAAAAAATAGTTTAGTGAAATATTCATATATTCGGTTTATTAATGGTTGAAAAAATTGAATTATCACACTAAAACGGATGTTGAATTGCTAGCCTTACTTAGGTCAGGCAATGAGGATGCTTTTTCAGAAATATACAACAGATACTGGAAGAGGTTGCTTTCAATTGCCTTTAATATTAGCAAAGATAAATCTGTTTCTCAGGAAATCGTTCAGGATATTTTTATAGGGATATGGTCCAGAAGATTAGATCTCGATATTTCATGTTTAAATAGTTATCTCGCCACTTCCGTTAGATTGTCAATGTTCAAGTTTATCTACAGGCAAAAAAGAAGAATGGAGATTGAATCTTCTAATTGTCTTGATGAATCCTCAACGCTCAGTGAAGAACTGATTGATGCCAGATTTACGCAGGATTACATCAATAAGCTCATTGAAAAGCTTCCTGAAAAGTGTAAACTGGTTTTCAAATTCAGTAGAAATGCCGGTCTAAGTATTTCCGAGATCTCGATGGAATTAGGAATCTCTAAAAAAACGGTTGAAGGCCATTTAACTAAAGGATTAAAGGCTCTCAGACTTAGCCTGAAGAATTCATTAAACCTTTTCTAGGTTTATACACTTAGTTCCCAAAATATTTACTGCATAAGCAAGGGTAAAGGGGTACGTTGTGGTACTTTAAAATAAATATACCCAAATTTTAAGCTATGCAAAAGGAGGAAATCCTGGAACTAATCGAAAAATACCTGCATGATACTGCCTCCAGAGAGGAAGAGGAAAGATTGCTTCGATGGTATTGGAAAGAAAGTAGTCTTGAATCTGAATGGGAGTTAAATAATTCTCAAACTGAAAATGAGTTAAAATCGAAGCTCTATGCTAAAATAATTCAGTATGATGAAATTGATACCAATCTAAACTTTAAATCTAGGAGCAATTTTAGTAGAATAAGTGTACCACTTATGTTTGTGGTTATCGTCATTATTGGTTCATATTTTTATACATCCAGAGTTCAAAAAGCCGATAATGATAAAATTATTGCGAGCGTAAAGCCGAATGACATTCTACCCGGGGGAAGCAGGGCTATTCTCACCCTTTCGGATGGAAGAAAGATTGAACTTGATGAATCCGAAAATGGTATATTGGTTAATCAGGGTGTTATCAAGGTTCATAAGAATTCAGATGGTATTATTGAATATACATTTTCAGAACAAGAAAGGAATACCAAAGCTATTCCTGATGCAGCAGAACCAGTTTATAATACGATAGAGACTCCTTTCGGGGGTAAGTATCAATTAAATCTTGCCGATGGAAGTAAAGTTTGGTTAAATTCTTCTTCTTCTATACGATTCCCGATCTTTTTTTCTAAGGATAAACGTGAGGTTGAACTAAAGGGTGAAGCCTATTTTGAAGTTTCAAAGGATTCTAAAAGGAAATTTTCTGTCCGCTCTGGAATTCAAACGGTAGAAGTTTTAGGTACTCAGTTTAATATCAATGCTTATTCGGATGAGAAATCAATAAAAACAACTCTCTTTGAGGGTGAAATTCGTGTAATTGACCTAAAAACAAATGATTCCAAACTCCTAAAACCGGGTGAACAATCAAATGTTAATCAAAGTATTCAGATCAAGCGAATAGATATCCAGGCTGAAATAGCATGGAAGGAAGGTTATTTTTATTTCAAAAGGGCAGATATAGAAACGGTTATGCGACAGCTTGGAAGATGGTATGGAGTAACAGCCAGATATGAAGCTAATTTACCGAAACAACATTTTTCAGGTGCAATTTTAAATAGTTTGACTCTTTTAGAAGTTTTAGAGATTTTGGAAAAAAGTAATATTCATTTTAGTTTAGATGGAAAGGAGGTAATTGTCATGCCTTAATATATTACATATAATAAGGCTAAACAAAAACCAGAAGCGTTGGACCGCTCCTGGTAAAAGTTTGGACTTCAATAATTTAATTGCTTCAATTTCTAATCACCAAACCAATCAAATTTATGAATTTATTTTCTGAAAGTGAAGGCTATGTGGGTTTTAACTTAAGTTTAGACTCAAAGCCAGAGATAAAAAGTGTAATTCAACTCTTTGCATATGCTAATTCACAATGGGTTATTTTCAATAAAATACTCCGTGTTATGAAGCTGACATTCATACTCCTTGTCGTTTTAATATTAAACGCAAGTGCCGAAGGATTTTCACAAAAGGTTACCTTCAGTGGAGAAAATGTCTCTCTTGAGACAGTATTTACGGTAATAAAAAAGCAAACCGGTTATGGCTTCTTTTTTCAGGAGGAATTATTCGCTTTGGCAAAGCCGGTTACAATTAATGCATCAAATGAAGACCTTTCGAAGGTTTTGGTCAATGTTTTTAAAAATCAGCCTCTTGATTTCAGTATCAAGAATAAAACAATACTCGTTTCTAGAAAGACTATTCCTATTACTGAACTGAAACAATTGCAGAATTTATCTGTATTTGCCGAAGAAGTAAATTTACAGAAGGATATAGTTGTAAAAGGCCTTGTGACTGATTCTAGAGGCGAAACCCTTCCGGGTGTAAGTATCAAACTCAAGGGCACTACTATCGGTGCAACAACGGATCTGGACGGAAAATTTTCGATTACGATTCCGGACGGTAGTGGCTTTCTCGTGTTTTCTTTTATTGGCTTTACAATGCAGGAGGTTGCAGTAAACCAGCGTACATCCATAAATGTGAAACTAGAAACAGCTAATACTGCCCTGAATGAGGTCGTGGTTACTGCTTTAGGTATTAAAAGGCAATCTAAAAGTTTAGGTTATGCAACAACAAATGTATCAGCAGAAGAATTGACTGTTAACAGAACAAGCAATTTCATGAACGCGCTTCAGGGGAAAGTTGCTGGTGTAAATATCACTCCAATGGGAACTGGTCCTGCTGGAACAAGTAAAATCAGGATTAGGGGGCAATCTTCATTTGGTGGCAATAATTCACCCTTGATTGTGGTAAATGGAGTTCCGATAGATAATACCAATTATGCTGCAAGAGGAGATGTTTCAGAGAGAGGAAGTAACCGTACTTCGGATGGTGGTGATGGTTTAGGAAGTATCAACCCGGATGATATTGAAAGCATGACTGTATTGAAAGGTGCAGCAGCATCAGCACTATATGGTTCAAGAGCCAAGGATGGAGTAATTATGATTACTACAAAAAATAAGGGCTCTGATGGGGTTTCACTTTCATATAATTCAAATTATACAACTGATCAGCCTTTGGATTATACCGACTACCAAAGTGAATATGGTCAGGGAGAAAATGGGGTAAGACCAACAACAGCTTTCCCAACTTCGGGTGTATGGAGCTTTGGAGAAAAGTTTCAACCGGGAATGACCCATACCCTCTTCAATAATATTATAGTGCCTTATGAATATCAGGGTAGTGTTATCGATAAATATTACAGAACCGGAAACAACCTTTCAAATACTATCAGCCTTGCTTCAGGTGGTGCAAATGGCGGATTAAATATTTCGGTTTCAAATTTAAAGAGCAATACAATCCTAACTAATTCGGGCTATGATCGAAACACGATAAACCTTGGATTTACTCAAAATTTAGGGAAAAAATTAACAGTATCAGGTAATATAAACTACTCCAAAGAGTATCGTAAGAATCCGCCTAACATTGCCGAACAGGATTTTAGCCCTGTTACTATATTTACAATGGCTACTTCTATGCCTCTGTCCATTTTAGAGCAATACGCTGTGGATGCTAATGGAAATGAGAATGTATGGTCCAGATTTACAAATAGGACGAACCCATATTTTGCTCTTAAACGTTTCGATAACATTAATAATGACCGTGTTTTTGGTAACATTACTGCAAAATATAATATCAATGAATGGCTATTTGTACAAGGAAGGATTGGCCAGGATTTTTATTCTAGAGAGCAGGATTACAATTTGCCAACAGGTACCCAAAGACAGGCAGCTGCCCCTGCAGGTTTCGTGAACGGACAATTTGTTCAGGATGCTCGCTCGGTTAGGGAATTGAATGCTGATTTCTTAGTAGGTGCGAATAAAAAATTCGGCGATTTTGGAGCAAGTCTGAATGTTGGTGGAAATCAAATGAATCGTAAAATCAGTCGGCATAATGTTTTTGTTCAGGATTTTTATACTAGGGGCCTATATACTGTTGGAAATAGTCGCCAACGAGATGCAATTTATGATTATTCAGAGCGGGAGGTAAATTCATTTTACGGTTCGGCTGAGCTTTCATATAAGGACTTTTTGTTTTTAAATGGAACAGTTCGTAATGACTGGTTTTCAACTTTATCACCTGCAAACAGAAGTATTTTATATCCTTCGGTCACAGGTAGTTTCGTTTTCTCTCAGGCATTTGCATCTGCTTTGCCTAAATGGCTTAATTTTGGTAAAATCCGGGCAGCATATGCTGAAGTTGGTAGCGATACAGATATAAGCCCATATGCTAATAATTTATTTTATGGAATTGGTGCACAGCAGTTTCCTTCTCCAAGTGGTGCCGCTCAACCTTTAGGGAATATTAGTGGATCAACAGTACCTAATGCAGATCTACGCCCTATGAGGGTATCTGAAAAGGAATTTGGTTTAGAATTGAAAGTATTGGATAATCTGATTGGTTTGGATTTCACTTATTACAATAAGCTATCATCAGACCAAATCTTAAGGGCACAAACTTCCAATGCGGGTGGTTATTTAAACCAGTTGATAAATGTTGGACAAAGCAGGAATCAAGGGGTTGAAATGTTGCTTACTTTAAATCCAATCAGGACTCAAAGTGTTTACTGGAATCTTGCTTTAAATACTTCCTACAATAAAACAGAAGTATTGAATCTGGGAAGTGGTGTAAGTGATAATATGATAACAGTAGGTACTGCTGATTTTACTGGTGAACTTCGTCAGGTTGTTGGTAAGGCGATGGGACAATTGTATGGCTTTGGTTATTTAAGAGATGCACAGGGCAGACAAGTGTTTGACGTCGGAAATGGTCGTCCTCTACGTACTCCAACACAAATTCCCTTTGGATCGGCCCTGCCTATTTGGGTTGGTGGTATCTCCAATAGTATATCTGTAAAGGGAGTTGAAATGTCTTTCCTTGTCGATTTCAAATTGGGTCATAAACTGATCTCCGGAACAAATCATAATGCATGGCGCCATGGATTACACAAATCAACTCTGGTTGGCCGTACAGATAATTTAGTTCTTGGTGCCGGTGTGAATCAGAATGGGCAGGTTAATGCAACTAAATCAGGCCTACAGGCTTATTATGAAACTGTACGATCACAAAATATTGCAGAACAGTTCGTCTATAATGCCGGACTCTGGCAATTACGTCAAATTACACTTGGGTATGATTTTACCCGATTTATACCTGCCAGACTTTCATTTATCAAAGGCTTACGTTTGAATGGAGTTGCAAACAATGTATGGGCAATTAAAAAATGGGTTGATAATATTCACCCTGAACAATCTGGTTTACCATCTGATAATTTGGTTGGATTGGAAGCAACCGGCCTGCCAATTACTAGAAGTATAGGATTCAATCTGAACGTTAAGTTCTAGTGAATCCAAACATTCAACGTGAGATTATTTTAGACAAATTGAATACTAAAAAATATTAAGATGAAAAATAAACTAAGAATTTCAGCTATTTTCCTAGTCCTTTTCGGACTGTTAAGCTGTGATAAAGGTTTTGATGAAATGAACGTCAATCCCATTGCTTTAACATCAGTGGACCCTTCTTATCAATTAAATTCCGCCATTATTAATACAGCTCCAGGATATGGAAATCTGAGTTATGAAACAACCATTGTAAAGCAAATGATAACACCCTTTAGTGGTCAGGGTTCAGCAGCCAATTTCAATCAGGATAACCGAGGTGTTGCTGCAGGGAATTGGAATACGCTTTATCAAACTAATGTGAAAGAGTTAACGGATGTAATAGCAAAGACTAAGGATCTTCCGGCCCGTTCAAACCTGTATCATATGGCCAGAATATGGAGGGCATATACTTTTATGCTTTTAACTGATACTTATGGAGATGTTCCTTACAATTTGGCCGGCAAAAATTATCTTGAGGGAATCTCAACCCCGGCCTATGATTCTCAGGAATCAATCTACACATCTATTTTAACGGAGTTGGAAACGGCTTCTGTAGGTTTGGATGCAGCCAAAGCAAGGGTTACTACGGATGTTTTATATGATGGAGACATCGTTAAATGGAAAAGATTTGGATATTCTTTACTGTTACGTGCCGGTATGCGACTAACTAAGATAAATACCACGAAAGCTGCAGAAGCTGTAAGTAAGGCGGTTGCCGGGGGAATTATGCAATCAAATGCTGATAATGCAATTATCAGACATAATGCGTCTTTTGCAAATCCGGTTGGTTCACAATTAAACGGAGGGCAATCTGCCTTTTTTTATCTTGCCGCTGATTTTGTAACCCACCTAAAAAATGCAAATGATCCACGTTTGCCTGCTATTGCTGTACGTTATGTTGGTGCTTCCAGTGGGGCTCAACAGATTGAAACAAGGGCTAATAGAACCGCGGCTGTCCAAATTGGAGCACCTTTGGGTTTTGATAATACAACTATTGGCCCTGCAGTTACTGCAAGTAGCTTAGCAAGTTTATGGGATTACAGTCAGTTAGACCGTACCCGGGTCGCCGGCTTGAATGCTCCCAGCTTCCTGGTTACTTATGCTCAAACCCAATTACTTCTGGCTGAAGCATCATTCAGGAATTGGACAACAGGTACACCTGGAACTTTTTATGGTAATGGTATTCGTGCTCATATGCAGCAGTTTGCAAGCTATGGAACAAGTTCAGTAATTGCAGATGCGGCAATTAATACATTCGTTTCGGCAACCCCACTAACTTCTGGAAAGGAACTGGAAGAAATTAATACCCAATATTGGGTCGCATCTTTTTTAATTGGACCAGAAACATGGGCTAATTTCAGAAGAAGTGGGTTTCCAAATCTGTCACCTAATCCTTATCCTGGTAAAGATCTTAAGACAGAACCATTTATCCGAAGATTGACTTATACTGATGCTGAACTGAATGTAAATAAAACGAATGTTCAGGCAGCAATTGCAAGACAGGGTGCTGATATTATGGATACCCGTGTATGGTGGGATAAAAAATAGTTATATTTCATTTAAATAGCGAATAACAGCTTAATTGAATTTTAAACATAAATAGCACTGTCAGATTTAGCATGAAAAATTTAAAACAAAGATTATTAAACGGGGAAACCCTGAATGGTTGTTGGTTAAATCTTGGCAGTGCTGTCACTGCTGAAATAGTTGGCTTATCCGGTTTTGACTGGGTTTTGATTGATCTGGAGCATGGTGCCGGGTCAGAAAGTACTACCCTCTCGCAAATACAAGCTTTGGAACATACCTCTGCCGGAGTAATAGTCCGTGCCGAAAGTACTGAACCCCAACGAATTCACAGGGTACTGGATATGGGTGCAGAAGGAGTCATGTGTCCAAAAGTCAGAAATGCCGAAGAGGCTTTGAAGGTTGTAAAAGGTCTTCATTATCCTCCTTTTGGAAACAGAGGGGTAGCGAAAATGGTTAGGGCAACTCAGTTTGCGCAAAATTTCAACGACTATTATCAAAAGTCAAGAGATCAGATATTGGGAGTAGTTCAAATTGAAACGATTGAAGTCTTAAGCCATCTTGATGAAGTGGCAGCAATTGAGGGTGTAGATGTGTTATTTATTGGCCCTGCTGATCTTTCTATGGAGTTAGGTATTTTCGGTCAGTTTGATCATCCTACTTTTATTGAAGCACTGAATAAAATAGTTGCTGCTGCAAAAAAAGCAAACAAAGCAGTGGGTATTTTATTTTTCAATCCGGATGACTATCAGCGCTATCATAATTTGGGAATTCGATTCCTGGCATGTGGTGCAGATGCCACCTTCGTTGCAGAAGGTGCGAGAAATATGGCCGGGAAAATGACAAAATTTAAAAACCAATAAATTTAAAAACCAAATTATGGATCCTTTTCTTTTGTTATTAATAGGCGTAATTATTGTCGTAGGCGGAATAATAGGTTTAAAACTTCACCCTTTTCTGGCTTTATTATTTGCCGCCTTCATTGTTGCTTTACTTACCCCTCCTGATTTTATTCAAAATTTTGGACTTGAAAAAGGTATGTCAGCTGATGCTGCCATGGCTCTTTCAAAGAAAAATGTTGGCGAACGGGTAGCTACTGAATTTGGGAATACTGCAGCAAAGATTGGAATATTGATAGCTATGGCCGCTATAATAGGTAAATGTTTGTTGGAAAGTGGTGCTGCTGAGCGGATTATAAGATCTATCCTTTACTTAACTGGTATGGATAAGGCTCCAGTGGCATTTTTGGTTAGCAGCTTTTTTATTGGTATCCCTGTATTTTTTGATACTGTCATTTTCTTAATGATTCCATTGGTAAAAGCCATGACTTTAAGAATTGGAAAGAACTATTTATTATTGGTCATGTGTGTGATGGCGGGTGCCGCAATGGCGAATTCATTAGTCCCACCTGCACCTGGACCATTATTTTTGATCGGTGAGATGAATATTCCGATTGGTTTGATGATGGTAGCAGGTACAATTGTTGGGCTCTTCACTATTACTTCAGGTTATTTTTTCTCAGTTTGGGTCAATAAAAAACGTCCTATTGAACTAAGAGATTCTTTGGATGCCAAAATTGAAGATATAAAGGCCTCAGCAATTCTTGATACCAAGCACCTTCCAGGCCTGGCTATTTCTTTACTTCCAATACTTATTCCACTTATTTTAATCTGTATTGACACCGTTGTAAACACCATGAAACCTGCTGATAGCAGTACTTTGTCACCATTGATTCAAAACCTTATTGGTATTTCTGCTTTTTTAGGAAATAAAAATACAGCAATAATATTAGGGGGTGTTGCTGCTATTCTTGTTCTTGCAAGTAGAAAGAAGCATTCAAAAGAGGGACTTACAACCTTTGTAGGGACTGCCTTAACAAGTGGTGGTAGCATTATATTGATCACCTCCGCAGGTGGTGCATTTGGGGGTATGCTTCAGCAAACCGGAATCAGTTCTCAGATCGCTATAATGACTCAGGATTACCAGATGGCCTTAATTCCTTTGGCTTTCCTTATCGCAGCAGTTGTCCGGACCGCCCAGGGATCAGCAACAGTAGCTTTGATTACAGCATCAGGAATATTATCGGGTATGGCAATGAATGCTAATCTTGATTTCCATCCTGTTTATCTGGGATTGGCCATTGGTTGCGGTTCTAAATTAGTTCCATGGATGAATGATGCTGGGTTCTGGATTATCTGTAAGTTAAGTAACCTGACAGAAAAAGAAGCACTCAAAACCATTTCGCCTTTATTGGTTGTAATGGGTATTACAGGTCTGATTGTCATTATGATCGGGGCGAAATTATTCCCTCTTGTTTAAAGTTTAAAAAATAATTTGTTAGTAATGGAAAAAATAGGTTTTATTGGTTTAGGTATCATGGGAAAACCGATGGCATTAAACCTGATAAAGGCCGGTTATCAGGTTAATGTATTGAGTGCAAGTAATGCTTGCGGCATTTTGAAGGAAGTTGGTGCAAGTTTGATTGACAATATAGCAGAACTGTCAAAACACTCAGACATCATTATTACCATGTTGCCCGATTCTCCTGAAGTAAAAAATGTAGTTTCTGAGGTGTTGGAAGGAATAAATTCTGGATCTCTATTTATTGATATGTCCACAATATCGCCGGCAGTAAGCCTGGAAATATTCACAATTATGAAGGATAAGGGTGTATCTGCCTTAGATGCACCAGTTTCGGGTGGTCAGGTAGGGGCAGAAGCAGCCAGTCTATCCATCATGGTTGGCGGTGATGAACCATCCTTTAATAGAGCTCTTCCTATTTTTCAGGCTCTAGGGAAAAATATAGTATTGATCGGCAAACCGGGTGCAGGTCAGGTTACAAAGGCTTGTAATCAAATGATTGTTGGTATTACTATTCAGGCCGTTTCGGAGGCTTTTTCACTAGCCAAAAAGGCGGGTGTGAATTTGTCGAAAATGCGCGAGGTTTTACTAGGAGGATTTGCTCAAAGCCGTATTTTAGATTTACATGGACAGCGGATAATTGACAAAAATTTTGTCCCCGGTTTTAAAGTTAAATTACATAAAAAAGATATGGGAATAGCCCTTCAAACCGGCAATGAGTATCATGTTTCACTCAAGGCAACTGCACTGGTTGCTGAATTAATGGGTCAATTAGTGAAGAATGGATTTGGCGATCTTGATCACAGTTCATTGGCATTATTACAAGAAGAAAAATAATAATTATTTAACGAAACTAATAAACACTAAACTATGCAACGTAGAAATTTTGTTAAAGCCTTAACTGCCGGAGCATTAGTGCCATCGGTTTTGGCACCCATGGACTCAAGGGCTGAAGGCAACTTCGAAAATAAGGCAAAACCCAAAAAAGTATTAATGAAAGTGGGATGCCAATCAGGGGGGACCACTGAAGAGAATTTACAGTTGAAAGGCCGTTGTGGTGTATACAATATTGATGGCGGATCTCCCAAATTTATTCCTGGCGTAGGCTGGGATCTTGAAGATTCATTTAGAAAAAGAGATGCTTGCGAAAAGTATGGGATCAGTTTGGATGCATATCATTGGGCCTTAACTTCTGCCGGTATTGATAAGGTAAGTGTGCCTAATGTTATGCTGGGGAAAAGTCCGGAGAGAGATCGTGAAATTGACATGCTTAATCAAATGATCATGGTTGCAGGTAAAACTGGAGTTAAGGTTATGAACTATAATACAACCATTTTACCTGTGTTAAGGACTGGAAAAACGGTTGATTCCAAAAGAGGTAATGCAGAATATAGTACCTGGAATTATGCTGAAGCATTGAAAAGAAATGACCCAAAAACAATT
>Ga0209553_1001683_pt1 | contig 10956 bp, 7 predicted proteins | sample LauGreFBDMM110DN_2_FD_188217 | JGI IMG/M metagenome (GOLD analysis project Ga0209553, IMG submission 188217) | Freshwater lake microbial communities from Lake Michigan, USA - Fa13.BD.MM110.DN (SPAdes) (version 2) | ecosystem: Environmental > Aquatic > Freshwater > Lake | place: Lake Michigan, USA...
ATGGACATCCTTGTCCGTTCTGCCTTGCCCCTTCGTTCATGGCAAGCTGAGGAATCTCGGACAAGAATGTCCAAGGTACAGCGGAAACGCCGCCTACCGTGGCCGTCTGGTTTGATTGTGGGGGGGGCGCTCCACCATGGCAACTACGGCTTCCGCCTTGCCCTGAGTTTCCCGTCAGGTCAGTAGCCGGAGGCGGAACAGGACAAGTGAGCGTAGCGTTGGTGGCGTGGAGGAAAGCAACCGTACGATGGACATCCTTGTCCGTCGTGCCTTGCCCCCTTCGTTCGTGGCAAGCTGAGGAATCTCGGACAAGAATGTCCAAGGTACTGCGGAAACGCAGCCTACCGTGGCCGTCTGGTTTGATTCTGGCGGGGCGGTCCACCACGGCAACTTCGGCTTCCGCCTTGCCCTGAGTTCCCCGTCAGGTCAGTAGCCGGGGGCGGAACGGAGCGACCATTCCCCAGACAATCGCAGCAGGCAGGCCAGCTTTGCCGCACAGGAAGGATTTACAGTGCCAGGCACTTGTAAGCATTTACGGTGCCAGACACGTGACAGAGGAAAGCGTTTGTGTTTGGTGACTGCGATCTTTGCCGTTCTTGCGCTCACTTTGACGGAATTGCCAAACAAACATTTGGTGGCCCGTACGTCATCGGGCCAGTTTCCTGTTTCCGTTGATCGTGTCTGACAGGCTCGGACGAGAAGGTGAATTTCTGGTGCCGAACCATCGGCGTTGTTCGATCGAGATTCGCTGAACATCTCGTAAATGTCCGATTCACTGTCGCTCATACAGATGCACGTCGTGTTCGGACAGGCTGCCGCCACACCGCGAGCAGCTCGGAGACCTTCGATCCATCGCAGACTCTCCTTTTCCTCGATCGGTATCTTTTGACGCTTGCTGGCCCTCTCGGAGTCCGACATCGAGGTTTCAATTTTGTCGCGAGCCCACGTTTTCTGCCAGACAGTTCCCAGAGGCAGACCGTCCGAATCAAACGCAACCAGTGGATGCGCGAACACTCCGCGACGAGCGTCCGAATCCATCGGACCGGGAACCAACCGGGGACACAGCACTTTGTTGACAGGTTGGGGCCGCGAGCGACAGAAGTTAGATGCGTTGAAGTGCAAGTGCCGCGCTTACAAAGATCCCTGTCACGGTGTTTAGGCTGGCAAATCGGCAACGTTGGACGCCGGCACCTGTCGCTTTGGGTGACACAAGGCATTTTTGACGGTCCGGTTCAACGCAATGTTGCCGCGTCCGAAATAGTCAGCTTGGGTCCTAGATGTTGTTTGTCGGACGCACGTCGGGGGGCATCGGGAGAGAATGCATCGCGGCCAGAACGGTTGGGAAATCCGGGCCATGCGGCAATCCCTTCCGGCATCACATCGGAAATCCTACGCCGTTCAGGAGCCACATAACGTGGAGAAGCCGGGGCGTTAAAGACAGAACTGCGGCCCCACAGAGCGGCTCGTCCGTCGCGATACAACGGAATCCAATCTGGATGATTGTCCAGATGCTGCACGGCAGACACGTCGCCGATGCAATCCATGAGCACCAGATCGGGATTTCCAAATTCAAGGACACGATTCGAATCCACTGGCCCGGACTCAGCACCGCGATAGCGACGTGACATGTCTGAACCAAACAGCAGATCAAAATTCATGTCCACCACGGTCTGCGGATAGCACGTGTCGTAGCGACCATCGAAGCCAACAGTGGTGTCGGGTGCGAGAGCGGCCAAGGCATATTGTGCCCAGTCGAAAGTGACCACCAGTCGTCCATTCAGACGTTCGTGCGCCATATATTCAAAAGCAGAGACGGGATACTGACTTCGATCAACACCAAATGTGGCAATCGTAGAACACAACAATCCCACAAGTCCGGCGGCAACGGCAGCCACCTCCAGTGCAATCAGCCGCGCGGCGCGACTGGTGAATACTTCGTGGACTCCCAGTGTCGGACGCCATGCGACAAGTCGATGCCACAGGGACCAGACGTGTTGCGGCATCCAGAATCCGAAGGCGATTGCAAAGAACGGCAGATGCCGCAGGTGGCCAATTGACTGCACGGCGATGAGTCCAAGCACGATGATCTGCACCCAGTCACGCTTAAAACGGGTGAGCCAGACGCATCCGAGCGACAATCCCGACAACGCGAGAAACGGGAACAGCACACCACCGCCGTCGAGAATACTTGCCCATTCAGATACTTCTGGCCGTGGCTGACTGAGCGACACCAACATCCAGTAAGGCAGTTCATAGCCGTACGGATTGACCAACACGGAAAGCATGGCAGCCACACCAAGCACTGCAAATTGAGTCAAAGTGCGGGTTGCCATGCGACCTTGCTGCAGCCACAATTCAATGCCACGCAATCCCAGCACCGCCAGAAATACACAAAGTCCAGCCGCAAACCCGCCGTGCGAATTAGTCCATGCGATCATCAGGGGAATACAGCACCACAGCCACCGCAGATCGACCGCCTTCGTTGTTTGCCAATCACGAAATCCGCGGTCGATGGCAACCAGCAGGATCCCAAAGAATAGAAAACTGAAGAGTTGCGGACGCATCAGCCAGAACTCCGCAAGCCCCGCAACAACAGGAATGACAGCCACGGTTGCCACCAATATGGGCACTGCAGATCGCGACGCATTCCGGACCATTATCCAGAGCAACCAGAGTCCTGAGAAACATTTGAATATCATTAATCCACAGCCACCAATCGATCGCTGACCGCAGGCCACGGCCAGTTCGAACAGATTTTCATGGTTGACCCATGGCTGCTCAGGAGTCGCATACGTGTGACTGGCGGTGGTGGGCATTCTACCTGCGTGAATCCAGTCTTCGCCGTACTGAATATGTCCCCACAGGTCGGGTTCGATACTGCGCCATGCCAACAGATTGGCTGCAACCAGCATCAACAGCGTGAGAATCCCATAGTGTAACCAGCGCGGGATGGATGATGGGGATGTGGGGTGCATGGCATTGCGTGATCAAGAACAACCGCCGCAGTGGACGATTGAGAGCAGAACCCGGATGTCATGATACAGCCGGCCCGAGGTAACCTAGCTTAGACATCAACCACGTGCCGGACTCGTTTGAATTCCAACACGTTGCCGAACAACAGCGTGCCGTTGCAATCGTAAAAACCCTCACAGCCGCTGCCACACTCCACTGGTCACGTGAGTTCGCGATCCGGCAACAGCCCAAGCTGAATCAAGTTTGCATGCCCGAAGCACTCCGTTTGTTGATCGACTTATGGGCCTTCGTCGATCCTCAGGCAGAGTTGACTTGCTGGCAGCCGGTAAAATCAGCGTTGAAAAATCCTGTGCAGGCTGCCTAGATTGCCGCATTGCATCAATGAAAACAACCCATTTCTGCAGTGCATTACGCGGGGAGAAATGGGGTGATGGTTGGAGAAATAGCATTTCCGATGGTACCTCATCCAGACGTCGGTCGATGACTAAACCAGACTAGGTCCTTCGCTGCGTTCTCCGCGAATCGATCAGTCCCACCTATTTATCCGCAGTCAATTCAGAATGATCGGACGAACGACATGAAGTCGTTTTTCGAACGCCGGGACCTTTGGGGGCATGGGCTTTCTCTCTGGCTTCTTACCGGGATCGTATTCCTGATTCCCGCGATGGGATGGTCGCTGAAATATATTCAGCTGGATAACGACGTCACGGGCTGGTTACCGGACCAAGATCCTCAGGCAAAAATCTTGCACTGGTGTCAGGACTTGTTTCCCAGTCAAGACAACGTCTTGGTGTCTTGGGACGACTGTTCAGTCACCGACCCGCGACTGATGGCCATGTCACACCGGCTGTCGGGCATCGAAAAGGGTGGTACACGTGAGGGCGGCTCGCAGCTGATCGATGATGTGACCGTTCCCGCAGACGTCCTCAAACGCATGATGAGCGAGGGCATTTCATTTGATGTCGCATTGGACAGCATCCAAGGTTTGCTTGTCGGGCAAGGCCCCCTGTGTTTGAAGCTCAGTGCGACTGCACAGGAACGCACAAACACGCTGCGCATTGGAAGAGAAATCGCCGATCTTGCAAAATCGCAGTTCGGGCTAGACGTAAAAATGATTGAACGCACACTTCCGCAACCTACGGATCAGCATCTGGATCTGGAGGATGAGCCAGGCTGGCAGGTTTATGAAGCGGCGCGTCTATATGTCACCAATCAGGCTGTGCCCGACATTCAACTCAACTGGCCACGCATGCACATCGACCATGATGTGACAAAGAGATTCCTGCAGGCTTTGGCTGCCATGAAGGTTCCAAACAATCCGGATGAAACCTGTATTGAAAGCACATGGTTTGTACGTGGCTCAATGGCTGCGATGTCGGTTGGACTCAGTGAAATGGGCGAAGCAGACCAGATGGCAGCCATCGCCTTAATTCGTGCCGCGGCCCTAGCTGAAGGAATTCCTGAGTCACAACTGCATCTTGGCGGTCGGGCAGTAGCAGCAACCTCATTGAACAAAGCAGTTGTGCAGGCTGGATGGAACAAGGCGGCTCCGGCTTGGAACCTGTACCATCGCTCACCGATTCTGCTGTCGTTTGCGATCAGTTTATTCCTGACGTACTTCATGCTGCGAAGCCTGCGACTCGCGATTTTGGTCCAGTCCGTTTCCATTCTATGTTCGTTTGCTGCAGTGGCTCTCGTGCCTGTGACTGGCGGCGCCATGAACATGGTGATCGTGGTCATGCCGACGCTACTGATGGTGATTACCACCTCGGGCGCAATTCACATCTGTAACTACTGGAAAAACTCCGGGATCGACGATGCCACGAAATCCGTTGTCCATGCAGCACGCATGGCTTGGTGGCCTTGTTTCCTCGCAAGCGTAACGACGGCAATCGGACTTGCTTCGTTGGCTGTAAGTTCGCTGATCCCCGTGCGTGACTTTGGAATCTATTCTGCCATCGGCTGCATTATTTCATTCCTGTGCGTCCTTTACGTTCTGCCGTCGCTGATGCTTTACTGGCCTCTACGGCCACCGCAACCTGAACACATCAACAATCAAATCTGGAATCGCCTAGGGCAATTTTTGGCACTGCATCGCGGCAAGACATGTCTCCTGAATCTCGCGCTCACGGCGATTTGCCTCTGGGGCATGTTTTATTTTCGCACCGAGACGAAAGTGATTCGCTATTTCCCGGACGATTCAAGGGTGTTACAGGACTATCGCTTCCTTGAAGAGAACCTTTCGGGAATTGTCTCAGTCGATACGATTGTGCGATTCAGTCAGGAAATGCAGGAGAAAGTTCCCTTCTTGGATCGTGCCCGGGCCATTTTTGGGATTCAGCGGGCGCTGAAGGAGCACCCTGAAGTTAGCGGAACGTTGTCGCTGGCATCGTTTATTAACTTGCAGAAACAGGACGATGCAGCCGAAAGTCTCGGGGCACGTCGTAAGGCTCAACTTCGCGAGAATCTGATCGGAAAGAAAATACACGAACGCCTCCAAAAGGGTGGCGAAACGGGCGAAGGCTTGGCGTCGTTCATTGCACTGCCTCAGAAATCGACGGACTGGAAGATATCGGGCGATGAGCAACTGAATGTCGCGGGCGACGAAGTCTGGCGCATCACTTGTCAGTCCAGCATCTTGTCGGACTGTGATTACGCAATCTTGACCAAGGAACTGGGCGAGATCGCAGATCGGCAACTCTCCACATTTCCTGCCGGGAGGCCCGTGCATCGCGTTACCGGACTTGTCCCCATTTTTTTGCGGACGCAGAACGCATTACTGGAAAGTCTGATCAGCAGTTTTGGCATGGCTTTGCTGCTAATTTGTGCCGTGATGGCTGGCATGCTGCGGAGTCTTTCGGCCGCGTTGTATGCCATGCTTCCGAATGTGATGCCCGTCGCGATGATTTTTGGTCTGTTGGGTTGGACGGGAATTCGCGTTGATATCGGCACGATGATTACAGCATCCGTTGCGTTAGGACTCGCCGTCGATGGAACACTGCATCTGATCACTTGGTTTCGTGAATTGTTGCGTCAGGGAATGCCCCGCCAAGAGGCTGTCGCGAAATCACTGGAACACTGTGCTCCGGCTCTTTGGCAGACCAGCGCCGCAATTGGGATCGGGATGCTGGCCTTGTATCCTGTGGAACTACTTTTAATCAGCCGCTTTGGCTGGATCATGGCAGGGATGATTTTCGCCGCACTTTGGGGTGACGTGATCCTGTTGCCGGCCCTCCTCGCCGGACCACTAGGAGCTGTGATCGAGGCCGCTGAAAAACGACGGAATGAAAAGATCGTCCCTTCAAGTCCGGTTCAAAGTGACGCATTACTTGATGCAAATTCTCCGGCAGCCGAGGCGATTCCTGCAAAAAAATCCCATTCCAAAGGCATTCGGGCGGCAAGTGTCATTGCCCGTGTACCCCGCTTTCCAAGGATTCGTCCTGTGTTTCCGGAAAAGAGCCATTAACGTCATCTCCTGCGGAAATGTGGTGCGAATGATGTTTTTTGGAATCCTGTGTCCCGAAGTTGCTCAACCCGTGTGCCAAGTCTTGTAATGGCTCAAATGAATCCCTAACATCCTCGCCTCACAGTCCGGTTTGAAAGAAACCAAGACTGCGGGTGAAGGTATTTTGCGATGGACGCCATCGCAAAACGCTTTTTCGGGCAGATAGCTCAGTTGGTAGAGCACAGGACTGAAAATCCTGGTGTCGGGGGTTCAATTCCCCCTCTGCCCAGTAGGTAAAACAAAGGGTTTCCGAAAAAACCGGAAACCCTTTGTGCGTTAAATACCGCCAAACTTACCGCCAAACTCAAATTATTGCGGTTCTGGCTCGATCGGTTGAAACAGACTCGCCGTTGCCGCTGTCACCCGAGCCATGCCCGTCTTTGTGGCGTGTGCATAGATTCGTGATGTCACGACTGAACTGGCATGTCCCAGCAACTCCGATACGTTGTTGATCGGAATTCCACTCTCCAGAAGTAGCGTAGCGGTCGTATGCCGCATTTCGTGCCAGACGAGAACAGGAACCCCGGCCTTCGCACACAACGGCTTGAACGTCCTGCTGACAAGGTTGTTGCGGTTGATAATGTTTCCGGCATGATTGCAGAACACAAGGTTCTCGCCAGATGTAGGGTGTCCGTCCATCATCATCTGGCCACGATGCTTGAACCCGATCAGATCTCGCTTGACAGTATCATTCTGGGATTTACTCAGCGCCCTCGAAATATGCTGCTGACTTCGTGGCGACAATTCGATGCTTCGTGCTTTACTGAGCACGCTGTCGATGTGCATTCCCGTCAATTGTTGTAGGTGAACCTTGCCGCACACCGGGTTGATATGCTTCCGGATGTCGGCCTGATACCGATCTTTCGTTGACACTGCGGCGCGGCTGATGTTCTCAATCCAGAACTTCACATATTCGGCCCCAGTTGTCTTTGTTGTGGTCGGCAATTGGCTGGCATCGTTTGCTGTTTGTGCCGCCCGGAGTTTCTTTTGAACTTCCCCCCCGTGTCTTGCCGTAGCTTGCTTTGCGGTGTGGCTTAACTTCTGTGCCAATCCCGTGTGCGTGATGTGTGGCTGACACCGAGTTAACGCCAACCTTATTGCGTGCATCACAGAAAAAAAACACCTAGAATCACCGGGGGGGTGCTATCCCGGGAGAACTTATCGAATCTCCGAGAATCTCGCATTGACCGCCGCTGACGAGTTGTTGCACGCCAGTCGCCGCAATTTGCCGTGCGTTATGATGCCCTGAGGTCGTGGTGGAACCATCATCAGCTTGCGTTTGGCTTTGGCTTGAACCATCACCACCACGCCCCAAGATTGCTCTATGCTGCGTAGTTGCATGTGAACGTGCCGTCGGAGAGGACGCGGTTGCGGCCGAAATCCCCATGCTTGCTTTGCGATTACGCGGCTCGCGTCATACGTGTTTGGACGATTGACGACCGCATTGACGAAGCAATTGTGAGGCAATATCGTGAGAGACTTGCCGAGGCGATAACGGATATGACGCGTGGGGGGTTATTTAGCGTTTGTCTTGCAAGTGTACAGGTAGAAAAATAAGCGGAAGCCGTGTCTGATAGAATCGAAGTCACCTGACCCCACTGTGGCAAGACCTTGAATGTCTAGGCCACGCTCATGCTCCGTCGCCGGCCTCGTGAAGGAACAGGCACTGAATCTTTATCGCCTCTGCCACGACATCGAGACTCAAGCACAGATGGCTCGCCGTGAGTTCAGTTTAGAAGAAAATCGTTCTCGGACAACATCAATGCAGATCACCAATTTGGTTGCGACTTAAGACTCATTTCCACAGCCGCAGCGTCAACCAACACCTCACCCAAATCGTAACATCGCTGGTTTGGGCGACGAGGAGCGTTCCCCGTATCGACTTGGTGAGTAAATACGCATGATCAATGCGACTGGTGTTGTGCTCGGTTACCACGGCCCTCTGTTCAATCCCAGCAGGTAGAGCTCTAGGGTCGTCACCAGCATCAACGCCGCCCGGCAGCGCCAGAAAGAGGAACGATCAGGCGCGGCCTCGTCGGGAGCTTGCTATCATGAGCAATTTTGCACTGAGTTTTCAATTAGCCAGGACGGGAATCGAACCCGTACGCCCCTTTAGGGGCCCGGGATTTTAAGTCCCGTGCGTCTGCCTATTTCGCCACCTGGCCATGTGTCGGGGGAAGAGTAATCAAGATTCGTGTCAGAACATACTGAAACAACAAATTTCCTTGCAGACTTGTTCGCGAACAGGAACCGGGAATTCTGAACAAAAATCTAATTGCTGCGAGAACTCCGTTTTCTCCTGTTCCTGCGATCTAGCTCACATCGCAACGACGCTCCAACGCTCATTGACATTTGATCCACACAACGAAACTTTCGCCGGTGACGCACTGGCTACCGGAATGCTGGAACGCTCTCAGCAACAAAGAATTCCATCTACAGCTGACAAGCAGTATTACGATCCCACCGTGGAATAGCACTCATGATCTGGCTGTGTTTCAAGCCGCGTCGTTCGTCGTTGCTTTGCTCAGCGTCTCAGCGGGGACAGACTTCAGCGATTGCAGCATCAGCATGATAGCTCCGGCGACCAAGCAGCTGTCTGCAATGTTGAAAATCGGGTAATCATAGTTGCCAAATTGAAAATGCAGAAAGTCACGAACTGCCAACGCGGGTTTCGTCGCACCGGGCGGCTGAACTCCGTGCAATCCCAGACGATCATAGAGATTGCCGAGCGTGCCACCAGAAACGAGCGCGAGAGCCACCGTCGTCCACAGACTGGATGCCGCTCCACAAAAAAACAGCCAGTAGATGACACCGACAAAGGCTCCGATGCTAAGGACAGCAAACACGGGAGCCATCCCTTGGCCAAATCCCCAGAGGGCACCGTAATTCAGATTTGTCAGGAGATCAAATTTGAGCCATGAATCGATGAACAGGCGGGAACGACCGTGGAGACCCAGCGACTGAAACGCCCATTCCTTGCTTCCCAAGTCTGCCGACAACCCTAAAATGGTGATCGCAGCATACACAGGAATTCGAGTTCTGGTCACAGTCGGCTTCAACGGCTCAATTCCTTTTTTCGTTCACAATCGACGCAGTTTCGAGCATGTGGAATCGCCTGCAACCGTGCTTTGGGAATTCTAGATTTAGTTTCCGGAAGTCCCTGCTCCAGACAAAATTCACAGAGTCCATAACGCCCTTCGTCGAATTTCTTCAAGGCATGTGAAATTTCATCCAGCACACCTTGATCGTTTTCGACAAGCTGTAATGCGAAATCTAGATCCCATGCGTCTGAACCCATTTCGGCCATATGATTGGAAGACCGCTGGTCGCCGCCCGCTTCTGAGCTTGAAAATGCCTCTTCCTGCAGTTGCTCGACATCGCCACGTAAGCGTGCTTGAAGCAATCTCAGCAACATCCGAAAACTCGTCAATTCTTCCGGCTTCATTGTGTCAAAATCCCGCGAGATGTGGCAAGAGCGGTTTAGGAAACGGGTGAGTCTCCTGAAGAGCGGCAAATTATCGGGTGCCTGTGTCTGATGGTCAAGCACCGGAACATGGCCCTCCGAAAACGGAGCTAAAAGTCATGAAACTGCTAGCTCAATCGTCAGAATCCGGGCGATCTAGGGGGGTAAATGTGGGTTTTTGCCTCATAATGTGAGCCTCGTCGGGGTCTGGTAGAGGTGGCGTTGAGTCATCGCGAGAGGGATCGCCCTGTTGGACTCTGATGCGAGCAGCAGAGAATATCTTCGCTTTTCCGTCGCTGGATCTGCAAGAATTCGGCGGGGACCCGCCAGTTTGAATTCTCGCAAATTCAGCTCCAGACGCAGTTGTGCATTGGCAGAAGATGTAACACCCGGAGTTTAGTCCTGTTGCAGTTCGTCCTCTGGTGCTTGCCCCAAAGGCCAGAGTTCAAATCGGCGGACAAACATTTCGGCCTGCTCGGTCTGCAACAGAAGTTTTCCGAAATCTGGTTTGGCTGCAATTGCTTCATTCACCACGACGCCGTTGACCTTGTACAGTAAATTCCCGCCGTCGGCGATGACCTCCATTCGAGTCCATTCGCCGTGCTTGCTTTCCACGTCTTCGCGTCCTCGAAAGCCAAGCGTGTCGGCCCATTCCACATCTCGGCCAAACCAGTTGATGCGGCCCGCCGAAATAGTGGCGGGGTCACCGCCTTTTTTCCAGACCAGCTCTCCGTCGCGGTCTTTTGTGGTCTCAGCCGTCAGCGTCGTGGGAAACACTTGGCCCGTTTCGGGATGTGTTCCGGTCAGCACCAGAATATCGCCCACACCGCCCTCAATAATCTGCGCCTCGATCGACGCCATCCACGTAAGCCCATAGCCGCCTTCGGGACCCCAACAGTGGAGGAGCAACCCGGAATCGCGGGCTCGATCGACACGTTCGGCCCACGTCTTGTCGCCCAATTTGAATTCCAGAATCAAATGATAATCACGATAAGCCTGGTGCGTGATGATCCCG
>Ga0209553_1001689_pt1 | contig 10947 bp, 6 predicted proteins | sample LauGreFBDMM110DN_2_FD_188217 | JGI IMG/M metagenome (GOLD analysis project Ga0209553, IMG submission 188217) | Freshwater lake microbial communities from Lake Michigan, USA - Fa13.BD.MM110.DN (SPAdes) (version 2) | ecosystem: Environmental > Aquatic > Freshwater > Lake | place: Lake Michigan, USA...
ATGCTCCAGTTCTACGACCAGCTCTACCACGCCATCGAACTCTACGCGCGCCAGCTCGGCACGCGCGACCCGGCCTGGACTTACACCGACATCTACGGCTGCCGCCGAAACGCGACCGGTTAACCCGGGAGTTACTCGGCTCGCGACCGCCAGTCATCCACTGAGCAGTGGAGCGGTCACACACCAAAGGTCACGGCGGAATTTCGCGATTTACAGTCACCGCCTATCGCGCGTTACGCCTGACCACAGCCCGCTTGGGGCCAATTCCAAAACCGCAGGAAGAATAAAGTTGCCACCAGAGCTTTGCGTGGTAAGACCTCCTACCAATGATACTTTCCGCCATCGATCGTCCCACCTCGCTCGTCGAGGATGTCTGCCAGCGCCTGGCCGCCGAGATCCGCGCCGAAGTGAGCGGCGGTGACGGCTGGCTGCCACCCGAGCGGCAGCTCGCCGAGCAGCTCGGCGTGAGCCGCAGCGTGGTGCGCGAGGCGGCCAAGCGGCTGGAATCGCAGGGTTTGGTGGAGATCCAGCACGGCATCGGCATCAAGGCGGTGGACAAGTTGCACAAGCCGCTCAACGGCTCGCTCGCACTGCTCATCCCCGACGCCGAGGAGCGCCTGCGGCAGTTGAACGAGACGCGCATGGCCCTCGAACCGGAGTCGGCGCGGTTGGCCGCCGAAAACGCCACGCCGGCGCAACTGCGCGCGCTTCGCCGCATTCACCAGCAACTCATCGATGCACCGGACAACGCGCGCGCGATCGAGGCGGACATGGCATTTCATCGAGCGCTGGCCGAGGCGAGTGGAAATCTGATGTTCCGGCTCATTCTGGATTCGCTGGCGGAGATCGGATTGGCCAGCCGGCAGCGGACGATCGGACTCGTCGGCAAGTTCACCGGTGTCGAGCATCACGGCGCGATTCTAGAAGCTGTCGAACGGGGTGACGCCGAGGCCGCAGCGGCGGCGATGCGCCATCACATCATCTGCGCCGGAGAGGACATGAAATTGAGCGAGAAGGGTTCGCGCTCGCGAGCATGAGAACCACGCCTATGAAATCAGTTGGCTCGCACTTCCTCCCGCTCACAGTCGCCGCCCTGCTTTGTCCGTGGACCCCGCTCCGGGGCGCAACGACCGACGGCAACGTGTTCTTTGAATCCAAAGTGCTGCCGCTGCTCCAGCAGCGCTGCTACGAGTGCCACTCGCACGGGAAGAAGATCAAGGGCGGGCTCGCGCTGGATTCGCGCAGCGGCTGGGTCAGCGGTGGCGACCACGGCCCGGCGGTCAAACCCGGCGACGTCGATCAAAGCCTGCTCATCAAGGCTGTGCGCCGCGTGGATGACCAGCTCGCGATGCCACCGAAAGACCGGCTCCCCGCCGCCGAGGTGGCGATCCTCGAAGAATGGGTCAAGTCCGGCGCGCCCGATCCGCGCGGCGGCGGCGGCCCGGCCAAGGTTGTTTCCGGCATTGATCTGAAGAAGGGGAAACAGTTCTGGGCGTTTCGTCCGGTCGCCAATTCGACATTGCCCACGGTGAAGAACAAGGCCTGGCCACTCGATCCGCTGGACCGGTTCATTCTCACCAGAATCGAGCGCGCCAAGCTGCGCCCGGCCAGCGATGCGGATCGTTACACCTGGCTGCGCCGCGTGAGCCTGGACCTGACGGGCCTCCCGCCGACGACAGCCGAGATCTTGGAGTTCGCCGACGACCGCTCGCCGCAGGCTTTTGAGAAGGTCGTGGACCGCCTCCTGACCTCCAAAGCCTACGGCGAGCGCTGGGCGCGGCACTGGCTCGATCTCACGGGCTACGCCGACATGATGGGCACCTCGAACAGCGTCTATGCCGAGCACGCGTGGCGGTATCGCGATTACCTCATCGCCGCGTTCAATGCGGACAAGCCGTTCGATGAATTCATCCGCGAGCAGATCGCCGGCGACTTGATGCCGTCGAAATCCACCGAGGACCACGCGGAGAACATCATCGCCACCGGCTTCCTCATGGTGGGCGACATCGAGATCGTGAATCCCGACAAGGCCAAGATGGAGACCGATCACATCGACACGCAGGTCGGCAAGATCGGCCAGGCGTTCATGGGCATGACGCTCAGTTGCGTGCGCTGCCACGACCACAAGTTCGATCCTATCGGGCTGGAGGATTACTACGGCATCGCGGGAACGCTGCGCAGTTCGCCTTCCTCGCACAAGATGCCCGACATGGGCGTGTGGAGCAGCCTCAACAGCACCGTCCTCCCCGAAACACCCGCCCAACTCGAAGCGCGGAAGAAACTCGAAGCCGAGAACCAGCAGAGCATCGTTAGCCTCAAGGACGAGCAGAAGAAATGCACCGAGGAGAAAGCCGCCATCGTCAAACAGCTCGCTGCCGTCGGCAAAGCCACCGCGGCAACAGCGCAAGTCGCCGCCACGGACAATGCGGAGCGCGAAGTCGCTCCCGCGCCAGCAGCCAAGCCCGCGAAGGACAAAGACATCCTCACCAAACGCCGCGACGAACTTGACGCCCAGCTCAAGAAAATCGCCGCCGACATTCAGCATGCCGAATTCTTCAAGGACAAGACACCGCGAGCCTTCGCCATGGGCGATGGCCCCCAGTCCGCCGACATGCCCATCTACGTGCGCGGCAATCCGTATGCGCCGAGCACGGTCGTGCCACGTGGAGCCGTTCGCGTCGCCTCATGGGACAAGTTCCCCGCCATTCCCGCCGGCCAAAGCGGACGCCTTCAACTCGCCGACTGGCTCGCCGACAAACGCAACCCGCTCACCGCCCGCGTGACCGTGAACCGCATCTGGCAAAAGCTGTTCGGCACCGGCCTCGTGCCGAGCGTGGATTACTTCGGCGCTCGCGGCGATGTGCCCACGCACCCCGAACTGCTCGACCATCTCGCCACACGCTTCATGCGCGGCGGTTGGTCGCAGAAGCAATTCATCCGCGCGCTCGTGCTCAGCCGCACCTATCGTCTCAGCAGCGTTAACGAAGCGGCGGCAATGAAACTCGACCCCGAGAACAAACTCTACTGGCGCATGAACCGCCAGCGACTCGACGCCGAGGCCATGCGCGATTCCTTGCTCGCCATCAGCGGCGAACTCACCCGCAACAGCGGCGGCCCCGCGCTCGTGATGGAGAATCCCGAGAACTGCGGCTCGCTCTCGCTCAAAGGCGTCAATCCACCGAACTACAAGCACTCGAAACCGCGTCCCTCGCAGGAGTTTGAGCGCACCCTTTACCTGCCCGTCTTTCGCGGCGGCACCGCCGGGCCGGATCGTCTGCGAGCCTTCTTCGACTTCGTGGACCCCGCGATGACCGCAGGCCAGCGCAATCAAACCGTCGTCCCCACGCAGACGCTCTTCCTGCTCAGCAACGACCTGCTCCGCAAACGCGCCCACGTTCTCGCCGACAAACTCATCGCCGACGAAAAATCGCCCGACGCCCGCCTCGAAACCCTCTGGCTCCGCGTTTTCAACCGACCCATCACCCCCGCCGAGCGCGACGACGCTCTCTCCTTCCTTGGCGGCGTGGAACCTCTCATCACCACCGTCAAGGGCCGCCCCGCCCTCGATTCCATCCAGTGGCGCGAACTTTGCCACAGCCTGCTGGCCGCGAATGAGTTCGTGTTTCGCCTTTGAAACAGATGCTTTGTCGCATGAAAACCAGCCTCACTGTTCTCATCGCTCTGCTGCTTGTGCCGCTCGCCGCGCTGGAGGCTGCTCCGAAACCGTTGAGCGCGTGGCAACATCTCGTTCGCACCGAGACCTGGACCGAGCAATGGCCAGACAAGGCCGGAAAGCCTCAAACCATCACGGTCACCGCCGAAGTGTGGACGCAGGCCATGCGGGCCGCGCTCGATGCCGATGGCAGACTGCACATCCCCGCGCGGGCACAGCCCTACTACCTCGACGGCCCGCTCGTCCTGAAGTCCGGCCAGAAACTCAGTGCCGACCCGACCGCCGAGGTTCGCCTGAAACCGGGCAGCAATACCTGCATGGTGCGCAACGCAAACATCCTCGGTTTCGGTGACCGTCCTGTGCCCGCCGATACACAGCCGGACTCCGACATCACCATCGAAGGCGGCATCTGGACGACGCTGGCGAATGGCGCGAAGGACAATAACGGCAACCAGCGCGGCCACTCATCGAAGCAGAATCCCGTGCCCGGCACCCACGGCGTCATCCTGCTACAAAACGTCCGCCGCGTCTCGGTGAAGAACGTCACCATCCGCCAGAGCATTCCCTTCGGCGTGCATCTGGCGAATGCGCATGAGTTCGCTGTCGAAAACATCACGTTCGAGGAACATCGTCGCGATGGCGTGCATGTGAACGGCCCCGCCAGCGATGGCCTCATCCGCGGTGTGCGCGGCGATTCGCACGATGACAACGTCGCGCTCAACGCCTGGGAGTGGAAGAACTACGCGCCGAGCTACGGCCCCATCGAGCGCATCGTCGTCGAAGACATCACCGGAGCGCCCGCAGGCCTGTCCGCCGCCAATTCGATCCGCATCCTTCCCGGCGTGAAGCGTTTCGACGATGGCACCACGCTCGACTGCCCCATCCGCGACATCACTCTGCGCCGCATCACCGACATCCGGAATTTCAAAATCTACGACCAGCCAAACCTCGAACGTGGTCGCGACAACGACTTCAGCGTCGGCATCGGCACCGTGAAAAACCTCCGTCTCGAAGACCTGACATTCCATCGCCCCGGCCAGATCGAACTCCACGCCAACACCGACGGCCTGACCATCCAAAACGTCCGCATGCATCATCCTTGGCACCTCCTCACCATAGGCCCGAAATCCGCGACCTACAAACACACGCCGGACGATCCCACGCGCTGGACCGAGATCTTCTCCCCCGACCTCGACTGCACCGTGCGCAACCTCACCATCACCGGCATCCGCATCCGCGACTCGCAGACGGATTTGCCCATCGAACACTTCGTGAAAGTCATCGAGCTAAAACCCAACCCCGATTACCCCAAGACCACGCCGAAGGGCGGCACTGGGAAAGGCGTCTGGATTCGGTGACAACATGAAATCTGCCCTCACTCTCCTCACCGCCCTGCTGCTCGCGCCGGTGACCACACTGAAGGCCGCTGATCTTCTCCCTCTCACTCCGGAATCCGCGTTGCAAGTGGACCGCGCCCAAAAAGCCGGCCTCATCGAGATCGCTCCCGTTCATCTGCCGTCGCCGGACGCTGGCGACTGCAACCACTACGGCTGGCCCATCGCCACGATGACTGGCGACAACATCGTCGTCATGCACCGCCGCATTCCCGGTCACAAGGCGGCGGGCGCGGGCAAACCGGATGCGAGCATGTCCTACGGCATCGTGCTTCGTAGCGAGGACGGTGGCAAAACGTGGTCGAAACCTTACGACCTGCGCGATTGCATGAAGCCGGAGGATCGCATGCGCGGCGGCCTTGTTCCGTTGTCGCACCGCGCGAAGTTCGACCCCGGCAACAAGTCGAAGGAAGGCTACAAAGTCCACCTGCACTCCATTGGCACCCTGCGTGACGGCGCCGTGGTGGCGATCAACAACCACGGTGTCTTCCGCTCCGACGACGGGGGCCGGACATGGAAGCACTTCTCCATCGCCCTGCGCGAAGACACCTTCCCGCACGAGATCATCAACCTCGGGCCGAACCTCATTGATCACCCGCAGCGGGGGCTGCTCGCGTTTGGCAACTGGTTTGGCGAGGCGGACACATACCACGCGCTCCGGCAGCAGTTCGTCGTGCTGCGTTCCACGGATGGCGGGGGCAACTGGCAGGTCGAGGAGCATCCGGCCGGCTTCCCGCAATACGAGCCCGCCGCATTGCTGTATGAGAATCGACTGCTGTTCGTCACGCGCGACCAGACCAAGGTCCGTGCCCACAAGCAGATGACTTGGCAGCCGGGTCAGCAGCCGCAGGTCATCAGCACCAACCTCGAAGACCCGCGCCTGGTGGACACGGTGGACCTCACGTTCAATCCGGTGACGAAACGCTTCGAGATGGTGCGCAGCGAGCGCCATCGCATGGAGCTTTGGCTCTGGAGCATGGATCCGGCGGAGTGGGACAAAGGGCAGTGGAAGCGCGAATGCCGCATCCTGGCCAGCAAGCCCGGATTCTACTCCTCCGCCGACGGCTTCCATCCCGCCGGAGCCGTGATCGACGAGAAACGCGACGTGCAGCACATCTTCATCTACAGCGGCCACCCCAACGGCCCCGCCGGCGTCTTCCGCATCACCCGCACGCTCGACACCTCGAAACTAGCCTCGGCACTTGGACCCAACCAACCATGAAACTCCCAATCCTCACCGCCCTGCTGCTCGCGCCGCTGGCCGCGTTGTATGCTGCTGATGCTCCCTCGCTGCAACCACCGCAGCATCTCGGCCCGCCGAAAGCGGAACACTCCGCGACGAACCGCGCCTTCACGGGCATCCCGAGCATGGCCGTCGCGCCGAAGGGGCGGTTGAACGACACCACGCTACGTTGCTTCTTTGTCTGCGAGGATCAGAGCGGCAAGCGCCAGTCGCAGACGTGGTATCGCGACTTCGATATCGCCTCGCTCACCTTTTCGCCGGACATCCATCGGGTGAAGCTCAAGACCAGCGACGGCACCTTCGACATGCAGCCTCAGTATTTTTATGCGGATGCTGCCAAGCACGGCTTCAAGCAACCCGCCAAGGCATTCGGTCTCTACCTGCTCGATGCGTTCAAGGTCATCGACGGCAAGACCTATCTCGCGATCAACAACTTCCCCGGTGCGCAGAACGCGCTCGCGATGCTGAATGAATCACGCGACACCATTGAAGTCATCGGCCACTACAACGAACCCGCCGAGCGCAGGCTCACGGAGTCCTCCGTCAATCGCCTGCCTGATGGCACCTGGATGGCCATCTGCCGCATCGAGAGTGGCGACCGCAACTACGTCTTCACGACGAGCAAGGACGGCAAGACTTGGACGCAAGGCGAGCCTCGACCCTTTGTCACCAAAGGCAGCAACTCCAAGCCCACCTTCGACAAGTTCAACGGCCTCTATTACCTCGGCTGGCAGGAAGCCACGCGCATCACCGACGGCCACGGTGTCGGACGCTACATCTTCAACATCGAAGTCTCGCGCGACGGTGTGAACTGGGAGCGCAAATACCGCTTCGAGTCCCCGAACTCGTTCCAGTATCCCACCTTCCGCCAACATGAGGGCTCGATTTGGTTCGCCGTCACCCAAGGCACCGGCGGCAGCACCGACCGCATCATGTTCGGCAAGCTGGAGAATCTGTCCGGGAAGAAGTGACTCAGCGAGAAATGGCCCAACCATGAAAACCAAGCCTGAACCCGAATTCGAAGTCACCATGAACAGCCCTCTCCTCCTCACCCGCCGCCAACTCCTCCAGCGCGCCGCTTGCGGCTTCGGCGCACTTGCTTTGCAGGACATCGCCCGCGCGGCTTCGAACCCGCTCGCTGCCCGCATCCCCGTCATGGTGCCGAAGGCCAAGCGCGTCATCTTCCTTTTCATGAACGGTGGACCGTCGCAAATGGATCTCTTCGACCCGAAGCCCTTCATAGAGCGCAAGCACGGGCAGAAAATCGACTCACCGCTGCGCAAGGAAGTCACCCAGGTCGGCACCGAGCAGTTTCTCGCGCTCAAGGCGATGGCTCCGGTGCGTCCGCGTGGACAGAGCGGCATGATGATTTCCGATTTGATGCCGCACCTCGCCACCGTGGCCGATGACCTCTGCCTCCTGCGCGGCATGAACGCCGACAACCCGCAGCACGCCGGCGCCATCCTGCAATTCCACACCGGCACCTTCGCCGAGGTGCGTCCGTCCATGGGCGCGTGGGTCAGCTACGGTCTCGGCACCGAGAACGCGAACCTGCCCAGCTTTGTCAGCATCCAGGGCGGCGGCGTGCGCGAATACGGCTCTGCCTTCCTCCCCGCGATTCATCAGGGCACGAAGCTCACCGTGCCGATCGACAGCAAAACGCTGCCGGTCGAAAACCTGCGCAACGTCTCCGAAAACGATGCCATCCAGCACCAGCGCATGGATTTCATGGCCCGCATGAACCGCCGCCTCGTCGGCGACCTCGGTGGCGATGCGAACATGGAAGGCATGATTCAGAACATGGAACTCGCCGCTCGCATGCAGCTCACCACGCCCGAGATTGTGGATATTTCGAAGGAGAGCAAAGCCACGCTCGACCTCTACGGAGTCGGCGGCAAGGACACGAACACCTTTGGCCGCGCCTGCCTGCTCGCCCGGAGACTCAGCGAGGCTGGCGTGCGCTTTGTGCAGGTCAGCACCGGCGGTTGGGATCACCACGGCGACATCCGCGGCAACTTGCCCAAACTCTGCGCCCAGACCGATCAACCCGTCGCCGCGCTGCTCAAGGATCTCAAATCACGCGGCCTGCTCGAGGACACCCTCGTGCTCTGGACCGGCGAATTTGGTCGCACGCCGTGGAGTCAGGATCTCAGTGGCAAATCACCCATCGACAAACACGGTCGCGAGCATCAGCCCGAGAGCTTCTGCGCTTGGATGGCTGGCGCCGGCGTCAAACCCGGCCTCACCTACGGCGACACCGACGACATGGGCTACCGCGTCGTCAACGGCAAGATTCACATCCACGACCTCCACGCCACCATGCTGCACCAGCTCGGCATCGATCACCTCAAACTCACCTCCCGCCACCTCGGTCGCGATTATCGACTGACGGACGTCTATGGCGAGGTGGTGAAGGAAATCATTGCGTGAAGTTCACAAGCCCTCAGCGGCAAAACAACTGGAGACAAAAATACCCATTTTCTGCCTTCAATTTTTGTCGCGTCATGAAACGCCTCGTCGTCGCCATCCTCCTCGCACTCACGACCTGCTGCAAAGCCAGCGCGGAGGAGCACTACCTGCTCGCGGCGGACAACCAAGTCGTCGAGATCAACCGCGCTGGCAAGGTAACCGATCTCCTGAAGCATCCCGGCCATGGAGGAATCTATGACGCCTGGCGGCTGCCGGATGGCGGCATCGCTTATGCGCACAAGGGTGGTTTGGCGGTGTTTGATGCGGCAAAGAAGCTGGTCATGGAACACAAGGCACGCGAGAGCGCAAAGGGCGTTGAGGTGAACAGTGTGGCGGTGCTGGAAGGTGGCAGGAAGTTTGCCGTGATGGACAGTGGCGTGAGTCAAATCCGCATCGTGGACCGCAGCGGTGCCATCGTGAGCGAGACACCGCTGCCTGATCTCAAGGACGATCCGCTGCACTTTCGCTATCGCATGATTCGTGACATGCCGGGTGCCAATGCTTTCTGGGTGGGGCAATACGGACGCAAGACGGTGCTGAAGGTGGAAGCGGGCACTGGGCGTGTGTTGCAGACTATCCCGCTCGATCCGCTGGTCAAGCCTTCGCCGACGGTGAAAAAGGCTTTCGACGTGCTGCAAGTCGCGGATGGTTCCTTGTGGGTTTCCACGTCCACAGGATGTCAGTTGCTGCACCTCAGTGCGGATGGGAAGAAGCTCGGCTGCTGGACCATCGAGGACCTAGATCTGAAGTGCCGCTACTTGCTCGGCATGTCACGCCTGGCCAGTGGCAACGTGCTCATTGCCTGCGGTGACTATCATCTGCAGAAGGCCGAAGAGGGCCGCGATTTGCTGGCGGAAATCGATCCGACCGGAAAGGTTGTGTGGCGGCTTACGCGCGACCAGTTGGTGGATCAAATCGAAGGCGCAATCGACAAAGGCAGCGGCCTCGAAGAGATGCGCATCACGAACGTTCATGTCGTTGACGCACCGTCTGCCAAGGCGGCCAAAACAACCGCAGCCAACAACCTTCCCGCTTTCATCAGCAAGCACTGCATCGACTGCCATGATGACAGCACGGCGAAAGGCGACTTCAATATCACCGCGCTTGATTTCAACCTCAGTGATACCGCGAAGCGCTCGCGGTGGACGCAGGTGTTTGATCTGGTCGATAAGAGTGAAATGCCGCCACCGGAGAAGTCGAAGGTGAGCAAGGAAGAGCGCCAAGCCTTTGCCCAGGAGCTGAGTGCGAAGTTGCTGGCGGCAGCAAAGGCTGATCTGGCCAAAACGGGTCGTGGCCCCGTGCGCAGGCTCACGCGAGTGGAGTTTGAGAACAATCTGCGGGTGCTCTTGAAGCTGCCTGATCTCGATATTCGTGACAAGTTGCCCGAAGACCGCGATTCGCACGGCTTCACTAAGGTTTCCGCCATGCTCGATGTATCGCGTGTGCAGTTGGATGCCTATCTCGATGCAGCCGAGACCGCGCTTCGTGCAGCCATGGTCGGCAGCGCTCCCGCACCGAAACCGGTGACGCAGCGCTTCACTGGTTTGCACTTGTTCCCTGGTCTTGGAACCTTCGGTGAGCGTGAGGCCATGTTCTTTGCGCGGGACAATCGCATGGTGCCCATCACCAACGAGGAGGTGAAGAAGATGACACCTGAGCAGCGCAATGATCCCACGCTGGAGATGGCACTCTTCCGCTCCGCTACGTGGCCCTACTATGGCTACCCGCCGGGCTTTCGTGCGAAGGGCAGCGGAGCGTATCGCGTGCGGTTCAGAGGACGGGCGGTGCGGCAGGTGCGGGACTTCCGCCTCGTGCCCGCGTATGAACCCATCGCGATGAGTTTTCGAGCGCGGCAGCCTTCGGGTCCGGATGTGTCCGGTGATGTGCGCGAGACGGGCGGCTGGATGGACCTGAAGCCGGAGGCGTGCGAGTTTGAGACGACGATCCATCTCAAGGCTGGCGAGACGTTTGAATACAGCCCGCTCGGATTGCCCGTGCCCTTCATTCGCACCGATGGTGGTTTCTTTTATGACTATCCGCCCATGCCGCCGGAGGGCCACCGCGGCGTCGCAATTCAATGGCTCGAAGTCACCGGACCTCTCATCGATTCGCCATGGCCGCCGCCCTCGCACCACGTCTTGTTTGATGATGTTGCGCCCGAGAAAGGC
>Ga0209553_1001691_pt1 | contig 10942 bp, 10 predicted proteins | sample LauGreFBDMM110DN_2_FD_188217 | JGI IMG/M metagenome (GOLD analysis project Ga0209553, IMG submission 188217) | Freshwater lake microbial communities from Lake Michigan, USA - Fa13.BD.MM110.DN (SPAdes) (version 2) | ecosystem: Environmental > Aquatic > Freshwater > Lake | place: Lake Michigan...
TCATATTCAAGGCTTTTTATCGGGTCCAGCAGCAGCGGCAGCAGCGCGCTTAGCGGCGGCTTCGGCTTCGCGCTTAGATTCTGCTTCATACGCTGCCTTGTTGTAAGGCGTTCCAGATTTTTCAGCGACATCTCGCACTACGGCCCAATCTTTGGCATAGGTAATGGGTAAAAACCGATCGTCCCCGTTAAACTCTTTTTGCATGGTCTCAGTAAAGCGAAAACTGAAGAAGCATTGTTGAAGCTTGGTTGCCAGCTCTGGCTTGAGATCGTGGGCGTAGGCAAAAGACGAAGTCGGGAAAGTAGCGCTACGGTAGATGATGCGGAAGTCTTCTTTTTTCACTGTACCGCGAGTAATCATGCGATCGAAAACGTCAGACGCAACAGCGGCCATCTCATAGTCACCAGATGCGACCCCTAATATGGACTTGTCATGGCCGCCCGACATCATGGGCTTGTAATCATTGTCTGGTGTCAGACCTAAGCTGGGAAAAAGCACCCTTGGCGCCAAATTGCCGGAGTTCGAAGACGGCGAGGTGTGAGCAACTTTTTTACCCTTGAGGTCGCCAAGTTTTTGAAACGCACTACCTGACTTCACGATGGCAAGCAGGTTGTAGCCGCGCACCTCGGTACCCACGCCCTTAGCAGCAAATGGAACTGCGCCGGCCATGTTGACGGCGAAACCGGTGGGCCCAGTAGAAAAACCGGCAAAATGCAATCTACCCGAGCGCATGGCTTCGATTTCAGCTGCGTTCGACTGCACGGGATAGTAGACAGTTTTTTTCCCAACGCACTTCTCAAGGTGTTCGGTAAAGGGTTTGAAAATGTTGGCATAAACCGCTGGGTCTTCAACTGGGGTGTAAGCCCAAACCAGTGTGGACGGGTCACGGTGCTTATTTTGATTGGTTGGCGAGTCTGCAACCAGATCATTGTTAGCGTCGCAATAAGCCGTGTCCAGTTGACCACGCTGAGGGCAAGTGTCTTGAGCCATGGAAAAACTGCTCGCTGCCAGCAAGGCTGTAGGCAGAATGAAAAAGCGGGAGTACGAAAAAGGTGACTTGAAAATCATTGAATAATCTCCGATGATGAAATGACATTGCTTATTTATATTAGCACTACCAGGGCAGGGGAAAAACAGTGGTTTCCCGTGGTAATGCGGTTACAGCCTGAGTTCGATTCCTGTTAGCACGATCAGTACCCTGCTTGAGTTGAATCATAGAAATTTAATCGATTGGCTTTATGTCCAATTCTTGGGCCAACTTTAACCAACGTGCTGCATCACTCTCGACTTTTCGGCGCATTTCATCCGGCGCTGGCGATGCCACCTCCAAGGCCATGCCAGCCAATCGCTCACGAACGTCCGGCATACGCAGTACTTGCTCCATTGCATTCGCAAGTTTGTCAACAATCGGTTTAGGCAAATTGGCGGGGCCCATGATGCCAAACCATTGCTCGTAATCCATACCCTGAATGCCTAACTCTGTAAAAGTTGGTATGTCTGCAAAATCTGCGTTTCTTTTGGAACCGGTTACAGCCATAGCTCGCAATTTGCCAGATTTAACGTGTGTGCCGGCACTTGCCATGGTTGTAATCATTACATTCACCTGGCCGCTTATTAAGTCGATCATGGCTGGTGACGATCCTTTGTAAGGCACGCTCATGAAGTCCAAGCCCGACCGCGCTTTGAACAAGTCAACAACCACGCTACCCGTTCCGGCGATTGCCATTGTCAATTTCTGAGGATTTGCTTTTGCAAAAGCTATTGTGTCTTTTGCGGTCTTTTGTTCAAAAGTTGCACTGGCGACTAAAAATGCAGGTGAGCGGCCAATCAGAGAGACGGGTGTGAAATCTTTCACAGCGTTGTAGGGCATTTTTCGCGTGTAGATGGGCGTACTGGTGTGAAACACGTCTACCAAAACCAAGGTGTAGCCATCGGGAGCAGACTTGGCCACAGCGTCGGCACCAATAATGCCACCCGCACCGCCCTTGTTTTCAACCACGACTGTTTGCTTGAGTACGCCTGACAACTTATCTGCCACCTGCCTACCAATCCCATCAGAACTACCTCCTGCTGGAAAAGGAATAATCAACTTGATCGGCTTGTTTGGATATTCAGGCAAAACCTGAGCAAATGAATAATTTGTAACACTCAATAAGGCAACAAAAAATAAGATGGGCGAAAATTTGCGTTTCAAAAACAATGTCTGACTAAGCCAAATTAAATTCTGCATTTGTTTCTACCTAAGTAATTAGCAATCAACAAAGTGTAACAACCTGTTCTAGAAAAATCTTACTTTATTTATTGTGGGCTTGAGCTAATCAATCATCAGTTCTGCCTAGAAGGTTAATTACATATCAAACCATTCAGAGTCTGGACACCCCCTACCCGTCCAGAGCACACTAAGCGTCCAGAGCTGGACGCTTTGCTAAAACATCAGAGAATAGGCAATTACACAGTTTATTGCACATCAATATTTTATGGCTTGTAACCCTCATAAAACAAACATAGTTTGAATAAACTATTTTCTGTTAATCAGGGGTTCTGTGGACAAAACATAGATCGCACAACCACCTAAAAAAGCATCTCCCTGCGCGGTGCACAATAAATCACAGCCACTCCGACAAGAACGATTGCCGTACCAACCAAGTCCCAGCGATCAGGCAACACGCCATCGACTAACCACAGCCACAAGACTGAAACAGCGATGTAGACCCCACCGTAGGCGGCATACACACGTCCAGCGGGATGAGGATGCAGCGTCAGCAGCCAAACGAACAAGGCCAAACTTCCTGCGGCAACGATCAACCACCATGGGGAGGCACTTTTCTTAAGCCATAAATACGGCAAGTAGCAACCAAGAATCTCTGCGCAAGCGGTCAGTGAGTAAAGGCACAATGTTTGGATCGGTGTCATGAATGCGAATGCCTTTGGTGAACGTCCGGAAATAGAGATCTCACCATTACAGTGAGCTCTTTTTTTATTTAATCGTAAAACGCACGGTCATATTCTTGCCGCCAACATTGCTCAGAGCAGCGACCAGCTTGTCACCTTTGCCCAGCTTAACACCCAAGACGCGCAGCGTGTTCTCGCCTGCTTCTTTAATATCTGCTTCGATCTTGTTGCTGCCCTGCAAAACAGTCAGCTTGCCAGTGATGCCTTTAGAGGCCATGGGCTTGCCATGGTCCATCAGATAAATGGTGGCGCCATCAGGCTGTGCCACCAACTCAAAGCCAATGTCATTGGCCATCTGTACGATGCCGCCATGTAGAGGCTTGGCATCACCGTGAGCCAGAGCGGTATTCATGCACAGGCAAGAAATGGCCAAGCTCAATACTGAAATTAAATGCTTCAACTTCATTTTTTTATCTCCTTAAATCACGAAATGCACTTAAAGGCGGCACCGTAAAGCCTGTAGAAAAAATCCTCAGAACGCATCTTGCACTGATTGTTTTGATTCATCGTCGGTGCTAGTTTGCTTCAATAACCGATCGGTCGCATCAGCTCCGTAACGCCAAAACAGTAACGGTGTAAGCAAGGTGTCCAGCAGCGTAGAACTGATCAACCCTCCAAAGATAACCACCGCCACAGGATGCAGAATTTCCTTACCAGGCGCATCACTGGCCAGCAGCAGTGGCGTCAATGCAAAGGCTGCTACCAATGCCGTCATTAGCACCGGCGTCAGTCGCTCAAGTGAGCCGCGCACGATCATTGCTTGGCTGAAGGTCTCGCCCTCAAATCGGCAGAGGTTGATGTAATGACTGATCTTCAGAATACCGTTTCGAGTTGCAATGCCCGCTAATGTGATGAAGCCCACCATGGTAGCTACCGACAGCGTTACGCCTGCCAGCCACATTGCCACAACGCTTCCAATCAGTGCTAGCGGGATGTTGGCCATGATGATGCCGACCAACACCACCGAGCGATAGCGCGAGTAAAGCACTAGAAACATGAGCCCCAGTGAAATCAGGGACAAGCCCAAGATCTGAGCGGCAGCCTGCTCCTGAGCTTGAAATTGACCCTCAAGGTTAATGAAGCTACCGCTGGGCAACTCAGTGGAAGCAATGGCTTGACGGATGTCGCGAACGATGCGTCCCATATCGGAGCCATCGCTATTGGCATAGACAACAATTCGCCGACGGCCGTTCTCTCGTCCGATCTGGTTGGGGCCATCGGCTTCGGTCACGGTTGCAAAACTTGACACGGGTAAGCGGCCGGCTGGCGTGTCAACCAGCATGCGTGCCAGGTCCTGCGGACTGCGCTTGTCGTCAGGAAGTCGCAGTACCAACTCGTAGCGCCTGGCCCCGTCCACAATTTGTGAACCATGGGCACCATCCGTCAAGGCTTTCAGAATGCGCAGTGCCTCGCCCGGAGGCAGACCTGTTTGCGCCAGACGCTGCGGATCAAGACGCACGATGATCTGCGGAATGAGCACCTGCTTCTCCACGGTCAAGTCCACCAAGCCGGGAATGGTGGCCAATTTTCCGCGCATCTGTTCAGCCAAACCACGCAAGGTGTCGGTGTCATCACCGTAAATCTTGACCGCTATCTGCGCACGAACGCCAGAGAGCAAATGATCTAGACGATGCGATATCGGCTGGCCGATGGCAACTTGAGCGGGCAACACAGCAAGTTGGGTGCGAATAAGGGACATCACTTTCTCGCGATCTACTGGCTTGCCATCGCGATGCAAGTCCACATCGATTTCGGTTGAGTGGACCCCCTCGGCATGTTCGTCAAGTTCAGCTCGTCCGGTACGGCGCCCCACTTGACTTACGCCAGGCACCTTGCCAATCAGTTGTTCAGCCACAGCGCCCATGCGGTTGGACTCAGCCAAGGAGGTGCCTGGGTTGAACAACAAAGACAGCACCAAGGAGCCCTCGTTGAACGCAGGCAAAAATGCGCGCGGGAAAAAGGGCACGCTGGCTGCGGCTAAAGCGACAGCCACAACCGCAGTCAAGATCAAGCCCCGTACCCTTGGAAAGGACCAGCTGAGCAGCCTTCGGTCCCAGGCCTTCAGGCGCGTCACGAAGGGGCTGTCACCATGTCCCAGTTGTTTCATCTTTGGAAGCAAGTAACTGCAAAGTACAGGCGTCACTGTCATCGACACCGCCATGGAGGCCAGAATGGAAACGATGTAAGCAATACCAAGCGGCGCGAACAGACGGCCTTCGATGCCCGGCAAGGCGAACAAGGGCACGAACACCAGCACGACGATGACTGTGGCGTAAACAATGCCTGAGCGCACTTCAACGCTGGCCTGCTGAACTACTGTCATAACCGACTGTGGTTGCGCAAGGGCACGGTTTTCTTTGAGACGACGTAAGATGTTTTCAACGTCAACCACGGCATCGTCCACCAACTCACCAATCGCAATCGCCAAGCCCCCCAGCGTCATGACGTTGATCGACTGGTCGAGCCAGCGAAATACCAACGCCGTCACTGCTAGCGACAGTGGAATGGCAACCAAGGAAATCAAGGTGGTGCGAACAGACAGCAAGAACGCAAACAAAACGATGGCCACAATCACCGCACCATCGCGCAGCGCCTCTGTAACGTTGCCAACGGACGCCTTGATGAAATCGGCCTGTCGGAACAGCACTTCTGGTTTGGCAAGCCCTTTGGGTAGGCCCGCCTGAAGATCATCCAAGGCTTGCTCAATCTGTCGGCTCAGCTTGACCGTATCAGCGGCAGGCTGCTTTTGAACGCTTAGGATCACAGCGGGCTGTCCTTGATAACCAGCATCACCGCGCTTGAGACCAGCGGCGAAGCGAACTTCAGCCACCTGCTGTAGCAGCACTGGCCGACCGTTCTTCCAAGCTACGGCCATACCCTGCAAATCCTCTAGGCGCTGGGTACGACCCATGTGACGAATAAGGTATTCCCTGCTGTTCAAATCGATGAAGCCACCCCCAACGTTGCCGGCATACCCGCGCAGTGCCTGCTCTATTTGGCTTAGCGAGATACCAAGTTGAGCCATGCGCACCGAGTCTGGCTCTACGCGCAACTGACGCACCTCGCCGCCTATGGGAATGACCTGAGAAACGCCAGCGATGCCGAGCAAGCGAGGCCGCAGTACAAAGTCGGCATACTCTCGGGCCTGCATGGGGTTAGCTGCGCCCTCGCCGCCTTGCAGTGGCAGGGCAATCAGCATGATCTCGCCCATGATGGAAGAGACCGGTCCCATCACCGGCGTAATATCAGAAGGCAGTTGACTTCGCAGCTGCGCTAAACGTTCGGCGACCAATTGCCGATTGCGATAAATGTCAGTCCCCCAATCGAACTCGGCATAAACCACAGAGAGGCCAATGCCCGAAGTGGAGCGAACGCGGGTTACGCCAGCCATGCCGTTGAGCGCTGTCTCGATGGGAAAACTCACCAGTTGCTCAACCTCCTCGGGGGCCATACCGCCCGCCTCGGTCAGCACCGTCACGAGAGGTTTGTTGAGGTCGGGAAACACATCGACAGGCGTGCGCCAAGCGGTCATTGCACCATAGACCATGAGCAAAGCCGCAAAGGCCAGAACAAATAGCCGATTGCGCAAACTGCAATGAACGATCCAGTTGAACATGATGATCTGGCTCCGTTTAGCGAATCTGCGCGACCAGCGCAGCACCTTGAACCAACACGCGATTGTCAGCGGCTAGCCCCTGAGTGACCAACACTGTGACTGCGTCTAGCGGCTGGATCTGAACCGGTTGAGGCATGAAGCGCTCAGCGCCAATCTTGATCCAGACGATGGGTTCGTTTGACGGGCTGCGTACAACAGCAGACGCCGGCAAAACGATACCCTTTCGCCGCTCTTTCAATGCAGCGACCAATGTCACTGCTTGACCAACTGCAAGGGGCGCGGCTCCAGAGACTACTGAAACGCGAAAGTTAAGCGGCAACACGCCGTCACGCAAGGACCGTGCAGCCCCGACCATTTGCAGCTTGACGCCCTCGACCCCTGCCAGATGTGCCACGCCCAGACGACTGCCGATCGACACATCCGGTGTGCTGGCCTCCACCATCAGGCGTGCAGGATCAATGATCTCAATCAACACCTCGCGTGTATCCACGATCTGTCCCGCTTTCACATCGGCACGTGCAATCACACCCGAGACCGGTGCTCGCAGCGGCTCACGCGAATCTAAACTTTCTGCGATACGCTTTTCGCGCTCGGTCAGGGACTGCACATCAATGCGTGCGGCGTCGATGTCCTTGCGTGGCACCGTGCCTTCAAGGGACTCCAACCTGCGTAGGCGCTGCTCTGCTATCTCTCGAGCAGCTTTCAATTCGGCGCGCTGTGATTGTTGAGCCGCTAGGGCAAATGGATCGGCATGATGGCGCACCCAAGCCAATACCTCCCCTTGCTTCACAGCCTGACCCGCCATAGGCAATCCGCGCGGCCCAGGCTCAACGCGACCACCATGGGTAGCCTGCACTTGACCGCTGGCGTTGGGGTCTGCAACGATCCTGCCTGGCAACTGGGTCGTAGCTGCAGCCTCTGACTCGGGGGCTATCTGGGTCCGCAATTCCATGCGCCGCTGCGCGAGCTTGGGAACATTCACGCTGCCATCAGGCATGCGCGCTAGCCCACCCACAGAAGACGAAGGTGCTTGATCCAAGTGTTCGCCATTCGGCCCGTGTGCACCGGGGCCAGCCCAAGAAGAAAGGCAACTGGCCAACGCCAGCGTGGCCACTTGCATTCCAAAATTAAACAAACTTTTCATAATTGACCCCCCAAGGAGAAACGACGCTGTCGCTGCTTGCGCAGGCGTGCAGTTGCAATGCCAAGCAACACCAAAGTAGCCAAGGCTCCAAGGGCCCACCACTCCCAATGGAAGTGGTGGTGATCAATGGCCAAAAAAGCTGGCACACGCAACACCGCGTCAAGCAAGTCGCTGTCCTTGCCCGCAATCACGGTTATCACAAGCGGGTGCTCACCCGGCGTGGAAAGCTTTTGAAGCATTGCCGGGTCATCGATTTTGTAATCACCGATTTCGGCGCGGAATTTAGCCTGTGCCTTCAGTGCCCCAGACTCAACTTCGACTTGTGCCTGCAACAGAGGCTCGTTCGTCACAAAGCGGTCAATGAAAATGGACAACTCACCGCTCGCAAGCGTACCAACCAACTCGAAGATGTCTGAATTAGCTTCGATTCGAAGACCGGCTTGCATTGGGTTATCCGTCTTTGGCGAATCCAGGTGCTCGCCATTGGGGCCATGTGCACCAGGGCCAGCCCAGACCAACACAGGTATCACCGCCAACAGGCTGGCAGTCAAGATTGCCCCTATTGATTTGAAAATAAATGGATGAATCATGGAAGTAAGCCCAAAGTTTGTTCAACGCGAGAGATCGCCGTCTGATAATTGATTTGTTGACGCGCCAAGGCACTCTCGGCGCTAACGGCTGCAGCCAACGCACGCAGCATTTCAGGCAAGGCTGTTTCACCGGCACGGAAAGACTTGTCAATCAGCCGGGCACGTTGGACCAGCAATTGCGACCGTTCAAGCTCAGCTTGCAATTGAGCCTGACTCAAGCTCAACTGACTCTGCGCCAATGTCACTTCGGCCGTCAGGCGCTGGCGCGTTCGCAGCGCTTGGGTTTGTGCAATGTCTAGTTCACCCAGCGCCGCAGCAATGCGCGGTTGCTGGTAGACCTTTCCACCCACAGGCACCCGAAGTGCCACCACCAAACTGCTTTGCAAACCTGCGCCTTGCCCCGGCCGCTCTTGTCGCATGCCCAGTGAAAGTTCTGGCGAATCCGAACGCTGAACTCGTGCTAAATCCGCCCGACGCTGTCCCAAGTCCACCGCTGCGTTAGCGAGAACGAGTTCTGGATGGGTATCTGGCAATTGCGCCAAGGCAGGGGCAGCCCTCGTTTGCAATTTCAAGGAAGGCACACCCGTGAGCAAGTGCCAGTGGGACTGCTGAACAGCCAAGGCTTGTCGCGCTGCGACTGCTTGTGCCTGTGCCCCAAGCAACTCTGAGCGGGCAGCTAAAGCATCAGATGGTGCGAGGTCACCTGCGCGTACGCGCTTTTCAACATCTTGCGCCAGTTGGCCTAAGTCTTGGACCTGCCGTTCCAATTGGTGCAATTCGGCCTCAGCCAGATGCAGTGAGCCAATTGCTTCACGCAACCGCCCTGCCAAGCGCAGACGCTCGGCCTGTTCTGTGGCGTGTGACAAACCCAACTGAGATTGAGTTGCTTGACCGCCAGCGGTACGCTGTCCTGGCCACCAAAGGGGAAACGAAAGCCCAAGCTCAGTCTCACGGCTTCCAGAAGGGGTGCCAGCTTTTCCATCGCGTTGTCCTATGCTGAATGCAGGTGCTGCTGCAAGCCAGTTTTGGTTGACTGCTTGATCAGCCTGCACAATGGCCAAACGACCGCGTGATTCGGACACCTCCAATGAACGCTGCCATGCAGCCTCAAGCGCTTGATTGAGCGTTAGCGAAACCTTCGCAGCAGTGAGCGAAACTTGCTTACTGTCTTGTGCCCGCACTGAAGGGGAAACAGCTAGAGCTATGCAAACCAGCACGCAAGACATCAAAGCGCGGGTTGGCTGCCATGGCCCAAACCATGTCAATAAATTCATCATATGTATAGACAATGCGCACCAGTTCACACACGCCAAACACAGACGCAGTGAAAAGGGCAAAACCAAAAAAAGCACTGCGCAAATTCAAGCGCAGGCACGGCCGAAGGTCAGGCCATTGGTTTTGGGGGGCGTTCTAATCCGTCGGGATGCAACTGACCCCTTGGAAGAGCACGCTCTAAAGAAGGTTGATCTGCTCCGGTAAGTCCTAGGCAACAAGCTTGGGGAGAAGGCAAGGCCGGAGAAAACTGACTTGCATCGGACAGGGCGTGCAAAGTAGAGGCAATAGAGTCGTCCTCATGAAAATCTTCAGCGTGTTCGTCATGGTGATGAGCAACACCTTGAAAGTGAAGTAAAGCGTGCTGTTCTTCGTTGGCATTAGCTACAAGCGCATCAAAACCTGCAAAGGCCAGCGACTGCCAGCCCATGCAAAGAATTAGAAAAACTTTAGCCAATTGAGTCATATGTTTGAAATGTACCAGTTTTTTAAGTACATCACGCATTAACTATTTTTGATCTATTGGTTATTCGAATAGATTCCTCTTACTGCGCTTGCGCATTCCTCAAGCTCATCTCTAATTTAACTGCTTCTTTTGACTTGTTCGTCCACATCCTCCAATGGCGCGGATGAAACAAATTACTAGCGTATTAAATTCCCTTCTTTTTACTTTTACACACACTTCAGAAAATTTAGCAGGTTGAATAAATTGGACTTGATCGAATCCACTGCAGGCATAGCTGTCGATCCCGATTAAATATAGAACCTTGGCAATGTGAAAATGAATTTTGAAAGAGCGCCCTTAATTGTGAAGATATTTTTTTGAAAACTTTGCAAAAAGTTGAAGTCTTTTTATTTTGATTCTTTCAATAACTGTTTCATTTCGGCAATTTCTTTTTTCTGCATTGTGATAATTTCCTGAGCAAGTTGGCGGATCTTTGGATTCTTACCATGTTGTAAAACTACTTCTGCCATATCAACAGCTCCCTGATGGTGTGGAATCATGGCGGCAAGAAAATCTTTGTCAGCATCTCCTGTGAATTTGATATCCATGCTTTTGTGCATATTGTCATTAATTTGCTGATACTTTTTTGTGGATGTCGTTGTTGTTGACTTGCTTGATGCCGAGGAACTGTGTCCTGCGTGCGAACCATGCCCAGCATGTGGATCAGTTACTTTGGTTTGTGCCGAGACTTTATAGCAGCTAAATGCTAGAAAGAAAATCAAGATTATTTTGTATGAAATACTTTTCATTGTGTTACGTCCTTAAATTATTTTTAGCTGTCTAATTGTGAATTAAATACATTGCACATCAGTAGTGTCCCAACGTTTTTCAGTTCCAGGGATGGTAGTGGGTTCGCCAGGTAT
>Ga0209553_1001692_pt1 | contig 10935 bp, 5 predicted proteins | sample LauGreFBDMM110DN_2_FD_188217 | JGI IMG/M metagenome (GOLD analysis project Ga0209553, IMG submission 188217) | Freshwater lake microbial communities from Lake Michigan, USA - Fa13.BD.MM110.DN (SPAdes) (version 2) | ecosystem: Environmental > Aquatic > Freshwater > Lake | place: Lake Michigan, USA...
GGAAGAGAAGGACGCTGGAACATTTGCGCTGCTGCGACTTGCCGGGATGACGGCGTTGTCTGTCACGCTTGGGAAATCGACTTCCCGACTCGTGAGCTCACTCATGCTGCTGGTCATCCAGTTGCCGTTCACGTTTCTGGCCATCACCCTGGGAGGTGTTCTTTGGCAGCAGATTATTGCGTCTTATATCGCGTTGGCTGCCTGGATGGTGTTTGTCGCAAATCTCTCGCTATTCTGCAGCGTGCGATGTGCCACATCCGGTCGCGCGGCTGGCATGGCTGGTGTGATTCTGGTCCTGATGTTTGTGCTGCCAGATCTCATCCTGGATGGTCTGGCCGCATTTCCGCCACAAGTTGTTCCGACTGTCGTATCGGATACGCTCAACAATATCCCCCCTGCGCTCGAAACGATCGATATCTTTGCACGGCTGCGTGTCCTCCTGCAGACAGACAACCCCGTCGTGTTTTTCGGCCAGCAGTTCTGGATTAGTATGGGGATTGCCATCGTACTGTTTACGATCAGCACTCTGACGCTTGATTTCTGGTCGGCACCGGTTGAGGCAGGGGGGCCATCTGAGAACCCTACGATCCGCCGCTGGTCAGTGGGCCGCAGCTGGCCGATGGCTGTGATGTGGAAAGAATTTCTGTTCTTCACGGGTGGCCGCAGCTTTTTTATCGCGAAGCTGATCGGTGGTGGACTTCTGTTTGCAGGGTTCATTGTGATGCAAAGAACCAATGGAGACCCGAGCTTCGTGACTTTGCGAGGCGACTATGCGTGGGCCGCGTTTCTGACATTCGCTGGATTTTTCGCGATCGAAGTGCTGCTATACTCATCAGGCTGTTTGTTCTACGAAATTCGTCAAGCGACGCAATCGACGCTCGCCGCCATCCCTCTTACCGATGTGCGGATCCTACTCGAAAAGGCCGGCGGATGTATGATTGCATTAATCCCGGTCATCTTCTGGCTTGGCATGACGGTGCTCGCTGGTTACGACGGCATCGCACGCGAACGCTCGATGACAATGGTCATCAGCTTTCTTATTGTGCTAGGTTTCAGCAGCCACATCGCCGTTATTCTGTCGCTCTACACGCGCTGGGCCGCGTTACCATTGACGGTCCTGATTTCTGCTCCGGCTTTTTTTTGCCTCGCAACGCCGATCCTTGGGCTCACTGCCGCCACCAATGCCGTCGCCCGCAGCCAGCATATCGAAGCGACGCTCCTGCTCAGTGCGTTTGTCAATCTCTTCTGGACTTGGCTCTTTATCCTGTTGCCATTACAACTGTGCATCAAGGATCGGTGGAACCATATCAGTCAGTTTTAACGAGCCTGTCGTCGAAGTAGTTGATGCCCATGCCGGCGTCGATGACAAGGCCCTGAGCGTTGATGCCGGAGGAGCGAGGGCTGAGCAGGAAGGCGACAGCAGACGCGACTTCATCGGTCTGCACAGCTTGCTTTCGGAGTGTCGCTTTTTCCGCAAACAGGTAGCTATCGACGTAGCCGGGAATTCCTGCGGATGCAGATGTTTTCAAGAGACCGGGACAGACGGCATTGAAGCGGATTTTCGAAAACTGCGAGAACGACTTCGCCAGAAAACACACGGAAGAGTCCAACGCGGCTTTAATCGGTGCCATATAACCGTAGTTTTCAGCGGCCATGCGCGTCGTCGAAATCGAAATCGTGACCACGCTGCCGGTTTCCGGGTCCAACATCGGCCTGAAGGAATCCGCCAGTGCCAACAGTGAAAAACACGAAATGTTTGCGGCCTGCAGGAATGCCGCACGCGGAGTCTGGTGGAAGGGCAGCCACCCCGCCGAAAAATCTGCAAAGGCAATCGAATGCACAATGCCATGCAGCACACTTGTGGTGCTCGCAACGGCGTCACGAAGTGCATCGATCTGCTCTTGGTGTTCCACATCACAAACAAAAACAGGGGCATTTGGAAATAGTTTCTTTACCGCATCCGCTCGCACCTGACTACGCACCGAGAGCAGCACGTTTGCGCCAACTTCCTGCAGCAGTTGCGCCGTGTGCCACGCGACGCTTTTGCGATTCGCGACACCGGCGACAAGAATCGTCTTACCTGTGAGTTGCAGAAAATCCATAGTTCAGGGGACATTCTTTCTCTTAATTTCAATCCGACTCTTAATTGCAATCTGGTTCCGTGGTTGCCTCGACAGGCATCGCACAATGCACGAATCAACTGAGCGAAAAGAAGCGAACTGATCGGATTTGAAATTTGAGATTTCGGATTTAAGATGTCGAATTTATGACTAGCGGCTGAGCGGCTTAAAACGTCCATGCTGGGCGCGATCGGAATCAGCACCGGCGCGTTCATTTCGCTGCTTCTCGTAGATCTGGTAATTCCCTTCGCACCACACAACGGAACCGTCTGGTTCAAAGGCAAGAATGTGCGTTGCGATCCGGTCGAGAAACCAGCGATCATGGCTCACGACAACCGCACAGCCGCCGAAGTTGGACAAACCTTCTTCAAGAGCGCGCAAAGTATCAACGTCCAAATCGTTGGTGGGTTCGTCAAGCAACATCAGATTTCCACCGGACCGCAGCAACTTCGCCAGATGAACCCGGTTCCGTTCGCCTCCGGAAAGTTGACCTACAAACTTCTGCTGATCTGACCCTTTGAAATTGAAACGACCACAATACGATCTCGCGTGGATCTTTGATGTGCCGACTTCCAGCACCTCATGCCCGCCGGAAATTTCCTGATAAACCGTCTTACTGTCATCCAGTGAATCTCGCGACTGGTCCACGTAAGAGGCCTGAACCGTCTCACCGATTTTCAATGTTCCGGAGTCCGGCTTTTCAAGTCCCATGATCATCCGGAACAGCGTCGTCTTACCTGCTCCGTTCGGACCAATCACACCGACAATTCCACCTGGCGGCAGATCGAAGCTCAGATTGTCAAACAGGACGCGGTCTCCGAAACTCTTCTTCAGCTTGTCGGCCTGCACGACTAGTTGCCCGAGTTTGCGCGACGTCGGGATCTGAATCTGAGCGGCTTCGTCGCGTTCGTCGAATTGCTGTGCCGCCATTTCGTTGTAACGTTCCAGACGCGCTTTATTCTTGCTGGCGCGAGCTTTAGGTGACATGCGAACCCATTCGAGTTCGCGCTTCAGATCTCGTTGGCGGCGGGTTTCACCCCGTTCTTCGAGTTCCAAGCGTTTCCGCTTCTGTTCGAGCCACGACGTATAGTTCCCTTCGTAGGGAATACATCGACCGCGATCACATTCCAGAATCCAGCCGGCCACATTGTCCAGAAAGTAGCGATCGTGGGTGACCGCGACGACAGTGCCTTCAAACTTCTTCAGGAACATTTCCAGCCACTGGACCGACGATGCATCCAGATGATTTGTTGGCTCGTCCAGCAATAGTAAGTCTGGATTCATCAAGAGCAACTGGCAGAGGGCCACGCGGCGTTTTTCACCCCCGGACAGGACTGCGACCTTGGCGTCTGCTGACGGAAGCTGCATGGCATCGGCAGCGATTTCGAGTGTGCGTTCCAGTTCCCACAGATTGTTGTGATCGATCTTGTCCTGCACTTTGGCAAGTTCATTCAGGACTTTATCCATTTCCTCTGGAGACAACTCTTCACACAGTTTCATGTTAAGTTCGTTGAAGCGTTCCAAAGTCGCCCGCGAATCGGACACCGCGTCTTCGATACATTCACCGACTGTCTTCTCGGGATCCAGCCGAGGCTCCTGCGAGAAATAACCGATGCGAATTCCTTTGGCAGGACGCACGGTTCCCATGTAATCCGTGTCTTCACCAGCCATAATGCGCATCAGCGTGCTCTTGCCGGAACCGTTGCCTCCGAGCACACCGATCTTTGCACCAGGATAGAATGCCAGCCAAATGTCCGAAAGCACTTCCTTTTCGTCATACAGACGAGTCATGTGCTCAATCGTCATAATGTACTGCTGGGCCATTTTCAAAAATCTTTCGTGCTGAAAAATGCTATCGTGAGCGGAGTCGGAGTGTTGCCTCGTGTTGGCGAATTATCCGATTCGGAACTATAACCTGGCGTCACAGAAAACACAGGTATCCTCTCAATTTCATGCCCAAGGACGAGAACTTAATCGAGCCGGTGGTTTGCTCAGACTCCCACACAGGGTGCACGGCCTTCAGACTTCAAGACTCATGTGACCGTGGAATGAACCACTCCACTTGCAAGCCGCGTGGTGAGCAGATCGCCGGCTGCGACTTGGTCGGCGTCACGCAAGACATCGCCAGATGCTGTCTGCGTCAACGAGAAGCCTCGTGACAGTACCTGGAGTGGGCTTAGAGCATGCAGCGACGCTGCCGTTCGTGCCACAGTTGTCTGGCGGCGTTCGATAAATAATTTCATCGCAGTGACGCCCCGTTGTCCTAGTTCGTCGCACGACATTCGGCGCTGATCAATGAGCGTCATGGGCCGTTGCAATACCGATCGAGCTTCAATCGCTTTCAACTGAAGGCGAACTCGTTCAACGCCGTTGCGGAGAACCTGTCGCATGCGTTGCACAGTCTGTTGCAGTGTGTCTTTCAGTTCCTGAACGGAGGGTACCACAAATTCACCTGCCTCACTGGGCGTCAGCGCGCGACGGTCGGCGACAAGATCGGCGATGGAAACATCGATCTCATGTCCGACAGCGCTGATCACCGGTACGCGGCACGCCACTATTGCACGGGCCACTTTCTCTTCATTAAAGCACCACATGTCCTCCAAACTTCCACCACCGCGCCCGGCAATCACGACATCCACGTCTGAAATACGATGCACGTTTCGCAATGCCTTCACAATATCGTCCGCAGCCCCTTCGCCCTGAACGCGGACGGGCACGACAATGATCCGAGCGGCCGGCCAACGCCGTGTAATCACTTGAATCATGTCACGAACAGCTGCGCTCGACGGACTCGTAATCAAAGCGATGCGTTTGGGAATCCGCGGAATCAGGCGTTTTCGAGATTCTTCAAAGAGGCCTTCGGACGCCAGTTTGTCGCGTAATTGCCGAAACGCCATTTCAAGTGCACCGACACCCTGTGGCATCAGTTTCGTAATCACAAACTGGCAAGTTCCCCGAGCCACATAAACTTGAAGTGCACCGGTCGCCAGAACTTTCATCCCATCCTTGGGGGCAAACTTAATCCTAGCCGCCGCACTTCGCCAGATGACAGCGCTAATCTCGGATGTCTCATCCTTGAGCGTCAGATACCAATGCCCGGCAGGACTCAACCGGCAATTCGAGACCTCACCCTCGACACTGCACGGTGGCAATGCGGTCTCTACAACCTCCTTGAAAGCGGTAATGAGTTCAGTAACACTGATGACGGGGAATTCGTTCATCTCATTAGAATAGCCAATCGGGACTTTCGGAGTAAAATGGTAGCGAAGCAGGAATTTGGAACTGGCAGAAATTGGGTCATCCATCGTAGCATCCAATGGGGACGCTAGAATATAGCCTCGGATTGAGTTTTGAATCAGTCGAGGTGGAGAAGGTTGGCAGTTGACACATTGCATGCAAACACCGCACGCTGGTACCTTGTCCCCGCATGAAAAGGCTTTTGGCAACGGCGATTTGCCGTTTTAAATTTGAAATATGGGAAATACCACCAAGATTTGTACTCTTTTCATTCGCCCTGCGGTTGTTGCAGTGGCACTTGGGATGGTGTTGTTGAATTGCGGCAATTGCAGCGGTTCTTGCGGAGAGTACGTTTATTCGCGACATCGAACGCATGCAGTCATCGAAGACCGGTTAGAAGGAGCGATTCGCCAGCAAGACATCTGGAAATCCGAATTCTTCCGTTCAGTTAAGACACATGGCGTCGCGCGCAATGCGTCTTTCCCGTTGCAGATTCCTTGTCGTGGACCGAATTGTCAGAAAAGCCCGACTTCGTCGCTGCCTGTCTCCGCTCCGGAAACTGTCTCAAGTGGACGGATGGACCGGCTGATCTTGGGACGGGTTGCCGTCGAAATTCCGTCTGATGTGTCTCGTCATCGAGACCTTGCTGGCTCAGTTCGCGTGCGGCGGGGATTTCCGCTGGTGATCGAAATGCCTCCGCAATAGAGCCCATAGTGGCCTAGTTTTTGCCCCGGATTGCCGCCTGTTTTTCAGTCTCGGTGATTATCCGCCAGCATTCCTCGATCAGTCACTTTGGGATTGATCGCTCGTATAGAAAGTGATCGTTCTCTATGTCTGAAGTTGTTCCAACTCCGGTAATTCCGGCTGCGGCAAAGAAGATCGTGCGGAAAGCCATCGGGCCAAAACTCCGAATTCTGTTTAACGTTGTGCTAGCTTTGTTGGCTGTGATTGGAGCCAACAGTACGTACCTCGCGGGTGTGACTTGCCTGCAGTGGTGGACAAAACGCACGTACGAGGATCAATTTTACGCATGGATGTTTTTGGTCCACATCGTGGTCGGGTTACTGATCGTACTGCCGTTCATTGTGTTCGGTCTGATTCACATGCAGAACACAAAAGACCGCAAAATCCGCCGCACCGTGATGATTGGTTATGCGTTGTTCGCAGTCTGTATTCTGGTCCTGCTTTCCGGTATCTTGTTGATGCGAATTGAAGGGCTGATTGATCTGAAGAATCCTCTTTCCCGCAGCGTGATTTATTGGGCACACGTGGGTGGCCCCGTGATCGGTGCGTGGCTCTATTTTATGCATCGTTTGGTGGGCCCGAAGATGCGTTGGAAGCGGGGACTGGTCTGGTCCGGTCTCGTTGGCGCCACGGCGATTGGTATGATCATGATGCAAGCCCGCGATCCGAGGGACTGGAACACGGTCGGACCGAAAGCGGGGGTCAAGTATTTCGAGCCATCACTCGCCCGCACGGCCACCGGCAACTTCATTTCCGCTGAGGTTCTGGACATGAACGACTATTGCCTAAAGTGTCATAAAGACGCGCACGACGATTGGGAAAAAAGCGCCCACCACTTCAGTTCATTCAACAATTCAGCGTATCTTGCCAGCGTGGCAGAAACTCGCGAAGTTGGTATGAAACGCGATGGCAACGTTCAAGGTTCGCGGTTCTGCGCGGGATGCCATGACCCCGTGCCGTTCTTCAGTGGAGCCTTCGACGATCCAAAATTTGACATGCTGAAACATCCCACGTCGCAGGCGGGAATCACATGTACGGTGTGCCATGCAATCACGCATGTGAACAGCACTCAGGGTAACGCAGACTATACAATTGAGGAGCCTATTCATTATCCGTTTGCGACCAGTAAGAATGACATCCTGCAATGGGTGAACAACCAGTTAGTCAAAGCAAAGCCATCATTCCACAAGAAGACGTTTCTAAAACCGCTGCACAAGACTGCCGAATTCTGCAGTACATGCCACAAGGTAAATCTGCCATTCACGCTCAATCATTACAAGGAATGGCTCCGCGGACAGAACCACTACGACAGTTGGCTATTGAGCGGCGTATCAGGCCACGGAGCACGCAGTTTTTACTATCCTCCGAAAGCCCAAACGGAGTGTAACGGTTGCCATATGCCGCTGAAGGAATCAAGCGATTTTGGTGCGAAATACGTAGATGATTCTGGAAAACTCAAGACACACAATCATTTTTTCCCATCCGCGAATACGGGAATTAACTGGCTTACCAATAATGATTCTGCGATCGAAGCCCACAAAGCATTCATGAAGGGCATCATGCGGGTGGATGTCTTTGGAGTTCGGGCGGGGGGCAGCGTGGAAGGACAACTTACAGCACCGTTAAGACCGGATGTGCCGACACTGAAGCCCGGGCAGAAATATTTGCTGGAGACTGTAATTCGCACGGTCAAAATGGGCCATCATTTTACGCAGGGCACAACTGATTCCAATGAAATTTGGTTGGAGGTCTCCGTGACGTCGGGTGACCAAAACATCGGTGGCAGCGGAATGATGCAAGACGACAACAGTGTTGATCCATGGTCACATTTCGTCAACAACTTTATGCTGGATAAGAATGGAGATCGCATTGATCGCCGCAATGCTCAGGATATTTTCACGCCGCTTTATATGCACCAAATACCGCCCGGAGCAGGCCAGACAGTGCACTACAGTTTCACGATGCCGAACGAGGTCACTGCGCCAGTGAACGTCAGGTTACGGCTGCTGTATCGCAAATTTGACTCAACCTACATGGAATTTGTAGACCAAAAATTGGCGGCGTTGGGGCGACCTATTCGCGGCCACCAAGATGGTCAAAAATATCGCAATGAATTGCCCATCATCCTGTTGGCTGAGGATGAAGTGACATTTCCGGTAGAAGGCGTCACGGCAGAGATAACGAACCCTGAACGTGACGTGCCGCAATGGCAGCGTTGGAATGATTATGGCATCGGTATGCTGCTCAAGGGGAAAGCTGAACTGAAACAGGCTGCTGCTGCTTTCACGGAACTGGAGAAACTCCAACGCTTCGACGGTCCGCTAAATTTAGCCCGCGTGCTTGTGGCCGAAGCAGGGCCAGGACAGTTGGACGAAGCTGCGGCGGCGATCACGCGTGCCGCTGAGTTTAAAGCAAAAGACAATACGCCCCCCCCTTGGACGATGGCGTGGTTAAGCGGCGTGATTAATCGGCAACAGGGACGTCTGGAAGATGCAGAGAAAAATTTCCGGCAGGTGCTGGAGTATCGCACGGAAGACACGGTGACTCGCAAGTTTGATTTCAGTATGGACTACGAAGTCATCAATCTGCTGGGGCAGACAATTTTTGACAGAGCCCTACAAATGCGTGCTGAATCGAGGGTAGATGAACGCAATGGTCGCTTGCAGGAAGCGGTAGATGTCTTTCAGAAAACCTTGGCGATCGATGCGGAAAACGTCGACGCCCACTATAACTTAAGTCAGCTGTATTCTCAGTTAGGGGACAAGGATAGGTCCACCGCACATCAGGCCCTGCACGCGAAGTACAAACCAGACGATACGGCTCGTGGTCAAGCAGTGAGTGCGGCTCGCCAAAAATATCCCGCAGCAGATTTTGCTTCTGAGGCGCTAGTAATTTACGACTTGCAGCGGGACAAACCTGCAGCAGGGGCGGCGTACGAACCCCGGCCATAAAGTCGAGGGTTTTCAATCAGGATTTTGCATGTCGTTTGCGTGGCCCCGGCATTGAACCAACAGGTTCCCGCGACAATCTGAAAGATGTGAAGATGCACTCCAATTCCAGTCAAGCGGATCCAGATGAAATCCAGAATGACGATGTCGTCGGGTCTGCTTTACGATGGTCGATCGCAGTGATCGTGTTGTTGGCTGTCGCAGGCGTGTCGATTTGGTTGACGATGCGTCCCGCGGCGGAGAAAGTTGCGACTTCTGGTGGGGTGACAGTCCTGCCGGTGGCTCGCGCGACACCGACAATGGTGATCCCTGAAATTCCATTCGAAGACATTACCATGTTGGCGGGCATTGATTTCGTGCATGAGAACGGGGCGGAGGGCGAGAAGTTGCTTCCGGAGACAATGGGAGGTGGCGGCGCGTTTCTGGACTTCGACAACGATGGCGATCAAGACTTACTCTGCATCAACTCCAACGTTTGGCCGTGGGCGACAGAAAAGCCTGCCACAGCACCGACGTCTGCGTTGTACGCGAATGATGGAACTGGCAGATTTACCAATGTGACCATCGGCTCGGGCCTCGATGTTCCGCTGTACGGCAACGGGGTCGGTTGCGGCGATTTCGACAACGATGGCAAGGTTGATTTGTTCATCAGTTGTGTCGGTTCAAATCATCTGTTTCGCAACGAAGGCGGCGGCAAGTTTCGTGATATCACGGAGGAGGCTGGCGTTGCAGGCGGTGAAACTTCTTGGAGCAGCAGTTGTGGCTGGTTTGACTACGACCTTGATCAAGATCTTGATTTGTTCGTCTGCAATTATATTGAATGGTCGCGAGAAATTGATGCATCGATGGAATTCACGCTCGATGGAAAACTGCGTGCCTATGGCCGCCCGACCGACTTTAAGGGAGCATTTCCGTATTTGTACCGGAACGACGGCAACGGGAAATTCACGGACGTCTCAGAGCCAGCGGGAGTTCAGATTCGGGATTCAAATACTGGGGTGCCAGCATCCAAATCTCTTGGCGTGACATTTGCCGATGTGAACAGTGACGGGCTTTCCGACATTGTGGTGGCCAACGACACTGTTCAAAATTTGCTGTTGCTCAATCAACCCGGCGGCACATTTATCGAGAGTGCCGCAACTTCCGGCATTGCGTTTGACAACAGTGGTGCCGCTCGCGGTGCGATGGGAATTGACTCCGCGTTCTTTCGCAATACCGACGTACTTGGGATCGTAATTGGCAACTTTGCTACCGAGATGACTGCATTGTATGTTTGCCAGGCTCCCGGTGCGGCGATTCCCGTGTTCCGCGATGAAGCTGTTTCCAATGGACTTGGGCCGGTGACGCGAACCGACTTGAAATTTGGCGTGTTATTTCTCGACGCTGATCTTGATGGAAGAATTGATCTGTTTGAAAACAACGGCCACCTTGAAGAGGATATTCAGGTTGTCCAAGCGAGTCAGCATTATGCCCAACTCCCCCACCTGCTCTGGAACTGTGGTCCTGATTTTGATAGCGAATTTGTGATGCTTCCGGAAGATAAAACCAGTGTCGATTTTGTAAAACGCATGGTGGGACGAGGTGCTTCAATGGCAGACATCGACGCGGACGGTGATCTAGATCTGATGCTCTTTTCTTCGGGTGGTCATCCGCGTTTATTACGCAACCAACAACAGACGGGAAACCACTGGCTCCGAGTTCGTCTGCATGGTACCACCTGCAACAGGAACGCTATCGGCGCTCAGGTTGATTTGACGCTGGCCGACGGCACGGTTCTAATCCGCACAGTGATGCCCACCCGCAGTTATCAGTCTCAGGTAGAATTGCCGATCACATTTGGCCTTGGCAAATTAGACACTTATGAATCGCTGAAAATTCATTGGCCC
>Ga0209553_1001693_pt1 | contig 10927 bp, 10 predicted proteins | sample LauGreFBDMM110DN_2_FD_188217 | JGI IMG/M metagenome (GOLD analysis project Ga0209553, IMG submission 188217) | Freshwater lake microbial communities from Lake Michigan, USA - Fa13.BD.MM110.DN (SPAdes) (version 2) | ecosystem: Environmental > Aquatic > Freshwater > Lake | place: Lake Michigan...
GGTTGATCTGTTCCTGAGGCTGCTCGATCCGCAGCCCGAGTTGGAAGGCTTTCTGGAGGAGCGGGACTCCCAGATCGAACAGCATCTGATAGGTGTCGCGGGCACTGTGGCCGATCCCCAACACGACGTGATTCGTCGGGAGATAGCCGCTCGACGTTTGCAGTCCGACGACACGTCCATCGCGCACGTCGATCCCTTCCATGCAGCAGCCGAAGCGGTACTCACCGCCGAGGGCTTCGATCTTGCGACGGAAGTTGCGGCAGATCATCGGTAGCTTGTTGCTGCCGAGATGCGGTCGGTTCTCGTACACGATCGAGGCGCGACCGCCACACTCGACGAACCGTTCGAGAACCCATTCGACATCCGGTCCTTCCATACGACAGGTCAGCTTGCCGTCGCTGAAACAGCCCGCGCCTCCTTCGCCAAAGAGATAATTGTTCTCGCGGTCGAACGCGCCGCCACGATCGAAGTCGCGCACAGCGGGGACTCGTTCCTTCACGGCCAGCCCGCGTTCGAGGATCAGCGGACGATAGCCCTTTTGTGCGAGGTAATAGCCCGCGAGCAACCCGGCGGGGCCTGATCCGACCACGATCGGTCGCTCGGGCATTGGCAATGTGCCGGGCGACCGATCGTCGAACGTGGGAGGCGTGAAGTGCCGCACATCTCCGTGCAACTGCCGTTGCACGGCGGGCGATTGCAGAACCTCATCGGGCAGATCGACGAGTGTCGTGTAAACGAACCGCAGGTCCGAGGCCGATCTCGCATCGAGGCTCTTTTTGAGGACGCGCCACCGCGCGAGTGCCTCGACCGGAACCCCTAGCCGCTCGGCGAGGTATTGCGGCAGTTCGGCTTCCGGCACCGAGACCGAGAGCCGCAGATTCGAGACACGCAGAGACATTGAGCAGCTTCAAAGACAGGGCAGGGCGAGGACGTTGTGCGACGAGGCGGGCTGTTTGTAACGTGGCCCGTGAGGCGGTGCCAAGGACTGACGCATCAACAACGGTTGAGCTTAGTGAGCCGCCCCAACATCATTGCGGGGGATGAACGACGGCGACTTGAAGGTCCATGACGTTGGTGTGAGTGGGGCCGGTTTGCAGCAGGCCGTTCGTCTGATTGAAGAACGTGTACGAATCGTTGATCGCGAGGAACGCTGCGGGATCGAGGCCGCGCTGTTGGGCCGCTTCGCGCACGATCGCATCGCATACGGCACCGGCCGCGTCGGTGGGGCCGTCCTCGCCATCGGTTCCTCCCGAAAGAATCGCCAGTCCGTCGAGACCTTCGTTCCAGAGTCGGCAGGTCGCCGCGAGAGCCAGCTCTTGATTGCGTCCTCCCGCGCGAGGCTGTTCTGTGGGAACGAGCTTCACGACCGGTTCGCCTCCGCCGATGAAGCAGATCGAATGGTCGAGTGACTCGCGCCGCGCGGCGAGGCAGAGTTCGGCCAGTTCGACGCCCACATCACGCGCAATGCCGCCTCGTCCAGCTCCGAGCGATCGGACTTCAAACCCTAGCGACTTCGCATGTGCAAGGGCGGCGTTCAGAGCGGTTTCATTGTTGCCGACGATGACGTTGCGACAGGAGATTCGCGGCAGCTCGCGAGCCTGGCCGCATTCGGCTTGCGCACGGAGTACGTTCCGAACAGAGGCTGGGACGGGATCGCCGGGCATTGGCGTAGTGAATCGGTTTAGAACATCGATCGCGTCGGCGGCAGTGCCGTCATCGCATACGGTCGGCCCCGAAGCGATCACGTCGAGCGGATCGCCGATCACGTCGGAGATGATGAGAGCGATCATCCGTCCCGCCGTCGCCGCGCGCAACAGTCCGCCACCCTTGATGCGCGACAACCGTTTGCGCACTGCATTCAGTTCGTGAATCGTGGCCCCGGCGCGACTGAGATGCCGGGTCACCGCTTGTTTGTCGGCGAGGCTGATCCCGTCGAGAGGGAGCGGCAACAGGGCGCTCCCTCCACCCGAGATCAGCACCAGACACAGATCGTGCTCGCGCTGTGAGGCAACGAGTTCGAGGATCCGCTCGCTGCCGAACACGCCTGCGGCTGTTGGCTCATTAAGGCCCGCAGGTCGCGCCGCGTGGAGGTGAATGCGATGCAGCGGTCGGACGCAATCGGCGGGAACGTTGATCCAGCCGGTGACCTTCGTATCGAGCAGCCTCGAACCGAGAGCCGTCTCCAGACCGAGGGCCATCCCCGCGCCGGCTTTGCCCGCGCCGACAACGATCAGCCGATCGAGGCTCGTCAGATCGAACGCCTCGCCGCAGACCTCAAGCGTCGTGGCGCGACAGCGCACCGCGTTGCGAACGAGCAGCGACGAATCGACGGCGGCGACTCCCGCTTGCCAGATGGCTTCGGCGTCACGGCGTGGTGACATCGCATCGCCCTCCCGCTGCGAATCGGCCGCACACGCTCCGGGTCTCGTTTAACCGCAAGCCGAAGGCGTGCGTGTCGGAGTGTGGGAACATCAGAAACGTGTTCCACAACGCACTCGCCTTTGGCTTGCGGTTAAAGGAACGGCGTTCTTCCGTGCGACTTCTTCACGCACCGGGGCGAAGTCGCATGTAGGCCGAGATGATGTCGTAGAGGTCGGGAGAAACTTGGACTTCATCGTCCTCGAAGTCATCCAACCAAGTACGGTTCCACCGCATCGCATCGCGCAGCGCCCGGGAAATGTCTCCCAGACGAACGGTGACTTGTTCTGCCGTCGCGGTGGCAACATCGTCGTCGCCAGTAAACAGTTGCAAGCGGTTGCGCATCGTTCATCCCTGAGTGGAAGCGACTAGTTCGGCCAGAACGCTCGACGCAAGCACGAGCCACCGCGCACTGGTCGCGGCTCCGTCAGGATCGACTGCGACGGGCATGAGCCTTGATGAAATTTAACGAAAAAAGCGATGAGGACTCGAAACCGGACTGCATCATGCAAGACGCTCGTGCGGCGTCTACGGTGCAACGAGTCAGAATGAGGCTGGCGATCGGCACAAATCGCCGTGCGCGAGGAGGGCCAGGACGCGCTGCGGCGGATGTCGCCGATGGCAGCGGTTTAGAGGAGGGCTTTGAACTGTGGCGAGAAATCGGCCGGGAGCCTGAGGCTCGACTGCTTGAACGGAGCTGCGTAGTGACAGACGGTTCTTGCCGGTCGCCTAAGGGCAATGCCCACACGAGCTAGCGAAACAGCGTCGTCTTCGCGGCTTCAGAGATGGCGACGACGGCGGGGTGTTTGAGGCGTTTTTCGACCGAGACGGCGTAGAAGCGTTCTCGCAGGGAGTCATCTCTCCCGACGACGGAGACGTGGTACATCCGTTTGACATCGTCTTCGACGGCGCTAGGGGCGGCGAACAGGCCGTCTCCAAATTGTCCGAAGGCTTTGAGCAGGGCGCTGTCGGAGAACTCGCCGCGAATGACCGGGCGAATGCCGAGCGCGTCGAACCATTGGTCTAGAGAGCGTCTGAGCATGGAGTTGTTCGCTGGCATGAGAAACGGTGCGCCTTTGAGAGATTCGGGAAAACCCTTGCGATAGCGGCGAGCCAGTTCTTCGGTTCCGAAGAAGGTCACGCCACATTCGCCCAAAAGATGGTTGAAGGCTTTCAAGCCGAGTCGCGGGTTGGCGGGGCCGTCGCAAACAACGAGATCGAGTTCGTGGAGAGCGAGTTGCGCCATGAGACGATCCGGTTCTCCGTCAATGCAGACAACCTGCACTTCGTCCGGGAGTCGCAACGCCGGTTCGAGCAATCGGTGAACCATGAGCTTCGGCAGCGCATCGGCCACTCCGACCACGAACCGCAACGCGCGTCCGGTGGACCGGTTTTTGAGCGCGTCTTGCAATTCGCGTCCGAGCGAAAAAATCTCGTCCGCATAGCGATACACCGTCTGGCCGGTCTCGGTCAGCACCAGGTTCCGTCCTGACTTCTTGAAGAGGGACGACTTCAGGGACTTCTCCAGCGCGCGAATCTGTCCGCTGATGGTGGGCTGAGCTAGGTGAAGCTGCTTGCACGCCTTGGCCACACTCCCCTCGCGAGCCACAACCCAGAAATACAGCAGGTGGTGATAGTTCAGCCACTCCATGAACTCGCCTTTCATTCATCGTGAAAACCGATGGTATGTAGTCATACAAGCAATTTGTACGAACTATCTCGAAGTCCTACAATCTCACCGCACGAAGGTCGGTGGGGAGGCTGTTTGAGAATATCGCCAGACAAGATTGCACGCGGTGAACCGAAATTCATTCTCTGTTTCCAAGCTGACTTTCACCGACCACAAAGTTCTGATGGACGAGCCGCCACGAGAATTGAAAGACGGGTGATGACAACCGATTTAGTTCAGGCAATCCAAGCGAATCTGCTATCTCCTGCGGTGTTGTTCTTTCTTCTGGGTGTGTTTGCGACCCTCTCGAAGAGCGATCTCAAGTTTCCTGAGCCGCTGTATCTCGGCCTGACGATCTATCTGCTGACAGCCATCGGATTCAAAGGAGGCGTGGCGATTGCTTCGGCGGGGATTGCTACTGTGTGGCTTCCGGCTCTGATGGCGATTGTCTTGGGGACGTTGATCCCACTGTGGAGCTATCCAATACTGCGGTTCATCGGTCGTCTTTCGCCGGTCGATTCGGCGGCCATCGCTGCTCATTACGGATCAGTCAGCGCGGTGACATTCATCGCCGCGACAAACTTCCTGCAATCGCTCAATCAGCCCTATGAAGAGTATGCGACCGCGTTTCTGGCGGTGATGGAATCGCCGGCAATCATCATCGGAATTGTGCTGGGAAAACTCGCAACCCAGAAGCCAGGTGAGTCCTTCCTTCCGACGTTGAAGGTGGCGCTGCATGAAGCGTGTTTGGGACGCAGCGTGGTACTGTTGGTGGGGGCGATGCTGATCGGCTTTCTGTCGGGAAAACGCGGGTACGACGCGACCGCGGGATTCTTCGTGGCACCCTTTCAGGGAGTACTCGCGCTGTTCCTGCTGGAGATGGGAATGGTGGCCGCGCGACGGTTTGGCGACCTGCGGAAAGTCGGCCTGTTTCTGGTGGCGTTTGGAATGCTGATGCCTCTCCTGCACGGATCGCTCGGTGTGATACTGGGGCATGCCGCCGGCTTGAGCCTCGGCGGGGCGACACTATTGGGAGTCCTCGCGGCGAGCGCCTCGTACATCGCCGCCCCCGCAGCCGTTCGGCTCTCCTTGCCAGAAGCAAGTCCGACTTTGTATCTCACGGCGGCACTGGCCATCACCTTTCCGTTCAACATCACCGTTGGACTGCCCGTCTACTTCGAGATCGCCAAGTGGCTGTTTGGAGAAACGCCGTGATCCTGCATCCCATGAAACTCGTCACCATCATCTGTGAAGCTCTCGCACGCTCACATGTCACGGCGCTGCTCGATGAAGTCGGTGCTCACGGATACACGCTCTTTTCGGTGGAGGGAGTCGGCGCACAAGGCTCGCGCGTCGCCGACATCGAAGAATTCGCAAACATTCAGATTGAAGTGGTCCTCACTTCTGAGCCGGCTCTGCAACTGATGACGCGGCTGGAACGAGACTTCTTTTCTCGGTTCGCCATGATCGCCTATCTCTCTGATATCCAGGTGATCCGCAGCCAGAAGTTCTGAGCAGCGGTGCGTGCGTTTTGCTGTATGAGCAGCGTGGTGAGTGCCAGTCGCCGTCTTGCTGGTGCGCGTTTGGTGATGCGAACGGTGACATGCTCATCGACACGCGGGGCGTTGCCTGCGCGGTGAAACGAGGTGGCGATGTATCAACCTCGTAGTCGCGGCATCCTGCCGCCACGTTACTCGGCGGCAGGATGCCGCCGTTACGAAGAACACCGATACGGGTAACGCAGCGACGTTGCCTCTACTGCGACCGATGGACTCTGTCCATCAAAGCCAGATCGAAAGCGTCCCTTTTCCGAGTGACGTTGCGCCCCGATCAAGACATCGGTTTTATCGATGGAACGTAGCCAAACAATCTATTCGTCCACCATTCATTTGAAACGTACAAATGTGGCGTCACACGAACGGTCGATGATGTCGCAGTGACATGAGTTAGCCGGACAAGATCGTTCAACCCTCAGCTTGAAGAAGGAGGACGAACGGATGTTGATTCTGACGCGAACAGCAGGGCAAGCGATTGTGATTGGAGAGAATCGAGAGATCGTGTTGAAGGTGACCGCTATTGCTGGCGGCAAGGTTCGGTTGGGTATCGAGGCGGACGCTTCGATTCCGGTTCGTCGGTTGGACCGGAAACAGTGGTCCCTGCCGGAAATGGATTACTGAAACGGGAGAGTCGTCATGTTATGGGAACTGCATGCCACCGGAATTGAGATGGATTCAGAACTGAAGGAACACGCCGATCGCAGGCTATCCTTCGCGTTGTCGCGATTCGGTTCGCGGATTCTGAAAACGACGGTCTATCTGACCGACAAAAACGGTCCCAAAGGGGGGATCGACAAGAATTGCCTCATCGTGGTTCGACTGCGTGGATTGGGTGAGGTCGTGGCCGAAGTGGTCGATACCGACTGGCCTGTCACGATTGATCGAGCCACCGCGCGAATCGGCCACAACGTGGGTCGGGCCGTTGAGCGCAAACGCGAGTTTGCACGTGAACCGGTTAGAGCTGAGTCCTTCCTCTCCTAGGTGATTCCAACGAAAAGGAATACGAAAAATGATTGAGAACCATTCGCCGCCACAAACGCTCGACGAAGTGATTCGCTGGCTAACCCAGCAGTCTCGACGAGCTAAGTCCTCATCACATGACTCCGGTTCCGAAAGGAGTCATGCCGACGGAGAATCCGCTTCACTGCCCCGATTTGACCGAAGAGTGTCTGCGCAGCAGGCCGCCAGAAATTAGTTCTGACGATGTTTGAAGGCGACGGCGCAAGCGTGTGCCGTCAATCGTGAAACCAACTCAAAATTGGAGGATGACCAACGATCTTGCCATGTTCTTCGACCCCGTTTATTTGCTGTTTGCCGCACCCGGATTGATCCTGTCGATGTGGGCCAGTTATCGCGTGCGAACGACGTTCGATGCCTGTTCTCAAATCGCTGCCGCGCACGGCCACTCGGGAGCCGAAGCGGCTCAACGGTTGCTGGACGATGCTGGCTTGCACGAGGTGGGGATCGTTGAGACAGATGGATATCTGTCCGACCATTACGATCCCACGGCGAGGCAACTCGCGCTGTCTCACGATGTCTATCACGGTCGGTCACTGGCCGCGATCGGAGTTGCCTGCCACGAAGCCGGTCACGCCATCCAGCATGCCACGGGATATGTTCCGTTGGGAATTCGTTCGGTGCTGGTCCCCACGGCCAACATCGGTTCGACGGCGGGATATCTGATCATGGCGGTCGGACTGATGTTGTCGCCTTGGGTGGTTCTGTTGGGAGCCGCCGTTTTTTCGATGGTGCTGTTGTTTCAAGTCGTCACGCTACCGGTCGAGTTCGACGCTTCGGCTCGAGCCAAACGACTGGTTTTGGAAGCGGGAATCATCGACCCCGAAGAACGCGACGCGGTGAACCGCGTACTAAATGCGGCGGCACTCACCTATGTGGCGGCAGCGTTCAGCACACTGATGGTGCTGGCTTACTACTTGTTTCAGGCTGGTTTTTTGGGCGGATCGCGTGACGAATGATCCCCCCCGTTTGAGCGGCAGGCACTACTGTCGCTCAGGCATCGGTTGTGCTGCGACTCCGTCCGAGACGCAACCAGACACCCTCTCGGTCTCTGGACGGAGTCGCCACGACCATGTCGATCGTCCTGTTCAAGGGTCGGCAAACTCATAGCTGGCGCGGCGCGAACTTATCGGGATGGCGTCAGTCGCCTGATTCATTGAATGCAGGGCTGACGCCGACCAGCTCGGAAATGTCTCGACTTGTGCTGCTCACAAAATCTTTCACTCAACAATCTCAATACTTCGCTAAAGAACCTCATGGATACCTCACTGTGGGCTTGGGCCCTGTTCCACCTCCTGCTGTTCGGAATGTTGGCACTCGATTTGGGTGTCTTTCATCGAAAATCGCATGCCGTCGGGCTGCGTGAGGCTCTCAGTTGGAGTGCCGCGTGGATCGTGTTGGCGATGCTCTTCAATGTCGGCATCTACCTCACGAGCGGTTCCGAGGCATCGCTCCAGTTTCTGACGGGCTATGTGATCGAAAAATCGCTTTCGATCGACAACGTGTTTGTCTTCGCGCTGATCTTCGGCTCCTTCCGCGTCCCTGCGGCCTATTAACACAAGGTTCTGTTCTGGGGAATTTTGGGCGCGCTTGTGATGCGAGGCGTTTTCATTTTTGCCGGAGTGGCGCTCGTCAAGCAGTTTCATGCGGTGTTGTATGTGTTCGGCGCGTTGTTGATTTTCAGCGGCATCAAGATGCTGGTCTCCAAGGACGCTCCATTCGATCCCGAATCGAATTGGATCATGCGGGCGGCACGACGGTGTTTACGAGTGTCTCCGACGGGGCACGCCGATCATTTCCTGACAAAAATCGACGGAAAATGGGCTGTGACACCGCTGTTGTTGGTACTGGTGTTCGTGGAACTGACCGATGTCGTGTTCGCCATCGACTCGATCCCCGCGATCATGGCCGTCACGCTGGACCCGTTTCTGGTTTACACCTCGAACGCTCTGGCAATGCTCGGAATGAGGTCGCTCTATTTCGCTTTGGCGGGTCTGCTTCCTCGGTTTGTCTATCTTCATCACGGACTGTCTGCCATCCTCGTGTTCGTGGGCACAAAAATGCTTGCAGCCGACTTTGTGAAAGTGCCGACAACCGTTTCGCTGGGTGTGATTTTGGGAATCATTCTGTGTGCCGTGGTGGCTTCGTTGCGAAATGTTCCGAAGGAGGAAGACTCGGCCGTGCCGATTCCTACGGAGGGTGATGCCGGTTCTCAGCAAGAAGCGGGCTGCGTCTGTTGATTTCGCCGATGGTCGATGGTCCGCTCGCAACGGGAACATCCCGAAGATGACACTATGAGAGAAAAGAACAGCAACATGGCGGACATGATGACGGCCACGGGGCACGAGTCGATACCGGCAACGTTTGAACGGCTGGCACATCTGACCGGAGCCTCGGTGGAGCAGACGGAACTGCGGCGAGCGATCAACGAAGCGGTGGCCGCGACGCCGGGGGAGGTCGAGGCGAATTGGGCGCGTTGGTTTTTGGATGCCGGTCGTGCGGTCAGTCTGAAGTTCGATGAGTTCACGGCCACGCCGAACTCGGCCTTCGACCTCGTCGCATCGGGCGTAAGCCTGCTCACGTGGCATGGCGATTCGCGGCGCTTCCTGCTCGTGACGAAAGACCGTCATGGAAACGTGGTGGCTCAGTGGAGTGATTCGAATTCGGCGGGAACGAAAACTTCGCCGCGACGACTGGCCAAACTGATCGCGAAGGGGAACCGCCAACAGTCGATTCACTGGATCGCCGTCGGATCCGGGAGTCTGCAACACGACGATCATGCTCACGGGCATCATCCGACTCCGTTGGCTCGCTTCTGGCAGATGCTGCGTCCCGAGATGAGCGACATCGGAGTGTTGTTCGTGATCGGGTTGGTGATCGCGTTGTTGGCAACTGCCGTCCCGATTGCCGGTCAACAACTGGTCAGAACGGTGACGTTCGGAACGCTCTATCAGCCGATCATCGTGTTGTCGCTGCTGTTGCTCGGATGCTTGGGCTTCATGGGAGCACTGCAAACGCTGAACGTCTTCGTCGTGGAATTGATTCAGCAACGGTTGTTCGCTCGCACTGTGGCCGACTTGTCGCTGCGATTGCCGCGTGCCGACTTTCAGTCGCTTCGCCACACGAACGGCCCCGAGTTGATCAACCGTTTTCTGGATATCGCCACGGTCCAAAAGGTCGTTGCCGGACTGTTGGTCGATGGTTTGGCGGTCGTGCTGACGACGGTCATCGGGATGACATTGCTCGCGTTCTACCATCCGTTTTTGCTCGGCTATGACCTGCTGTTACTGGCCCTGCTGTTGTTTGTGGTCCTCGTGATGGGACGGGGTGGAACGCAGACGGCCATTCGCGAGTCGATCGAGAAGTACCGCATTCTGGCTTGGTTGGAAGATATCGTTCGCTGCCCGTTGGCCTTCCGATTGGCGGGCGGCGCCGACTTCGCGTTGGCTCGCGCCGACCGGCTCACCGCCGATTACCTGACCGCTCGGCGCAGTCACTTCCGGGTGTTGTTGCGACAGATTCTGAGTCTCTTCGCCATCCAGGCACTGGCCAGCACCACGCTGCTCGGGCTGGGAGGTTACCTGGTGATGCACGAACAACTGACGCTCGGTCAACTCGTCGCGGCCGAGTTGATCGTGACGATGATCGTCGGTTCGTTCGCGAAACTCGCCAAGCACATTGAAGCGTTCTTCGACCTGATGGCGGCGATGGACAAGCTCGGACATCTGTCCGATATCCCGTTGGAGCAGGGGGGAACTTCGCTCCGTGTGCTGGCCGATGCCCCGCTAGCGGAGATTCGTTCCCCGCGATTCGTCTGGTCACTGGACCACTCAACGTCACCGCTCTTCAGCAACGTGAGCGTGTCGCCTGGTGCATCGGCAAATTCCCTGCAGTCACAACACGAGCCGACTTCGCTGCTGATCGCGTCGGGACAACATACCGCCGTGTGGGGAGTGAGCGGCTCGGGGAAGAGTTTACTGGCCGACATGTTATTCGGGTTGGAAGCTCCTGACGGCGGAACGGTGCAGCTCGGCGGATGTGATGTTCGCGAACTGTCGCCGGACGTGTTGAGGCGTCATGTGGCGTTGATCCGCAACGTTGAAATTCTGGCGGGGAGTATTGAAGAGAACATTCATCTCGGCCGCGCCAACGTCGATGGAGCTGTGATTCGCGAGGCCCTCCGGACGGTGGGGCTTCACGACGAAGTCGCCGCGCTGCCGCAGGGGCAGGGGACCATGTTGGTCAGCGACGGCACACCTCTCTCAGA
>Ga0209553_1001695_pt1 | contig 10921 bp, 9 predicted proteins | sample LauGreFBDMM110DN_2_FD_188217 | JGI IMG/M metagenome (GOLD analysis project Ga0209553, IMG submission 188217) | Freshwater lake microbial communities from Lake Michigan, USA - Fa13.BD.MM110.DN (SPAdes) (version 2) | ecosystem: Environmental > Aquatic > Freshwater > Lake | place: Lake Michigan, USA...
ATCCCAAAGCCAGTGGCTCGTAGGTATGTATAGGCTTTGTCCGAACGGTCTAATGGCAGGCAGATACTCATATTTTCAAGGAAGAGAAATGGCCGCAAGCAATGAACTGAAAGACCTGTGAATGGCGGTGAATTGGATACCAGTGCGGCGGAGTAAGAGGAAGCCAGTCGGTTGCTTAAAAAGGGCTTTTACGGGCCCGACGCAGCTCAGATTGCGATAACTTGGCGAAATTCATGTTCGAAAAGCAAGACAAAAACCAGATGGAGTTCTTTCGACTGACCGGCCGAGCGCGAAACGCGGGAAACTACCCCGTACGGTCAAAATATTCATCTGCACCAATTCCCAGATCAAAACCACCGCGTTAACAGCCACTGCAGCTCAACCCCGCGCAGGCAGCCGCAACGCCCGGTGTACACAACACAAGCGCCCTGCCCTCAGCCCGGTGGAGCAGACACTGTGCCGGCAGCTGTTTCGGATTTTTTGACCATACGGGGCAGGCCAGATACCAGCGCACGCAGGTCAGCATCAATTCCAGAGGATAGTGAAGCCGTTTCAGGACCCGGCGCAAGGTGCTGTCGATCAAACTTTTGCGGAAATCAAGCATGGCTTGGATTGTCGTTTATGCTTACTGCGACAGAACCAAATCGGCTGCATCAGCTGACGACAGGAGTAACTTGCAAGCCGCCCGCTAGAAATTAACCTGATCGCCGCCCTTTAACTGAAGCATCTCGCGCGCTTCGTCGGGGCTCGCTATTTCCAGCCCCAGGCCCTCGATGACCTGGCGCACGGCATGCACCTGCTGGGCATTGCTCTGGGCCAGGCGGCCGGGGCCGATCCACAGTGAATCCTCCAGGCCGACACGCACGTTGCCGCCGAGGGCCAGCGACTGCGTCGCAATCGGCAACTGGTTGCGCCCGGCACCAAGCACGCTCCAGTGGTACTGGTCGCCGAACAGGCGGTCAGCGGTGCGCTTCATGTGCGCCACGTCTTCGGGGTGAGGGCCGATGCCGCCGAGGATGCCAAACACCGACTGGATGAAGAACGGCGGCTTTATAAGGCCGCGGTCGGCGAAGTGGCGCAGCGTGTAGAGGTGGCCAATATCGTAGCACTCGATCTCGAAGCGCGTGTGGTTTGCCGCGCAAGTGGTTAGGATGTTGGCGATGTCGGCGAAGGTGTTCTTGAAGATGCGCTCGTCGGAGCCTTCGAGGTAGGGCCGCTCCCAATCGAACTTAAAGTCCTTGAAGCGCGCCAGCATCGGGAACAGGCCGAAGTTCATCGAGCCCATGTTCAGCGAGGCTACTTCGGGCTTGAAGTACGCACAGGGTTTGAGCCGCTCCTCGACGCCCATCGTCGGCGCGCCGCCAGTGGTGATGTTGATGATGACGTTGCTAGCCTCTTTGACGCGTTTGAGAAAGGGCGCAAAGGCCTCGGGGCGCTGGTCGGGCCGGCCGTCGACCGGATCGCGCGCGTGCAGATGCACCAGGGCCGCGCCGGCCTCGTGTGCCTCGAGTGCAGCTTCGGCGATCTCGTCGGCCGTGATCGGGATGTACGGCGACATGCTCGGCGTATGGATCGCACCGGTGACGGCGCAAGTGATCATCACCTTGCGTTGATTGCTCTTCGGATTTGCCATGTTGATTACTCCTTCGGCCGAGAATTCTGCCAGGGTTTATGTGCCTGCTTGTGTGCGGCCAGCGCTGCCATCCGCTCGTTGCGCCAGTGGCTCTTCTGCGCCACCGTGCTGGCCGCAGGTGCCGGACCCCAGGCAGCTGCCACCGCTTGCCAAGACGTGTCGTCCCACACCTGCGGCGTGGGTAGGTCGGCCAGGTAGCGGCGGAACCAGGGCACGTAGCGCTCACAGTAGTCGGCGATGCCGCCCGGCGCATTCAGCTCGATCGTCTCAAACGGCCCCATAAAGGCCCAACGCAGGCCCAGACCATTGCTGATGGTGGCGTCGATATCCTGCGGGCTGACCACGCCGTCCTGTACCAGACGAAAGGCCTCGGTGAGTAGCGCGACCTGCAAGCGGTTGAGTACGAAGCCATCGATCTCGCGCTTGACGTCGATCGGGACCTGTCCCACGCCCAGCATCACTTCCCGCGCTCGGGCTTTGGTGGCGTCGCTGGTCCAGGCTGAGCCGCAGAGTTCGACCACCGGCGCTAAGTGCGGCGGATTCACCGGGTGAGCGACGATGCAGCGTGCGCGTCCGGCCAGAGATTCGGTGAACAGCGAGGCGACGATCGCCGAGGTGGACGACGCCAGCACGCAATGCGGCGATGCAACGGCATCGAGGGCGGCGAAGGTGCTGAGTTTGACGTCCAGCACCTCAGGGCCACACTCCTGCACGTAGTCGGCCGCATACACAGCTTCTTCGAGCGTGGCGACGACAGTCACACGCGCTGCGGCAGCCGTAGCGTTGTGCACCAGGCCGTGCACCTGCAAATCATGCAGCGACTGCGCGATCTGGGCAGGAGCCGTGTCGCGCTGCTTGGCGCTGGGGTCCCACACCCGCAACTGCCAGCCGGCGCGCGCGAACACATTGGCCCAGGAGCGGCCGATCAGGCCCGCGCCGACAATTGCAACAGTGCCGAGATTTGGAGATTGAACTGTCATCGGATTCACTTTGGTTAAAGCCACAACACCTTGCGCCGCAGATCGAGATCGCGCGACAACGCCGCCGAGGGGCCGATGTGCGTGATCTCACCGCGCTCAAGGGCCACCGTGCGGTCCGACAGCGCCAGCGCCAGGTCGAGGTGGTGGTCAACGATCAGGATCGCGACTTCATGGCGCAGTTTGTCGAAAGCCTCGAAGAGTTCTTCGACGATGGCCGGCGCGAGGCCCTCGAACGGTTCGTCGAGCAGCAGCACGCGGGTGTCGCCCGTGAGTGCGCGCGCCACGGCCACCATCTGCTGCTCACCTCCCGACAGGTAGTCGGCGGGAGAGCGCCAGCGCTCCTTGATACGCGGGAAGAAGGCAAAGATCTTTTCCTCCTCCCAGTGCATGCCCGCACCGTTGCGCCGCTTTAGGCGGCCGAGTTCCATGTTCTCGGCCACCGACATACCGGCGAACAGGCCGCGGCCTTGCGGCACATAGGCCACGCCAAGGCGTGCGATCTCGGCAGCCGGGCGCCGCGCCAGCGCTTCATCGCCGAGTGAGATGTTGCCGCTGGCCGGCGCGGTCACACCGATCACCGACTTCAATAGAGTCGATTTTCCGGCTCCGTTGCGGCCCAGCAGGGCGACAATTTCGTTGTCGTGAACCTCGAAACTCACGTCGCGCAGGATGTGGCTCTTGTCGTAGAAGGTGTTCACGCCGTCGAGCTTAAGCAGGACGCTTGGGCGCGCTGCGCTCGGTCGCTCGCGCTCGGCCAACGCGTGCGAGCCGGCACCGATGTACACCACCTGCACCTGCGGCGAGTTGCGCGCATCGTCCACAGTGCCGTCGACCAGTACCTGGCCCTCGTTCATCACCGTCACCGCGTCGGCCAGTGCGAAGACGCGGTCGATGTCGTGCTCGACCAGCAGCACCGGGAGGTCGGTCGAGATGCTCTTGATCAATTGGCCTACGCGTTCGCGCTCGGCCGCGGCCAGGCCGGCCAGCGGTTCGTCGAGCAAAAGCACGCGCGGACGTGTGGCTAGGGCCAGCGCCATGTCGAGCAGGCGTTGGCCGCCGTAGGATAGTGACGAGGCGGGAGCTGATTCCATACCGGCCAGGCCCATCGTACGCACGACTTCGGCACTGTCGCGGTTGACTTCCAGCAGCGATGCCGCGTCGGTCCACAGCGCGAAGCGTTGCGGATGACGCGCCTGAACCGCCAGTCGCACGTTTTCGGCTACCGACAGCGAGGCGAACAGGTTGGTGATCTGGAACGAGCGTCCGATGCCGGCGCTGGTGATCTGCTCCGGCGACTGCCCGGTGATTGATTGCCCGGCCAGCGTCACCGTACCGCCGTCAGGCGGGTACAGGCCGGAGATGACGTTGAATGCCGTAGTCTTGCCCGCCCCGTTGGGGCCGATCAGCGCATGCAGCGTGCGGTCGCGAAGCCTCAGCGACATGTCCTTCACAGCGCGGATGCCGCCGAAGTACTTGGCCAGGCCGAGCGCTTCGAGGATGTACTCACCGTTCGCACGCGGCGGTCGCAGGAATTCGGGCAGAGTGACCGTGCCGGCCAAACGCTGGGCCATCGCCGCCTCGCCCACGGACTGCTTGCGCCAGCGCGCCGTCGCCCTTTCGTACAGGCCGACCAGGCCGGTTGGCGAGAAGACGATGAAGGCCACGAACAGCAGGCCGAAGAACAGCAGCCAGTTTTCAGTCACCCGCGACAGCGAGTCGCGAAAGATGACGAAGAACAGCGCCCCGAGCGCCGGGCCGAGAAAGGAGCGCATGCCGCCGATGACGACCATCGCTAGCAGTTCACCGGAAAACGCCACCGAGATCGGCTCGGCCGAGGTCATGCGGTTGTTGAAGGCCAGCAGCATGCCGGCCAGCCCGGTCAGGCCAGCCGAAAAGACGAAGGCGGTGAGTTTGACGCGGTTGGTCGGGTAGCCGATGAAGCGCGCGCGCTGCTCGTTCTCTCGCACCGCCACCAGTACGCTGCCAAGCGGGGAGCGGTGAAAGCGCCACAGCGCCAGCACCGCGGCAAAGGCCAGGCAGGCGACCAAGGCGTAGTAGGTGGTGGCGCTCTCGAACGATAGCCCGCCGATCACGGGCCGCGTGATGCCGCCCAGACCGTTCTCGCCACCGGTAACTTCGGTCCAGCGGAACGCGACCGAATACAGCATCGCCGCCAGCGCCAGCGTCAGCAGCGAGAAGTAAACGCCGCGGCGGCGCAGGATCAAAAATCCGAATACTGCGGCCAGCGCCACTACGATCAACAAGCCCAGGGCCAGCGGCAAGAAGAACGAGCCGGGGAACAGATCGCGCTGCGACATGCCTGCAGCATAGGCTGCCAGGCCGAACCAGGCGCCGTGACCGAACGAGGTGAGCCCGGTGTAGCCGACGAGGATGTTCAGCGCCATGCAGGCCAGTGCGAAGACCACGACCTCGGTGGCCGAGGTCACACCCAGGCCGATCGTTGACAAAGCGAAAGGCAGCAGCAGCAGGGCCAGCGCGGTGATGATGAGGTGTCGACGGGTGGGCATCGGCGTTACTCGAATCGCAGGATACGTTCGCCGAACAGGCCGCGCGGGCGCAATAGGAGCACCAGCAACATCAGCAAGTAGATCGCGGCCTCGCTGTACTGCGGGTATCCCGCCGCAGTGACGACGCCCTTTGTCACGCCGACGACCAGCGCAGCCAGCACCACGCCCCAGAACGAGCCCAGCCCGCCGATCACGACGACGACGAAGGCCGAGGTGATGATCTCGGCGCCCATTGCCGGGTGGATGGCGAAGATGGGCGCCAGCATCACACCGGCCAGTCCCGCCAGGCCGATGCCCAGGAAGGCGATCGCGCCCATGTAGGGCTCGAGCGAGATGCCAAGCGCGCCGACCATGTCGGGGTTCTGCACGCCTGCGCGCACGACGCGGCCGAAGGGCGTGCGTTGCAGCAGGAACCACAGCGCCGCTACGCAGGTCACGGCCACGGCCAGGATCAACAGCCGGTAGCGCGGATACACGAAGTCGCCGATGAAGACCTGGCCACGTAGCTCGGGCGGGATCGACCAGCTGAGCGGCGGCGCGCCATAGATCATGCGCAGCGCCTGCTCGGCCACCATCGCCAGGCCGAACGTCAACAACAGCGACAGCGACGGGTCAGCTTTATAGAAGCGCCGGAACAGCAGTCTCTCGACGACCACACCAAGCAGTCCGACGACAATAGGCGACAGCAGCACCGCACCGGTAAAACCGAGCGAGCTGCCGATGCTGACCGCCAGGTAGGCTCCGATTGCATAGAACGCGCCATGCGCGAGGTTGACGATGCCGCCGAGCGAGAAGATCAGCGACAGGCCGAGTGCGATCAGCAAGTAATAGGAGCCGGCCAGCAGGCCGTTGAGCAAGTGTTGGAGTAAAAGCAAAACAGCTTATGCCATCTTGCATTCGTTCTCTTCGGCGGTCGTGGCAATCACCTCGAGCGACTCGTTCGCCGCTGGCACGGGTGCCGACGAGCGGAAGATGTCGTACTTGTTCTTGGCCTCCGCTGCGGGCAGGGCTTGCACCGTGTACATCTCGTGCATCATCTGGTGATCGGACTTGCGGAAGTAGCCTTCTCGCGTTTTCATCAGGCCGAACTTCGCGCCTTTTTCAAAGTGCTCGACTAGCTTGATCGATTCTGTCGACTTGGTTTCGATCATCGCCTGCGCCGTCAACTTGATCGCGTTGTAATCGCCCCAGGCCTGGTTCTCGGGCGGGCGACCATAGATCTTGGTGAAATCGGCGACGAACTTCTTCGACGCTGGCGTATCGATCATATGGTGCCAGACCACCGGCCATGTGCCGAGAAAGTTGGTTGGCCCCGCGGCCCAGGCCAGCGCGGTGTCGAAGCCGAAGCCAGCCACCGGGAAATTCAAGCCGAACTCTGAGTACTGTTTCAAGAAGTTGGTGATCTGGTTGCCAGCTAGGTTGGAGATCACCAGGTCGGGCTTTGCGCTGCGAATCTCGAGCAGCAGGGGCGAGAAATCGGTGACATCGGTGGGCACCAGCTTGTCGGCCGAGAAGTTACCGCCATTGGCTGCCATGAAGCGCTTGGACACCCGTAGCAGGTCGTGGCCGAAGGCGTAGTCGGCCGTCAGGGAAAACCACGTCTTGCCCTTGACGAGACCCTGGGCCATCAGTGAACGGCCACAGGTCTTGACATACATCGAGTTCTGGCTCTCGATGTGGAACATGAATTTCTTGCAGCCCTTGCCGCGAAGTTCGTCGGAGTTGCCGCCGGTGTTTATGAACAGAGTGCGCGTGCGCTCGGCGACTTGGCTGATCGTCAGGCACGAGGCCGACGAGATCTCGCCGATGATGCAGGCCACCTTGTCGCGCTCGATCATGCGCTCGGCTTTGGTCGATGCGGTCTGTGGGTTGACCGAATCTTCTTTCAACAACTCGATCTTGCGGCCGTTGACGCCACCCGCAGCGTTGAGCTCGGCCACCGCCATGTCGGCGGCCTGCACCGCGTATTCTCCCAAGGGGCCTAGGAAACCGGTGCGCGGCGTGAGGTGGCCGATGCGGATCACGTCGGACTGGGCGCGGATCAGCGCCGGGAAGCCAACAGCGGCCAGCGCGGCCGAGGCACCAACGATCACTCGGCGGCGGGTGTCAACAAGTTCATTCATCGGTGTCTCCTTTGGGTGGGGTTGAAATTGCGCGACTATGGCAAGTCGAATCACCTTGCCCTGAACTTCGATCGAGATTATTATGCACTTGAAATCGATGCTTGGGGGGTTTTCTGGCCCGCGCCACAGCCTTCAGCCCACGCAGGCCTCGTCTTGCCACAGGAATCAGCACAACAAAGAGGGCACCCGAGATGGATTTGGACCTGAAGGGATTGCGCGTGATGGTTTCTGCCGGCGCAGGCGGTATCGGACTGGCGATAGCGCGCGCTTTCGTGCAAGAGGGTGCGCGTGTGGCGGTCTGTGATGTCGATGCCGCCGCTTTGTCGACGCTCGCAAGCAGCGATCCTTCACTGTACAGCTCGCACTGCGATGTGTCGCAGCGCGACCAGGTTGCGCAATGGTTCGGCAGCTCGCTGGCTCATCTGGGCGGCCTGGACTGCCTGGTCAACAATGCTGGCATCGCCGGGCCGACGGGCAAGGTCGACGCTATTGACCCTGAAGCCTGGGACCGCTGCATCACCGTCGATCTAACGGGACAGTTCAACTGCGTTCGGCTGGCCGTGCCCGCGCTACGCGCATCGACCAACGCCAGCATCCTCAACGTCTCATCGCTGGCCGGACGGCTGGGCTTTGCATTGCGCACGCCGTATGCGGCAGCCAAGTGGGGCGTGATCGGACTGACGCGCTCGCTGGCGGCAGAACTCGGGCCGGACAACATCCGGGTCAACGCGCTGCTGCCCGGCATCGTTGCTGGCGACCGCCAGCAACGGGTACTGGCCGAGAAGGCGCAGGCTCTCGGCCTGACGTTCGAAGAAGTCGAGCTCAGCGCCTTTGCCGGCACATCGATCAAACAATACGTGACCGCTGAGCAACTCGCTGACTATGTGGTGTATCTAGCCAGTCCACGCGCGGCAACCATTTCGGGGCAAGCCTTGTCAGTCTGCGGGGACACCAACCTGTTGAGTTGAAGGCGCTGCGCAAGCCAGCAACCGAGTAAGCTAATCCATAGTTGCCAGTTCACATAGCAGCTATCGCGCGCCACTAAAAATGCTGCTCAACGCAGACAGCTGCAACGCCCGGTCCACACGACCCAAGCGCCCTGCCACGCCCCACTCTGCCCCGGCATCAGATGCTAATCGGGCTGATGTTTCGAATCTTTTGGTTAGGTAAAAGATCGCATCGGACGCACTCCAGGTCAGTACCAAGCCCGCGCGGGCGCTCTTGGGTCAGTAGCAAGCGTTGAAAAAGTTTCTCTATTGGTCAGAAAATAGAATTTATCTTAAAAAATAAGATAATTAATTATTTATATTCCCTTTAAAACTGAACATGAGTACCAGCTTCAATTACAAGCATCTTCACTATTTTTGGGTCGTAGCCAAAGAAGGCGGCATTTCCCGGGCAGCCGAAAAGCTGGACATGGCAGTGCAAACCGTCAGCGCGCAGGTACGCGAACTGGAGCGAAGCTTGGGGTACGCGCTGCTCAAACCGGCCGGGCGCGGGCTGGTGCTGACTGAGGCCGGACTGGCCGCTATGCAGCAGGCCGACCTGATTTTCCAGCTCGGTGAAAGCCTGCCTGCCCGGGTGCGTGACGCTGTGAGCACCCCGGCCGTGCGCTTGGCCGTAGGCATCTGCGACAGCCTGCCCAAGCTGGCGGTTCACCGCTTGCTGCTACCCGTCATGGCAGAACCCAAATTACGATTGTTATGCAATGAGGGGGAGTTGAATGACTTGCTGGGAGATCTGGCCTTGCACCGGCTGGACCTTGTACTGTCGGACCAGCCCGCGCCTGCCAACCCGAACATCAAGCTCTACAGCCACGCCATGGGCTCGTCAAATATTGGTTGGTACGGCTCAGCAGCCTTGGTGCAGGCTGCTAGTCATGACTTTCCACAGAGCCTGAGCGATGTTCCCATGCTGTTGCCTACCTCGCACACGGCTTTACGTGGCCGCCTTGACCGGTGGTTTGAGCAGCGTGCCATCCGGCCGCGCATCGTCGGCGAGTTTGAGGACGGCGCATTGCTCAACACCTTTGGTGCTAGCGGCATGGGCGTTTTCCCGGCCTCCGAGTCTGCGCACAGCGAACCGTTGGCGCATTACGCTGTACAACGCCTGGGTCCATGCGAAGGAGTCACAGAACACTTTTTTGCGATTGGCACCGAAAAGAAAGTGCAGCACCCGCTGGTGCAAAGACTCCTGCAAATGCACCATGAAACCACTGCCCCAGAGAAAATGCTCCAGACTTCGTATTTAACGAAGTAAAATTCTCATTTATGCTTCTTTTACGTGACTTTTAAATTTCTTAGACTACATATCTCGTTTACATTCGAAGGAGATTTAGATGAAACGCTTGATGTCAATCTTGGCAGTGGTTTTTACTGTTGCCATTTCAACTTGGGCCGTAGAAGCTGAGGCGGCAAAACGCATGGGCTCCGGCAAATCCATGGGTACGCAACGCCAGTCCGCGCAGGACAAGTCTCCTGCTGCTGCCACGCCATCAGCCGCAGCAGCACCCGCCGCCGGTGCTGCAGCAAGTCCCTCACGGTCCTGGATGGGCCCAGTAGCTGGCTTGGCTGCTGGCTTGGGCTTGGCCGCTTTGGCCTCCCACCTGGGCTTTGGCGAAGAGCTGGCGTCCATGCTGATGTTCGGCTTGCTGGCCGTTGCCGTGATGATGGCCATTGGCTTCTTCATGCGCAAGCGCGCAGCAATGCAGCAATCCAGCGCAGCCAAGCCCGGTGGCTTGCAATACGCCCGGGTGAACGCTGGCGCCTCACGTGATGCCCGCGGCTCGTCTGAGCACAATGTGCCAGCCTACAAGGTTTCAATGCCCGCCAGCACTGGCAGCCAAATCGGCTCGGGCATCGGCTCGGGCATTGGTGCCGCCGGTAACACCAGCCGCATTCCGGCGGATTTTGATACCGCTGGCTTTGAACGCAACGCCAAGGTCAACTTCATTCGGCTGCAAGCGGCCAACGATGCAGGCAACCTGGACGATATTCGTCAGTTCACGACACCCGAAATGTTTGCCGAGCTGAAAATGGAAATGGCCGAACGTGGCACAGCAGCGCAAAAAACTGACGTAGTGAGCATCCAGGCTGAAGTGCTCGAAGTAGATGAAGATGCCGACCGCTATCTCGTTAGCGTGCGCTTCGCGGGTGTGATCCGCGATGGCACCAATGAGCCAGATGAGTCATTTGATGAAGTTTGGCATCTGATGAAGTCACGCCAGGGCAGCGCTGGCTGGCTACTTTGCGGAATTCAACAAAAGTATTGAGCCCTGGCGATTGACCTGCCGGCAGAGTGCTGGCTTGTGAAAAAATGGCACAAGCAAAAACAGCGCTTCATGGCAAGGTCAATGTTTGTGAGTCGACTGCTATGGATAAGCCTGTAAAACAGCCGACTTGACCCCGTATGGTCAAAAAATCAATCCAAGCAAATTTCCAGATCAACGTCACCAAAACCGCGCAGCAAACCAGCGTGGGCAGCCGCAGCGCCCGGCGTACACGATTCAAGCGTCCTGCCCTTGGCCCGGTGCGGCAAGCACTGTGCCAGCAGGCGTTTGGGATTTTTTGACCATACGGGTAGGTGTATTTGAATTTTTTGACTTTAAGGCATCGCCGCCAGATGGTCGACGCATATGCCTGGGCTGCGACACCATCC
>Ga0209553_1001697_pt1 | contig 10916 bp, 12 predicted proteins | sample LauGreFBDMM110DN_2_FD_188217 | JGI IMG/M metagenome (GOLD analysis project Ga0209553, IMG submission 188217) | Freshwater lake microbial communities from Lake Michigan, USA - Fa13.BD.MM110.DN (SPAdes) (version 2) | ecosystem: Environmental > Aquatic > Freshwater > Lake | place: Lake Michigan...
CCCCAGCCGCCGTATCCGAACTGGAAATCCTACGCGCCGTCGCTCGCCAAGTATGTCGCCGACTGGATGGCCGACCCGGCGCGTCAACGGCCCGCCGGCCAGACCTTCGCCGCGTGGTTCGCCGCCGCGCTGCCGGAGCTGCGCAAGAATCCGGTCGATCGCACGCGCAACGCGATCATCGCGCAACAGCTTCTGCCGCTGTTCGAGCGCGAGCCGTCCGGCTGGGAGGCGGTGACGTGGCTGAACCTCGGCCAGCGCGTCGCGGACAATCCGTTTCCTACGCATCTCGCCGAGTGGCAGGAGGCGTGTCCGAAGGAGCGAAAGAAATTTGTGGACGCGCTGGCTGGAGTGTTCGCAGTGAAGTTATGAAACGGTGACAGGCCGCTGGCTGGAGTTGGAGTTCATGCTTGAGCATGTCTGCCGCCCGCCACCGCGCCGCGAGACGTCAGCGTGTCCGCCGCCAAACGAACAGACCCCGCGTTTTCCTCACGCCACTTTCACCTTCAGCTTGTTTCCCTTGATGCGGGCACGGTTGAGCTTGGCGATGATGCCGTTGGCATGTTCGGCGGACACATCCACAAAGGCATGCCGCTCGCGGATGTCCACGGTGCCGACCGTCTGGGCGGGCAAACCCGTCTCGCCAAGAATCGCCCCGACCACGTCGCCCGTGGCGACACCATGCTCGGTGCCCACGCTCATCCAGAGACGGGTTTGATCGGCGGGCGTGGCGCGGCTGGCTTTCGGCACGGCGGCGCGCGGGAACGGAGCCTTGAATTGTTTTTCTTTGAACGACAGCGGGGCCGGCTTGGCGGCGGGGGGCGCCATCGGCGCGGGTGAAGCCGCCGGAGCAGTCACCGGCGCGGTGGCCGGCGGGGCTGGCCGGGAATTTTCTTTGGCGGGCGGTCGCGCGCGCGGCGGCGCTTCGTAGGCGCGGGCCGGACGTTCGTCCCGGTATTCGCGGCGTTGTGGCGCGCGTTCCTCGCGGTAATCGCGCGGCTCCGGCCGGGCGGGCCGCTCATACGCGCGCCGTTCTGGCCGCTCGGCATATTCGGCGCGCGGCGCTCTCTCGGGACGCTCTGATCGATCCGATCGTTCCGGGCGTTCCGGGCGTTCCGCGAAGGAGCCTTTGGTTTTTACCGCCGGGGCCGCCGCCGTTTCGCCGCCGGCCAGTTGATGCAGCGCCGCCGCCGCGATGTCGGTGGACGAGAAACCTTCCTCGAGCAGCCGCGCTACCTTGGATTCTTGCACCTTGAATTCACCGCTTTTCAACGTGAGGCGGATCTTGTCGAGGAACGAACCGGCGCGGGCCTCCTCGACTTCATCGAGCGTCGGCACCTGCGCGCGTTGAATCCGCATTTTGGTGTAACGCTCGATGTTGCGGATTTGAAACAGCTCGCGCCCCGCCACGAACGAGATCGCGCGGCCCGCGCGGCCCGCGCGGCCGGTGCGGCCGATGCGGTGCACGTAATCCTCCACGTCGTAGGGCAGGTCGTAGTTGAAGACCACCTCGATGTCGTCCACGTCGATGCCGCGCGCCGCCACGTCGGTGGCCACGAGAAATTCGAGGCCGGACTTGCGGAACTTGTTCATCACGCGGTCGCGCATCGCCTGGGTCATGTCGCCGTGCAGCCGGTCGGCGGAATAACCCTGGGCGTTCAGATGATCGACGAGGTCATCGACCATCCGCTTAGTGTTGCAGAAAACGATGCCGAGTTTCAGGTCGTGAATGTCGATCAGCCGCGTGAGCGCCTCGATTTTGTAGCGGCGGTCGATCTCGTAATAAAACTGCTCAACCGTCGGCACCGTCATCGCCGCCTGCTGGATGCGGACGCTGACCGGTTCGCGCGCGTATTTGCCGATCAAATCCTGGATCGGCTTCGGCATGGTGGCGGAGAAGAACACCGTCTGCCGTGTCGGCGGCACCGCCTGCAAAATAAATTCGATGTCATCGCGAAAGCCCATGTTGAGCATCACGTCGGCCTCGTCGAGGATGACCATCTTCAGCGAATCCAGCCGCAGCGTGCCGCGCCGCATGTGGTCCATGACGCGCCCCGGCGTGCCGATGACGATCTGCGCGCCCTGTTTCAGGCCCATGAACTGTCGCTCGTAGGACTGCCCCCCGTAGATCGGCAGCGCGTGCAGGCCGCGTTTGAAGAAGGCGAGCTTGTGAATTTCCTCCGAGACCTGCACGGCGAGTTCGCGGGTCGGGCAGAGGATCAAAACCTGCGTGGCGCGCTTTTGGGCGTCCACCTTTTCCACGGCGGGAATGCCGAACGCGGCGGTCTTGCCCGATCCGGTCATGGACTGGCCGACCACGTCCTTGCCCGCCATCAGGACGGGAATGGCCTCGCCTTGGATGGGCGCGGCCTTTTCGAAGCCGAGCTTGTCGATGGCCTTGAGCATTTCTGGCGAGAGGCCGAGTTCCGAAAATAATTTAGCGATCATGCAACGGCCAGCGTCGCCGGTCGCGCGGCGCAAGACGAGCAGTATCGCAATTTATTTCGAGTCACCAGCGGGTGACGGTTCTCCGCAGTGCAGCCGGGCGTTCGCGCCGACCGCAGGCGGTCTTTTCCCTCTCCTTCACGAAGGCACGAGCGAGCCGGGGGGGCTGCCGGCCGCAGCCGCCCCGAGCCGGAGCGCCATTTACTTTCCTGCTGGCCGCTGCTAAAACCCACGGGTGCTTAACGACTCCGCCCTCTGGAAAACCATCGCCGCGCGCCGCCGGCTCACGCTCATCGCCGGGCCGTGCGTGATCGAAAGCGAAGCTCTTTGCCTGCGCGTCGCCGCGTCGCTGCAAAAAACCTGCGACCGGCTCGGCATCTATTTTATTTTCAAGGCCAGCTACGACAAGGCCAACCGCTCCTCCGGCCAGTCGTTTCGCGGGCCGGGCCTGAATGACGGGCTGTTGGTACTGGAGAAGGTCCGCGCCCGCCTCGGCGTGCCGGTGCTCACGGATGTCCACACCGAGGCGCAGGCTGTCGAGGCCGGCGCGGTGGTGGACGTGCTGCAAATCCCCGCCTTCCTCTGCCGCCAGACCGATCTCATCCAAGCCGCCGTGGCCACCGGAAAAATTGTGAACGTGAAGAAGGGCCAGTTTCTTTCCCCGCAGGAAATGACGCAGGTCGTGAAGAAGGCGGCGGCGGCGGGCGGCAAAAAATTATTACTCACCGAGCGCGGCACGACCTTCGGCTACAACAATCTCGTGGTGGACATGCGGTCGATTCCGATCCTGCGGCGGCTCGGTTTCCCGGTGATCTTTGACGCCACGCACTCGGTGCAACTGCCCGGCGCGGGCGGCGACAAGTCCGGCGGGCAGCGGGAGTTCGCGCCGGTGCTGGCGCGCTGCGCGCTGGCGGCGGGCGCAGACGGGCTGTTCATCGAGACGCATCCCGATCCGGACCGCGCGCTGAGTGACGGGCCGAACATGATCCCGCTCGGGCAGATGCCGAAGCTGCTGCAATCGCTGCTCAAGATAAGGGAGGTGATGGGTAACGCGGAACGCGGAACGCGGAACGCGGCATGACCGACGGGCACAAACTTGCGGAGCCAGTCTCTCTTCCAATGGTGAAAAAAATTTCCAGACAACTTCAGTCCAAACTCGCCCGCGTGAAGCTGTTTCTCTGCGACGTGGACGGCGTGCTGACGGACGGATCGATTTTCATCACGGCGGATTCCGAGTTCAAACAGTTCAGCATCCAGGACGGGCTGGGGATGATCCTGCTGCGGCGCGAGGGGATCAAGGTCGGCTGGATTTCCGCGCGACCCTCGGTGGTCACGACGCGGCGGGCCGAGGAGTTGAAGATTGATTTTCTCAGCCAGGTGAAGACGGGCAAGGCCGCCGAGGTGGAAAAAATCCTGGCCGTCGCCGGCTGCGGCTGGGCAGAAATTTGTTTCGTGGGCGACGACGTGGTGGATCTCGCGGTGCTCAAGCGGGCCGGGGTGGCGGTGGCGGTGGCCAACGCCATTCCTGAAGTGAAGGCGATAGCGGATTATGTGACCGCGGCGCGGGGCGGGCACGGCGCGGTGCGCGAGGTGGCGACGCTGATTTTGCGGGCGCAAAAAAAGTGGGCGCGGCTGGTGAAAGACTATACGCTCTGAGTCATGCGCCGTTCCTTGATGAACATGTCCCTGGCCGCTGGCGGGTTGCTGGTGGTCGCGCTGCTCTGGCTGGCGCCGCCGCTGGCCGCGCAGTTCACCCTGGTCGGCAAGGTCAAAGATTTCAAAGTGCCGGACTATTATCCGGCTATCCCCGGCGTGGCAACCAACCGCCTGAAAACCCTGCTGACCGGCTCGAACGCGCAGCCGCAGTTGGGCGGCCTGCTGCTCGTCAACGGGCTGCGCATCGAGAGTTTCCGCGAGACCGGCCCGTCGGAATCGGTCATCCTCGCGCCGCAATGTCTGTTCGAGATGGCCAGCCGCAATGCCTCGAGCACGGGCCGGTTGGAGATGTTCAGTTCCGACGGGCGTTTCTCCATCGCGGGCGACGGCTTTCTTTGGCGGGCGGCCAATGCCTCGCTCATCATTTCCAACCGCGTCCGCACGTTCATCCGCAAGGACGCCGTGGGCGAGTTCGATTCCGCGAAACCCGAACCTCCCCAACCTGTCGCGCCGAAACCATGAAAAGAATCCTCCTCCCGTTACTGCCGTTCCTGCTGGTCCTGCGCCTCGCCGCCGCCGCCGAGTCGGCCACCCCCGCCGCGCCGGGCGCGACCAACGCCATCCCGCGCCGGAACCTGCTCATCACCGCCGATTTCTTCGAGTATAACTCCTCGAACAAGGTGGCCATCTACACCGGCAACGTGCGCGTGGTCGATCCGCCCATGCACACCAACGAGCCGCCGACGACGATCACCTGCAAAATCATGACTGTGAAGCTGCCGTTGGAGGGCGGGAAAATTGAGAGTATCACCGCCGACGGCGACGTGGTCATCGACCAAGGCTCCAGCCACGCCACCGGCGCGAAAGCGGTTTACAAGGCGGTGACGGATTTCGTGGAGCTATCGGGCGACCCGGTGCTGGTCACGACCAACGGGACGTTGCGGGGCGACCTGGTCATTCTCGACCGGCGCAACGGCAAGCTAAAGGCCACCGGCCGGGTGCGGATGGAGTTGAGGCAGGACACCGTCGGCAAGAACGACGCCGGTCTGATCGGGGCCAAGCCGCCCAGGCCCACCAATGCCGTGCCGGTGAAGCCCCAGCCATGAGCCTCATCGCCACGGACAAATTGGTGAAGGCCTATCGCGGTCGCCGGGTGGTCGATGGAGTCTCCATCCAGGTCGGGCCGGGCGAAATCGTGGGGCTGCTCGGCCCCAACGGCGCGGGCAAGACGACGACCTTCAACATGGTCGTGGGCGTGGTGAAACCGGACGAAGGCGCGGTGCGGTTTCAGGACGTGGAGGTGACGGGCAAGCCGATGCACCAGCGCGCGCGGCTCGGCATGGGCTATCTCACGCAGGAACCGTCCGTCTTCCGCAAGCTCACCGTCGAGCAGAACATCCTGGCGATCTTGGAGACCTGCCAGATCGGGCGGCAGGAGCGGAAGATCCGTTTGAAGTATCTGCTCGATGAACTCGATCTCGCGCGGTTGGCGAAGAGCAAGGCCTACACCCTCAGCGGCGGCGAGAAGCGCCGGCTGGAAATCACCCGTGCCCTCGTCACCAGCCCGAAACTGCTGCTGCTCGACGAGCCGTTTGCCGGCATCGACCCCATCGCCGTCTATGAGGTGCAGAAGATCGTGCGCCGCCTGCGGGACCGCGGACTGGGCATCCTCATCACCGATCACAGCGCGCGGGAAATGCTCAAGCTGATCGACCGCGGCTATATCATCGTGAAGGGCCAGGTGCTGATCGAAGGCCCGGCCGAGTTTCTGGCCAATGACGCCAAGGCTCGGGAAATTTATCTCGGCCCCGAATTCAACATGTAGGGGCGCCGCCCGATTTTATGTCACACGACCTCGTCACTGTGGAGCGGTTTTACACCGCGCAGATCGACTCGTTGCAGCTCCAGCTCGTGGCCGGTGCCGCCGGCCTCAAGCGCATCATTCGCGAGCCGACCGTCAACCGCCCCGGCCTGGCGCTGGCCGGATTCACGCGCTATTTCGCGAACAAGCGCGTGCAGGTGATGGGCAGCGCCGAGAATTTTTTCTTGAAGTCGCTCTCCCCTGAGGAGCGCGAGCGGCGCTATGCCCAGCTTTTTTGCTACAAGATTCCCTGCGTGGTCTTCTGCCGCGGCTATCACCCGGACCGGCTGCTCTTGCGCGCGGCGGAGAAGGCCGGCGTGCCGGTTTTCAACTGTCCGCTCATCACGATGAAGTTTATCAACCTCGCCACCTTGGCGCTGGAGGAGCTCTTCGCCCCGCGCGGTAGCGAGATGGGCAGCATGGTGGACATACTCGGCGTGGGCGTGATCATCAAGGGCGAGAGCGGCATCGGCAAAAGCGAAAGCGTCCTCGCCCTGATCGAACGCGGTTACAGCCTCGTGGCGGATGACATCACCAAGCTCCGGTTGGCGGACGGCCGGGAGGTCTTCGGCACCAGCTCCGAGCTGACCCGCAATCACATGGAGGTCCGCGGCATCGGCATCATCAATGTCCAGGCGATGTTCGGCGTGCGCAGCATCCGCCTCGAGAAGCGCGTCGATCTGGTCGTCTCGCTCAAGGCCTGGAACGACGTGCCGGACGTGGACCGCCTCGGCCTGGAGGACCAGCACGTCAAGATTCTGGGGATCGAGGTGCCGCACATCGTCATTCCCGTCCGGCCCGGGCGCGACCTGGCCCGGCTTGTCGAAGTGGCCGCTTTCCAGACCAAGCTGAAGCTTTCCGGCTGCAACGCCGCGAAGGAATTGAACGAGGCGCTCCTAGCGAAGATGGTTCCGAAGAGCAAACTGTAGAAAATTATTGGCAAAGCCCGGCCGCTCGGCGATGGTCACCCCGACCAATGAGCGCGAAAAAAACTACTGACGAGTCCGATTTCAAAATTAGAAAAGAGCTGCTGGTGTCCAACAAGAACGGCATCCATGCCCGTCCCGCCGCCTTGTTCGTCAAGACCGCCAGCCGTTTCGCCTGCGAGGTCTTCGTCGAGAAGGACGGCGAGACTGTCAATGGCAAGAGTATCATGGGCCTGATGATGCTCGCCGCCGGCCCTGGCAGCAAAATCATGATCCAGGCCGAGGGCGAGGATGCGGCCAAGGCGGTCGTCGAATTGGAGGCGTTGCTCCGGCGCAGGTTCGATGAGGAATAGAAAGTTGTGGCCGTTTTGGCTCCACCCGTGTCGCGCCTTCCGCCGTTTTCCCCGCTCTTTCCCCGTTTGAGCAAACTCTGGTCAAGCCCTGTCTCTTGCACTAAATTCCGCCGTGATGCGTCCTGAAGCCCAACTACTGGCCCGTTGCCGTCGCGGCGAGGCCGAGGCCTGGAACGAGCTTTTTGATCTGCACTACGCGGCGGCGGGGCGGTTTGTCTTCCAGCTTTCGTCCGATCTCAACCGCGAGGACGTGGAGGAAATCTGTCAAGAAACCTTTCTCACCGTCATCAAAAATCTGGATACTTTCCAGGGCAACTGCCAGTTCCAGACTTGGCTCTTCCGCATCGCCGCGAACAAGACTCACGACCACCGCCAGCGCCTGCGCGCGGCCAAGCGCGGCGGCGGCCAGATCACGCTTTCCTTGAATGCCGAGGATGCGGAAACCGGCTTGAGCATCGACCCGCCCAGCCACGCCCCCGGCCCGGACCTGTCGATGATCCAGTCCGAAAACGGCACGCTCATCAGCCAGGCCCTCGGCCAGTTGGGCGGGCCGTGCCGCGAGGTCATCGAACTGCGCTACTTCGCCGACCTGAGCTACGAGGAAATCGCCGCCCACCTCAGCCTGAACCCCAAGACCGTCAGCTCCCGCCTTAGCAAATGCCTCGACAAACTGGAGGAGGCCGCCTTGAAGCTATTTTCACGGGAGAAAAACAAAACCTTCTCCGTCTAATCCTCATGCCACCCGAAGGCCACGATAAAATTGAACAACTGCTCCGCGAGCATGCCGAACGGCGTCGCACCGAGGCCGGCGCCCCGCTCGAACTGCACCCGGCCACCCGCCGGCTCCTGCTGGGCGAAGTGGCCCGCCTCGTTCCGAAAATCGCGGCCCGCCGCCCGTGGCATCATTTCAAGACCCACCTCTGGCCCCGGCTTTCCTTCGGCGTCACCACCCTGGCGGTTTTTGCCGTCGTCGGCTGGGCGGTGGTCCGCTTCTGGAACGACCTGGAGGGCGTCGGCGATGTCGCCAAGCGAGATGCGGAATTTACCCCGACGCTCGGCGGAATGGGCGGAGGAAAAAATGCCGGTGCGTCCGCGCCGCTGGAGCTGGCGAAGAATGTGCCGGAGGCGGCCGACCGTTTTGTGCTGTCGGCGGATGGATTGCATCCGGTCAAGGACGCGGCCCAGTCCGCGCCGGGCACGCCCGCCAGTCCGGCCCCGGTCGTGGTGCCAGCCGGCGAGAAAGGAGAAGCAGCCGGAAGTGTTTTAGCTTTCAGTTCGCCGGCCCTGGCCGCGCCGGACTCGGGCGCTGGCGGGGGACGCGGTGTTCGTGCCCGGGTGCTTTCAGAGCCGTTGTCTCTCACCGTCAATCCCGCGCCCGCCCCGAACGATTCCGGCGGGAAAATCCCCTCCATCACTTTGGGCGACCTGCCGGCGGACGGCGACACCAAGCTGAACGGCCCCGAGGCCGGCGTGGCCCGCGCTCAAGGTTTCCTCGCCAAAGGAATGGCGGAAAACAAAGTCGCCGCCGCGACCGCCCGGCCGCCGCAATTTGCCAACGGTCATTTTTATGAGACCCAGGAGGGATGGGCGGATAAAAACATCGACACCGCCCTACGGTTCTCGCAGGTCCGCCCGGAAGGCGCCCCGGTCGCCGCCAAAGACGCGCGGGCCACGGTGTTGTCCTCGTTTGAAGTCCGCCGCAACGCCGGGAAAATCCGCATCTTCGACGCCGACGGCTCGGCCTATGAAGGCCAGATCGTCGCAAACGATGACGCGAGCTTCGTGGTTGAGAGCCGCAAAAAATCCGCCGGGCCGCGCGTGGTCTTGGAGGCACTACAGAATAAAGAGGTGCTAAAAGGCGAAAAACCCTCCGAATTGAAGCGCGACGTCGTCGCTCCGCAAACCTGGTCCTTCCGCGCCAGCGGCACCAACCGCACCCTCAACCAGCTTGTCACCATCACCGGCTCAATGACCGGCCCCGCGGACGAATCCGCTGAACTGGATTTTAAGCAAAAAAGGTTGAACGATGCGGGTGCCGCCGTTTCCATCCAGCCTGCGCCTGTTCTGACCGCGCCAGTCGGCGGTGCTAACCCCAGCGCCCCAGTGACCCGCGGCGCGATCCGCGCGGACGAGCCGGCCACGCAGCAAATCCAGGGCAAGGTCCGCATCGGCGCCGGCCCGGAGCGCGAACTCAAGGCCCTCCGCGTCACCCGCTGATCCAGTCGGGCAGCCCTCGTCGCGCCAACTTTCAAGTCTGCGGTGTCGCGGGTGGGGCGAGTCGCTCCGCGCGCGCCCCCTGACGACCAAACGGCCACGTTTTGGATCACCGGCCAAAGTTCCGACGGTTACAGCGGCGCCCTCCAACTGCGCCCGATCCCTTTAGCCGGAAAATTTTTTATTGCCGCCAGACCGGTGCGGTCTAATTTCATCACGCTGATGAAACCGCCGCCAGACCCCGACCGCTTCGCCCATGAGCGCGAACTCTGGGCGCGCGGTTTCATCCGCGTGGCCGGCGTGGATGAAGCTGGACGCGGGCCGCTAGCCGGACCCGTCGTGGCGGCGGCGGTGATTCTTCCCGACGGCTGGCGGCACTCCGGCATTCCTGAAACGCTGCGCGGCCTCAACGATTCCAAGCAGCTCACGGCGGCACAGCGCGAAAACTTTTTCGCGGCCATTCAAGCGCTGCCGGAAATCTCCCACGGCCTCGCGCGCGTTGAGGCCCGACGCATCGACGAGATCAACATCCTCCAGGCTACGCATCAGGCGATGAACCTTGCGCTCGCGCAGCTCACGCCGCCGCCCGAACACGCGCTCGTCGATGGCCGGCCCGTGCGGTCGCTTCGTTTTCCTCAGACCGCCCTCGTCAAGGGCGACTCTCTCAGCTACTCCATCGCCGCCGCCAGCGTGCTCGCCAAGGTCACGCGCGATCGTCTCATGCTCGAATACGACCGCCAATGGCCGGCCTACGGCTTCGCGGAACACAAAGGCTACGGCACGCCGCAACACCTCGCGGCCCTCGCCGCGCATGGCCCGTGCCCGATTCACCGCCGCAGTTTCGCGCCCATCCGCCAGCCGGAGCCGCAACTCCTCATGTGATTTCACCATGAGCCTGTGGGAGCAAATCCGGTCGTGGGGAAAGAAAAAGGAACTGCCCGAACATCTGCGGCGCGGCCAGCTTGGCGAACGCGCGGCGAAACATCATCTGCGCCGGCTCGGCCTGAAATTTCTCACCGCCAACTTCCGTTCCGCGCGCGGCGAAATCGACCTGATCTTCCGCGACGGCGACTGCCTCGTCTTCATCGAGGTGAAAACGCGCTCCTCCGAGGTCTGGACCCGTCCCGCCGCCGCCGTGGACGCGCGCAAGCGCCGCCTCATCTCGCAGACCGCGCTCGATTACCTGCGTCTTCTGAAAAATCCCGAGGTTAAAATCCGCTTCGACATCGTGGAGGTTTTGCTGGCCGGCGGAAAAGTCCGCGAGATCCGGCATCTGACGAACACGTTCACGCTCACCAAGCCGTATCGGTACGGGTGAGAAGATTTTAGAATTTTAGATTTTTGATTGGCGATTTTTCAACCAGGCAACCATCGCAAATCTAAAATCAGAGGTGTTCGCCGGCCAGCACGTCCGTCTCCTTCAACACCAGCGCGAAAGGCTCCAACGGCATCGGTCCGTCGTGG
>Ga0209553_1001698_pt1 | contig 10914 bp, 3 predicted proteins | sample LauGreFBDMM110DN_2_FD_188217 | JGI IMG/M metagenome (GOLD analysis project Ga0209553, IMG submission 188217) | Freshwater lake microbial communities from Lake Michigan, USA - Fa13.BD.MM110.DN (SPAdes) (version 2) | ecosystem: Environmental > Aquatic > Freshwater > Lake | place: Lake Michigan, USA...
TTGAGATCACGGAAGTGGCCGCCGGTACGGACATTGCGTTGGGCACGATCAACAACGGGACGCGGGACGTCATCATTACAGCGGCAGCAGGCGCCATCACTGATGGCAACGGTGCGACGCTGAATATCACGGCCGGCACGGCAACTCTGATTGCCGTCAACGGGATTGGCAACGCCGATGCGATCGAAACGAACATCACGCAATTGGAAGCGACCAACACGACAGCTGGTCTGATTGAGATCACGGAAGTGGCCGCCGGTACGGACATTGCGTTGGGGGCGGTCAACAACGGGACGCGGGACGTCATCATTACAGCGGCAGCAGGCGCGATCACAGATGGCAACGGTGCGACGCTGAATATCACGGCCGGGACGGCAACTCTGATTGCCGTCAACGGGATTGGCAGCGGTGATGCGATTGAAACGTACATCACGCAACTGGAAGCGAGTAATACGGGTTTCAATAATATTCAAATTATAGAATCTAACGGCCTCAAAACAGGCGCACTGTCGAATCTCGGAGCCGGAGGAAATAGCATTGAAATCAATGTGCTGACCGGAGATCTAGAGATTAACATGAATGTAACTTGTCTAGACGGGAATGTGTCTTCGGAAGAAACGATTTTGCTCGTAACGCAAACTGGAAAGATAACCCTTGCGGATAATATTACGATCAGCACAGACGACGATCCGACTGCAGGACAGTCTTCTGTTGTTTCTGGCGATCGGATCTCTCTCAACGCCAGCAGCGGAACGGGTACTGTCACGGTCGGCGTGAACGTCGTCATACGTACTGACGGCGGTGTAGCGACTCACTTCTACGATCGCGTTGCGCCAAGTCTTACTGGCACATCACTTTTTGTCTGGAATGCTACAACTTACAGTCCGTCTCCGGTCGGAGGTGTAACTTATTTGGCGATTCCGTCGCTGGTCCAAAAAACTGGAGTGAATGAATTTACGGTTACATTTCAGGTTACAATCGGAGTTCCTGGGAGTACACTAGAAGAAAACCTCCGCATGGACATTGACTGGCGTGATCCCACCATTTTTCGAGTTGAGTCTCTGTATCTGAATGCAGGCACGCAAACGATTTCGCATATTTATACGAACGCGGATTTCTTAATTTTTTTAGGGCACAATAAACCGATTTTTTTCGTTGATTTCAGTGTGTCACAACACCAGTCGATTCAAGTAGTCGGGGGCACGCTAATCCAAGATGGTAGTTCTGCAACGAAAGCGGATGGGATGCTTTCTACAACAGATTTGGATGAGCCTGCTCCGAACATCAATGGGCCATTTGCGAATCCTATTAACGGTGATCCAAACATCGTGGTGGATGATATCGCTTCAAACAACGACTATCACTTCGACGACGGGCTCGTTAAAATCGTGATCCCAACAGTCATTCTAGCACCGATAGTCCCTGATCCTCCTCGACTTGCACCATTGGCAACACCGGTCGTTGTGTTTGACCCGGTCGTGACTGTACTGGTGCATGTGGCGGCAGTGGAAGTTGCGGAAATGCCATTCAGTTTCGCCTCAACTCAATCGCAGGACTATTTTCAGTTGCGGGATGGAGTGACGGGCGATGTTATCCCGAACTACGAACACATTACTGATGAGTTCGGCGAATTATTGCTGCAACCGACCCGCTTAAGACAGTGGGTGACTGAAGAGAAACTTCAGGATCAGACAGAACTCGAACTCTGGCTGATCACCACCAAACACACTGGTAACGGTGCCGTCACCGTGGAGCGACCTGTATTGAAATTTGACATTGCCGATGGACGTCCGTTTCCTGCCAGAGAACTGATGCCGGAAGTCTTCGAAGACCTAAAACTGTTACCAATCCCACTCGACGGCAATCTGAACGATCCAAGCACACCGATACCCGAAGATTCCGCGGCACCGATTGACGATCAGTCTCTCGACACTGAGAGCCAACCACAGGACGAAGACAACAACCATCTGAGTGCGGATGGACAGTCACAATTTATCCCATCTGACACAGAACGCGGAGACACGGAATCAGATGATTATCCAACGGTGACAGGTGCCTCAGGTGCAGGCCGATCAATTCTGATCAGCGTGGTAGTTGCAGCGGTTCTCAACAAATCCCGCGTTACTTCAATCGCACCTTCAAAAAGCCGACTCCTACTGAACCGCATCCTGAACCGTCAGAGTTAAGATAACAATCTGCAAAAACACTGAGTCTGAGTGGCAATCTGGGTCACAAATCTGCAACATGCTCGACAGAGTAATCCCTCCGGGACAGCCAATGGGTTGTGCCCGTAAGTTCTATTAGCCGTGTTTCAGATTAAGAGACGTCGCTCATGACGCAGCGCAATTCCCAAGAGAGTGACCGGAGTGCCGAAAAAGCCCCAAGGCACTATGGAACTCAGGTTCCGTCCTTCGGGAACGACACGGATTCACCGAAGCCATCCGAAGCGAAGACGTCCCCCCCGGCGAATATTAAAAGCCCGCCCGGAAATATTGCACGCCTCGGCTTCGGCACTCAATTTGCCGCTCCAATTCATCACCAGGAAGCCCCTGTTACGGACGAGCGAAAGCAATTGCCGTCACAGGCCAGTTTTCAAGCGGTGAATCAGACAAGACGGGCTGATCCGATTCAAATACAGCGTCTCAGTCAAACTTTGAATGGCGCAGCAGCACATCAAATTTTAGCATCGCGAATTAGTTCTCATTCGTTGAATGAGTTTGAGAAGACGCTAGTGCCGAAACAGGCTTCAGGCAACACAGATCATCTAGGCGGCAAAAGTACTTGGGATTTACGAATCCACCGGCGAGATGTGCAAGGACAGATTTCTGGAATTATCAATCAGATTCCTGCCAGTGGCGACGCGACAACCGGACTGCAGTCCGCCTTCGCGGTTGATGACGATGCTCCGGAATACGAAGTCCTCGGGAAATTAGGTGCAGGCAGTATGGGCATCGTCTACCACGCTCGCCAGTTATCACTCAATCGTGAATTAGCCATCAAGACCCTCAAGCCAAACTCCAATCAGGCGCAACATGATCAGGCCATGTTTGTGTCAGAAGCTGTTGTGACAGCGAATCTAGTGCATCCGAATATCATTCCGATTCATGATCTCGGTCGCACACATGACGGGAAGTTGTTCTATTCGATGAAGAAAGTGACGGGCGTTCCGTGGAACGAAATCATTCGTGAACGGACGCTGGAAGAAAATCTGGACATCTTCATGAAATTCAGCGACGCGGTTGCATACGCCCATTCGCGGGGCGTGATCAACCGAGACCTGAAACCGGAGAATGTCGTCATAGGTGACTACGGTGAAGTCATTGTGCTGGATTGGGGTTTGGCAATCACGACAGCGCGATTTGAAAAACGCCGCAGCGTGCTCGTCGATTTTCGCGGCGGGGCAGGTACACCCGTTTACATGGCGCCGGAACTTCTGGACGAGGATCTAAGCCGCGTTGGGCCGCAGAGTGACATCTACCTCCTAGGGGCCATTCTGTACGAGATTTTGGAGGGATTTCCGCCACACTTATTAAAAAGCACTTGGAATCTTACGCAGCCGGAGGACCAGTTTAACGCCGTGTATCGCGCTGTCATGTACAACGAGATCGAAGAGGACGTGAGTCATCGGGGTGAGTTAATGCAGATTGCCCGCAAGGCAATGTCCACGGAGTTGGCAGATCGATATCCCACGGTGGAGGCATTGCAGGACGCAATTCGGGAATATCGCATCACCGGGCGTGCCGAAGAACTGATGAATTCCATTGATGCAAGTCAGGTCTCGGATTACACGTCTTACCAGAGCGCGGTTGCGCTCTACAGCGAAGCGTTGCTAAAATGGCCAGACAACCGACGGGCCCTCAACGGCGATCGAAATGCACGGCTCGCCTACGCGAAACTGGCGCAAAAAAAAGGCGACATTGACCTCGGCCTGCAAGTTGTCGCTGGCCAGACAGCCTCCGAATTTTCTTCTTTAGTTGCCAAGCTCAAAAAGACACGCTTGGTCCGCAAAATTATGCGAGGAACATGGGGAGTGACAACAGTGGCTGCGGTTTCGTTATCCTTCTATTGCTACTTACTTTATATCGAGGCTGTGCAAAGCAAAGACAATCTCGAGTCTCAAAACGGCGTTTTGGCGGTAGTTCAGGATAAAGTGGAAGGAGAAAAAGTCAAAGCACAAAAAGCGACAGATAAAGCGGTATCAGCCACTGCTGCCGCAGCAAAAGCCGTCATTGATGCTGAGATGGCTGTAGCAGAGACTCGAAAAGCAAAAAATGAAGCTGCCGCGGCCGATAATCAAGCTAAAGTCGCTAGAAGTGAAGCTGAAAAATCTAACGAAGCGGCCAAGACTGCAGGGGCAGAGGCCGTCGCGGCTCAGTCCGACGTGGCAAAAGCCAACGCTGAAAAAAAAATGGCCATTGAAGCTGCTGAAGAAGCGAAGACGGGCGCTGCTGCTGCGAAGACTGAGAAGTACAAATATGAGCTCGAAGGAATCCAGAAGCAAATTGAGGCCGCTCAAGAACTGAGTGATTTCAATGAAGTCATTCGCCTTGCAAATCAGGCATTGGGAAAGGCTGAGGAGAATCCTGAGATCAAGGCGAAGGAAGTAGTGCTGAGAAAGCAACTCAAAAATGCCGAAGACGATAGGGGTAATTCTGAGATACCATTGCCTGGTCCGCCGACTTCGGCTTCCATCAGTGCGGATGGATGTACGGTTGTGGTTTACTCCAACCATCTTGAAGAAACCTCTGTCGCGGTATTCCGAAATGTTCGGGAATTTCGGGAAAATCTCTCGACGCCTCTGAAAATTCCGGTGACGATCAAGGGGAGTGTCAAGGTCGCCGTTTCAGGTGACGGTCGTTACTTCTGTCTTGCATCAGCCGCAGAAAAGCAGTTTTGGCAATTGCAGAACGAGCGATACGAACAACTGACGCCAAAGCACAACGCCGCAATTAAGCCGATCGGACCGGTCAGCAAGATCTTCTTTTCTGAAAGCGGTAAGCATTTCTACGTGATTGGCAATGACCAGCACGCGACAATTGATATCTATTCCCTGAGTTCCGGAGTGTGCGAGTTGTTGTGGCAACAGCAATTATCCGGCGGCGATACGATCGACTTCCGAATTCGCGACGCTGTCCTGTTGCCGCCGAATGAATCGGCCCTGATTGTGCAGTTCGAGAGTCAGCCGTGTTATGAATTTCGAATGAGCTGGTCAAAAGACGGACAACCGACATTTAATGAAGACCGACTGTCAAGGAAAGCGCCGACTCTAAAATCAGGCGAGATCGCGGCGTTGAATCAGAAGTTGGGCCAAATAGAAAAACTATTCGTTTCACCTGACGGACAGCGACTGGCGCTGAAGTGTCATGATACGGTTGTGTTTCTTCCCAGAGTTTCAGATCCGACGCCGGATCAGTTCTCGTTTGCGACGCCGGATGAGTCCTCAGATTATGAAATCCTGAAAACCACCTATCCGATCAACGAATTGCGATTCTCGCGACGTGACACGCAGCGGCGTATCGCAACCGGGCACGGGACACGGTTTCTTCAGCTATGGGATCTGCAGGGCCATAAGTACGAACCGTGCAGGGCTGATGGGTTGTTCGAGCACCGTCTAAAAAGCGGAGACACGGCTGCATGTTTGAGAGGACATTCCAAAGAAGTGAAAGCGTTTACGTTTGCCGGCGAGGATGCTGATCATCTGGTTTCAGTCAGTGCGGATCAATCAATCCGCACATGGCAGATTTCCACGTATGCGGAACTCACCACCCAGATAAAGAAAATTCGTGAGGCGTTTGGAACAGCATCAAGCATACCCTCCGCACGTATGGTAAGACCGAACACTGGTGACAGTGTTGGTGAAATTGCAGACAAGCTTAGGTCTCCAGCGTCAATGATTGACAGATCTCCAATGCGAGAATTTCCCAAGTACACCCTCACTGCCGGACCAACGCTGCAGCCGCCATCAGCCTCTGATCCGATCATGATTCAACAGGGAAACGCTGTGTATTCAGCGCGCTTCAGCCCGGATGCCAAAAGATTTTTAATTGGCGCGGATGATTTGGCAGCACATGCTTTTGAAAGTAGGACTGGCCATGAAATAATGATCGCGCCGATGGATCGGATTGGGCGCCGCGACCTTCTGTTTGATCCTTCTCGAAACATGTTTTTGGAAGGGCATGTCGCGGAGATTTCAGCCATCCGTTTTCTGCCGCCGGACGGTGCTTTAGTTTTAAGCGCGGACTATTTTGGTTCAATTTCTGTATGGGATTCACTCCCGGATGATAACGGTGTGGCATTCGAGCGATCACGACTTTTGTCGGAGTATTCGTTCAGTGAGTTTGTCGTATCGGATGACGGACAACTCGTCCTCGCCGGAGGTGCGACCACCACGAATGCAACGAGTAAGCTAGACGAAGCCAAACTGCTCCATAAAGGAATTCTATGGCGGAAAGCAGACATCCTAAAGTCGCCGACTCCCGATACCTATCGGGAACTGAAGGACCATCATCCGGACTTTGCAATCACTGCAGTCGGGATTTCTCCGGATTCGGCAAAGGCCGTTACAGCGGGCCGGCGCGGAAAGATTGTCATCTGGAAGATCGAAGATGGAAGTGTCCTTGCTGAAGCCGATCAGCAGCACAACAGGGACCAAGTTGCTGGCATATTTTTTGAAAACGAATCGCAACTGGTCAGCGCAGGATATGACGGAAAAGTGCTGCGGTCGAACGTCTCCGGTAATTCCATCACAGCAAGTGAAATCAAACGAAGTGCCGGTGCTAATCCAAGCTTCATTATCCGGCTGCGTCCTGCTCCTGATCGTCAGCGATTTGCGACATCAGAGGTTTCACTACGAAATGATACGCAGGGGTTGAAATCCAGCGAGCTGAATATCACGATCTGGTCAAACGACGGTAGCACCCGCACCTTGTTAGACCAACCGATTATTATTCCTGAAGACGACAAGGAAATTGCGTTTCGGCATGATGTTTCTTGGTCATCGGATGGCCGTGAATTTATGCTCGTACATAACGGGATCATTGCGATCTACGATACGGAAAAGTGGAAACTTCTTCGCAAATTTAAGAACGATGAACGTGGGTCTCGGCCTACTCGAGGTGCATTTTCGCCGTCTGCCAAAGCTGGATTGGATCGGATCGCAACATTTGACGGCCGAGTTATGCATTTGTGGGATCTGCCGCAGGATGGCACGGGTGGCGTGCATGTTGCCGAGTTTCGATCACACGCCCGATACGCGGTAAAAGCCGCATATTCGTCCGACGAGAAATATGTCGCGACTGCGAGTGAGACTCTCAGGATTTTTGACGCAGATGAAACAAGTCCGAATCATGGTAGTACATTGTACCGTTTGCCGGTCGGTATCCCGCACAAGAGTCCACTTGCTGACACGTCTTTTTCACCAGTCTCAGAGGATTTTCATCTAGCGACGATCGACAACGATGGAACCCTCGCGGTCTGGCAATGGGATCCAAGAGCACCAACGCCTTTGACGATGATGTTCGACGCTGTCCCGGGCCATAGAAATTCGCCGGATTGGGCAGCAGGCCAAAAGTTCGAAAATGCCGCATTCTGGAATCCAAGAGGAAAATCGCTGGCCACGCTTCAGTCCGGACTCATTTCCATCTTAAAAATTGAAAACGGCATTCCCGAGGCGATCAACCTGCCCTTGCCGAAGGGACTCCAGTGCCGTTTCAATCAAGCAGACTTTTCAGAACAGAATTCGTTCCTGACGGCGGGTGGTGTTGCGTGGAATGAGGACACGGGCAATCTCTCCAGTTTCGCGGCAGTGTGGGATGTCTCGAATGACGCGCCACAACTTATCGCGACGATCGACGGATCTGATCGGAATCATTCCATGGAAAGCGAAGGTACTTCGCGAAATGGGATCACCGCGATTGCGTTTGACGACCGGGAACATGAAATCGTGACCGGTGGAGCGGATAAGCGTCTCATCCGATGGCAGCTACCAAGCGCAGATGACAGATCAGTACCGTCTCTGAGTTACATCGGTGAAAAGAGCTCAGACAGTGAATCCACCCACAAAGCTATGATTACAGCGATAGACGTTTCCGCGGATGGCCAATTACTGACAGCAGATGAAAAGGGCCATATCATTTTATGGCCAGCGAAAGATAACTGAGGTGCACGATTCATGATTGCGGGGAGAATCGCGGAACCTTCTAGGATAAGCTGCGGCAGATTCTACCGAAACCATGATATAAAAATGTTCAGTATCGCGGCCAGATCATCCCGTCGACGGTGTTGTGGAGCCGCAGATTCTACCAATCCGTCGCGACCGCTCAGAGCGGGATAAAAGTTTCCGTTCATCAGGCATGGGAATGCAAAAGGCAATTGTAAATTGCCGATATCAAGTCCAGTGACTCATTTAAGTCCAACATGGAGGTTGCGGCGATGTGTAGCAGGGCTCATCACACCTTTGCAAAATTTCTGATTGTGGGTATCACCGTGTTTTGTGCGGCTACACCTGCAGGTTTTGCCCAAGACCAAACTGCGCCTCCGTGGGGCGAGTTTTTGCGAAGGTTTAACAAGGACCCGTTGCTGAAGAAGCCGTTCCACATGTCTCCAGAGACTGAAGTGAAAGGCCTTTCCTCAAAGATACGCGCAAGAGAACTAGATGTTCCCAATCGTAAACGCGCGATTCAATATCTCAAGGATCTGGACTGCACGCAGTTTCCTGAAGCAAAAGAAATGCTGGTCAGCCTGCTGGATCCTAATAAAGAAAAGTGGGAAGACGTACGCTTCGAAGCAGCAAAAGGGCTGCGTGATATGCTGGCTCGGCATTCCTGCAATCCAGACTCTCAAGCGAACAGCAAGGGTGAAAACTCGAAATATCATTCCGGCAGTTGCCCGAGTCGCCAAGCGGATGCTTGCGGCGACTCTTTGTGGCAACAGTGCTGTAATTCGTCAGCGTCTGTAGGAAAACGTGTTCGCGGTGAACGCACGAAAGCACAGGAACCGGCATGTCACTGCACCAGTTGCTGTGACGCAGAAACGCTGAATAAGCTGGCGAAAACGGCTTATGAAATGAATGAAAAAGGTTGCTGCTATGAACCGTCGCTGCGGGTTCGCGAGATGGCAGTTGAAGCCATTAAAGCATGTGGTGTCCCTTGTCACTATAAACCTTATTACGGCGAGTTCAACGCAGAACCGGGTCCTTCGCCACTTGACGAAGCCACTCAGAAACCGGGTCCTGGACCAGGGCAGGACCAGCCATCGAAATCAAATGATGGTGGAGATCAACCTCCGCAAGCAGAAGAGGCTCCGGACACTGCTCGTAGCCCGGTACCAGCAGTCACAAATGTCGTGACACCGATTACCAGACTTACAAATCTGTGTATTGTGTCTTGGGCGAACGGTCAACGGATCAAACCTAATCCACAAATTTCAGCGACACATCGCGGTCGAATGTATTACTTTTCCAGCGAATCAGCCAAGCGGACATTTGTCGAGAATCCAGAGCGCTATGCCGTCTCATTCGGTGGGTGCGATCCAGTGCATTTTGTGCTGACACAGCAAGCGGTCGAAGGCAGATTTCTGGCAGCACACGAAGGACGATTCTTTATGTTTGCAACCCAAGAAAATTTTGACATCTTCAAAGGAAACTCGGATCGATATACGCCGAAGGTAATGCAGTCTGATCGCGTGGCCTTAAATCAGTAGGGGAAATCGTCTAGACCAAAGCAAGCTTGCCACGGTCTGGCTCCGCGCCTCGATCTCAGCTATTCAAGCTGGACTCCAGAATGCACCTCGCGTTCGCGGGACATGTCGAGGACGAGGAGCCGAATTCAGCATTTGAATTGCTGAGCCATTGGGAGGGAATAATGGGCCTCATCCACAACGACGTCTGGTGTCGGCTGCTTTTGCTTCTTTGCCTCTTGCAATAGCCACCATCCTGACACAACAATGAGGGCGAGCGTGCCGAGCAGAAACGTTGCAAATCCGGCATTCAGAGCGTCGCCTCTGGCTAGGGGTGCAATGTTTCCCTCGAGCGGTTCCCCTTGCAAATCCCCGGAAGACTCGTGACGAATTCGTCGTTGAACTTGAGTGGCCCAAAAACGTCTAGCTTGGTTAATATCGGTTTTTTTCCCTGGAAGCTCCCTATTCAGTTCATGCTTAAACGCGCCTTCAATGTCGCCCTTGAATCCTAGGACGACAGCTAAGTAGAACAGTTCTGCGGCCTCTGAACTTCCGGTAGGAATACATTGTTCGCCTTCGACATAGAATTTCCATGCGCGGTTTTTCTCGCCAAAGTATTCCTGTTCTAGGACGTAGTTCTGCCAATCAGTGACGTGTGTGGTGAGAATCTCGTCAGCCCAATAGATCAGAACTCGTTTCAGGGATTGCCATTCACCGCTCGAAACAGATGCGATGCCAGAATTAACTTTCTGCTCGATGGCCTGAAGTTCGGCGGTGAGATGTCGCTGGAGTTGGGGCAACTGATCGACACCGGTGGCAGGTTGATTGACAAGGTCCAGCACCTTAAGAAAAAAGGGTTCTGCCAAAGTAATGATGGGCACCGTCATGCTGATGCTCCTGCTGGATCAGACGTGCGAATCGCGAACAATGAAAATGCCAGAGACGCTAGGCCATTCGTCTCCCTGTCCGAAACGTCCATCCGGTTTTCACCGTTGACTTGTTTCACCACCATCCGTTCATTAAATCGGATCCCTAAATTCAGGCTGCGTTCCACGATCCCCCATGCCTCATCGCGGTCCACTCGAAAATAATGCCAGTTGGCTTGAGGGAATGCACGTGGCGCATCGCCCACCGACATGAAGCGGACACCGCGGCGTCCGAAGCGATAAATGTTATCCACTTCTTCGCTACTCCCGGCTTTCATTCCTAATTCTTTCTCGGACAACAGCTCTATCACGC
>Ga0209553_1001705_pt1 | contig 10861 bp, 9 predicted proteins | sample LauGreFBDMM110DN_2_FD_188217 | JGI IMG/M metagenome (GOLD analysis project Ga0209553, IMG submission 188217) | Freshwater lake microbial communities from Lake Michigan, USA - Fa13.BD.MM110.DN (SPAdes) (version 2) | ecosystem: Environmental > Aquatic > Freshwater > Lake | place: Lake Michigan, USA...
GTGAAGGACAGGTCGCGCACGGCGGCCCGGCCGCCGTAGCGCTTGGTGAGGTTCTCAACCTCAATCATCGGGGTGGTGAGCGCGCTCATTTTAATTTCACCGGCACACTGCCTTCCCGGAAGCCGGCGAAGCTCCCGCGCTTGGGCGGCGCGATGACGTTCAGCCGTGCAATGTCGCCGGACCGCTTCGCGTGCAACGCGCGGCCCAGTTCCACGAGGTCGCCCGCGGGCTGGTTGTCCACACCCCGGAGAACGAAGAAATTTTCCAGCTTGGCCTCGGCAGCGGGCGAATCCTTGTCCACGTCCGTCACCACGAATCCGCCGAAGAATGGAAAGCCCATCTTCGCCGCCAGCTCGCGGGTCAGCTCCTGCACGTGCAGCCCGAGCTTCTGCCGCACCAGCTCGGCGTTGAAGAAGTCGCGCTCCGGCGTGAGGCGCACGGACAAGGTTTGCTGCGCGTTTGCGCGGCGAATCAGGAAGGACACCGGCTTGTCCGAACCTGCGGCGTTCAGCTCGCGCATGAAGTCGATGAAGTTGCGCGGGGTCTTGCCGGCGACTTGAAGAATAGTGTCGCCCACGCGCAAGCCGCCCTTGCCCGCCGGGCTGGCAACTTCGACGGCAGTGATTTCGAGCAAGCTCGCGCCGGAGCGCACGCGCGCGCCGAACCACAGCGCCTTGGTCCCCTCGGGCGTGAAGTAGCGCGAGATCGATTCGTTGACGCGCTTGATGGGGATGGCGAAGCCAATGCCCTGTCCTTCGCGATAGACGGCGACGTTCAGGCCGATGAGCTCGCCGCGCAGGTTGATGAGCGGGCCGCCGGAGTTGCCGGGGTTGATGGCGGCATCCGTCTGCAACCAATCGGCGACATCGAGCGGGCTGTCCTCTCGAGGGGGGCGACGGGATTTGGAGCTGAGAATGCCCTTGCTCACGGAGCCGCCGAGGCCGAAGGGATTTCCCAGCGTGATGACCGTCTCGCCGAGCAGGAGGTCATCGTCCGCCGCGAAGCGCACGGGCGTGAACTTGTCGCCTTCCTTGGACTTGATGCGGAGCAGCGCCACGTCGGTCTTGGTCGCGCCCGTGACGCGCTCGGCTTCCAGCTCGCGGCCGTCCATGAGTTTGACCCAGATGCGGTTCGCGCCCTTGACGACGTGTTCGTTGGTCAGCACGTAGCCGCTTTCATCCATGATGACGCCGGAACCGACGCTGGAGGGGACTTCCTCCAGCTGCGGGCGCACGCGGTAGCCGAAGAACTCCGCGCGCCACCGGAAAAGCGGATCCGTGCTATCCACAACGGCGGTGGTCGCGATGTTGACGACGCTGGGCATGACGCGCTCGACGGCGGCGACGGTGGTGTCGCGGCGCACGTCGGCAGGCTGCGCGTGTGCTGCCAGCATCAGGACCGCAGCGCAGCCAGCCAAAGCGGTGCCCAGCGCGCGACGGCGTGAGTTCAACGATGGCTGGATGATGTTCATGCAGTTACGGACAGTGCAGCCCCCGGCTGGTTCAAACGGCAACCCTGCGACGGTCGAACGGGTCGGGCGGATACGCGCGAGATTCTTTGCGAACGCCGGGGAGAAAGCAATGGAACAGGCGCGCGGATCTTCGCGCCCGCAGGACATGCTTCCGCGAATTCCTGCGTCGGCTGCGGACGTGGGCGTCCACGCTCCAATCCCTCACCCCGTGATCCGCCGATAAATCTCGCCCTCGTTCATCGTCGCGCGCTCGGGGCGGCCTTTGTAGCTGTAAACGAGCTGCTCGTGGTTGATGCCAAGCAAATGGAGAATCGTCGCGTGCAGGTCGTGGACGTGCAGCCGGTCCTCGACGGCATGCAGGCCGAACTCGTCCGTCGTGCCGATGACTTGGCCACCCTTCACCCCGCCCCCGGCCATCCACATCGTGAAGCCGGTCGGGTTGTGGTCGCGGCCGTTGCCCTTCTCGCTCATCGGCGTGCGGCCAAATTCGCCGCCCCAGATGACGAGCGTCGAGTCGAGCAGGCCGCGCGATTTCAAATCCTTGAGTAACCCGGCAACCGGCTGGTCAGTCTCGCGGAAGCGGTCACCGTGGTTCTTCTCGATGCCGCTATGCGCGTCCCACTTGCTGCCCGCTCCGCTGTAGAGTTGCACGAACCGCACGCCGCGCTCGACGAGCCGGCGCGAGAGCAGGCACATCCGGCCAAACGGCGCGGCCACGGAATCATCCATGCCGTAGAGCTTCTTCGTCGCCTCGGTTTCCTTCGAGAGGTCCACGGTCTCGGGGGCCTCGGCCTGCATGCGGAAGGCGAGTTCGTAGGCGGCGATGCGGGCATCAAGCTCCGACTGCTGCGGGCGCGCGGCGGCGTGCTGACGGTTGACGGTGTTGAGGAAGTCGAGCTTGGCGCGCTGCTGCTCGTCGCTGACGCCCTCGGGCGTGTTGAGATTTGCGATTGGCTCGTTGCCCGGCAGGATGCGCGTGCCCTGATAGACGGCGGGCATGAAGCCGGCGCCCCAATTGCGCGGGCCGTTCACGACGGTGCCGTTGTTGTCCTGCATCGCCACGAAGGCCGGGAGATTCTGGTTCAGCGTGCCCAGGCCGTAGCTCACCCACGCGCCGAGGGAGGGCCGGCCCGCGAGGATGGAGCCGGTGTTCATCTGGCAGACTCCGTTGGAGTGGACGATGCCGTTGGCCCAGCAGGACCGCAGCACGGCGATGTCGTCGGCGGACTCGGCGACGTGTTTGCACCAGTCGGAAATCCAGAGGCCGCCCTGGCCGTGTTGTTTCCACTGGCGCTGGTCGGGGAAAATGGGCGAGTTGTATTCGCCCATCGCGGTGATGAGGCCCTTGGTGAAGCTGGGCGGCAACGGCTTGCCGGCGTGCTTCTTCAAGGACTCTTTCGGGTCGAAGGTGTCGAGATGGCTCGGCCCGCCCTCCATGAAGAGGAAGATGACGCTCTTGGCCTTCGCCGCGTAATGACCGAGCCGGGGCGCGAGGGGCGAGTTGACGGGAGCCGTCGGCGCGGCGGTGAGCGGGTTCTCCGCGAGCAGCGAACTCAGCGCCACCGCGCCAAAACCCCCGCCGGTCTTGGTGAGGAAGTCGCGGCGGGAAAACGCCCAATCAACTTGGTTGCAGCCGTATTTCTTCATGGCACTCAGTCAATGTAAACAAACTCGTTCGCGTTGAGCAGCACGTGGCAGAGGTCGGCCACGGCGGCGGCGCGGGCGGAGGCGGTGGCTTTCGCCCCGGTGGGCTTGAGCTGGATGTCGTTGGCGTGCTTGGTGGCGTCCTTGAACGCGCTGGGCTTGGACTCGAACGGCCACAGGCCGACCGTCGCCTCAGTCACAGATGCCTCGGCCCCGAGCAGTAATTCCTCCTGCTTCAGAGCTCCGGTCGAGAAGCGCACGTCGTCGAGCATGCCGTCGAAGCCACCGCCCTTCCCGGCGCGACCACCAAGGTTGAGCGCGAGCGGATTCGTGAAACCGCCGGTGATTTTGTGCGGCACCTTGGCGACGGAGAGCGGTTCGTCGTCGTTGGACAAGTCCTTCACGTAGAAGACGACTTCGCCGGGCGTCGTCGCGGTGGCGAGCTTCACGGTGGCGGCGACGGCGTAGGGTTTGGCGAGCGCGAGGACTTGGTCGGAGAAGATGGCGTCCTCGCCGAAGCTGCCGTCCTGCTTCACGCCCATGATTTGGAGCACGAGCGTGCGGGGCTTCCGGCGCGAGCCATCGCCGGTGAGCGCAAAACCCCAGCCGGGCTTCTTGGAATCACCGCTCCACTTCGCGGCGATGGTGCGGACGGCGGCGGTGGCGTCCACCGTGCGCGCGAGGATGTTCGCCTCAATGGTGAAGTCACCGGTCGGGAAGCTCGGGCTATCGGGCACGGCAAGCGCGTCACCGCCCATGTCCGGCGAGACGACCGCCGCGACACCGTCGCGATAGGGCATCTTCTCGGCGGCAAAACCGCGGGCTTTGTCCTGGCTGCCCTTTGCACCGAGGCGCTGCTTCTGCTCGGTGAGGAATTGCAGCGCGGAGCTGCGCTCGATGGGTCGGGCTCGCGGCTGAAGGCGAGCCGGTAAGCGGCGTTGACCATGTCCTCGTCGCTGCTGGGGTGCTCCTCCTCGAGCCGCTTCGCGAAGGCGCGGGCGTGGCGGAGCATCATTTGGCTGTTGAGGAGCAAAAGCGCCTGCGGCGGCGTGGTGGTGACGTTGCGCTGGGCGACGCTCTGGAACGGCTCGGCGAGGTCGAAGACGTTGAGGAGCGGATTGGGCGCGTTGCGGAGCCACTTGCTGTAAATCGAGCGACGCGGCGTGAGCTGGTCGGTGCCGGGGCCGCCGGCGGGTTCGAGCTTCAACTCGCCCGTGGCGGCGAGGACGGCATCGCGGATTTGCTCGGCCTCGAGGCGGCGGATGGGGAAGTGGGAGAGGAGGCGGTTGTCGGGGTCGAAGCGCTGGGCGCTGGCGAATTCCGAATTCGCAGAGGTTTGCCGATACGTCGCGCTCGTCACCATCAGCCGGTGCATCGCCTTCAGGCTCCAGCCCTGCTCGACGAACGTGGCGGCGAGCCAATCGAGCAACTCGGGGTGCGACGGCTTTTCCCCGAGCTTGCCGAAGTCGCTGGCGTTGGCGGCGAGGCCGCGGCCGAAGTGGCCCTGCCAAAGCCGATTCACCATCACGCGGGCGGTGAGCGGGTTTTCGGGCGCGGTGAGCCAGCGCGCGAGTTCCCTGCGGCGGCCCGTCGAGTTCCGCAGCGCGGCGACTTGCACGTCCTTCGGGTCGAGCACGCTGAGATGGCCGGGGGCGATGGCTTCCTTGCTCTTGCCCTTGCTCAAGTAAGTCACGGGCGCAACCGGGCCCACGTCCGTGGCGCCGAAGAGCGGCGGGAGCGCCGCGGGCTTGAACGAATCGAACTCTGTCAGCTTCTTGCGCAGCGCGATGAGGCGCTCCTTGGGCTCGCCCTTGAGTTTGGCGTCGAGCTTGTCGAACTCATACGTCACCTGCCGATAGGCCAGTTCGGCAATCTGGTGCTCGTAGGGCGTGCGCTCGGCGACGGGCTTGCTCATGTCCACACGGATGTCCTCGATGAACTTCTCAAGCGCGCCCGCGATCGCGTTCTTCTTCGCCTGTGCCAAGAGTTTCTCAATCTCCGCACGAATATCGGCAGTCGCAGTTTCCCACTTGGCGAGCTTCTCGTCGTGGGCGGCGCGCTCGGCGGGTGTGGCGACGACTAGGTCTTCGCGCGGCAGCAGCGGGGCGAAGAAGGCTTGGAAGCGGTAGTAATCCTTCTGGAGCAGCGGATCGAACTTGTGGTCGTGACAGCGCGCGCACTGGAGGCCGACGCCAAGGAAAACATCCGCGCTCGTGTCGGTGATGTCCTCGATGATGCGCTGCCACTGCCCGCGCACGTCACGGTTATTGTATTCGTAGATGCCGGCCCGGAAATAGCCGGTGGCCACCAAGTGATCCGGGTTGCGGGCTTCGGGTTTGGCGTTGAAGTAGAGTTCGTCGCCGGCGAGTTGCTCGGTGATGAACTGGGCGTAGGGCTTGTCGGCGTTGAGCGACTTCACAACATAATCCCGGTAGCGCCACGCGTGCTGGCGGTAGTCGTCCGCCTTGTAGCCATCGGACTCGGCGTAGCGGACGAGGTCGAGCCAGTGGCGCGCCCACTTCTCACCGTAGCGCGGGCTGGCGAGCAGTCGGTCCACGAGCTTCTCGTAGGCGGCGGCGGACTTGTCGGTGAGGAACTGGTCCAGCTCGAAGGGCGTCGGCGGCAGGCCGGTGAGGTCGAAGTGAACGCGGCGCGCGAGCGTGGCGCGGTCGGCCGCGGGGGAAGGCTTGAGTTGGGCGGCGGCGAGCTTCTGGAGGATGAACGCGTCGATGGGGTTGCTGCCCGCTGACTGCTGCCCGCTGACCGCTGGAACCACCGGCTTCCGCACCGGCACAAACGCCCACCACTGCCGGTCTTGCTCGGTGATCTTCCCGCGCACGACTTGCTTCCCGCTCTCCGGCATCGGCGCGCCCAGCTTCACCCATTTTTCCAGCGCGGCGATTTGGTCGGAGCCGAGCTTCTTGTTCTTCGGCGGCATCTGGAGGTCCGCGTCGGTGTAGCGGATGGCTTTGATGAGCAGGCTTTTCTCCACGTCGCCCGGCACGACGGCGGGGCCGGTGTCGCCGCCCTTGAGGATGGCGGCGGTGGAATCCAGCGCGAGGCCGCCCTTGAACTTCTTCGCCTCATGGCTGTGGCACTCGAAGCACGCGCCCGCGAGGATGGGCTTCACCGTCTGCTCGTAGAACGCGAGGTCGGCGGCGGAGGGTTGGGGCGCGGCGGCGTGGCTGGCGACGGTGGGGAAAAGCGCGGCGGCCAGCAGCGCGGTGGCGGAGAGTCGGAACAAGTTCATCGCGTTTAATTGACGGCGGCGACTATGCACCCGATTCGCAGAGAGTCAGCAGGCATTTCAAACTGCGCCTGCGCCACTTCGCGCTTCGCTCCCGTCTCGGCGTCTGCCACGGTGCGCGCGTGGGTATTTCGCCGAAAGAATTCGAGCAGTTGCAGAGCCGCGTGAGCAAGGCCAAACGAGGCGCGGCTCCCGCGCTGGCGGCCCCGGCCCCGGCCTCTGCCCGCGGGCACGAAGTCATCCTCGGCGTGGACCCTTCGCTGCGCGGCACAGGCTTTGGCGTGATACGGATCGCGAAGCCGCACCCGACCACGCTGGCGCAAGGGACCATCCTCTGTCCGGCGGGTTGGGATCGTTCGCGCTGCCTGGCGAAGATTTATGCGACCTTGCGCGACGTGATCCGCCAGCACCAGCCGACGGTGTGCATCGTGGAAGGGCTCTTCTTCGCGCAGAACTTGCAGACCGCGCTCATCATGGGCGAGGCGCGCGGGGCGGCGTTGGTCGCGATGGCGGAGGCGGGGCTGGAGATTTACGAGGTCGCACCGCGCAAGGTGAAGCAGGCCATTGTCGGCTACGGCGCGGCGCAAAAAATTGCGGTGGCGAAGATGGTGCAGCGCATGTTGCAACTCGCGGACTTGCCTGACCCGGACGCCGCCGACGCGCTGGCACTGGCGCTCACCCATGTGCAGAGCGCCGGCCGGTTTTCGCTGGCCGCACCCAAACGCGTCTGACACCGTTGGCCCATCCCGCATTTATCATTCCGCGTTTACCCCGGCCTTCCGCATTGCGCGTCCGCGCGTTCCTCCGCTACAACGGCGCAGCATGATTTCCTTTCTGCACGGCAAGCTGGTTGCGGCGTTGCCCACGCAAGTCACGGTGGATGTCCACGGCGTCGGCTACGATGTGCTCATCCCGCTGTCGTCGTTCGACAAGCTTCCCGCGCCCGGCGGCGAGGTGCGACTGCTCACACATCTCGCCATTCGCGAGGACGCCCATGTGCTCTATGGCTTCGCGACGGCGGCCGAGCGCGATCTCTTCCGCATGCTCATCAACACCGTCAGCGGCATCGGCCCGAAGATCGCGCTCAATGTTCTCAGCGGCATGAACCCGATCGCCTTCCGGGGCGCGGTGGCCAGCGGCGATGTAAAAGCGCTTTCCGCCATCTCCGGCGTGGGTCGCAAGACCGCCGAGCGCATCGTGGTCGAGCTGAAGGACAAGATCGGCGCGGCAGGCGCGTGGGAGGCGAGCAGCGCGGAACGCGCGTTGTCCGCCAGTGGCCAGCGGATCAACGACGCCGTGCTCGCGCTGATGGCGTTGGGCTTCAAGCAGCCCGAGGCGCACGAGACCGTCCGCGCCGCGCAGACGATGCTGGGCGAGCAGGCGACAGTGGAGGAACTGGTGCGGGCGGGGTTGAAGAAAGGTTGAAACTCTAATGGAAGCAACTGTCGTGTTCCGTGTTCCGTGTTGCGTGCTGGTCTCCGCACGCATTCGGCCTGAGTCACAGAACACGAAAGACGGAAGACGCCGCCAAAACCTGCCTTGAACCCGCCTGCCAAACCTTCTTCCTCCGGCCCCGTCGTTCCCCAGCGGGCGAAGTGGCACGGACTGCTGGCGGCACGACTGATCTGGCTGGTGTCGAGTTCCGTCGCGGCCACGCTCCGCTGGCGATGGCATGACGGAACCAACCTCTTCGAGAACGGTGGCAAGGAGCCGGTCATCTTCTGCCTGTGGCACAACCGGCTGGCGCTCTCGCTCATTCTCTTCCGGCGCTACGTGCAGGCACGGCAGCCGCAGCGCAAAATGGCCGCGCTCGTGAGCGCGAGCCGCGATGGCGGGATGCTGGCACGGGTGCTGGAGTTGTTCGACGTTGAGCCGGTGCGCGGATCGTCCAGCCGACGCGGGCCGCAGGCATTGCGCGAACTCGTCTCGGCGGGCGAGCGGGGCCGCGACCTTGCGATCACGCCCGACGGGCCACGCGGGCCGTGCTACGTGGTGCAGGAGGGGATCATCTCGCTCGCGCAGCTCACGGGCATGGCCATTGTCCCGGCGTCCTTTCACCTGAGCTGCAAGTGGCGGCTCAAGACGTGGGACCGCTTCCAAGTGCCGCTGCCCTTCGCGCGCTGCGAGGTGCAGCTCGGTCCGCCGGTGCGGATCCCGCGCGAGGCGAGTGATGAGGAACGGGAGCGGCTGCGCGCGGAGCTGGAGGCGCGGATGAGGGCGATTACACGGGATGAGTGAGATCACTCTGAACGCTGAAAAGCGCGCTCACCGGGGATCGAGCGCAAGGTTCAACTAGCCTCAATCGCGGGTTCGGAGGAGGGCTTCACACTGGCTCGCGACCTCGCCGGCCATGCGGTCCACTGTGAACAGTTCCGCCACCGCGCATCGCCCAGCCTCGCCCAACGACCGGAGTTGCGCCGGGGCCAGCAGGAGCCCCTCGATGGCTGACGCCAGCGCCGCCGCGTTCGCCTCGGCGATGAGCCCGCCGCCGGTGGCCGCGACCAGTTCAGGGAATGCCGCGTGACGTGGCTGCACCACGGGCACGCCCGCCGCCATCGCCTCGATGAGATACAGCCCGAAGCCTTCGCCGTAGAGCGCGGGCACGGAAAACACCGTGAGCGATCGCAGGAAACTCACCTTCTGCGCGCGCGTGAGGTTCGGGTGAAACTCAACCTCGCCCAGACAGCCTGCGCGACGCAGATGTCCCTTGAGCTGCGCGACGAATGCCTCATCGCCCGGCCCGCACCCGCCGCCGACCTTGAGCTTGAGGTTTGGCACCGTCCCGCGCTGCTTGAGTTCGATGAACGTCTCGACCAGCAGGTCCAGCCCCTTCTCACGGCACATGCGGGCGAAGTAGCCGAGGGTGGGAGAACTCGGAACTCGGGATTCGGAACTCGGAGTTTCGGCGTAGCCTTCGAGGCTGATGCCGTTGAACACGACCTTCACCTTCTCCGCCGGCAGTTCGAGCCGCCGCGCCATCGTGTCGGCGAAGTAGCGGCTCGGGGCGAGGAACAGGTCGCAGTCCCGGCAACGCTCGGCCAGCAGTGCCCAGACCCGCTCGCGCAACGGGCTGGGCATGGAGTCGAGGTAAGCGTCCTCGCCCTGAAGATTGCAGATGACCTTGCAGCCCAGCTCGGCCTTGAGCCTGCGCGTGAAGCCGACGAGCAGCGCGTTCGAGAGCAGGACCACGTCGGGGCGCGGCTGGGTTTTCAACCACGCGAGCAACTCGTCGAGTTCGCGCGCCTGGTTGCCCTCCTCGCCGCGCAGCATCGAGAGCGTGAGTTCCCCCACGTCCGCCGCGCGGGTCTTGGCGGCGCGACCGGCGGCAAGTTTCAGCAGGATGGGCGAATCCAGCAGGCTGTGCAGCCACTGCGGCGCGCGGCGGAAGCACGCGGACTGCTGCTGGAGATAGACGTTGATGCCGCCGAAGAAGGTCGGCGTCCCGGCGCTCTGGTTCTCCTCGTCCAGCGTCATCGGCAAGTAGAGCGGCACCATGAGCACCTCGTGCCCGCCCCGCCGCAGCGCGGCGACGAGCGCGTTGTCGCGGAAACAATTCCCACAATACATCCCGCCCGCGCCGGGGGTGATTTGGACCAAGTTCATGGGCAACGTTCAACCACGCATGGAGCAGGGAGGAAACACTCCTCAAGGTTTTGCTGCAGCCGGGCCGGCGGCCTTCAGGCTGAAGTCGTCGTAATGCACATCCACTGGGTTGGTCGTCAGGCTGACGAGCGTTTTGTGATCGTGCCCGATGCCCTCGGACTTGAACGTGCCGGCCACTTTGCCGTCGAGGCTCACTTCGACACCGTCGCCCTTGGTGCGGATCACCAGCGTGTGCCATTCCTGAAGCGCGAGCTTCACGGGGAGCTTGGTGTTCTTGGTGGCGAGCATCGCCTTGTCCTCGGTGGTGAGCGCGATGGGTGTCGCCTTCTTCTTCGCGTAGATGTCGTTGCGGAAGTTGCCGGTCTTGGCATCGGCGATGGTCAGCGCCGTCGTGCTGACGGACACGCTGCAAATGTGACCGGCGTGCGAGCCTTTGTAATCCTTGTCATCCAGCCACACGTTGAAACCCTTTGCCTTCTCGCTGACGAAGCGAAATTTCACCGACACCTCAAGATCGCGCTCGGCGGGGAAGCGGATGTTGTCCACCGCGGAGTGGTCGGAGCTCTCCGGCGTGATGCCGACGAGGACGCCGTCCTTCACCACGCTGCCGCTCTTGTAATGCCCCCAGCGCGGCCCGAAGCCGCTGCCGGAAAAGTCGTCCGCGAAGATCGTGCGGCTGTAATAGCCCGCCGGTTCGCCGGCAGACGCGACGGCGGTGGTGAGAGAGACGAGGGCGAGGGTGAGGGATAATTTCATGGCAGGAGATTTAGTTGGCGCAACTCACGATCCGGCAACTCTGCTCGCCAAAGCCCCGTTTCGCAAGCCAGCGCGACAACGAAGCACACGTTGGCGGTTGGGCCTCGGAGGCCACCTCAGCGAATTGAAATCACGCGGGG
>Ga0209553_1001706_pt1 | contig 10857 bp, 9 predicted proteins | sample LauGreFBDMM110DN_2_FD_188217 | JGI IMG/M metagenome (GOLD analysis project Ga0209553, IMG submission 188217) | Freshwater lake microbial communities from Lake Michigan, USA - Fa13.BD.MM110.DN (SPAdes) (version 2) | ecosystem: Environmental > Aquatic > Freshwater > Lake | place: Lake Michigan, USA...
TCTCGAGAGCCTCGTGCGCAGCGCCAAGAACGCCACCGTGGGCACGCACAACTTCAGCGACTTCATCAACACCGACCCCGCCAAGCTCAAGTTCGATGAAATCGAAAAGGAGATGCTCTTGCAGGTGGCCGGCACGGCGAAGGAGAAGTTCGGCCTGGAGGTGAAATCCCTCGGCATCAAGCGCCTCGGCTTCCCCGAGAGCGTCACGCAGAAGGTCTTTGAGCGCATGAAGGAAGAGCGCCAGCGCCTCGTGAAGCAGTTCGAGGGTGAAGGCGACCGCGATGCCACCAAGATTCGCTCCAGCGCCGAGCGCGAACGCAGCGAGAAACTCGCCGACGCCGAGGCTGCGGCCACGCGCAGTCGGGGCGAGGCCGAGAAGGAAGCCGCGAAGGCCTACAAGACGCTGGAGCAAAACAAGGAGCTCGCTGTGTTCCTCCAGAAGCTCGCCTCGATGGAAGCCATCGCGAAGGAGCGGACCACGCTGATTCTCGATCAGAACTCCTCGCCCTTCGACCTGCTCCGCTCCACCAACTCCCTCGTTCGCCCCGCGGGCACCAAGTAAGCCGCCTGTCATGAGCGACCACGACCATTCCCACTCCCACGGGCCGAACGACCCCAGCCACAGCCACGGGCCGGGGCCGGACGATCACGCGCATTCTCACTCCCACGGCCCCGGCGACGCGCCTGTGCCGACGCCCGAAGCGCCGATGGAGGACTCCAGCACGCAGGCGCTGTCCGACGCGCTGAAGAGCAGCTTCCTCGTCGTCCGCGTCGTGATGGCGGGCCTCATCGTGCTCTTCTTCGCCTCCGGCATTTTCACCGTTGGCCCGCAGGAAGTCGCCATCAAGCTCCTCTTCGGCGCGTCCACCGGCAAAGGCGAGGCCGCGTTGCTCAAGCCCGGCCTTCACTGGTCCTTCCCGTTTCCGATCAACGAGATTGTCAAAATCCCGAAAGACCAGGTCCACACCGTCATCTCCAGCGCGGGCTGGTATCCGGTGACGCCGCAGCAGGAACTCGCCGGCCAGGAGCCGCCCGCCGGGGCCACGCTCAATCCCGCCGCTGACGGCTACACGCTCACCGCCGACGGCAACATCATGCACGTCAAGGCCACGCTGCGTTACCGCATCAGCGACCCCGAGGCGTATGTGTTCCAGTTCGCCGCCGTCTCGAACCTCGTGCAGAACGCGCTGAACAACGCGCTCCACCACGCCTCCGGCCAGTTCACCGTGGACAAAGCCACGCGGCAGGACATCGCCGGTTTCAAGGGGAAGCTCATGACCCGCGTGCAAGCGCTCGTCACGGCGCAGAACCTCGGCATCGAGTTCGACCCGCGCGGCTGCGATGTCGTCGCCATCCCGCCCCGCCAGGTGAAGGCCGCCTTCGACGCCGTGCTCGAGGCCGAGAACGACAAGCGCAAGGCTGTCAACACCGCCGAAGGTGACGCCAACACCACCCGCACCAAGGCCGAGGCCGAGGCCGACGCCATCCGCAACGCGGGCCGCGCTGATGCCACGCGCATCGTGCAATCCGCCAAGGCCGACGCGGACTACTTCCTCGCGCGCCTGCCGGAGTTCACCAGCAACCCGCAGCTCTTCCGCGACCGCCGCCTGACCGAGACGATGGCCGCCGTCCTCGGCAACGCGCAGGAGAAGTATTTCATCGTCGAGCGCACCGATGGGACGCCGCGCGAACTGCGCATCCTTTTGAACCGCGAGCCGTTGAAGCCGGCTGCGCCGAAGCAACCCTGATAAACTCCCGATGCAAGTCACCACCCTCCTCAGCCAGCAGGAACACAACCACACCGACGGCGAGCGATGCTCCACGTGTGGGACCGACCACGAGCACGCCACGCAGCAGCTCGGCGTCACGCTCTTCGGCCTCATCCTCGTCATCAACTCGTTCATCATCGAGTGGTTCATGGCCAACGGGAAGACTGCCGCCGACCTCAGCGCGGGACTCGGAGCCATCGTGCTGGGCTGGCCCATCGTCGTCGTGGCGGTGAAGGACTTGAAGCGCGGCAACCTCACTACGAACGAACTCGTCGCGCTCGCCGTTCTCGCGTCCTTCGCCAGCGGGCACTATCAGGAAGCGGGCGTCGTGAGCTTCTTCATGTTGCTGGGCCAGATTATCGAGAGCCGCACCGCCGAGGGCGCGCGCCTCTCCATCGAGTCGCTCATCAAGCTCACGCCCACCAAAGCCCGGCGCCTCGTCGGCGGCAAAGAAGAGGAAGTCGCCGTCCACGAACTCAAGAACGGCGATGTCATCCGCGTCCGCCCCGGCGACAACGTGGCTGCCGACGGCCAAATCCTTTCGGGCGAAGGCTCCATCAACCAAGCGAACATCACCGGTGAATCCCTCCCGGTGGACAAGAAGCCCGGCGACCAGGCGTTTGCCGGCACCATCAACCTCACCGGCGTCCTTGAAATCAAAGTCACCCGCGCCGGCACCGACTCCACGCTCAACCGCGTGCGCGAACTCATCTTGGCCGCCGAGAAGACGAAGCTGCCCATCATGCGCATCGTGGACCAATACATGAGCTTTTACACACCGCTCGTGCTGGTCATCGGCGCGCTGGTGTGGGCGTTCACGGGTGAGTTGAGCCGCGTCATCGCCGTCTTCATCGTCGCCTGCCCGTGCGCCTTCGTGCTCGCTACGCCCACCGCGATGGTCGCCGCGCTCTCCGCCGCCGCCCGCCTCGGCATCCTCATCAAGAACGTCGCCGATATTGAGCTGGCCGCGAAAATCAACGCCTTCGTCTTCGACAAGACCGGCACTCTCACGACCGGCAAGTTGGCCGTGAGCCGCCTTGCGCCCGCCAGCGGCACGGCCCCCGCCGAGCTGCTCCGCATCGCCGCGAGCGCCGAGCAGTTCAGCAATCACCCGACGGCCAAGGCCCTCACCGCGCTCGCGCTGGAAGCGGGCGTTCCCCTCAGTGACCCGAAGAATTTCGCCGAGACCGCCGGTCGCGGCGTGAAGGCGAACGTGGACGGCACCGTGGTCCTCGTGGGCCGCGCGCAATGGCTCAAGGACAACGGCGTGACCGGCGATTTCCTCCAGACCGTGGACGTGAACGAGACCGAGGGCTACAGCCTGCTCTTCATCGCCCGCAACGGCGCGTGCATCGGCTGGGTGGGCTTGCAGGACGAGACGCGCCACGAGGCGAAAGAGGCGTTGCTCGACTTGAAGGACACCGGCGTCCGCCGCGTGGCGATGGTCTCCGGCGACCGTCAGCCCGTCGCCGCCCGCGTGGCGAAGGAAATTGGCATCGAGGAAGTCGCCGCCGAGTGCCTGCCGCAGAACAAGGTCGAGTATGTGAAGGCCCTGCGCGCCAAAGGCTACCGCGTCGCCGTGGTTGGCGACGGCGTGAACGACGCCCCCGCGTTGGCCGCCGGTGACCTCGGCATCGCGATGGGCGCGGCCGGCAGCGAGGTGGCCATCCACAGCGCGACCATCGCGCTGATGAACAGCGACCTGCGCCGCCTGCCCTTCCTCATCCGCCTCTCGCGCATGACCCGCAGCGTCATCAACCAGAACTTCCTCTTCGGCATCGTCTTCGTCATCGGCGGCCTCGTGCTCGCGTCCCTGAGTTACATCAACCCCATCATCGCCGCGCTGATGCACGTGGCCGGCTCACTCATCGTCGTCTTCAACAGCGCCCGCCTTGTGCGCCAGGGCGAGGAGCTCGAACCCTTCCAAGCCGCTGCGCCCACGAACCCGCCGGCCGCCGGTGGTGCGAGTAAGCATGAAGCCGCCGGCCAGTTGCAGCCGAAGCTGGCGTGAGGTGCCGAGATGGAGTAGCAATGCCCCATGAGCGCGACCGAAATCATCGCTGCAATCAAACGCCTGCCGCAACAGGAGCAGGAAGTTGTTTGCGAGTTTGTCCAGCAGCGGAGGGCCGCCAAACCTGCCAAGCCAACCGTTCGCTACGCGGCCGACGCGACTTTCGACCAGGCGCTCGACCGCGTCCTCACCACCAACGCCGAACTCTTTCGGAAGCTGGCGCAGTGAACGATGAATCGCCTCTCTTCCTCACTTGGTCGCAAGTCGGGCGGCTTCACGAGGAGTCGCTGCGTCGGTTTCACGGCAGTCCGGGGCTGCGAGACGAAGGCCTGCTGGATTCGGCTCTGGCTGCCGCGCAGAACACTTGGCTCTACGGTGGGGGCAACGGCTTTGACATTGCGGCAAGCTACGCGTTCCACATCGCCCAAGCGCAGGCTTTCTTGGACGGCAATAAACGCACCGGCGCGGGCGCGGCGCTCCTCTTTCTGGACCTCAACGGCTGGCCGGGAATCGTGGACGACGGCTCACTCTACGACGCCATGATTGCCATCGCCGAGAAGCGCATGGACAAGCGGGGTTTGGCGGAGGTGTTGCAAAAACTGTGCGACAGAGTCGGAAGCCGATGAAATGCTTTAACCATCGTGAACTCGACGCCATCGCGGTGTGCAAGCACTGCGCGAAGGCGGTTTGCTCGCAGTGTTTGGCTGACACAGGCGAAGGAGTCGCCTGTCGTGGTCTTTGCGAGAACAAGGTTCGCAAGAATTTGGATCAGCAAAACGAGCTGTTCCGCTCTACGAAGGTTTCCTACTACACCCTTGCTGTTTTTCTCGCCCTTTTTGGTTTCGGATTTCTCGGCTTTGCATCTCCCGGTGGGCGTTACGAACCGGGACTGACACCCTTCTTGGGTGTAATAGGGGCACTCTTCCTTGGCTGCGCAGTTCGCATTTTCCGGATCGCTAAACGGATGGGCCAAGTTCGCTGATTTCTCATGACCGCCCTCGACACCCTCCAGCCCGACCTCGCCGCGCGCACCTCCACCGAGGCCGTCATCTCCGTGCGCGGACTCACCAAGGTCTTCACCGATTTCTGGGGCCGGCCCAAGGCGCGCGCGGTGGACACCGTCAACTTCGAGGTCCGGCGCGGCGAGGTCTTCGGCCTGCTTGGACCCAACGGCTCCGGCAAGTCCACCACCATCAAGATGCTGCTGGGCCTGCTCTACCCGACCAAGGGGCACATCGAAATCTTCGGCCACTCACCGCGCCATGTGAAGACCAAGGCGCGCATCGGCTACCTGCCCGAGGAGAGCTACCTCTACAAGTATCTCGACTCCCGGGAGACGCTCGACTTCTTCGGCAACCTCTTCCAGCTCCCGCCCGAGCAGCGCGACCAGCGCACTGAGCAACTCCTCGAGATGGTCGGCCTCAATCAGGTTCGCAGCCGCACCGTGGGCGAGTTCTCCAAGGGCATGCAGCGCCGCATCGGCCTCGCGCAGGCGCTCATCAACGACCCCGACCTCGTCATCCTCGACGAACCGACCGCCGGCCTCGACCCGCTCGGTTGCCGCGAGGTGAAGGACGTCATCCTCGCGCTCAAGAACCGGGGCAAGACCGTCATCCTCAGCAGCCATCTTCTCAGCGACGTCGAAGACGTGTGCGACCGCGTGGTGATTTACTACGGCGGCAAAATCCAAGCCGACGGCACGCTCAAGGAACTTCTCACCGAGCGCAGCTCCGTCCGCATCACCTTCCCCTCGCTGCCGCGCGAGGCGATGGAGAACATCCTCGGCACCATCCGACGTGACGTTGCTGCTGACCGCATCCAGCTCGATAACCCGACGCAGAACCTGGAGAGCTACTTTCTCGGCGTAGTGAACCGCGCTCGGGCCAGCGAGCAAAACACCTCCGGCGCGACCTCCGGCAGCCAGGTTGCCGAGTATTTGCGCGGCAGTGCGGAAGCCGGTGCGCAGCAGCAAGCGCGCGTGCTGGACCGCCTCGTCGCCACCGCTCCCGTCGCGGAGGTCCCTGTCCCCGTCGTCGTGCTCCCGACCGCTGTCGAAGTCGAGTCACAGAAGAAACTTGCCGCCCTCGCCGCGCGCACGGTCTCGACGCCCGAGCCCCGAGTCGAAGTCGCCGCGAAACCCGCGCTCGACGAAGTGAAGGCGAACGAAAAGCTCGCGAACCTGCTGGGCAAGCCGAAGTAGTCCGCCATGTCCGCCCACTTTGAAATCCTGAAGCATCCGCACCAGGGACTGGCTGCGGTGAAGCATGGCTTCTCGTGGCCGGCGGCGGTGCTGGGCTGGGCGTGGGCATTCGGACGGAAGCTGTGGGTTCCGGCGCTGGCGCTGCTCGTGGTTCACGCGGTGCTCGCCCTGATCGCCACCAAGCTAATCAGTGAAAACTCCGTCTTGCTCATCGCCATCGGCGTCAGCCTGCAAGCCATCTTCGGTGCCCGGGCGAATTATCTTCTGAGCCGCGCGTATCAAGAGCGCGGCTTCGATTACAGGGGCCTCGTCCCGGCCACCTCCGCCTCCGACGCCATCGCGAAGTTCAAAGCCGTCGGCGAGAACGCGCCTGCCGAGTGGCGGCTGGGCGTAGCACCGGCGCTGTTCAACGTGCCGACGGACTTGCGACAGATTCTGGCCATCGCACGCCTCACCATTAAGGCCGTCGTGCGCTATCGCTTGCTGCCTGTGCTCGCCGTGCTGCTGGTGCTCGTCGTTGTCGGCTTGCCGCTCATGCTCAAGCACGACGGCACGGCGCGCGCGCTCGTGCAAATCATCATCACCTACACCCTCAGCGCGGTCACGGCCATCCTTGGCCTCGTCACGCTCTGGCTCGCCACCGGCACGCTGGCGCGCGACGTGGAGGATTGCTCGATGCAAATGGTCGCGGTGAAGCCCATCGCCCGCTGGCAGATCTGGCTGGGCAAATGGCTTGGCATCATGGGGCTGAACCTTGCCTTGCTCGGCCTCTCCGGCCTTTCGATTTACCTCCTCATCCAATGGCGCGCCGCCAGCCTGCCGGAGAAGCAACAGGCCATCTTGAAGAACGAGCTACTCATCGCGCGCGGCTCGCTCAAGGAGGTGCCGCCCGATCTCGATGCCGACGTGGAGAAAATCCTCAAGGAGCGGCTCAAGGAAATTGGAGCGCTGGCAAATGGCGCGGACCTCGCCACCGTGCGCAAAGACGTGAAGGAGTCCCTCAAGGCCCGGTATCAGGCCGTGCCACCGAAGCAGGCCCGGCGTTGGGTGATAGAAACCGGTCTGGCACGCTCCCAGTTGGAAAACACGCCCGTCTACCTCCGGGTGAAATTCCGCTCGTCGCAATACAGCTCCAAGCCGGAGCCTTATGAGACCCGTTGGGAAATCGGACCGCCCAATGCCACGAACCGCTTCCGCATCATCCGCGGGCTTACCACCGACACGTTTCATGAGTTCGGTGTCAACTTGACCGATGCAAAAGGGATGCCGGTGGGCGAACCAGTCAAAGGCGGCCAGTTCAAGAACCTGCTCGATGAGCAGGGCCGGCTGGTCATCGTCTTCGGCAATCCCAATAACGCCGCTTTGCTCTTCGACCTCGATGAAGGGTTGGAGGTGCTCTACCGCGAGAGCGGCTTCGGGCTGAACTTCGCGCGGGGTGTGGGCATCCTCTTCATCTGGCTGGGTCTGCTCGCGGCGGTCGGGCTGGCGGGAGCGAGCTACCTGTCCTTTCCGGTCGCGGCTTTTTTCTCCATCGCCATGCTAGTCGTGGGCCTGAGCAGCGGGACCATCGCGACGGTGGTGAAGGATGGCACTTTCGGCAGCACGAACCACGACACCGGCGTGCCCGAGGGCGTGCTGGGCGCGGTGGATTTCATCATGGTGCCGATCTTCAAGGCCACTCACGACGTGCTGACACTGGTAAATTCCTTCTCGCCGATTGACGCGTTGAGCACGGGCCGCAGCGTGACGTGGATGACGCTCCTGCGGGCGGTGCTGCAAATCTGGGGCCTCATCGGTGGCATCTTCGCGGCGTTCGGCATCCTCGCGTTCACGCGGCGCGAACTGGCGACGGCACAGGGCAAGGGCTGACATGAACGACCGCCGCTTCTTCAAACCGCTGCTCACGCTGCTCACGGTGGTGCTGCTGGTGCTTGTCCACTTCGCGCAGCGCGAGCTGACTTCAGAGCGCAACCGCCTCAAGCTCACGCGCGTCGAGGCCATCGAGAGCATGCCCCCGGCGATGGCCTTCACCGCCGTGGCGCTGGGCGGCTTCCGCGGGCTGATTTCCAACGCGCTCTGGATTCGCCTCAACGACCTTCAGATCGACGAGAAATACTTCGAGATGGTCCAGCTCTCCGACTGGATTACGAAGATGCAGCCGCACTTCGTCGCCGTCTGGGTGCATCAGGCGTGGAACCTCTCCTACAACATCTCGGTGAAGTTTCCCGACCCGAACGACCGCTGGTTTTGGGTGAACCGCGGCATCGAGCTGCTGCGCGACGAGGCGTTGAAATACAATCCGAACGAGACGCTCATCTACCGCGAGCTGGCGTGGCACTTCCAGCACAAGATGGGCGCGAACCTCGACAACGCCCACATGACCTACAAGCGTGAGTGGGCGCGCCAGATGACCGAGGTGTTCGGCAACCAGCACACGCCCAACTGGGAGGAACTCATCAACCCGCAGACCGACGAGGCGAAGCAGCGCACGAAAGTCCTGCGCGAGCGATACAAGATGGACCCCAAGGTAGCCCGCGAGGTGGACGCAAAGTATGGTCCGCTGGAATGGCGGCTGCCGGAGACGCACGCGATCTACTGGGCCTCTCTTGGTCTGAAGAACTCCAAGCCCGAGCAGCTCATCACCCTGCGCCGCGTGGTTTACCAGTCCATGCAGCTGGCTGCGCAGCGCGGTCGGCTCATCTACAACCCGGTGGACAAATACTTCGAGTTCGGCCCGAACCTCGTTGCCATCCCCATGGCGAACGAGGGTTACGAGGACATGCAGACCGGCGACCCGGCCAACCTCGACAACGTCAAGAACGCCCACGCTAACTTCCTCAAGCAGGCCATCACCGACCTTTACCTGCACAACCGCGAACAGGACGCCGCGCGCTGGCACGACTATCTCGGCAAGAAATATCCCAACCGCTACACGCGGCCCGGCCAGAACGTCACCGAGTTCGTCATGGAGCGCTACAAGGAGCTGATGGACCTCGGCAAGGACAAGGTGCAGAGCGCCATCGAAGGCATGCTCATGCGTCACTTTTACGAGCTGGCTATTGGTGATGAGGACAGCCGCGCGCAAGGCTATGTGCGGCTCATCCAGCAGATTCACCGCGAATACGGCAAGAAGGTGGAGCGTTCCGAGCGCGACCGCGTGGACTTGCCGACGCTGCCCAAGCTGCGCCAGTTGGTGCTGGACCGGCTCATTGACGCGCCGCCCGGCGAGGGCTGGAGCCCGCAGATGCGCCTGCAACTCCTGACCTCCTTGAACCTGCCCGTTCCCAAGAACGCGCCATGGCTCACTGCGCCTGTCGTCGCCACCACGCCGGGAATGCTGACGGCCCAAGGTGTCACCAACCGCTCGACGTCATTCAATCCCCCCGCGGTGGACACGAAGGAAGCGGCCGAGATCAACCTCAAGGCCGGCAAGGAATTTCTCGCGAAGAACAAGCAGCAGGCCGATGTCGTCGAGCGCCCCAGCGGCCTGCAATACCGCATCGTCACGGCCGGCACCGGCAAGCGGCCCACTGAGAAGGATAAGGTGCGCGTTCACTACACTGGCAAAGTCATTGATAAGAAAACCCTCCAGCCCGGCGGCATCTTCGACAGCTCTTACGAGAAGAACTTGCCCATCGAATTCGACGTGACCGGCGTCATCAAAGGCTGGACCGAGGCGCTGTTGCTGATGCCCAAGGGCAGCAAGTGGCAGCTGTTCATCCCGCATTACCTCGCCTACGGCGAGCGCGGCAGTCCGCCCGGCATCGGTCCGAACGAAGTGCTCTACTTCGAGGTAGAGATGCTCGACGTCCTCGGAAAGTAGACGTTGGGACGAAGGCAGAAGGAGAAAGGCCATAGTTAGGATCTGCGGCCCGCCGCCCTATCCCCCATCTCCTGTCCCCTACTTCCTTCGCTGCCAAAGAAACATCCGTTCCAGCCCGGTGCGGTTTGGATACGAGCGCGGCGTCCACTCCTCCAGCAGTTCGAAGTGCGGCGAGAACCGCGCCCAGATTTCCTCCCGGTCCACACCGAACGGCGGGCCGTCCGTGTCCGGGATGAAGTAGTTGACGGCGAGGTAATGCCCGCCCGGCTTGAGCCAGCGCAGCACCGCGCGCACGTAGTCGTCGCGGCGGTCCGGCGGGATGGCGCAGAAGCACGTGTGCTCAAAAATCCAGTCGAACGGCGCGGACGGTTCGTCCGCGAGGAAATCACCGAGGCGAAACTCCGCTCGCTCGTTCGCCCCCGCAGCCAGCGCCCTTTCCACCGCGCTCGGCGCGATGTCCAAGCCCGTTGCTGAAAACCCCGCCACCGCCCAAGCGCGCACGTCATGTCCCAGCCCACAGCCCGGCACCAGCACCGTGCCGCGCCGCGCATCCGGGTGCGTCGTGAGCCAGTCCACGAGGCCGGGTGAAGCCTCGCCTTTGTCCCAAGGCGTGTCCTTTGCCTGATACTGCCCCTCCCAGTCGGTGTTGCTCATATGGGTCGCCGGCACAAACTCAATCCTTCCGCCGCGCGACCACGAACGCGCACAGCATCCCGTGGCGCAGCGGCGTGAGATTCAACAGCCAGTCCAGCGGCGGGAACACATGGCGGTCCGTGCAGAGCGTGCGCTCCACCACGCAGCCGAGGCGCTCCAATTGGAACGCCATCTCCAGCGCGTTGGTCATGATGATGGCGTCGTCGTCCGGCTCGAAGGGCGTCTTTACCACAGGAGCCACCCTCTCGAACCGCACCTGCTCCGGGGCTGACGTCATCTGCCGCCGCTTCTCCAGCAGCCGCTGAAGGTTCCGCCACTTGTTGCCCAGCCCGCGCATCCGGTGGTGGTAGTCGCGGAAGCCGACGACGCGCAGAAAGTTCGGACTGGAGACGATCACTTT
>Ga0209553_1001714_pt1 | contig 10824 bp, 2 predicted proteins | sample LauGreFBDMM110DN_2_FD_188217 | JGI IMG/M metagenome (GOLD analysis project Ga0209553, IMG submission 188217) | Freshwater lake microbial communities from Lake Michigan, USA - Fa13.BD.MM110.DN (SPAdes) (version 2) | ecosystem: Environmental > Aquatic > Freshwater > Lake | place: Lake Michigan, USA...
GTGTGTATCTAGTGAATTGATCTCTGTTCAATGTTCTATCTATTTCATAACTAAAATCAGGAGTATTATACGTATTAGTAACTTTAGACAGATAAACCTTAGTAGTTGATCCAGCCGTCCAAACTTTTCTATCTGGGTCCCATCTTAAATCTACTGGTCCAGTCTTCCATAGAGCGGGGTTTGAATGTGCTTGTGGGTGAAATCCTCCATCGGGTCCACTTGGAACGGGTAGATTATTAATATCGTAACCGGGACCACTAAGGATAAGGGGTCCCCTGTGAGCCACCCCTCTAATTTCGTTTAATTCCGTCTTTTTTCTAAAATGAAAGTCAGCATCGAAAGCGTTACTAACTGGATGAATGCCAGAATTCATGCTTGTATTAGTAGCATAAGGGTTGATTGTCATGGCTGCTGTTATATTATGGCCACCGCTACCCCATACTGAGGGCATATATGTGCCACTATCAACTACTCCAGTATTCACAGCCCCAGACCCGTATATTCCTAACGGGTTGAATGGGTTCAAGGAGACCACGTCTCCGATCTGTCCAGACGATGTAGGAGTCTCAAAGTGGGGCAATATACCAGTGTGGCCAGCGTAAGTACTATACGGAATATAAAGCCCATCCATCGACATAGCTCCGATGAAGCTAGTCATAGAAGGGTTTGATACTACAGACTGCGATATAGCGTTAAACTCAGCAGTATCAGCAAAATACGTATCAATCTGATAGTAAGGGGTCAGGGCTACGCCTGATTGGAAGATATCCCCAGTAGAACGAATATTCTGCGTTACCACGGATACAATGAATTGATCTGGTTTAAATAGTTTCATGCTCGCTATGCTCGCTTATTTGTGGTTTCGAAGAAACCCGTTCATCCATTGGTCAGTTTTAACAGTATTTGATAACTTCTGGAGTTTCTTCAGAAGATCCTTGTTCGTCTTCCCATATCGTGGAGATAACGACCTAAAATTATAGGTGGTTTGAACTTGATTATTGTTAAAACTTATGTTCATGTCTGTAATTCTTGGGCCATTCAGTAAAAGTTGGCCTAGTCTAGGGACTATTGGAAGTCCGGGAATAGTTACATGGCCTTCTTCTTGAGCGAATAATGAAAAATTGTCAATCGCATTGGCTGTTGCCTGACCGGCTAGGTTCAGTCCAGCCATACCGGACAGAACTGTACCTGTCATTGATTCGATGACCCTATCAACGTCTCCGTTAGGAGACATGACCTGCCAATTTACATTAGTAGTTCCATATACAGGAATAATGAAGTTCTCAGGGACTAAGTTTGGATCTTGTTCATATTCAAACTTGCCACCATAAATCACGTTATCATAATTTGTAACCCAAGGACCATAAGTATATCTGTTCGACTGCTGCGGAATAGCGACACTACGCGGAGCGACACAAGCTCGTTCTGCCCCATTATGAGAAGCAAACCCTTTAGAGAACCTACTTTGTATTTTTGATTGAATCGGAGATAAGTCACTAAAGTTTTGTTTTATTAATACTGTCTCAAGAGCGTCTAAAAATGCCCCAGTGATTGGATTAATCCCATCATGCGAACATGTATCTGGATAATATACTTTTTCTGTAGAGAATCGTACAAATGGAAGCCCACTTCCTTCATAACCTAAAGACGCTGAAGAGATACCATCTAAAACAGACAATAAGGCTGTGCCAGAATAAGTCCACGCAAAATGATCACGAGTAGCGGTATTTAAAAGATTGCTTATTTGTCCACTCTGTAAAGTGGTAAATAGTGACCATTCACAATCGGCAGGAGATGTATCAAACAAAGTCTGATCACAAGGATAAAAAACATAGTCCTCTGTTTCATTAGTTAAAGTAGAGGTCTGGGAAAATAAATTATCAACTACAGTTTGATTAAAATATGTCTTACTATTAGCATCATTAGCAAAACTTTCAAAAATTTTATCTGTACGAATATCTTTTTGAGGATAAGCATATGTATAACAGAAAAATCCACCAGATATTGATGGGTCGCTTACATATGCTTGGCCACTATAATCTATAGTATCTACGAAAGGACAATTCCCCCTATTATAATAAGAAAAATATGAGGGGGTAATCATCGTATATTCTTTTGATATTGTAGTTCCTACATGAGCCAATCCTATAATCGGGCATGCATCAGTGCCACTAGTAGATGGATTGATATCAAAAACAACATCTGACTTATTATAAGATGTAAAATCGTACTTATAATTAACACCAGGAACGAAACCCGTTAATCCCCCTGTGATTAAATCATATCCTATATTTCCAGCAGTACCGGGGAAAGAATGTTCAAAATTCACATAAGCTTTTAACCGACCATTATTCATAAATGAAGCGTCTTTTGGGGCTTCTAGAGACCCAAAAGCATAAGGTTCAACATAAGCATCATCAGCAATGTCCCAACTTCTTTCAAAATTACCCACTAAATTTTCTTGAGAACTAGTTATTTTAGTTCTCATTACTGGAACTGGCGCTATCCATTCTTTACCATAATAATTATCGTGTATAGCTTTTACTTTATTTTCAATATCAGATACTATTGTAGATGGGCCGGTTTTTTTAGCAATAGTTTTTATATTTACTTCAATGTCAGTATTTAACATCGACATATATCGTGATATAGAACCAGAATATTCATCGCTAGGTGTTTGAGCTATTGTAGTAACTAATTTACTTCTAATAAGTTGTAATTTTGTTTTCTTGAAAGTTCTCATAAAACTTTCCCATTCTCCTACTGCAGCAGCTCTTATTTCCATTACACTAGCGAAATATACTCCTTTATAAATTAATCCCGGAACAGTAGTGTTACTAAACAAATCCTGCATATCAATAGCAACCCAATCCCACGTATCGTTCGCTGGTAGTATTTGCGTAATAACAGGAATACTTTTTTGCGAAGTTGAATTAACCCCGCACGTATCAATGGGGTGACCCACTAATGTGATCTCTCCCCAGTATTGATAGATGTAGTCACGCGGTACAACATTCATGCGGCTTTGATAGCCACCAACAACCATTTTGCCCACAGTGCCGGGTGTCGCTTTCAGCGACACTGATATGTCACTGGCGCGGGTTCCAGTATAAGAAACTCCTTGTGAGTTAGCTCCAGTTTCAACTGGAAAAGTACCACCGTGTGGGTACGATCCTTCAGTTCCCCTAAAAGCATAATCTAGATCAAGTGGGTTGTTAGCCCCGATCCCAACGGCTGCAACTAAAGTTCCGGGATTGATATTCCCTGAAGATTGATAATCTCCTTGATCCGGTCTTTCCAGATTGATAAGATCGTAAGTAAAATTACTAAATGGTCTACTACAATTCACATATTCATTTCTAGGGATAATAGTTATACTAATTATTCCCCCAAAAATTGAATTTGGATATGTTTGCGACATAGTCGCAGCAAATAATCCAGCCTGATAAGTCGCCCCAGAATCTAGATTAACTATAAAGTCAGCATTTACTATGTCGCATAAAGTACTAACAATTTCAGTTAAAGTAAGAGAAGGCCCCGGTAAAATGAAATCTTCCGGTAAATAGTAAAACAGGCTACTCACAAAGCTGATAATGTCAAATCCATAGTAATATGGGAATGGGGCGACATATCCACCAGCCGTAGCGCAAACATTGTAGGTGTTAGTTCCATACAATAAATTCCCACCAATATACCTACGTGACGATGTCGCTGCGGTGTGATTAATAATCTGGTCTAAGGCGTATGCTACTTTGTCGACCCTCATACCTCCTTTTACCGAGCTAGATGCGCCATAACCAGCATAAGGAGTAACTCCTACGGGACCATTAGGTCCCACATATTCGTTTTCATAAGCAGCGAATACATTTAGGAGGTTAAACATCCTCTCCCACATTCCGGTAAAAGAAAGGTTAGCATTATTATTTGAGAAGGAGAATGGGGCGGTTTTAAAGTAATCTACTGAGGGGGTCATGCTGACCCCGTCTGGGAGGTAGCCTACTTGTTTATCTGAGTCGGCTACTGTGTAATAACCATCATCAGAATAGAACTGGGGGAGACCTTCGGTCGTCGAGCCAAAGCCAGTATACCCTTCCAGAATGACCGTTACTGCGTCCAGAATTTTTAGGGGACTAGCCAGAGTTACCTTGTAGGATTTATCTCCTGCTGAAGTATCACGAGAGATACTATCTAGTACCCCATTGAACTGGAAAACTACTGCTCCATCATCAGTTATAGTGAAATATTGTGGGGACCCAATTACTCCCGGTACAAATAAGTCCCCATCAGTGTCGTCTTGTACAAGTACAATGTTGCAAGAGCCCGGCTGGGATGAGTAATCGGCAGAGCAATCAAATTTAGCTACAGTTGCGCCCATAAACTTTTGAGGCACCATAGTCGATGTATTTCCAGATCCGAATGGGGCAATTGATTCCATTAATAGTTCCTAATTAAATCTTAATACTTCTCAAAAGTGAAGTCGATATTATAAGAATATTGGCCAGTCTTGAAATTCCATGACTCTTGAGGAGCCCCATAGAAAACCTTAGTAGAAATTACAGAAGCATCATTGGCCGGATTAACCGCATCATAAATACCTTGAAAGTAACTAGTATAAAGTAAGCTAGGTTTCTGATTGAACCAGTTTCTAACTCCGGTTACTGTTGCTCCTGTCCATAAACCAGATGAATCAACATTGTTATAGCCCCAATTTTGTGACATTGACCCCATATTTATATTGATAGACAGGTTTCTTTTATATTCAGATCTACTCCCAAGGTACTGAAGAATGGGTTGATTTCGCCCAATGACGGGTGTGGCCGAATGTAATTGACCCGGATAAGTATCATTTACACTGATATCTTCAGATATACTACCCGGAATTAAATTTGGTGGACGATTATCATAATTAAAGCTATAAGTAACTTGTCCTGCGTTCGGGGCTCTGCCTACCGAAGATGATTTGGGTTGTGGGTGAATCCAAGGGAGGCCAGCATTCTGCCGAACTCGACTGTATAATTGTGAAGCGACTACGTTGTAATACCCAGAAGCATTCGCATAGCGGCTAACGCCACTAGCGGATACGCCAGTAGGAGCTAGCGACTGCATCCCAGTAATAGTCCCCTGAATACTTACATTCGTGAGAGAACCTTCGGTTCTCTCCACGCTGATGGAGCATTCTTCAAAAGCTAATTGCCCAGACGGCAACAATCCCGAAGGGACATATGAGAAGGTCTCCTCAACGGCGTATACGCCGCCATATTTATCAATGTCCTCATTTAATTTACGATTCGTAATATAATATCCTGAAGTAACAGTTAACAAAGATTGGGGTAGGTTAGCTGATCCTAGTCCTATAATACTGCCAACATATCCGCTAGCTTGTTGCCACGGTTCCAACCTACATATACCACTAGAATCATATACTCTCTTGCCTTTAGCGTTAACACTATGGGTGATATTATAGACCTTGGCAATAGTACCCCAGTCGCCAGTAGCGACAACGACCCTATCATCCTCCTGAATACCCCAGCTTTCTCTTACTGAGTCCACATAATAACTAAAGTTATCCTCGGAGCCCCCAGTACTGAAAAGTCCCGAATTAGCCGGTCCTATAAAGTTAGGAAAAGCAAAATCGATTGTGTAACCGCACGGTTTGGCCCAATTACCTTCACTATTTACTGAGAAATTCTTAACATTCCCATAAAATTTTAACCCCTGATTGTGATCGAATCCTACTATTTCTACTTTCACTCCCGTAGGGGGTGCTAACAAATAACGAAGCTGCTCTAATTTAGTAATGGTAGATATAAGAACGTCAGATTGTCCAACACCATGTAATGGGTCATCATCTGCTGATTGAGTAGAGGTCCATCCATCTACCGAGTAGGACGAGCTAAAGCTAGTTCCCGTGGTTGAGATGGGATTACCCTTATTCTGCAAAATCTGACCTGCAAGACTTGCAGTAAAAGTAGAGCCTATGTGGCTCCCATCGTCAGCAAGGATGAATTCCTTTCCAAACGTCACCAAGGGTGCCGGAAGCACCCTTTTGTTATTTATAATTACTGGCATTAAACTTGTCCTTGTTTCTGTGCTAATAGTGCGTCTGACACAGATTGTAATACAAAAGTTTTCATTTCTTGTTGGAATCCAGCTAAGGCTTCAGCCCCATTAAGTCTTACTACTACTTCAGTAGTCGGTAAAGTAAGAGCTATGGAAGTATTAGCTAATTGGCCCACGATTCCTTCAAGTTTTGATGAGAAGTTATTTAATTGCCCACCCATAATACCGATAGATTGTTCGAATATATGGGCAGAATCTAATAACATTTGTAAATTTTGTTCCTGAATTTTCAATAAGGTTTCTGTATTGAGATTTTGTTGTCCTTGCTGTTTACCAATTTCATTAGATAAAACAGATCCTTGGCCAGTAAATCCAGCCTGACCATTCACGCCAGCTACTGCATTATGTTCAGCCCCTATAAATCCTCCACCAGCCCTACCAGCACCGACTCTTTGGGCTTCTTTATCAATAGCTGCTGATATTTCTGCTGATAGGAACTGCTGAATTTGATCGATATTTCCACCATTATCTGATACGGAGCCAAGCTCACTCATAGCGGCTGCTGCCCCGCCAGTATTATAGGCTCTCTGGACGCTATTAGCGTCATCTACAGCGATCTCAGCCTGAGTTTGAGCCTTAGACCCTAACTTCCCAGACAAAGCCGCGTTGCTGTCACTAAACGCCTTAGCCCTTGAAGACTCTAAGGCCAATTCTTCTTTAAGGGAATCAATTAATCGACCACGAGCTTGCGTATCCTGCTCTATTAAAGCGATCTGAGCACGGGTTGCTGTCTGGAGAGCAATAAAGTCCCCCTCTAGTTTAAATGCAGCTTCAGAATCTTGAGGACGGCTTGGACTTAATAATTGTTCAGATATCTGACGTAAATCGGTAGATCCAGATACAGCAGAAGCTCTTACATCTGCAACAGACGTAAAACTATTAGTCCCTATTGAAGATCGTCGATCTCTAATATTGGCTAAAGTAGAACCAGTTGAGGAAAATCCCTCAAGGTCTTTTTGTTGGCCTCTTTTGGTGTCTCCGAACTGAGCTTGGGCGTCATTATAAGCTAATTGAGCATCAATACCCCTATTTAATGCATCAACATATTTATTGGTATTATCATCATAGGCTTTACCTGTACTAGTTAAAGTTTCCTTAATTAAATCACCAGATTTAGACAGCTCTTCAACCATTGATTTAAGTTCTTCTGGCGTAGATTTATCTAATTGTTCTTTAGTGATGTCTGGGCTTGAATCCAGTAGAATCTTTTTTATACTTTCATTAAAATTCCCCCGACTAGACGCCCCATCTCTGCCTGACTCAAATTGCTCTACCGCTTTTTTATAATCAGATTTAGCCTTAGTTCCTGTGTTAACAATAGAATCATAATTATCAATACCTAATTTCTTAGCTGCTGAAGATTGATCTTCCACACTATCCGAAGCTGAAAGCCTCGACAATGAACTAGCTTGAAATTTCCCAGAACCCAAATTAGCTACTAAATTCCCCAAAGCACTGATTTTTGTAGCCTTTAAAGCAGCAGATTCAAGTTGAGCTAACGCTGCTGTGGTTTTAGCCTGAACATCAAAAGCCGTCTTACGCTGCAAAGCTTCAGCAGCAGCAATATCGGTTGTTACTTTAAGTTTAGTTTTAAGATTTTCGGTCTCTCCAGAGAGGAGAATCATCTGTTGGGCGAAACCAGCAGATCCGTCAGCCATCTTAGGCAAACTATTGATATAACCATCCCAATTCGACCCACCTTTAGCTACGAACTCTTCAATACTAGTATTGAAAGCGGTAGAGTGCTGCCCAAATGCCTTTTGTGCGTCAGCTTTAGTTTCTGCAGTATTTTTCTCGATTTGTTTTTCGTACTCGGCAGCAGTTTCAGCCAAGGAATCAGCGTAGAAGAGAGTAAAGACTTGTCCTGCTGAATCTAGTAATTGTCCCCCAGTACCAGTATCCCCTTGTTCGTTTAACTTCTTCTGAAGTTCGGCAGACTCTTTCTTTTTTACTGCTGCGTTTTGAACTAATCCAGAAGAAGTATCCCTAAATTCACTTGTGCCAAAGTATTCAGTAACATCCTTAGTCCTACCTAATTTTTCTAAGTTGGCATCAACCCCTCTTTGTCTCTTAGTAATGCCAGCTTCAAGTTTGTTTGAAGAGGCCTGACTTTCAGCCCGTGCTGCTATGAGAGTACTGCTCTCAAGCAATCCAAGAGACGCCCCAAAATCTCGAAGAGCTACTATAGCTCCTTCAACTCCGGGAACCAATCCTGCTAATTTAGCTCCAACACCAGCTATAATGCCTATTACTGGGCCTAAAACGGGAATCGCTGCCGTCGCTGCCGCTACACCAGTAGCCAAAGCAGTTAAATCATCTTGAGCTTGCTTAGTAACTGCGGCTTTACCAGCCTCAGCGATATTACCTTCAGCAATAGCTTTATTCTTCTTGCCCTCAAGATCTCTAGCTCCGTCCAAGATTTTACCGAATGCTAAAGTTGATGCGCCTGCTGCGAGCATTCCTGCTGCGATTGCGGCTGCTCCAGTAATAGCGGGAGTGTTCAAGGCGGCGAGCTGTCCACCCCCTATACTACTTAATTTATTACCAATTCCAGTAGCTAGAGGGGTTGCTCCACTCTTAGCAAAAAATCCACCCGCGCTACTAGAAACGCTACCTAAACCAGATCTAAATGCTCCTACGCCAGCACTTGAACCTAACCCCTTCGGCAAAAGAGATGATAGTCCCCCAAGGGCAGATTTACCTGCTCCACCTAATGAAGATAGTATTTTTCCACCACCACCGAAATTAGCTAGGTTTTTAATTCCAGAGACTAGTTCGCCAGCAGTGACGGTTATTCCAGCACTAGCTATTGCCGCTTGGAATAATCCTAGTGTAATGACTACGCCAGCTAAGGCTCTAGTTGCTCCAGCAAGACCGGGACTAAATTTGTCTAGTTCTGAGCCCTCAGCGGCGTACTGGGCCGTAACCCCAGCAACTACAGCGGCCATGGCCCCAAAATTAGCATTCACTTGATCATATTTATCAGCCCCTTTAGGATTAGGAGTAAATTGACTTCCGGGATAACCCAATCCTCCCGGAGGTGGGGGCGGAGGACCGTAAACGGATGAAGAGAATGGGTTTGGTACAGTACGACCGGAGCCAGATCCGGGAGTTCCACCAGTATAAGGAAAAGGACCGTATGAACCAGCCGGATTTCCTAAACCTCCTTGAGGGATATTTTTAGATCTCTGGGCTGCGGAGGGCTCAGAACTAGACAAATTTAGTCCCGGTCTTGCTGGAGCAACTAGAGCCTTAGCTGGCGTAGTCATTACACCTTGTTTGGCAGCCGCCTGAGCTTGTGTGGCAACTAGAGCCTTAGCTGGCGTAGTCATTACACCTTGTTTGGCAGCCGCCTGAGCTTGTGTGGCAGCTTGAGCCTTTGCTTGAGCGGCTTGTGCGGCAGCCTGTTGTGCAGCCGCCTGTGTTGATGTCTGTGAAGATCCACTGGGGTAGAGTTGGTCGTATTCTGCCTGTTTGCGGGTTTTTACATTAATAGCTTCTTCTAATATAGTTTGTTTTTTAGCAAATTCGTCCCGAATACTACCAGAACTTTTAAATTTAGCAGCAGCTTCAGTGTTACCGGGATTTTTATCATGATGATAAGCCTGTAACTGCTTAGCTAGTTTCTTGCGAATTGCTGCTGCGTCTTTGTTTAATTGTTCCAATTCAGAGACTGATAAGTTTGGGTCAATTCTAACAGATTCTAGATTGCCGTCCTCATTACGAACATCTCGAACTTTAGCTCGGAAAGCGTTAATTAAGGCTTGTATCTCTTTAGCTACTTCATCAGGACCGGGAACGGTCCCACCCTCAGTAAAATAGCTTATCCCTCCTCGAATAGTTCCGCCATTGGCGTACTTATTTACCTTGTGAAGATTTCTATAGCCAAATGCTTGTGCAGAAGCTTTATTTACAACAAACTCACCGGGGGTAAGCATAGCTGGGACAGTATCAGTACCTCTAGGGGAAAAATCAAATTCACCTCCAATCTTACCACCAGCCGCATAATTATTTACCTTCTTAAGATTGCCTTTCTTTTTAATGGGAGCTAAGCCAGATTCTGATATTATTTTTCCTTGTTTAACAACCGCAGCAATCTGCGATGTACTTTCTGGATAATATACATGTACACCTCTACGTCCTTTTTTATAAAGTCCAGAGGCTACTAACTTTCCAAGCATCGTTTCAGGAGTATTGCCTTTGCCGTCATCACTATCGCCATATCTCTTTCCATCTTCTAAAAATTTAGCATCGCCGGGATTCCCCGGATAATCGAGGGGTAAATTTCCACCAGCCAGCGGTCCTGTTCCATAAACTGATGGAATAGCTTCTTCAAATTTTTGCCACATCAACTGCTTTTTGGAACGAATCATCTGATTGATGACTTTAGCAGTTATTGTTGGTATAGCCTTACGATCACGATTTGAGGGTAAAGCATGTTTATATACAGTAGCATTATATGGGGTAGTTGGATCAACATCTACTAAACTAGGATATAGCTTCTTGAGTTCTTCTCCTGACTGTAGGACTTTCGTACCCCCGGTTTTTCTGACTGCTTCAACAAGGTTGCTTGATTCAACGACTGCCTCACCACCGCCCGCGTAGCGGTTGATCTTATGCAAGTTATCAGCACCAAAAGCCTGAGCCGCACTTTTCCTGATAACAAATTCTCCCGGCGTCAACATCGCCGGAACGGTATCCCTG
>Ga0209553_1001716_pt1 | contig 10816 bp, 5 predicted proteins | sample LauGreFBDMM110DN_2_FD_188217 | JGI IMG/M metagenome (GOLD analysis project Ga0209553, IMG submission 188217) | Freshwater lake microbial communities from Lake Michigan, USA - Fa13.BD.MM110.DN (SPAdes) (version 2) | ecosystem: Environmental > Aquatic > Freshwater > Lake | place: Lake Michigan, USA...
CGACTGGCGTTGCAGAAAACAGAATTTCAAGTTGATTGATCGTCGATTGTTTTTCACAGCGCACCCACTCTTTGCAGGCCTGCGATTCTGCGAGTGAAGATTTCGTCGAAGCCTCCATCGACTCTCTTTGCTCGAGCAATTCCATAAGTTGTGCTGCGGCGAGTGGCACCGCCTTCCCCGTCGGATCTGAGATTGCAATGAGCGCTTCGGCGCGCAAGAGAGGATCGACCAAGATCGTCGCAGCGGCATTGATCTGCGCGCTGCGCATCACCGCCAATTCGCGTTCAAGTCCCTCAGGATGACGATCTGGATGGCATCGCGCGAGCGCGCGTGCCTGTGTTTGCACAACATCGTTGGCATCCAACTTGAAATGGCGTGAAAAACCAAGAAGATCAAATGGATCATCCACGGAAGTCGCCCCGCTGACATCCAACGCAACCGACATTCATGCTCCGCTTGGATTTCCTTGATCTGGTGGAGTATCCAAGCGTCGAACAACAGGAGGCTTTGGCGTGGCTGAACGAGTTGGAAAAACATTTCCTGCAGGCGGCTGAGGAATTGGTTTAGGTGTTATTGCTGGCGGAGATGGAGGCGCAGATTGAGGCGCAGATCCGGGCGGAGATGTTGCAGGTGGTGCTGGTCGAAATGGTCCCCTGTTTTGGGCTGGATTGTTTGGTGCTGGATTGTTTCCTGCAGCATTCGGTCTTGCGAATCCAGATGATCCTCCGGGACTTCCACCACTCGCACTTCCTCCGCTTTGGGAGTTACCAAAGTTTCCGCGAGAAATGCCTCTAGAAACAGGCCTGCTTGATGGACGGCCAGATGGCGGTCGAGTTGGAATGCGCGGAGGTCCGCTCATGCTTCCCATCGATCCGAGATTGGGCATTCCACCACCATCGGCTGGGCGACCGCTGCTGGGAAAATCCATTTGGCGAGAGACAGGGCGATTCTCACTACTGCGACCACGATCGCCTCCACCACTTCCATTGCCCCTTTGCGGTCGACGAAATGGTTTCTTTGCAGCTCCCTTTGCTTTCTTTACCACTTCATTGACGATCATCGGTCGACCATTCAATATGTTGCCCGAAAGTGTTTCAATCAAGAGTTGTCCACGAGCTGCGTCGCGAAACATTGCGATCGCGAAGCAACGACTCTCGCCAGTTTCTGGATCCATCACAAGAACGAGGTCTTCAATATCAGTAAATGAAGCCGTCAATGCCTTGAGTTGATCAAGAGTGACTCCGTTTTCAAGATTGCCGATATAAATCTTAAACATGACTGCCTTTTCAAACTCCCCCGGTTTGAATTTGCTAAAGTAAATTATAGCACTCAACTGATTCCAGAAGCAAGCGACAAAATTGTTGGTCCGAGTAACGCGTTGCTTTATTTACGACCATTTAGGACTAAAACTGAAGAGACATTTGAACTTTATCGAGGAATCAAATCGAGAAATCAAGCAGAGACAAATAAAAAGGGCTCTGCTTGGTTTCCCAAGCAGAGCCCATGAAGTCGGCGATGACCTACTTTCCCGCTGAGCAGTATCATCGGCAGCGAAAATTTCACTTCTGTGTTCGGGATGGGAACAGGTGTTTCCTTTCGCTTATAGTCACCGACAAATCCCTAAACATCCTTTCGGACCCTCAGGGAGGAATGACGAATCGAAGACAGATGTCGCATGAACGGTCTTTCGACCGAACAAGAGTTTATAACTAATAAGATACAGTTTGAAACAAACAACCTTCGTGCTGGTTTGCAATGTTCCATTTCCGCTCATTTAATTTCAAACTTTAGGTTTGAAACTAAACTCGACGGAAGCTGGTAGACAAGGCCAAGCACTCGACCGTTAGTACCGCTTAGCTCAACGAATTACTTCGCTTACACATGCGGCCTATCAACCCGGTGGTCTACCGGGGGTCTTACGTCTTGCGACATGGAATAATTATCTTCAGGGGGGCTTCCCGCTTAGATGCTTTCAGCGGTTATCCCTGCCGTACTTAGCTACCCAACTATGGACCGAGCGGTCCAATTGGCACACCAGGGGTACGTCCAACCCAATCCTCTCGTACTAGGGTTGTATCCCGTCAATATTCCTACGCCCATGGCAGATAGGGACCGACCTGGCTCACGCCGGTCTGAACCCAGCTCGCGTTCCGCTTTAATGGGCGAACAGCCCAACCCTTGGGACCGCCTTCAGCCCCAGGATGCGAAGAGCCGACATCGAGGTGCCAAACCGCTCCGCCGCTATGGACGCTCGGGAGCGATCAGCCTGTTATCCCCGGGGTACCTTTTATCCGTTGAGCGACGCCCCTTCCACACGGGTACGCCGGATCACTAAGGCCCACTTTCGTGAGTGCTCGCCCTGTATGGCTTGCACTAAAGCTGGCTTATGCCTTTGCACTCTTGGTGCGGTTGCCAACCGCACTGAGCCAACCTTTGCACTCCTCCGTTACTTTTTTGGAGGAGACCGCCCCAGTCAAACTGCCCGGCATGCAGTGTCCCTCGCCCAGCTTCATGGGAATCGAGGTTAGACCACGAATTCAAACAGGGTGGTATTTCACCAATGACTCAGTCCAGCCCGAGAGCTGAACTTCAAAGTCTCCCACCTATCCTACGCAGTTCAAATCCATGATCGCTGCAAGCGTACAGTAAAGGTCCACGGGGTCTTTCCGTCTTGCCACGGGTAGGCGGCATCTTCACCGCCACTACTATTTCACCGAGTCGGTCGTGGAGACAGGGCTCCAGTGATTACGCCATTGATGCGCGTCGGAACTTACCCGACAAGGAATTTCGCTACCTTAGGACCGTCATAGTTACGGCCGCCGTTTACTGGTGCTTCGGTCGCCAGCTTCGCTTTCGCTAACCGGCTTCCTTGACATTCCAGCACCGGGCAGGCGTCACACTGTATACGTCCTCTTGCGAGTTAGCACAGTGCTGTGTTTTTGATAAACAGTTCCCAGAGCCTTTTCTCTGCGCCCTCTCTTGCGAGTAGGGCCCCCTTATCGCGAACTTACGGGGTTAAATTGCCTAGTTCCTTCACGACCGTTTTCTCGAGCGCCTGAGGCTATTCGCCACACCCACCTGTGTCAGTTTTGGTACGGACGATGCACTTGTAGCGTTGCAGCTTTTCTTGAAACTCCGCCACCCCACTTCGGCCATACGGCCTGGACGCTTTACAGTCCCGTGGAACTTTGGAATTCGTCATGCACGCTTCGAACCTTATACATCGGGCACGGAATATTAACCGTGTGTCCATCGACTACGCCTTTCGGCCTCGCCTTAGGATCCGCCTAACCCTGGGCGGATTTACCTTGCCCAGGAAACCTTAGGTTTTCGGCGAGGGAGATTCTCACTCCCTTTATCGTTACTCAAGCTGGCATATTCACTTGCTGTCGCTCCACCAACCCTCACGGGAAAGCTTCAACGCTGACAGCGACGCTCCTCTACCACCGTCAAAGACGGTCCATGGTTTCGGTATTAATCTTATTCCCGATAATTATCGGCGCCAAATTCCTCGACCAGTAAGCTGTTACGCATTTTTTAAATGGTGGCTGCTTCTAAGCCAACATCCTGGCTGTCATAGCAATTCGACTACCTTAAGAACTTAGATTAATTTGGGGACCTTAACCGATGGTCTGGGTTGTTTCCCTTTTGACCGCGGACATTATCGCCCGCAGACTTACTCCCGGGACTTGGCACGTGGTATTCGGAGTTTGATTGGACCGAGTAGCCGGGTAGGCCCTCAAAATCCATTCAGTAGCTCTACCTCCACGTGTTGCTCACCGAGGCTAGTCCCAAAACTATTTCGAGGAGAACGAGATATCTCCGGTTATGATTGCACTGTAAGCCCTCCCCACAGGTCATGCCAGAACTTTTCAACGTTCACGGCTTCGGTCCTCCAGAGGGTATTACCCCTCCTTCAACCTGCCCATGGGTAGATCAACCGGTTTCGCGCCTACCCCATACGACTTGACGCCCTTGTCAGACTCGGTTTCCCTTCGGCTTCGCGGTGGTACCGCTTAGCCTTGCCGTATAGAGTAACTCGCCAGCTCATTATGCAAAAGGCACGCCACAACCCCTACTCTTGCGAGAGGGCCGTGACCGCTGTGTAAGCACACGGTTTCAGGTGCTTTTAACTCCCCTTATCGGGGTTCTTTTCACCGTTCAGTCGCCTTACTGGTTCACTATCGGTCGTCGAGGAGTACTCAGGCTTGGAGGGTGGTCCCCCCATGTTCAGGCGAGATTTCACGAGTCTCACCTTACTCTAGGCCATTAGGCAGTCATGTGAATACAGGACTATCACCTTCTTTGGTGTGTCTTTCCAGACATTTCATCACACTTCTACTTAGATCCGCGTTCGCTCGGCGCTACTTGCGGAGTCGCAATTGCTTTCCTTTCCTACAGCTACTGAGATGTTTCAGTTCACTGCGTTCGCTTCTACACCCTATACATTCAGGTGCAGATAACCCTTGCGGGTTGGGTTGTCCCATTCGGAGATCCTAGGATCGGTGCTTGGTTACCAGCTCCCCTAGGCTTATCGCAGGTTCCTACGTCCTTCATCGCCTCTCGACGCCAAGGCATCCACCGTGTGCCCTTCCGAGCTTGGCCACGCCTACCGGATTCCGGCTTTCACCGAAACGGAAAAACGCGACCAGCCCTCAGGCTGCTCATTTCAAACTTAACAAACTTTGAAACAAAAAACTTTAAACACTCGAGATGATTCTTGACTCAATTCATTTTCGTTACTTCACTTGCTTGCTGAAACCACTAGAAAACTAGTCATTTCAGCATGCGACATCTGATCCTCAATTGTCAAAGAACGGGCCGAAACCCGCTACACAGTCAATGACTGGGTAGAACAGCAAGTGTACTCCTCCAAAGCATATTGTCAAGTGGGTTGAATGATTGGATTTGCGGGCGGGGTCGAAGAGACTGAAAAAGCTTCGCCGAACAATCTGGCGGCTATCTGCAAGTCGTTTTCTGACAATCTATTACGTTGTGACGGTGCTGCCGTTGTCCAGTTGCAACAAGAACGGGGTCGGCACTCGGCCACCCGCTGTTTTTGATAGCAATGTTTTCAGTTATGCCTTCGGAGTTTTCGGATCAACTTTTTTCGGCTGAGTCTCAGGCAGTTGCGCCTTAAATTTCATGAAGTTTTCTGAATCACCTTCAATCGATCTGAACTCTTGGAGAACTTCTCCAGCATTCGTCCGCTGTTGAAAAACCGCAATAATGCCGCCGTTCTTGTCACTTCCAGCGTCATCAAAAATATCTGCCAAAAACCAGTTTGTAGAAAAGTCAACGGTCGATTCTTTTTCACCGTGCACTCCTCCAACAGGATCTCCAAGTTTGAGATCTTCAGAACTTAAATTTTGCACTCCACTGGAATTTCGAAACAGAGCAATTGAAATGCGCCGTCCACCGATTCCGTCACGAGCAGAACCTCTCGTAAAAAAGAAGGATGTTGCTGATGGGAGAGTGACTTCGTTGCCCCATTCTGACGTGGCAGAACTTATAACCAAGCCTTTCGACAATTTTGTCTGTGCTGCGACAAGAAGATTCTCCCGAGTGAAGAATGGATTATAAATTTTGACTGTGGCTCTATATCGGTAGGTATTACCTGCGACAGCTTCTAAGTCATGAGCCCAAACATTGACGACGGAAAGATCCGTCAATTGCATTTTTGGTTCTTGCTTTGCTAAATTCTTCGAATCTTGAATCGACTCTGGAAATTGAACTTCAAATTCTGACTTAAGCTTGTCAAATTCTTTCTTCTTTTGATCCCGTTTTTTCGTGAGCGAAATTCGAGTGTCTTTTGATGCCTGTGTGTCGGCTCCAGTTGGAGCACCCTTTTTCACACTTCCACCACCACCCATACCAAATCCATTGCCTCTCCCTCCTTTTTCTTTCTTCCCGTCTGCGTCATCTGTATCTGATCCGCTACCAGAACCTTTCGATGGGTAAAGAGGACCGCCCGCTTTTTTTAGATTTACTTCAATCCGTTCCAGCTGTAAAACAACTGAATTCAATTTCTTCTCCGCCAACTTTTTTTCTTGATCCGCTTTCGTGAGGTCAGAGTCTTTTTCGGTTTGATCGGAAAATGATTCTGGTGGAAAACTTTGGTTCTTTGTAGGAAGCATTTCAGGTTGAAGCACACTCATTTGTGCGGCATAACTTGCCAATTCTGAAAATACTGTGTCGCGTATCCCTTGACCGCCCTTTCCTGTTTCAATCATCTCTCGCCAGGCACCTTGTCCTGGAACCGGCTTGACAATTGTCACAGTCCCCCAAGTGTTCCCAGCTGCTTTCTGCTGGCGCTCAAAGACTACATCGAGGATAAATGGCGCTGGATCAAACCATTGATTTGGAATCGATTCAATTGGTGGAGTTTGCTTCAGATCGTTGCGCTCCAATTCGAGTCGCAGCGCAGCGAGATTGATTTCTGCGCACGGGCTTACCCAAATAATGTCAGTCGTTGCCGGCGCTTTGTATTTGCTGAAAAATTCTACATTTTCACTTTCCAATTCCTTGTCAATCGCGCTTAAATCCAGTGCGTCGATTGACAAAATCGCTTCTTTCATTTGAGCCGCGGCGAATACAGGATTGTAAAAAACCTGTTCGTTTTCAATCGCTTTCCCAAGCAGCAAGCTTCCAAAATTAGGTTCATTCGCAGGCAATGGAAGGCTCGGAGTCACATCAGAAGACAATTTTTCTCGAAAAATGTCAGAATCATTTCCAACTCTTTTCTGGGTCGGAATTTCGAGTGGTGAATTGCCTGCAGGATCAAGTTTTGCAGTGACGGAAGAATCTGCCTTTAACAATTTCTCATTCAATTGAGCCAGTGAAACTGTTGAGTTTCCGACTTTGACCTCAATTCCGTAAAAAAGAAATTGCCAAACAAGGACTCCGACACACAAAATCCCTGCGAATAGCACAAGAATTTTCTCACAATGCATTTCGAGAGTATTTGGTTTCTTGCCTGACATTTATTGTTCCTTTGGAGAATCTTGACCTGGAGTTGTTGCTTCGCCTTCTTGATTTGAGAGGGCACTTTGTACTTGCCCCGTCGTCCCAAACTCTGCTCGAACTTCATCGGGCATAAGTGGACCTGTCCACTGCCGAAACCACACAGATTCCAGCACCATCACAACTTTTGAAACAGGGTTTTCGCCATAAAAATAACCTGTTTTGAGCGCATTGAAGGAATCAACCTGCGAAATGCGCAAATCGGTAATGACTATAAAATTCTGCTTCGAAAATGTATTTGCAAGGAGTGGAATTTGGGCTGTCTCCACGATGATTTCTACTTGTGTTCTGTACACATCATAAAATTGATTACTCGCCCAACCCCGAGGCGAAACTCCATAGTTCGACATCGAGACGATGGCATTCGGGTCGATCGGTAAGCCTATGGTCGGCTGTACTGCTGAACCATCCAGTGCTGGAGGAGGTTCTTCGCCAGTGCTTTCAGGTGCACCAACGGATTTTAAACGACCCAAAAACTTCATTGAAAGAATGCTCTTGACAGGACCATTTAAAATCGATTTGCCCTGATTCATTTTTGCGCATGCAGATACAACGTCTTCGGCAATCCAAAACTTCCATTGGAGGAACCACAGTGCCACCATATTTGGCTCTGAAAGCGCTGATTTTGGAGAACCGATGTTTTCTGCTGCGAGATATAAACCGAATTCACTTGCAACTTTCTGATATGCCGCGATCCTTCGATTGGTGAGATCTTCGGTCAATTCTGACTGAATCACTTTATTGACTTGCGCACTTCCAGCAGCTGAAGTTGTCGCTGCAGAATTTTTGGGGGTTTTTAGTTGCAGAAATCTTTCCTTTGCCCGCTGAAGTTCCAACTGAACATCATCTTCAGATGGTGGCAGGGTTGCACGACATAATTTGAGAAGATCGTCGTACTTCACAATCAACCGATCGTGCAAATCGAGATGGGCTTGTTTACGCTTTGTGTCTTCGCTTCGAAGTCTCAGCGACATGATCGGAACATGCATCCCTTTATTGTGTTCGATTGCGAAAGGTAAGCCTGAACTCGTACTCAGTTCACCTTCAGACATTCGAGCCTTGACATCTTCCACTAATTTCTTGTTGACCGTCACATTCCCAGTGACCGCTTCATTACCAAGGATTGTGATTGAGACTGGAGTACGCTCAAGGCTCGACAATTCTTCGACTTTTTTACCGATGGTTTGGGCTGACTTTTGGTCGCCTTCATGCAAGTCTGAACTGACCCAGTACGCCACTGCCAAAGACGAAATGGAAAAAAGTGCCAGAGAGATGACAAAGATATTTGACTTTATCCAAATTGCAATTTTTTTCCCTTTGTTGGATTGCGTGCCGACGGAGATTTCGAGACCTTCAATCTCAGGGGCCTTCTTGGATTTGAACAAATTCTTGATGTCAAACTTGAGATTCATATGGAACTTAAATTCTGTAAAAGGTAGAGGGACAAAGTTTTCATTGCGATTCACTCGCTGGTTCAACCACGGGGATTGGAGACTTAAGCGTGACTGTGAAAGTCAGAATTCCTTCAAACTGTTTCTCACCGGGAAGGATCAGATTGGGAGCTGAGGGTAATGGGGCTTCCTTATTCAAGTCGATCGCAATCAATTTTTCGTCAGGTCGAGCCTTGATTTTCGATTTCGATCTTGCATTCGAAGCCTTGCCACCTTCAGCACCTCCGTCAGTTCCATCAGCGTTCTGCGAAGAACTGGAAGTGTCATCTCCAGAAACTAAACCACCGCGAAAACCTCCGCCAGAATCCTGAATTGGTCCACCTGTATCCTTTTTGCGAATCGCACTCCCTCCACTTCCTTTTGGAGCAGATTCTGCAGCGGATTCACTCATATTTTCTGAAACACTCGTTGCTGAATCAGAACTGACTAAAGCCTCTGACCGCTTCCCATCGAGAACCGTAACCCACTTAGGAATGTTGAGATTCTTGGCGTCAATGGTGTAGGGAGCTTCAGGCCGATCGCTGTGTGTTCTGAGCCAATCCAACACACCATTCGCATCATTAATGAAACGCGTCGGATCTTTATTTGTCAAGATCACTCTGACTGAAACACTAATTTTGTGCAATCCAGTCGCAGCATCAATCGAAGGCGATCCAGAAAATTCTTCGAGCTGGACAAGGCGACGATCTCCAGCTGGAATTTGCAAAATCTTTTCAGGACTACTTCCGAGTTCTGACTTGTCTGGATTCGATGAAGCAAGGGCCTGATACGTGTCACTGACAAGAAAAGACCAGACGTTCCGATCTTTCAAGATGTTCATCAAATTGTTGCTTTCAACATTCATTTGGCCTGAACTCTGTTGAGATTGGTTCAATTGTTCGACCAAACTTTTGCCCTGTTTTATAGTGTTTTCTGCACGCGCCACAGTCGTCGACATCTTTGAAAGTTCAATTTGATCGAGTGCATAACGAAGAAAAAATGCGACTGACGTTGCCACGAATAGTGCGGCAGCAGCAACAAACCAAGGTGTTTTCGATTTCCAAATTTTCTGCCTGATCTGCGCCATTGGAGAAAGATTGAGTTCGACCTTCGCAAGGCCGAGACCCTGCAGACCAAGTCCCAAAGCGGTCAAGAGATTGATGGAATGAGCTGCAAAATCAGCAGCATCTGGACCATTGAGATGAATACGCTTGAACTCTTCGAGTCGATCAACAGTCATTTGAAGGTCGCCGGCAATCTTGGTGCGCAGGCCAGAAATTTTAAGGGTTGAGCCCACGCCGAAGGCTCGATTGAGATCTACACCTTCATTCGCGGAGTGATAAAACTCGCGGGATCGACCGATTTCGTCGACCAATTGCCCAGTCACTCTTCGCATCGCCATGGTCCGCGCGCGCAGGATTTTTTCGGTTGGTGCACGATCTAGTTTAATTTTCTCTGCTCGTGAGTAATTCACATTCTGACTTGCGAACGCATCGGCGATCGCTGATGTGAATTGCGATCCTCCAATTGGGAAGGTTCGAATCCAAAATTTGCCATTTGCGATGACGATTAGATCCGATGAATTTGTCCCAATATCTATGCACGAAATGGGCTCGGGCTTGTTTTCCAATTCAAGGTCAAAGTGAAGAGCGTTGTAAACAGCGACTGAACTGAGTGTCAGGACATCAGGCTCGATTCCGCACTCCGCATAGAGTTTGAGCAGTTCATGAAGGCGTTCCTTTGTGACTGCAAAAATTCCAATTGCGAGTTGTCCGCTGTCGTCTGCTGGCAGAACATGGCTGTCCCATTCGACTTCCTCGATTGGAAATGGAATTTGCTGCTTGGCTTCATATTCGATCATGCTTCGCAGCGTTTTGGCATCAACCGCTGGAATTGTCGCAAATCGAGCAAATCCAACGTTGCCTGGAAGGCTCATAATGATTGGCTCGGTAGCGATTTGCTCTGCATGAGCTTGGACGAATGCTCCCAGAGTGACTCGGATCATTCCTTCGCGGTCGGACACACTTGGATCGGAGAGCACTTTTTGGTGAGGAATGACAGCAAAGTCGGTGACATGAATCGTGTCGCCAACCAAAGCAAGGCGAATCGCCTTGAGGGCAAATTCACCAACTTCAATTCCCCATGCGACTTTGTTCGGTTCCATTCAATTGACTCCTCGTTAACAGATCTTAAACACAGATTGCAGGATTGAGACGAAGACGAAATAAACGTTCCAACATCTTATACGCCTCCGAAGGAGTGTGGATGCGATAGGCTGTGTCGATATGCATCCCGATTCCACCCCACCGGACAGCGACGCCCTCGGGCGAACGACTCCCACCCCGCCCGTTGACATCAATGCC
>Ga0209553_1001719_pt1 | contig 10805 bp, 7 predicted proteins | sample LauGreFBDMM110DN_2_FD_188217 | JGI IMG/M metagenome (GOLD analysis project Ga0209553, IMG submission 188217) | Freshwater lake microbial communities from Lake Michigan, USA - Fa13.BD.MM110.DN (SPAdes) (version 2) | ecosystem: Environmental > Aquatic > Freshwater > Lake | place: Lake Michigan, USA...
ATGATGCTGTTCATCGGTTCGATGATCAGCATCATTATCTAAGGACCGGCGAACGCTCCGGAACCTGTTCGGCCGATCCCGTGTCTGTAAGTCCCAGCCGACAAAGCGGAAATTGGGCCGAATGGGCCTCGGAAAGGCGACTGGAGCATGCTTGAGCGGCCCGACACATCCGCTGGCCATGAGTCATGGTATTCCAAAAACTTGACCGCCTTGAACTACAACCGCCGACAATCGCAGTGCCCAATGCAGGCGAGGCTGATCCCCTTCCGATTCCATCAGACTGGGTAGGTTGGCGACAGAGTTGTGCCGTTCGGAACAGCGGAGCAGCGGCAAAGTACGCGCAAGAAGTTGACGCCTGCTTTGCAGGACAGTAAGGTGGTGTCAGGGGATTCCAGATGCAGCATCGCACGAAAGCTAAACTTGTCAGATCTTGATGTCCTGATCGTTGGCCAAGGTTTAGCAGGTTCATGCATGGCATGGGCACTCCACTGGGCAGGTCACCATGTGATCATCGTAGATCGCGGCGTAGATCTCACCGCGTCGCGCATCGCCGCTGGTTTGATCACCCCAGTCACCGGGCGGCGGATGGCCCCCACGCATGGATACCAAGAGAGCTACCGATCCGCGGCTACTTTTTATCGCCGGATCGAACGCGAATTGAATTGCCAGTTCCTTGCTGAAAAATCTGCGATCCGGCAATTTGTGAACGAAGAAGAACAGAGAACGTGCGAGCAGAAGCTTTGCAGGTCCGACGTTCGTTTTGCCATTCTCAAAGACGACGCGGGCCGAGCTACGGGCATCGAAATGCGTGACGCAGCCCGGCTGAATGTGCCTCGATTCCTTGATCAGACGCGGCAGTACTTCTCGTCGCTCGGACGCTACCAACAAGCGGAGCTGAATCCGGACACGGACATCGTAATCAATGACAGTGGGGTCTTCGTCACTCGGCTTAATCTTCGCAGTGCATGTGTCGTCTTGTGCCAAGGTTATCAGCCCAAGCGAAACCATTGGTTTCCAACAATTCCCGATGGCCCGGCAAAGGGCGAAATTCTGCGGGTGCAATTTTCGGACTACCGAGAAAGCCGAGTCCTGCACAAGGGTGTCTGGCTGGTGCCAGATGGCGACGAAGCATCTTTTCTTCTCGGAGCGACGTATGACCGAGTCAATCTGAACAACGAACCCACGACCGCCGGTCGCGAACAACTCTTAGCGGGCCTGAAACACATCACAGCGGAAATACCGATCGTCATTGATCACGTTGCCGCCATTCGCGCAGGGATGAAACGTCGCAAGCCGATTGTCGGCCCGCATCCTGACAGCGCCCGCGTGTTTGTCCTGAACGGACTTGGTTCGCGTGGTGCATTGCTAGCGCCAGTCGCAGCGCAGACGTTGACGGATCTGATGTCTGGGACAACACGCAGCAGCGCGCTGCAAGAAGTGATCGATGTCCTGCCCCGGAAGTCCGCCACGGAACAGGGAGCCACAAACACTGTCCGGCCGAAATCACTGACGCAGCTTGCCCACAACGTCATTCGCAGAATCGTGCGGGCTGGCGACACCGTGATTGATGCCACTGCAGGCAACGGCCATGACACACAAATGCTGGCAGCTCTCGTCGGTTCCACCGGTCGCACGATCGCGATTGACATCCAGCAATCAGCGATCGACAACACGTCAAACCGCTTGGCCAAAGCCGGACTTAAGGCAGACCTGCGCCTCGGCGATCATGCGAGCGAACTCCAGAAGCTGCAGGCATCCGGACTTCTCGTCAAAGCGGTGATGTTCAACCTGGGATATTTGCCAGGCAGCGACAAACAGATCACAACGGCAGCAAACTCGACTCGCGCCGCGATCCAGGTCGCCAGCGCCATCCTTTTGCTTGGGGGGGCTGTCACCATTATCGCCTACCGAGGCCACGCCGGAGGACTGGAAGAAGCCGCTATCGTGGAACAATGGTTCGCCGAATTGCCGGCTGATCGCTTTGAAATATCGCGCATCGAAGGAGATCCAACTCAAGCCACATCCCCCGTATTGTTTGTCGTGCGGAAAGTATGAAATCAATGCAACCCGGGATAGTTATCAGGATGTGATCATCGAACCAATGAACAGACACCATTGGGCTCTTCGCCCTTTGTGTCTTCGTGCCTTTGTGGTGCACAATGGAACCACAAAGACACGAAGCTAAGAAAGTATGAAATCAATGCAACCCGGGATAGTTATCAGGATGTGATCATCGAACCGATGAACAGACACCATTGGGCTCCTCGCCCTTTGTGTCTTCGTGCCTTTGTGGTGCACAATGGAACCACAAAGACACGAAGACACGAAGCTAAGAAAGTATAAAATCAATGCAACCCGTTATTTCCATCACCCCATCGGGTCGAATTGTCTGTACGCCTGACATCCATACGCAGGACGATGCCATCCTCAGCATCGCGTTTGATAACTCAATCGCAGCGGAGTTGCTTGATGCGTTCAGAGCGTCAACGGCAAGCGGTTTATTACAATTGGCGGGTATTGACAGCAAGGTCCCGCTGCCACTGTCGTTTGTGTTTTGGCGCAACTGGGTGCAACGATTTTTGAAGGCGATCTCGCAACTGGATGATGAACGCTTCGCTGTGTTGGAGAAAGCGGCGAAGTCGGGCAAATCGGCTTCGACGTCCGCAAGCGGCGGGGCGAATCTTGCGCCGCCCGATGAATTGGTGCTCGCCGTTTTGGTGGCCGACGCGCCGCCAATGCGAGGTCTGGAATTTCTGACGAACGAGTTGCTCAGGACCCTGTGGACCGAGCTGCTCGCGGGATTTCTGCAACGTGCCCATGATACCGAAGGCGGCTGCCGCGGGGTGTTGCTGAAGTTGAATCCGGATGCGCACCTGCTGGGTCGGGTTACGTTTCACTTAGCTGAGAACAAGCGCGATCCTGACAAGCCGTTCGCGTTTCTGGCGACTTATGCCCATCGCTTGTCGGCAAAGTCGCAGGTGCAGCATCTGCCTCTCGGTGAAGCATTGCGCCAGTCCGCGGCGGAACGTGATCAGGCGAAACTGACCGAGTTGCTTGTTCCGGTGCGCGCGGCGGCAAGTCGCAGCGAGGTTGTGAGCGAGATGCTGACGTCGCGGGCTATCTTTCAGCCGCAGGCATGGTCGGTGTCGCAGGCGTATCGTTTTCTGAACGACGTCACCGTGATGGAAGAGGCAGGCCTGAGTGTCCGAGTCCCCGACTGGTGGAAATCACGCAGAGTCATGCGGCCACAGGTGCAGGTGCGCATCGGTGATCAGCGCGGCAGTGCCGTGGGGCTGGACAGCCTGCTGGATTTCTCAGCGAACCTTGCGGTGGATGGTACGCCGCTCACGGATGCAGAACGAAAGCAACTGTTGGCGGCGACCGATGGACTGACATTACTCCGCGGCAAATGGGTCGAAGTTGATCAGCAAAAACTGAAGCAGGCACTGGCACAATGGAACGAGTTGCAGCAGGAACACGCGGACGGCATTTCGTTTCTGGAAGGCATGCGGCTGCTCGCAGGAACGCAGTTGCAATCGTCCGAGTCCGTCGATGACGAAACACGGCAATGGTCGTCGGTTACGTCTGGCGCCTGGCTCGCGGAAATCCTGCGGCAGATCCGTGACCCACACGGCATCGTGGGCTGCGATCCAGGCATCGGTTTGCAAGCGACGCTGCGACCGTACCAGGCGGACGGCGTGCGCTGGCTGTGGTTCATGACGCAACTAGGACTTGGGGCGTGCCTTGCCGACGACATGGGACTTGGCAAAACGATTCAGGTGATTGATTTGATCCTGCAGTTGAAAGAAGCCGACGAAAGAACGAGCGCGATCAAGCATCGACGGGCGAGTTCAGGTGCTGGAGTCGCTCCGTTTCTGCTGATCGTTCCCGCGTCGCTGATTGGAAACTGGAAGCAGGAACTGGACAGATTCGCGCCGCAGCTGAAAGTGTTTCTGGCGCATCGATCGGAGTGTGACGCAGCAACTCTGGAAAAAGTGGCAAAAAAACCGACAACGGAATTGGCCCGATTTGATGTCGTGGTCACGACCTATACCCTGATTCGTCGTGCGACATGGCCCACTCACGTGCACTGGCGAATGGTTGTGCTGGACGAAGCGCAGGCGATCAAAAATGCCGGTTCTGCACAGTCCAAATCCGTGCGTAAACTGAAATCGTCCGGACGCATCGCCTTGACCGGGACGCCGGTGGAAAATCAGCTGGGTGATCTGTGGTCGTTGTTTGATTTCTGCGTGCCGGGCCTGCTGGGATCGGTGAAGCAATTTCGCGATTTCTTAAAGCAGATGACGAAACAGCAGGACTCTGGTGGTGTTTCGGCTCTGCGAAAACTGGTACGTCCCTATATTCTGCGGCGGATGAAGACTGATCCGAATATCGTGCCCGATCTACCGGACAAGACCGAAGTGAAAGTCGGATGCGGGCTGTCGAAGAAGCAGGCCGTGCTGTACGAACAACTGGTCGCCGACGTTGCGAAGCAACTGAAACAGGCCGACGGCATCAAGCGTCGCGGACTGGTACTGTCGATGCTCATGCGGCTGAAGCAGTTGTGCAATCATCCGGATCAGTTCTTGGACCAGAGAGCATTTGATCCTGCGGAAAGCGGCAAGTTTCAGAGCCTACGCAGCGTCTGCGAAGCGATCTGTGAGCGTCAGGAGAAGGTGCTGGTATTCACGCAGTTTCAATCCATGTGCGAACCGTTGTCTGAATTCCTTGCGGCGGAGTTTCGCAAGCCGGGTCTGGTGCTGCACGGTGGTGTGGCTGTTGCAAAGCGCCAAGGTCTCGTGAAGCAGTTTCAAGAACGAGATGACGTACCGTTTTTTATAATTTCTGTCAAAGCCGGTGGCACGGGACTGAACCTCACGGCTGCCTCCCATGTGATCCACTTCGACCGCTGGTGGAATCCCGCGGTAGAAAATCAAGCGACCGACCGCGCCTATCGTATCGGCCAGAAACGCAACGTGCTGGTTCATAAGTTCGTCTGCAAAGGAACTCTCGAAGAACGCATCGATCAGATGATCTGCGAAAAACAGGAGCTGGCCGAGAACGTACTCGGTGAAGGTAGTGAGACGCTGCTGACAGAAATGAGCGATTCGGAATTGCTGAAATTCGTGGCCCTCGACGTCAGCCGGGCAACACTAGATGAATAAGCACTCTAACCGCCTCATCCGGCCTGTCGACCACCTTCTCCCCCTTGCCAAGAGGAGACGGGCCAGGTGATCGCGAATTCAAAAGCAACGGTTTGGCATGGGTAAACGCAGTCGTCCGATTTAGACTTCGAGGAACGCGTTTCTCTCATCGACTTGTGCTGCAATTCGACACGCGGCACAATATTCATTTGTCATCTTTTTTTTACTGGAGTCACAATAATGCGCCGCCTCGATACCTGCTCTGCAGGCCGTATCCAACTGATCCTGTGCTTTATGGCAACGTGCGGCTGCGATCAGGTAGGGTCTGTGGTAGATGACGTAAAATCCACTGTGACGACAACGGCTCAACCTTCAATAACTTCTTCAAGGCAGCCTGTCGCTTTGCCGACTCCGCTGCCGCCAACCCCCGAACAATTGTTGGCGGAGTTTAACAGTCTGGGCGGCCCACAGATCACAGACGCGGCATTGGCCCGAGTCACCTCGCGGCCTGAAGCGGCGGCAAGTATCACAGCACTCCAACTTGTCAATGAACAGATAACACGCACAGGACTGGCACACCTTGCCGCGATGGAGAATCTGACGTCTCTCGAGATTAAAATCTCGACACTGCTTCCGGAGGATCTTTCCGCGCTGGGCCAAGTCACTTCCCTCAAGGTGCTACGGATCGCAGGGACAAATACAAATGATGTCGTCATGGAGAATCTGACAACCTTGTCTAAGTTGGAATCTCTCGATCTTTCACACACGGCCATCAGCGCGGCAGCTGGGACATCGTTGAGTCGGTTGACGCATCTACGAGTTTTGAATCTGGCATCAACGCTCGCCGACGATGCGACGATCGCTGCGATCTCATCACTCCCGCTCATCGATCTGATGTTGTCGCGAACGCGAATTTCCAATGCATCGTTGGCCACGATTCGGCAGTTTCAATCGCTGGAGTCCCTGCAAGTCCCGTTCTGTGCGGTGACCGGTGCAGGTTTTGAGGGATACGGCGCGTGCGGACTCAAAGTCCTTAATGTAGGTGAGACTCGTTTTGGAATCGAAGGTTTTAGCAACATCAAAGGCATGAAATCACTCGAAAACCTCAACGTGTATCAATGCGGTCTGGTCGAACACTTCGCAGCAAATGTCTTCATGACATTCCCCAACCTCAAGGTTCTAAATGCCGGCAATAACGTTCTCACCAATGCAGGCATGGATGTGTTTTTTAAGGGGCATAAGTCACTGGAAGAACTGCACTTGGCTGGCAATAAGGGGATTTCCGACCAAGGGCTAGCTGCCCTAGTCGCCGTGAAGACGCTGCGTATCGTGGACGTTCACGATACCGGCTGCACGGCCAATGGAGCAACGGCGTTGAAGGCGAAACTACCGGACTGCAAGATTATCATCTCCGGCGGAACTTTTTGAATTTCAAGGGCATGCGGCAACGGCCAGCTACCTCGGCATTTTCTGGCTCTGCCCTGTTTTCGCCGCCTCGTAAATGGCGAGGATAATTTCTACGCTGCGGCGACCTTCTGCTCCATCGACTTTCGCGCTGCGACCGGCCTGAATCGATTCCACAAAATCCTGCAGTTGCAACTGATGGCCGACGAACGAAATCGCCTTCGGATCGGATGCGCCACCTGAAGACACGGAACTCACCCCCAGCTTTGATCGGATCTCCGCGTCTGTTATTTGTTCGTCCGCAAATTCCCACCGGAGGACGGAATCCTGTTCGATGATGACTGTCCCACGACTGCCGTGGATCTCCGTCTTCTTCAGCAACCCCGGCCATGCGGCCGTGGTCGCTTCCATGACGCCGATCGCTCCGTTGGCAAACTTCAGACAGGCGACGCCGACATCTTCGACTTCAATCCGCTCATGTGCCAGCGTGCCGGTAAACCCCGCGATCTCTGCGACATCGCCCATGAGCCAGCACAACAGATCGACATTGTGAATGGCCTGATTCATAAAAGCTCCGCCGCCATCCAGAGCCCACGTACCACGCCAGCCGCCGCCGTCGTAATATTCCTGCGTCCGCCACCATTTGACATACGTGTCGCCCAGAGTCAGTCGTCCGAATCGCCCGGCATCGATCGCATCCTTCAACGCAAGGTTGGCTGGACTAAACCGCGACGGAAAAATTGTGCACAGCTTCACGCCATGCTGTTCACAAGCATTGATAATGTCGTCACAGCGTTGCAGACTAATCTCCAGCGGCTTTTCGACAATCACATGCCGCCCCGCCTTTGCTGCGGCGATTGCCGGATCCCGGTGCGCGCCGCTTGGCGTACAGATAGTGACAATCCCGACTTGCGGATCAGCCAGCAGCTCATCCAGAGTTGAATACGCTTGGCAGCCATACTCTATCGCGAACGCGTTCGCCTTATCCGCGTTCTGATTAAAGCAGCCCACGACGCGCCCGTCCGGCATCGCCTGAATGGCCTTGGCATGGAAGTGCGCGATCATCCCAGTGCCGACAATTCCGAATCCCGTACTCATCAAGTTTGCTCCCCCTGCTTTGGAAAATCGCAGCGTGAGGACACACTTTACTTGCGCGCTGCAATCGTCGCTAGTGATGACTGCACGAGACGGCGAGATTGCATCGTGCGTTGGATCGCGTTGCGAAACGGACCAGCATCGCAGACGCCAGCCATGCGTAAAATTGTCTGACCATTAGCGGCTTTCAGGCAGATGTCGGATGAGCGGAAAAATGCCTGGCCCGGACGCTGATCCAACTCCACATCCGCAATATCATTCAGATCAACCACGGCGGTTCGCTGAGTCCCCAATGATGACCAGACTTGAACACTGCGGTTCGTCAGAATGTAGCGTGCCCCGAACGGCCGGTTCAACAGAAATAGCAACATTCCAAGGGGCGCTAATGGTAATCCGAACACCAGATACGAGAGCTTAACACCGCAGATGCTGACCGGAATACTGTCCATCAACTTCCCAATAAGACAGCCTATTCCGCTGGCCGCAACCGACGGAAACTCCGTCATAATCCGTGCTTCTGAAGTCGGACTCACACCTGCAATCGCCTGCACTGACATAATTCAATCGTCCGAAGAATGGATCACGGCCAGAAACTTTCGAAGCCGAATCATACCGAAACTGCTGACTCCGCCACCCGAAAAGCTATCACCATGATCCCAAGATTTCCATTCCAGCCCAAAATCACCCCGTTCATTTCGTTCCTTTGAGAAGCAGAAAGGCCGCGCGCTGCACTTTCTGCCCGCCAAACGCCACGATTTCGCGCCGCCGTTGACATGAACTGCTCGGCATACGAAAGTCAAATCCTCGTACAAAGGGGCGACGCTTTGACCTGCGTCACTTGGGCATTTGTCAAGCCGGGAGTCCGCGCGCGGTTGACATCGACGGGGTGCATCAGGTTGCTGACGTCGGTAATATGCACCGGGTTGAACGCGGACGTCAGAAGTACATGACATACTTCGTGCGCGGTGCAAAAGTTGCTGGCTCGTTTGGCGACAATGCAGGCCGGGCGATTTTTCATGTGACCACCACAGCCATTGAGCGACTGTGAAAATCGATCGATGAAAAAGACAAGGATTTCGTTCGACGGAACGGGGCCGCCTAACTGCTGCAATTCAGCAAATTCTCCACGTTCGATGTCCCAGTTGCAGGTACCATCGATCTGCTGAAAGCGATCCGCTTCTGCCGTACTGAGGGCTAAACTGTTTCCGGAGCCATATTCGACTTTGATCCCAAACTGAGCGTAGACCGCCTGAGTGCTCGACAGAATTGTGTTGAACGGAACGTCCGTTAGAGTCAGACTGCGAAAGTGAAGGCGAATCCGGTGAGTGAAATCATGACTGGGTGCCGGCATTCCCAGCGCCGCGCGTGTCATTGGCCCTAAGATTCCATCCGGCGTCAGGCCAGCCTGTCGCTGAAACGCAACGACCGCATTCCTCGTCATCGGCCCGAAGATTCCGTCCGCACTTAAACCCGGTCGCGGAAAAAGCTGACGATTCAATTCCCGCTGCAGCGTAACGACTTCAGGCCCACGACTCCCCTCGAATAAATTTGCCATGACTTACCCCTTCTTCACCTGACCCTGCAAACTGAATAGATCCTCCGGATCTTGTTTTCAGACGTTTCGCTGCAGAGTTGTGTAAAATCTACAGAGTTTACAAACAAAGGTGTCTAATATTCGGTACCGAGCTTCAGCAGCCATGCATTTTTGACATCGCTTCATGCGTGGTTGAACCTGACTTCGCGAGTACAAACAGATCCAGAAATGTGAGATCGAGCAGTTCTGCAGGCAGCAACTCAGACGTTTGTTCTGGACCGGGGTCCGGCTCTAGGTTCATAAAGTCGAATCCCGAATTGGTCTTGGGAAGTTCCTGCATCCGTGCGTTAAGGGCAGCGGCAGCGGCTGCGTGCGTTTGGGAAGACGCGTTCAGTTCTGAGTCTGAAACGTCGTCAACGGCACGGTGTGTCAGGCGGCCTGACTGGATCTGGTTTGTCCTCATAGTTGGAACCGCCTGCGTGCGATCGGCGACCGGTGCAATTTTTGAAGTCCGTGACAGGCTCGCGGCGTGCGGGAGACTTGCACTCGTCAACCCGGTCGCGTTCGTCGTCACAAAACTGGAACAGTTGGCTTGCAACTGAGTCCATGTCAGAGGGGTTGGATGCAAAACGCCCCACGGATTGTGTAGCGTAAAAGTGTCCGTGGACGAGTTATACTCAGTGACGATGTAGGCGTGTTGTCCATAAAGTCCGCCTGTGGATGCGTTCGCGCGAGTTCCCACCGTTACCGCCTCATGTGCCGTTAATGCATTGACCAGAGTCAGCTTACTGCTGTTTAGGAAAGAACGGTCTGTCGAATTGTGTCCTAGGATCTGCGCATTGACGTTCGACATCCAGCCGCCTTGAATGGCGGAGTATCGATTCGTGCCATCGCGACCTTCGTTGCCGGTCTCGTTCCATTGTGCGTATGCCTTTTCTGCAAGCGCGATCCACAGCGTAGTCGCGGTGGAGGAAATGCTCTGACCATAGCCCGAGAGACCGAGCGTGCCGTTGGCATAAGCAGGTAGTCGCCGATTCACGGTGACATAGTCGACTTTTGACGTTCCAGCACCGACACCGTAGCAGAACCGGACGGTATACGTCCCATCTCCATTATCAGTGAAGATATCACGGACGCTATTTGGGGAGTTGTCAGCGATGGCTGCAACCGCTGCAATGAAGTAGCAGTCTCCTAGGCGTCCCTGCCGCGCGTCTCGGCGCGAGGGGCTGCCATTGAATAGATTCCCGATCGTAGTCTGATACGTCAAGCTGGCGTTTCCAATCTGCGGTTCGTCGGCTCCAAGGAACCACTTGTCAACGAGATTGTTGAGCAGAGTTGCCGAACTTCCGGCTGACAGATTGCCCGCCGTCTTTCCCTGAAACATGCGATTTGCCAGATTGGTTCCTACGACGTCACTGGCAAGCTCACGAACATAGCCTGGAATGCTGAATGGCGTCGTCGCCGAAACGAGAAATCGGAGGTCTGTCAGCTCCGTTGCATTCACGGTTCCATCGTTGCCTCCACTACGCAGAATCTGCATCATTTCCGCACGATCAATTTTCTGGTCCGCGTAAAAGGTGTTGACTAGATCTGCGAGGGCCGGGTCGGTTAATCCCGGCGGAGCCACC
>Ga0209553_1001720_pt1 | contig 10794 bp, 10 predicted proteins | sample LauGreFBDMM110DN_2_FD_188217 | JGI IMG/M metagenome (GOLD analysis project Ga0209553, IMG submission 188217) | Freshwater lake microbial communities from Lake Michigan, USA - Fa13.BD.MM110.DN (SPAdes) (version 2) | ecosystem: Environmental > Aquatic > Freshwater > Lake | place: Lake Michigan...
CAACCCATGCGTAGCCAGAGATCGTATTTTCTTTTCAAGGATTTATGACGAGTTTTCATTGAAAAACACTGGGTTCCGCTGCGGATCTTTATTTGAATGGCGGTTCAAGTTCGGCTTAGGCCGGGCGAACTCAAACACCACTCGCTCGAACGCTGACAACCTCGGCGGATCGAGGTGTTCGATCACTTCGACAACCGCCGCCGCATCAAAGCTCGCCAAACGCTGATCTCGATAGATCAGCGAGCCGTGAATCAACTTGATCCGCTCCGCCTGACGATCAGAAATCTGGTCGAGGTTGAGCCGACGATGAGCGATCTCCAGTGATCGTATTGAAACATCCATGCCGACGATCCGCTCAAACTGACGGTCGGCGAGGAGGTCTCGGAGCAACTTGCCTTCGCCACAGCCAAGGTCCAACACACTCCGGGCACCACCGCCACGCAATGCGGCCAGCACAGTGCCGTATCGTTGCTCGTTGAGGGACAAGGCTGAAATGGGAGGGATGAAGGGTGAGTCAGAGGTGGAATCGTTGTCAACGTCCTCTTCATTCATCCTTCCGCCTTCATCCTTCAGCCTTTCTAACGCTTCCCGATAGAGGTTTGACCGATGTCGCAGGTAACGACGTGTGATCTGTTCCTTCTCTGGATGTGTGGCCAGCCATCCGGCTCTTTTCTCCAACAATTTCTCTATCTCGTCGTCACCGACAAAATAGTGCTTCTGGTTGTCGAACACCGGAATCAGTACGTAAAGATGCGTCAGTAGTTCTGACAGAAGTCTGGTTGCTGCAATCGTCACTGAGTAATACGGGCTCTCGCCCCACTCTGGAAACTTTTCGTCGAGTGGGTGACGTTTCGTTTCCACGGTGTAGCCGAGAGGTTCGAAGAACCGCTGCACGAGTCCTTCACCGCCACGAACTGGCAGCACATCAATACGAGCCGTCAGCGGTATGGGCACCGTGACCAACTCTTCTCGATCCTTGCAGCGACCAGACATGGCCGATCCGAAGACCTGAGAGATGGCAACACTCATAAATGACGATGCCACATAGGGCCGATCATTCACGTATTGCCCCAAGAGGAAACTCTGGTCTCGGCTCTTGCCTCGGACCATGCCCACCGGGTCCACGTCCAGCAGCAGTGCCGCCGAGGTGCGTTCTTCCGAGACTTCAGGATAAAACACATGAGCTTTTCCAAAGCTCATGTTGAAGCTCTGACACCGATCAGGATGCTTGTGCAGCAGGTAGCCCAGATCGGTAGCGGGTTCGTGCGTTGTGGAAATTGTCAGGAGCATGGCAACGAACCCGAAGGACGAAATGGAAAACATCATTATGCACAATGCCCACCGAACCAAGAATGGTTCAATGGGCACCATTGTTCACTCTCAAAAAAAAAGAGTCGTGCCGGATCACGCAGCTTGGACCATACCGCCACGTGCGACGATGACACCATGATTCGCTAAATGGTTCACTCGTCAAGGTCTGTCGATTCGTCGAAGAACTCCCGTGCAAACGACTTCACAACAGGTTGGTCACTTTGTTTGGCTGCCCAAATCAAAACGAAGAAGCTCTGTGCGATCAGGGCCGAGCTTCAGGATCGTTGTGGCAGCAAGCACTCGAATATATTCATTTGGCGATTCAAGCCACGGTTCGATCTGGGGGATGGCCGCCGCTGCCAAGATTACAGCGCAGATTGAGCAACTATCGAATGATCCACTGGCGTTTCAGGCTTCTGTCGACAACCTGATGAGCATCTAGGGTAGTTAGCGAGTGTCCTGATTATTCGCGTACGGCCTCCGAAGATCGGAAAGTAATGACGCACGGTACGTCGCCAATCTTCTATTTTCGCCGTCACATGTCACTGCATGTGTGCGAAGTAGGATGCGTTCCTTTTCCAAGTTCAACTTCCCACTCATTCAACAATGGCCAATCAACTGCACAAGTACCGAAGTCGGCCATGTGTTGGTAACGGTCCAAGCGATCGATGGCGGATTGCAACAACTTGCGGTCGTTCCGGAATGCCGGGCCGTGACTTGGCAGGAGCCATTCTACGCTGCTGGCTTGGATCCGTTTGAGCGACAGGATGAATGCGGGAATATCGGACCCGTGATGACAGTCGATACTACCCACGCAGCCGTCGCGGAAAATGTTGTCGCCAGAAAACAGTAGATTTCCCAGCCGGAATGAAAGTTGACCGATCGCATGACCGGGCGTGTCCCAGACCTGCAAATTCAGATCACCTAGTTGAAGCACATCAGCTTCGGAAACTTCCTTTTCAATGACAAACGTCGGCATCTCAATCGAAATCCCTTGCATTGGGATCTCCGCAAAGGACGCGATCCGATCGCCCGATTCTAGAATTTTCTTCGCTTCAAAATGCGCCACGAGTTGCGAACCTGGCAACATCTCTTTTGCTTTTTGGAAGCCCTGAACATGGTCAGCATCCGCGTGCGTTGCCACCAGATACTTACAGTTGGCCAGTGGGAAATCCAGTTGCCGAATCAGATTGATTAATTCATCGACCGTGTCTTCGTAACCAATATCCAAGAGCATCCAGTCCGATCCTGAATAAATCAGGTAGACGCAGCAACCCATCCGTCGTCGGGCCTGAAAATTGAGTTCGATCACGTTGGGAAAAAGCTCGCGGCGTTCCAGCATGCAGTTGCTCGTAGACTCTCAATTACGGCTGAAGGTTGGGCGAAATAATGAAAAGTGCACAAGATTTTGGGTTGGCCACCAATTATCTTGCAGTGGCATCAGCTTTCCACGTTTCAATGCGGTTCGAAAACATGAGGCTTTGATGCCGCGATGATCAAATGGATTTTGGGTCCACCTAGAAACTTGCGTAACATCTCCAGACGATCGGCGCTGTACCGCCCCGCAGTGTAGGAGCAATTCGCTCCATCGGCAATCGATGTGGCGAGCAATGCTAGCGGAGGCGTTCCGACAGAAAGTCGCAAGCCTTGCGGTATTTTCTGAGACTGTCCGTCAGCAACACCAGCGGTGAATTGCTTGTTGATAGAGGGCGGTGCCTTTTTCAAGCTGGTCAAGTTCGATCCATTCGTCGTCGGTGTGAGCTTGCGCAATATCGCCTGGGCCGAAGACGGCAATATTGCGAAGTTCGGTAAATACGGCTCCGTCTGTGCCGTACGCGACCGTCCGCGATGCCGAAAGTGAAGTCAGTTCCAGTAATTCACGAATGAACGGTGTGTCAGGGTCGGTAAAAAGTGGAGTGCCAGCGAAGAGGAGTTCAAATTGCAGCCCATTGGACTCTGCAAGCGTCTTCAAACGTTGCACCATGCCGTCCGCGTTTTGCCCAGGCATCGGGCGAAAATAGACCATGCATTCGGATTTAGCGGACGTGATATTCAGGGCTGTATTGGAGTCTTTAATTACGATATTGAGGCTAGGGTTCGGTGGCGAAAAACGAGCATCATGCCATTCCGGTAACGTTTCCATTTCGGATTGAATAATACCGATCTCACGCAGGAATGGGATGAGTGCGATGTTTGCGCTAAGCCCTAGGCCCGTACTCGAATGTGCGGCCCTCCCAATTGAGGTCGCGCGGATGGCTCGACCTCCCTTGTGAGCATGAACGATTTCGAGCCTTGTGGGTTCGCCGATAATCGAGCGCGTCTGCGACTCGACGATCTCACGATAGATGACTGATTTCTCCCTCACTTGTTTTGCACCGATCATCCCAATTTCTTCGTCGGAGGTCGCAATAAAATAGAGAGGAGCTTTAAGGACTGCTGACTGCAACGCGTCAGCGGCGGCCAGCATACAACTCAAAGATCCTTTCATATCGCACGAACCACGTCCATAGATTCTCCCATCAGCCACGAATGGCGTCCATGGACCGGATTTCGGAAAGCTCCACGAAGTGACGGGGACGACGTCCGTGTGACAAAAATAGGCAAGTCCGCACCCGCCGGCTGGACCCTTGCGGCTCTGAACGCAGGATTTTTTTATCCCGTTTTCATCAAAATAATCTATGCATTCTGTATCAAATCCTAGCTTTATCAGCCATGTGGCGACGCAGTTCGAGATCTCCTTGTTGGATTCGCTGCTCACGGTTTTAAAGGGGATGAGTTCCCTAAGAAAGTCACTGGCTTGCATAGGAATCACTAGAAGTGAAGATCAGAAGCGTGGTTTCGCAGGCAACAGAGGATCAATGATTGCAGGCAAAAAAGCAAGTGAGGCCCGCCCGAATTTGCCGGCGGGATGGTGATCATGCTATCCTCCCGTCATAGATTTCCAACGCGTGAACGGCCTTGCCCGATTCTTTCACGCGTTCAGTCACTACGCCGCGGGCGGCAGCATCGCGGACGTTTGGTTCTGCAGCGACTCCGACTGATGAATTTCCGTTGAAAGTTTCCTACCGATGCCTGAAAGTCTGATCGCTGAAATTTTTGAACCGCTGCAATCGATGCGTCTAATCGATCCTCATACGCACATCAATCCGTTGCATGCGGCATCATCGACGCTGGCAGACATTCTCGGCTATCACTACTACACCGAACTCGCTCATTCAGCTGGACTATCCAAATCGCAGATTGAGGACCCCGGAATTTCCCCTAAGGAAAAAGTCGGACGACTCGTTCCGTGGCTGGCGACGCTTGAAAATACGGCACAGTACAATTGGTTACTGGAAATGTGTCAGGTGTTTTTTGATTTCGAAGACGATCGCATCACGGAATCCAATTGGGAATCGCTCTACGATAGTTCGTTGCGGAAGATGCAGAGCACAGACTGGGAACAGACGGTGCTTGCCCGATCCGGACTGGATCAGGTATACCTGACTAACGATTTCGACGATCCACTGCAGGGTTTTAACACGCGCAAGTTTGTTCCGTGTCTCAGGACAGATGACCTCGTGTTTCATCTCACAAATCCAGCGGTTCGGGAACGGCTACAGAAAGCGACAGGTGTTAGCCCTCAGAGTTCGGGGACGCTCAGACAGGCGATCGGAAAACTCTTCGATCATTTCAAGGCGCATGGAGTGCGTGCATGTGCGATATCGTTACCGCCGGATTTTTCACCGTCGTCTGTCAGTGCGTCCGCAGCGGACGTTGTGATTGCAAAAGTGTTCCGTGAAAGTGTGCTGACGGCGGACGAATTGAGCGTGCTGAGCCGATTTGTATTTTGGTCGCTGGCGGAGTTCTGCGTGGAGCACCGGTTGCCCTTCGACCTGATGATTGGAGTGAATCGAAGAGTTTACGAAGACGGTGTTTTTCAGGGACAGGATTTGTTCGATAGCCGGGTGTCGCTGCTGCAGTATAAGGCTTTGTTCAATGCATTTCCGCGCGTTGTGTTTCCGGTTTCGGTGCTGTCGGAGACAAGTAACCAAGAACTGGTCAGTTATTCGTGGATTTTCCCAAATGTAGTGACTTGTGGCCACTGGTGGTATTCGAACATTCCGGTTTACATCGAACGCGACACGCGAAGTCGCCTGCAGGCAGTTCCGCAGACAAAACAAATTGGTTACTATAGTGACATGTACAAGCTGGAGTTTGCTTTGCCAAAATTTGCAATGTATCGTAGGATTTTGGCGAAGGTTTTGGCTGAAGATTTCGTGATTGGGCGTCGCTGGAGTGTTGAAAAAGCGGTTTCACTTGGGAAAACTATTCTCCGGGGAAATATCGAGTCGATCTTTGGGAAATGCGACTGACGCCCGGTCGCTTCCGGCACCGAATTATTTTGGACTGCCTTCGGGATAAGAATAGGGTCTGGATTTGATGGCACGCATTGTACTTCTAAAGGATGGTCAGTCGTTTCCCTACGAATTGACGAATTTTCCGGCGAGGATCGGACGCCATCCGGATTGCGATGTGCAGGTGGATTCGAACATGGTGTCTCGATTCCATGCCCAGTTGGTCAATGTTCAGAACAAGATCTTGTTGGAGGATCTGAGCAGTGGCAACGGTTCATTCCTGAACGGTCGACAACTTGAAACAAACAAACCAGTGATTTTGCGTCATAACGACCGCATTAAGCTGGGGCCAATCAAATTTCGCTATGAGGATGACAGGCACGACTGCTCGATCGAATCCGGCATAACCGAAGGTGTTGATCTGAATGACGGAACATCATCGACGATTATGGGCAGCGCGGTAGCACGTGGCTTCGGCGTGTTTGAAGTTCGTCCGGAGGAAAAACTCCGCGGGATTCTGAAGATCAATCAGAGTCTGGCGGGCCTGATTGAAGTGAGCAGTATTGCTCCGAAAATTCTAGACACCCTGTTCGAAGTTTTCCCTCAAGCTGATCGCGGCGCGATTCTGATCAAAGATCCGATCCCGAAGAAATTTATTCCAATCGCGCAGAAACAACGGGCGGAAGGCGTTGATGAGTCGGTACGTCTGAGTCGCACGGTTTTGGAACGCGTGATCAACGACAAGACCGGTATTTTGTCGGCAGATGCCTCGAGTGACGCACGATTTAGCGCGAGTGAATCGATTTCTAGTCTGACGATCCATTCCATGATGCTGGTGCCTATGCTGGATATGGAAGGTGAAGTGTTTGGTGTCATCAGTCTGGATACGCAGAACCCCATGAAACGCTTCACGGAAGAAGATTTGGAGTTACTGTTGGCGGTAGCAAATCAGTCCGCTCATTCGTACGAAAATGTCCGGCTCTTGCAAAGTCATGTCGATAAGCAGAAGCAGGACAAGGAAATGAAAATCGCCAGTGGTGTCCAAAAAGCCCTGCTACCAGAAAAAATGCCGAACGTCGCAGGTTATCGCTTCTTTGCGTCGTATGATGCCGCTCAGGCTGTGGGTGGCGATTACTTTGATTGCTTTATGATTGGTTCCCGTAAGGTCTGTATTTCGTTTGGTGATGTCGCAGGCAAAGGCGTGCCTGGCGCGCTCATCATGTCACGCATCGCGAGTGTCGTGCAGAATACAATGAGTTTTACAGATGACGTCCAAGTCGCCATCCAGCGGATCAATTCTCACATGTGCCACAGCATGGTTGAGGGACGCTTTGTGACCTACATCCTAGGCGTGATTGATCTGGACACAAACCGCATTACGATGGCCAACGCTGGACACATGTCGCCCTTGATTCGTAAGGCTAACGGTGAAGTTGAGGAGTTCAATCTGGCCACAATTGGGATTCCCATCGGGATTATCGACGGATATCCGTATGAAGTTGTGGAACGGGAAATTGCTGTCGGGGAAATGTTTGTGCTCATCACGGATGGTGTCGATGAAGCCATGGATCCGGACGGCAATTTGTACACCAAGGAAGTTGTGCGCGAATTTGTGGCTGTCGGCTCGCCGGATCCTGAAGTGTTGGGACGAGCTTTACTTGCGGATGTGCGCATCCATGCCAATGGTCGGGATCAGAACGACGACATCACAATCATGACGTTCGGTCGTCTCCTCTGATTTTCGGTCAGTGAGATTGCTTCCGTAGTCCTGTCAAAACAGCAAACCGCACCCCCGGCAACGTATTGGCCCTGAGGTGCGGTTGGGAGTTGTGCGGGCGCATCTGCTCAGAGCGACCCCATGTGTTCTCCAAAGGTACGCCATTCCATGGTGGAGGGATCTGCCACTTTGCGGTAGCCTAAGCTCATGAGCACTTCAAGGACTTCGCTCCAAGTGGGAAACGGTCGACCACTTTTGCGTTTGTAGTCATCCATTGACCGCATGAATTCAATCTCATTGTCGGAATAGTCGCGTTCGCAAGTCGTCGGATCTATCTGGCGACGACGATCCAAGCGGCGACGATCGATGATTTCACGACGCGTTTCGATTGTGATCTCCGGAACCGTCGGAACAGATTCCGGCTCAAACGGAACGGCTCTGGATGGTATTTTTTCGATGACTTTTTCTTCAACGACCGCAGGTTTGCGGCTTGAAGTCATGCGTCTGCGACCTGTGCTGCGTCGTTCAGTGACGAGAAGATCGGAAGAATAGTCCAACATAATAATGCACCTTCCTCACGTTTTGCGGGGACGAAACGAGACCCATTGTGGCATGACTGCGGGCAGTCGGTGCAACAATAGTTTTGGCCGGATGCATTCAGAACCAAAAGATTTAGTTCTCGGAGTCAATCCTTTTAATCACCGCGATGCTTCCTTGTTCCGGCAGTCGAGTATTCCCCACGCAAGGCAGATCGGGAGAAATAAAACGATTACTGAGGCATGTTCAGAGAAAGAAACATTAGCGATCGCGCAAGAAATCCGGTTGTGATGATTAGGCTATTTGTGATAGCCCAGTGACACCATCACGTCGAACAATTCTTCAAACGTAATGAAAAGTCGGCGACGGGCGATTTTATAGTCGTCTACGGCATTGGCAAACTCAGCAACTTCCGGGCGAACAGAGCGGTCCCCATCACGAAACTGACGGCGTTCTGGCGCGATTTGGTTTACACTGCCGTCATGCTGCCGGCGTTCCAAGAACAAAGTTTCGGGTTGTTCGATAATAGATGGCTGGATCATAAAGTGTTTCACCTTTGACTTGATGGCGCGAATCTGAGAACAGTTTCGCTGAACTTGAAGCATACAACCATTAGTTGCGTTTCCTCAGACAGCAAACCACATTCAATTTTGCCAATGAAATTAGCAGGCAACTCGCAGCGAGTCTGCGCGATTTCACCGAATTTGTCGAACAGTCGGATTACCGTGTTTCCTCGTTTTTTCACTGGAGTCTGTTGCGTTCACGCCACACATGGTTGAAATACACCCCAATTAGACCTCAACTGTTTTTGTCATTTACTGTGGAATCATCATGACTGTTGTCTGTGTGCTTGGCGCAGGAGCCATGGGAACTGCCTGTGCGTGGGTTGCCGCGCAAAACTCCGACATTTCCGTGCGTCTGTGGGCGAGGAATGAGACGTTTGCGCGACACATCCAAGAAACGCGTGAAAACAGTAGGCTGTTGCCACGCATCAAACTGCCTGCCACCATTGAAGTAACAGCCGATCCTGCGAATGCCCTGCGGCAGGCTTCCGTCGTATTGGTTTGTGTTCCGACACGTGGTCTCCGTGAAGCTATACAGCAACTGGCGACGTTGATCCCCCAGCAGGCATTGATTGTCAGCACTGTAAAAGGCATGGAAAATGACACGTTGCTTCGGCCGAGTCAGATGATCCGGCAGATTCTTGGTCAGCGTCCGGTTGTTGTGCTAGGAGGCCCGTGTCATGCCGAAGAAATTACGGCAAGAAAGCCGGCAAGTATTGTGGCGGCCTGCGAATCGCTCGACGCAGCAGAACAAATTCAATCACTGCTGTCGATGGAAACTCTGCGTGTGTACTCCAATTCCGACCAGCGGGGCGTTGAACTTGCAGGCGCTTTAAAAAATGTGATCGCAATTGCCGCTGGAATCTGTGACGGATTGAAGTTTGGTGACAACGCAAAGGCAGCATTGCTGACACGGGGATTAGCCGAAATGGTGCGTTTCGGGACGGCGTTGGAGGCGAGCAGCGAGACATTTTTTGGCCTTGCAGGGCTGGGTGATCTGGTCGCGACATGCAACAGCCAGCACAGTCGCAATCGCTTCGTGGGAGAAGCCTTGGGACGCAGACAGTCGCTCCCTGCGATCATGGAATCCATGACAGCTGTCGCGGAAGGCGTCTTTACGGCACGCAGCGTTTACCAGCTTTCCTGTCAACGCGGCATCAGTATGCCGATCGCGGAGCAGGTTTATCGTGTACTTTTCGAAAACAAATGCCCGCGCGAAGCAACCGTTGAGCTCATGCAGCGGCCATTGAAGTTGGAATAATAATTTTAGAGTTTTTCACCCAAAATTATCGCTCAAATGAGTGTGTTATATTCCACACGAGGGCGATGAGGATGAATTCCGAGAAGGTTCTGCACATGACAGACAGCAGTGCCCTTCGGAATGCCCCCGAGTTGGGATCACCGGGCATCACGACCATTTTGGCGCATGTGTCACAAGCACGAGGCGCGACTCCGATTTTCTTTGCCAGAGCCTTCCATGCCGCGCTTTCGGGGCTGCGCGATTTCATGCCGCAGCGTATCAGGAATTTTTTTGGCCGGATTCTGAGATGCACAATACTCAGCAATCTCAATCCGTCTCGACAGGTAATTGCACGCACCTTGTTGACGTTTTGTCTTGGCCCATCTGAATGCCTAGTAGTCCAGCCCGACCGACTCGTCATTGTGGCAATTGAAACACCGTGAAAACGTGTCGGCACTGCGCCATACTATCCTTGCCAACTTCGATTCCAAGTCCAACTTGATTGCACCGGGGGAACGGATATTCTTGAAGGCTTCGCCTTGCTGATGAGTCATCTTTCCCATCGCCCACGCGCCCGCCCGCAACATGGCTTCTCGCGATTCTGGTTCGGCCAACCGATCATTGTTTCCGACCTCAATCAAGTCCGATGTTGGTAGGCCGCTACTTCTGACCAGTTCTTCGGCGTCAAGGTTCCGTGACCAGTTCTTCAATGCCCTCCGGTTTAGGGGGCATCTGCTCATGTTGGATCGGCGGAAACAACAGTTTCAATAAAGGCGGCGCCATGAACGTCGTAACCATGACCATCAACGTGACTGCGCTAAAGAGGCCTGGGTCGAACACACGAATGGCACTAGCTTAAGCATTGTCGTGCAGTCAGTCTTGCCGACCGCAGCATCTTTTTCCGAGTCAAACTGTCCGTCGCCAGAGCGGAGCCGGGCGTTCTGAAACACTCCCGATGTGCTCCATTCCCGGGAGCCATCGTCAACCCATATTAGGCGACGGCAAACTCGTTGGTAAATTCGGCAAACTCCTTGGTAAGTTTTTCAAACAGTCAGCGGTCATGAGCACTCACATTGTGCTTTCCAAACA
>Ga0209553_1001721_pt1 | contig 10781 bp, 8 predicted proteins | sample LauGreFBDMM110DN_2_FD_188217 | JGI IMG/M metagenome (GOLD analysis project Ga0209553, IMG submission 188217) | Freshwater lake microbial communities from Lake Michigan, USA - Fa13.BD.MM110.DN (SPAdes) (version 2) | ecosystem: Environmental > Aquatic > Freshwater > Lake | place: Lake Michigan, USA...
CAGGTAAGTCGACAAAAAATCTGTATGGAATCATTTTGTCTTTTTCTATTTCTTTCATGTCCCGGTCGTTAAATCCTACAGGTAAATCTTGGTAATGTTTTCTATTCCAACTTTGAATTTCAACACGTTTGTTAGGAAGAAGACCTTCTCTCCAAAAATCGACGGCGCGCCACGGCCACTCATGAGGACCAATGCGAACCTTGTGCATGCGCACCTTGTGTATATATACGCATGTACGACCAAAATGTAAAAAAAAACTATGCATATGATTGTAGACCGTTGGAGTGCTTCTTACCATGTTGGCTGGCAGCAAAGTGACTCGCAAGCGCACAGCAAAAGCATGTACGCGGTCTTCAAAACGAAACAAGACAGCTGAGCAGTCGACACACAACGAGATAGACAGCCTGTTACAGGAATACCAAGACAAAGCACCTGATATCGACCCTGATTCATCTGCAACGTCTGTGTGGCTGGCTTTGAATGTCGTACTGGATCACTCGAGCTTTCAAAATTCGCTTTTGCAACACGACCTGAGCACAAAACACGAGGACAATGTAGTACCATTGGTCACGCGACAGTACGAAGAGTCCTTCATGCGAGAGTGCATTTATGAAGAGGACAAGCCATGTAGCATGGGACAATACTGCGAGTGCAATTTTATCGATCTAGAACACTCGTTTGTTGGCGTTTCGTTTGTGATGCCCGATCTGCTGAGCCAGCACAATACGATGTGCATATTATGTCTGAGAAAACTGACACAGATGTTGTATTACCGCATAGTGAACGGGGCGTTCAAGTCTTCGAATCTTGCGCAAACTTACGGCAACATATGCGACGTGCCAGGGGAGTATGATAGCTCGGCAATGCTCGTTTTGCCCAAGCACAGTGCCGTGCACAGCATGCCTCTGCCTGTCGTGGCGCACCAACGCAATAAGTACCGCGTAGCGTTGCGCGATGGTCATCGATATTTGCAGCAGTGCAATGTGTACTATGAGGATTTTCGCTGAGCCCGCTCAAGATGGGGGCAACGCCTGTGGTGTCAGACGAAGACACGGGGAGACGGAACTGGTTAAAATGCTGTGTCGTAACAGACGTGACATGTACAAACCTTTGCCTTTTTCCAAGTGGACAAATCACGCAGGCGGTCTTGAGCGGGCTGATAGAGCAGAACCAGTACCCAGTCGATCGAGCAGTCAGTTCAAAAATAGAAGAGCTGCTGCTGTTGCAGAAAGGGGGAGCTGATGTCGAGATCGAACTGGACAGACAGCTGACAATTAGCCTTCTACCGTTGCGATTTCAAATACTTTGTCAGCAAAAAATTCAAATACTGGATCATCATTTGCTGCATGCAGGAGCCGTAGACGACATTGCCCATATTATCCGCGACATTATGGTGCAGAAAAATAACAATGACGTCTTGTTCAAGTTGTATCAGTATACAATGCCGTTTATCAAGCACAATCGTCTAAACTTTCCTCCCCGGCGCAACGTTTCCAAAAGTTTACTGAAACATCTCATGCAGATCATGGCGTTGACATGCTTGGGCCTGCACACCAATAATAGCAAAAAGCCAGTGTGGCATATCAGGCGGCAGTTATTTATCGTTTTGACACAACTGCAAACTCAAGGATCTCTTTCCGATATCTATCTTTTTTGCCAGCATCACAATTATCTTGTGCGTCTTGCTCTTATGGAAAATTTTGTGCACTTTACCACTAAGTACATGACAGTGGAGATGGAGTTTATGCGCGCTCTCACGAGCACTGGGTACGAGCACTCGAAAGTCGAGCGTTTAGTGTGTTACATCACAGACAATTTTCGCATGTCTGCGCTGCAGAACGAGACTCTCAATTGGGAGTTGATTGAGGAGAAGGCTCAAATCGCGATAGAGCGATGCAATCGCACCTGCAAATCACACCCAATGCCAGTGCTGAAGCGCTTTGCAAGTGCTCATAACTGTATCAGAAGCGATGCTTTCAAACAATTGCTGCAGATGCCCGTTGTTCGTGCACAAAATTTACTAAGCGCAATGTCAGAAAGCGACATGCTGACTATGGCACTACGGCATAATTTGAACAAGCATGTGCGCAAATACGCGTTGCCTGTAAGGATCCAGCACAAGCAGTTTTCTCAAATAATGCAGAATGGGCAGCGTGTAAACGGTTGCACAATTGTGCACCGTTCGCTGCTACACGTATGTCTTCGCTGCATGCAGCAACATACGACAACGAGCAATAATATGCGCATAGACTTTCAGCATATGCCGATGTGCGTGAGATGCAACTCAGGTGCTTACGTGTTTACAGCTGACACATTGGGACATCTTGTACGTGTGTTTAGACAGTATTTCTACTTTTGCAGCATATGCAATAGAGTGCATGCGTGGACGGGCAAAGGCAATGAGCTCTTTTCGTGTCATCAAGCGCATGAAGAGCCGCGGCGCAAGCACTGCGTCGTGTGCTGGAGAACAATGCAGATCACCGCCAAGTGTGTTTTCGACAAGAGGCTGGGGGTAATGCAGCATTTGTTTCTATGTAGCAAACATTGCCCACAACCAGCGCAGATGCAGTATGCAGTTGACCTATCTTCCTTGCGTCGACTGGTACAGCATATTAGCAAGTGATCTAATAAGCTCAAATAAGCTCAAATAAGCTCAAATAAGCTCAAATAAGCTCAAATATGTTATAATAAACAGAATTTGTTTTGTAAACACTCTATCTGCCCTATTTACGGTCGTCGAAGCATGCCAAAGTCTTGGCCTTTACTCTTGTTCTGTGCTTTTTTCTTCTTGTGTCTCGGTTGCTCACTTGGTACGCCAACGGCATCATGTATTGTAAATCGCAGGCTCCCAGCCTTTGGGTTGGGCGTGCGTCGCACACAAACACTAGACATGCCAAGAGCGACTAAGTCAGGCTCGCTAAATGTAGGTGGGGTATGTCATATGGGTCGACTGCCACTGATAAACAACACTCTTATTGCTAACAAAATGCCAGGAGCAGAATACTCCGCACAGACATGTACGCGCTCCAACACAACGCTAACATGCGCAATGCTGGTACAGAACACATCACATCCTGCAGAAAGCAAAGTGCATTTGCATGACTTTCCAGTATTGCAGCCTGCCCATGGAGCTACCTCGACAGAAAAACAACATACGCGCAGAGCTCAGTGTACGTCGTGTGTACGAGCAAATCTCACCAAAGTACTTACGCGCTTACTGCAAACTGTGCCCGTAAGCTCTACTGTAAATCAACAGCTGAGTTTTGGGGTGCCGCAGCGAATCAGCACAGAGCGTCTTGTGGCAGCACATCTGCATCGCAATCTTTGCGGCGCCAACCAAACATGTGCTAGACTGCGAAGAGCCATTGGATGCTCTACATGCCTACACCGCGGTCAATTCATGCCAGCAATTCTCGCAAACTTATCAGTGCCACATACAGGCACGCCATCCACGGACTCTCTGTGGAGTCGTAATTGGGTATTTTGCCCACATAACGACAAAAGCGACCCATCGCAAGACCCTTCTTTACACACAGGAGTATGTAAAGGCTCCATTCCCAAAAGCGTGTGGCTAGACCCGCGCCGCAGAGTAGACGCGTGTGCGAGCGAGTTAATTGCAGAAGCTCCTGCATCAGCGTCAATCAATTTCTGTCTCATGAACGCACAAACAGAGCGTCTGTGCTCGAAGATGGCGTCCTGGTTGCAAAGGACTGAGTTCTACTTGTGCCAAGCCTCCGGGCTGTGCGAAGAGTCTGACTTTTTCTACTCGCCAACGACATTCAATCTTCAGGAGCAGGAGTTCGTGTACGACACTGTACAACGCTTCTACACAGAGGATGCTGGCCTGCAGTGCCCGACAACAGTAACAATCAACGCACAGACGGAAGCAAACGAGGCAGTGCTGGAGCAGTGCTCGTCTGTCAGTATATCTCCTTTTTTGCTAGTTGTGGAGCAGTTTCGCGCAGGTAAGCGCTCTCTTGTTTTACTTTCATACCATTGCATGCGAGTGTCGTGGAGGGTATTGGAAGTGTTTCTGGCAGTTACTGCTGATGCTGCTGCGACACTTGCCAACCAAGCAAGCAACGCTGTACAAGCAGCAGCCGAGGCATTACTGACAGAAGTAACAGCATTGATGCTTGTGCTCGGCGACTTTGTCGAGCAGATAGGCACTGCGGTGATGGAGCTGGCTATGAGCAAAGGCGTCGGGAGCACATTCAAAGAAATAATCCTTGCTCTCTGCCAAATTGTCACGTGGATATTTAATAACATATGGGCAAAAATAATGTGCCCCGTTGTTCAATTTTTCCTCGAGTTTTTGCAAATGATCGTTGACGTTTGGGAGATACTTATTAATGCGCTGCGCAGCCTCTCCATTCCCGTCGACGTACTAGTTACTATGATTGAGTTTGTGCGCAATGCTATTAATATGATGGCCAGTAGTCTGAACGAGTGTGCTCCACTACCAGCAGATGTGTGTGTTCTAGCTACACCTGTTTCTGCCACCACAAATGCGCCGGGCACACTGCCGATGCCAACGCGATGTTGGTCTTCCTATGTAACGTTTTTCGGCGACAACCAACAGCTGTCCTGCACTGCAGCGGATACTTGCAAACTTGGCTCACTGACGTCTGAAAGAATTATGTGCGGCGCATGCCCGTCTCAAAGCAACCCAAGCATTCAGGAGTATGCATGCGATTACATCACGTCGATTTGCACCTGTGCTGTGCCGCAGCTACGCGAATCTTCATGTTTGGTAAATGAGGACTGTATGCAGCTAGACGATGAGACGAGCTGCATGCTCATTAATGACGATCTGCAGATCTCACGCTCTTCTATTCTGTGCAGCAAATGTCAGTTCCAGAGCATGTGCTTCCACACCGCACTCGGCGACAGTGGCGTCTGTGCATGTGGCACCAGGCAGCGTCTGTTTCAGACATGCACGCCGCAAGAGGCGCAAAATCAGAATTCTCTCTCGCTTATGTTGAACAATCTTTGCATTTACTCCCCAGGCACTTCTCTCTTTTACGAAATAGAGTTTGCACAGACGAGTGTTATTGCGTGCCTGCAGCTTGACCCAACAACAGCAAGCTGCGCCTACGTTGTCGACAGCAACATGTACATAGTGCGAGGCTACTCACGCACAGGCAGGCGCCTGTTAACTATCAGTGACGCAACATACACAAGTGTAGACCCAACATGTCGCGACGCACTTGTATCTGAAGCTCTCCCGAACACACGAGCAGCATGTCAAGCCAACTACGACAACAGCCGTGCGACGCTACAGCTGCTTGGGCTCGACCGCGTACTGCCTGCATGCTCTTTCTGCAGCTTGACAGACGCTATAGAAGCAACACGCAGCAACCCTCTTGCTGTCATGCGCATGCTCAGCAGTGGCCAAATGCTCCTGACTGTCGTACGCCGTCACGGCCCTGCTGAGCGAGCAGCACATTTGTTGCTGACACTGCACAGTGGCCTGAGCACAGCAGTGAAGCGTATTGCAGACACAGACGCATCGTCTTTGGTTGCTGTACACGAAGTAGACGGAGTTGCTGTTGTACACGTCGACGACACAGTGCTTCCAGCTCCCATTGCAAGAGCGCTCGAGGGATGGATAGCTGAGATGATTTCACAAAATGCTGGCCGTGGTTGCAACGAATCAAGATGCAAAAATTTCTCGGACTCGGACTCCGATTTACCAACACATACGCTGACACAACACACGCTAACACAACATACACAAAACAGACGTCTTTTATTCTTCCAAGAGCTTGTCATGGCTATTGAGATGCGGGTACGAGACGGCTGGGACAAAGCGGACAGACTACACGAGGCCTTTGCTCAGAGCATTACACAGATTTTGACATACAGAAACATAGGCGAAGAGCAAACCTTGGCAGAGCAGCAGTGGGGGAGGGAGAGCAAGAGTACATCTGATAATTGCAACGAGTTGTTGGAGCTTTTGAACATAGCAGTTCGTATCACAAAGGGTATTCGTCTCGGGTGGATGACATTGACACATGAACGCGATAACTTGCAAGGACAGCCAGCAACAGCTCTGCGCGACGCATGGCCTACATTACAGCAACCGGATGCTGAAAACGCACTACCGGAATTTACAGCAGAGACGACAGACGACAAGCTGCTACAGCTGGCAGCAGACGCCGTTAACGCAACCCTAGACGCACTCGACCTACGTCCGACAGTGTTTTACAATTTCTTATTTTCAATTGCAAGCGCCGCAAACACATCCTTTACCTGCCCGTACGAGGCTGTGCAGACTTGTAGCAGATGGAAAGTGCGCTTGTGGCAGGGCCTTATTATTGTTATTTTCTACTTCAGCATAGCAGCGCTGCTCATGAACGCCGTGGGTCTTTCCTTCATCAGCGCATTACTCTTTCCATTTTTCTCTCTTGCGTTATGGCAGCTCTGTTATGGATACACGTGGACGTGCCTTCCCATGGTACCAGTATGCGCGTGGCAGGACTTTATAGAGTCCATCAACGTGTTGTTGCCTCTTACGCTAGAGCTTCCAGACGATTTGAAAAAGACAGATGCGTTCTGTCTCGAGAGATGCGCGAATTCCATGTCCAGACTTTGTCTCCCTCGTTACCCATCTGCCAAGTGCACAAAATCATGTAAGGAGATACCCTTTGCTTACACATCTGCAACAAGCGTTGCAACGTGGATGATTGCAGATATAGCCCCAGCGACAACAGACTATGCGCTGAATAACTCACATAATGTTCCTTTCCTGCAGCATGAGCAATTTAATAGAGAACTTCGCTCGCACATATTGACCCTTCGCAGAGGAAGCTCTGACTTTGTGCGTGCCCATCGGCTGTGCGCCGGCCTCAGTTCGTATATGCTTTTGCCGTATATTTTGCTTCTTCTACTTGCTCTCAGCTGCATATCGACTATGCTAAGCCTTCTTGCGTCACAGATTTATCCTGTGTTTCTGCTCGTTTTTTCTCTGTTCTCCGCGGCCAGCACAGGCCCCAAAAACACATTCTACAGCACTGAAGGAACCGAAGCACGGGAAAAAACAGTCCAAGAAAACGTCTCAGATTTTGAAGACAACGCCGCAGACGACGCCGCAGACGACGCCGCTGATATTCGAGGAATTCAAGCAATTCAAGCAAACAACAGCACAGATGCGGAAATGCTCTTGCACACGGAACACCAGCATGTCATTCAAATACCGTAAATTGCACAAACAGAAGCAAAAGATAGCTCGCGCTTGCCAGGTGTAGATGATGCGCAATGCACTATTTCACAGATCACACAAAATGAAGACTTTCGACGTCAGTGTAAATGTTTTAAACAACAACGTACTGAGTGACAAGCTGTTATGGAAGGAGCGCACAACCGTCGGCAACATACGAGCAAGTGATCGACCTCCAGAGATTGTTTCGATACAACTAGAATCGCAAGCTCCTGGCTGCAACTGGCGACCACCGGAACTTCGACTGGAGATGATTTTGCTCTTGTTACCATTTACATATGTGGTGTCGTTTATTATTGTGTTTCTATTTGGCACAGATAAGCCTATGATCAGTACTGTTGTTGGCTGTGCTCTAGTATTGTCAACGCCTGCTGTACTAATGATCGTGCACCAAAAGCGAACTTGTGTCAAGATTGACATGTACGTGCATATTCTGCTCCTACATGCAGCAGGTCTGCTTACAATTTTACACCAAAAAGCACTGCCTTCGGTATTTGTTGTTTTTGTTCTTGTTTTTGCACATCTAGGCTGGCAAGTCCGACGAGCTGACAGCAGCAAAGATTCTAAAGGCAAAACTATGGCGTTGTATTTCCTTATTGCTGCCGTGAACGCCGTGACTTTGGGGATTTTACTGCGGACCAATACGCAGTCAGAGCACAGCATGCTATTGGGCGTCGATCCATTGTGTGTAGTCGTAGGTTTGCTCAGCCTTGCCGTGTACGTTGCCCATAACTATATATGAGATTCTTACATATGTCTGCCCTGTTGCCTGAGGCGCTCCAGCAAATGCATTCATTTAGACTCCATGACCTGCTTGGAAAACAACAAGCAATTATTTCAAGCATTGAAAACGGTTCTACGGCGCGTGTTCTTTTACAGGCTCATGAAGACGTTATGCATCATCATTGGACACATAACAGCACAAGAGATACTTTAGCGACAGACGATACTTTATTCACAATGTTACTCGTTAGCATGACAGCTGTAAGCACTATGCTTATCACATTTTGGTGCATCATTCAGGCTTACAGTTGGAACGCAAAACGGTATACCGTTACACCATCAGCTGCTGTTGTAACTATGATAGGCAGCACTGACGCACTCCACAAAGAAAAACCCGCTGTCGGAACAACATACACAGCCACATACACGTAAGCACCGAGCCTAGTGTAGTCTAGTGTAGCCTAGTGTAGCCTAGTGTAGCCTACTGTATGGCTTGCATATCTCCGGGCTCCATTTTTGTGGTATAGAAACTCCAGAGCAACGGTGTCAAGTACAAAGAGATGACGACGTCCATGGTGTAATGGTTGCGAGCCATGATAGTAAAAATGCACTGCATCATTACAGTTGCCCACACACATCTTTTGAACCAAGACTCAACTCTTCTCGTCATCTGAAAGGCGTTGGGAACATAGCGCAAGCAGCAAAAAGCCAGGGTCATTGCCAGCAGAATATGCCCCGAGAATGTCAGATCGCCGCAGTTGTACGTTCCCGAGCTCCCGTTGCCCTGCTGAAATCCTGGCACGTCCACGGCGATTCGGAACAATATATTACTTATCGTCCTTGGCTGGTCTTTGTCAATGTTAGGGTTGCTTGGCAGGCAGTGTTTGGCAGAGCCGGGCAGAGTCGTGGATATATATGTAAGGAAGCGTAAAATATTGCCCATGCCTACCATCATTCCACATCGCCGCCAGATGTTCACGACGTACGGTGCTGGTGGAGAGTTGCGTCGCGGGACAAAAGACATGAAAGACGCGCTGAGTAGGGTTGTTTGTAGAGCCAATATTGGACTATCAGTCCAGTAGCCCTGCCACTCAGGAAGCACGTCAAAGCCCAAGTCCTGCGTCAAACGCGGGCCCGCACGAAACCGATAGAAGGCGAGATTCCGAAACACAATCAGTGTGCCGTACACGTCTACAATCAAACAAAGCAGCAACATACGCCACTGCATCCGCAAGAGACATAGCTCCTGTGCAAAGCGTTGCCGTACGTGCATTAGCACGTCTGTTTGTACTGTTTGTACTGTTTGTATAGTAGACTCTCCGATGTCCTCGTCACAGATAGAATCACAGATAGAATCACAGATAGAATCACACAGTGGTACTGTTTCATATGATACTGTTGGAAGAGACAGTATGGACATGCTCAGGTGCTGCTGCGTAGTGCTTCATACACAAATTTCCGTTTTTTTTTCCATACTTTTCAAAGTATACTATAACCGTATGTAAAGAAGTATATTAGATACACGTATCATGGCGTTCTTACGCACAAGCTTGCTTTTTTGTATGTGCATGATGTACGCAACGTGCTTCGAGTGCCCCGAGCACGAAAGGCCATTTGGGGATACAGAATGTCAGTGCGAGGCGGGGTATAGTCGCCAGGGCGCAGCATGTGCAGCGTGTCCAGTAGCGACTTTCAAAGAGTATTCGGGTGATAGTGCTGAGAATGGCCCTGCATGCTCTCTCCTGGCCGGCTGTTGCCTGTGCCGTGCCAATACAAACACTTTGGCTGCTGCTGCTGTGCACGCGAGCTCTTGTCTCTGCCTTCCTGGCTACGGGGGTCCTGCGTGTCTTCCTTGCTCTGTTGGGTGGTACAAGACGAGTACGAGCGCAGCCGAGTGCCAACATTGCCCTGATGGTGCGAGCACTGCGGAGCAGCGGTCATCTGCTGCTGAAGACTGCATAGCAGCTCGCGGACACTATGGAAATTCGGTAGGTGGTTTCAAACAGTGTGCAATGGGCACTTACTCTCCGACCTTGGGCATGAGCACATGTATACAATGTCCTCACGGCGGAACATCTACTTCAGGAGCAACTAGTGAGCAGGAATGCAGACAGAACGACCAGCGTGTTGTTGTTTGAGGCAATGAATAAAACAACATAAACTGTTTAATGTTGCTCTGAATGAAAATACGTTACATCTTAAGCACATCGGCAAAGGAAACTCGCTGCCTCTTGCACGCACGCTCGTACAGCATGCGCTCGTAGTCCAAATACACTGCAGCAAGCGCATTGCGCCTCTGTAAGGCAGCGCTAGCCCAAAGCTGATCTGTCGCTACATTGTGCATCATGGCCAGCTCAGCTTCATTCATCGAAGGCAGGTTATTGACTAAGCGTGTATTGGAAATAAAAGGGTGTATGTGCTCCTTGTTAATCCAGTATTCCGTGTGTGAAATTACACACGGATCGCTTGCATTCAAGCCAAGTTGCTCCCACTGCAGAAGCGGCACACCGCCCCAGTTGCAAAGCCAGTGCATGTCATCCGTCGAGTAGTCTCCAGTGTAGTATTCACTCGAGTAAAGACTCTGCAGCTCTAGTCCACGAAAAATTATTAAAATCAGCTACCGCATGTACACTGGGAGGCGAACAAGACAACAATCTAAAGACAGCACAAAAAGCAACGGCACACACCCACGCGCTGGTCAAGACAAAAGCGCATCGCCTGCATTGCTCTGCACAGCTGCTTCGAGGCATGCAGATTCAGCTTTTCTCCTTCCCCCGATCGCATATAAACCTCGTCCGGCCAAATTGCCCGGTAAACCTCGTCCGACCAAATTGCC
>Ga0209553_1001730_pt1 | contig 10761 bp, 9 predicted proteins | sample LauGreFBDMM110DN_2_FD_188217 | JGI IMG/M metagenome (GOLD analysis project Ga0209553, IMG submission 188217) | Freshwater lake microbial communities from Lake Michigan, USA - Fa13.BD.MM110.DN (SPAdes) (version 2) | ecosystem: Environmental > Aquatic > Freshwater > Lake | place: Lake Michigan, USA...
GTCCTACAGGTTGGGCAGTGAATCCGGCCAGGGATTTAGGGCCTAGAATCATGCATTTTATTCTGCCTATTAAGGGAAAAGGCAGCAGTGATTGGGGCTATGCGGCGGTGCCGGTATTCGGGCCCATTGTGGGGGGAATTTTAGCTGCGATTATCTACGTACAATTTTTGCAATAAACCACCAATACCTTACCTTTGCAGCCGAAATAGTATATTATGACAACAAATGGTAAAATCAAACAAATTATTGGTGCTGTTGTAGACGTTCAATTCCCCAATCAGCAATCACTTCCTGAAATTTATAATGCGCTTACCATTGTAAGACCAGGTGGTGAAAAACTAATTCTTGAAGTGCAACAACACTTAGGAGAAGATAGTGTACGTGCTATTGCGATGGATGGTACAGAAGGTTTGGTAAGAGGGATGGAAGTAATAGATAGTGGTAAACCCATTTCAATGCCAATTGGCGATGATATATATGGTCGCTTATTTAATGTAACAGGTGATGCTATCGATGGCTTACCTCAATTAGATAAATCAAATGGTCGTCCTATTCACGCAATTCCTCCAAAGTTTGAAGACTTAAGTACTGCAACAGAAGTGTTGTTTACAGGTATTAAAGTAATTGATCTTATTGAGCCTTATGCAAAGGGTGGTAAGATTGGATTGTTTGGTGGTGCGGGTGTAGGTAAAACAGTATTGATTCAAGAATTAATTAATAATATCGCAAAAGGACATGGTGGATTATCAGTGTTTGCGGGTGTGGGAGAAAGAACACGTGAGGGTAATGATTTATTGCGTGAAATGATTGAAGCAGGTATCATGAAATATGGTGACGATTTCAAACATAGCATGGAGGAAGGTGGATGGGATTTAAGTAAAGTGAATATGAAAGAATTGAAAGAGTCAAAAGCGACTTTCGTATTTGGACAAATGAATGAACCTCCAGGAGCACGTGCGCGTGTGGCTTTGAGTGGTTTGACTATTGCAGAATATTTCCGTGATGGAGATGGAACTGGAAAAGGGAAAGACATTTTATTTTTCGTAGATAATATCTTCCGTTTTACACAAGCAGGTTCTGAGGTATCGGCTTTACTAGGTCGTATGCCATCAGCGGTGGGTTACCAACCAACATTAGCTACAGAGATGGGACTTATGCAAGAGCGTATTACTTCTACTAAGAGTGGTTCTATCACTTCAGTACAAGCGGTATATGTTCCTGCGGATGACTTAACCGATCCAGCGCCAGCAACTACATTTGCGCACTTAGATGCGACCACTGTACTTTCTCGTAAAATTGCTGACTTAGGTATTTATCCTGCGGTAGATCCTTTGGATTCTACTTCAAGAATTTTGACGCCTGCTATTGTAGGTGCTGCGCATTATGAAACGGCGCAAAAAGTAAAAATGATTTTACAACGTTATAAAGAGCTACAAGATATTATTGCCATTCTTGGTATGGATGAATTAAGTGATGAAGATAAATTAATTGTATCTCGTGCGCGTCGTGTACAGCGTTTCTTGTCTCAACCTTTCCACGTGGCTGAGCAGTTCACAGGTTTAAAAGGAGTATATGTTTCTATTGAAGATACCATTCGCGGATTCAATGCCATCATGGATGGTGAAGTAGATGCGTATCCGGAAGCAGCCTTTAACTTAGTAGGTACTTTAGAAGATGCGGTGGAAAAAGGAAAGAAAATGATGGCACAAGCCTAATTACTTTAAACGATTACTTTAAACGATTACTTTAAACTGTACGCATGTTATTAGAAATTTTGACACCCGAAAAAAAGCTTTATAGCGGAGAAGTCCAAGGCGTTCAATTGCCAGGTATTGACGGCTTATTTGAAGTGTTAGATAAACATGCGCCCATGGTAAGTGCTTTAGGTGTTGGAAAGGTAAAGGTCTTGAAAAAAGGACAAGCTTCAGAAACCTATGCTATTCAAGGTGGGTTTGTGGAGGTGATTAATAATCAAGCTACTGTTTTAGTAGAAGGTGTTTTATAAAAAAATCCCGGTTGCCCATGGTAGCCGGGATTTTTTTTTATATTCACATAGCCTAAGCAGGCGCTACTGAACTTGAACTTATGAAAAAAACATTCCCAATCATTTTTGTTTTAATAGCACTGTCTATTTTGGGTATATTATTTATACAAATATCTTGGTTGCAGGGCTTAATGTTTTTGCAAAAAAATCAATTATCAGATAAACTTAATCAAGCAGGTGTACTAGTATCCAATGATATAGGTAAAAAAATGAACAGTGGTTTATCTTTTCGTTTGCCTAAAAAGGGGCTAGGATTAAATGATGACTTTCATTTACATAATTTTGAAGAAACTACTATTTCCGATATATACAGCAATGAGGAAATGCGGAAGAAGATAAAATTAGCTTTAGATAAGTATGGTTTAAGCGACCTGCCTTTTGAATTTGCTATTGCCGATAAAAAAGCCAATATCGAAATGAAGAGTAAGAAATTCGAAGATGTTTTTTCAGATGAAATTAATACTTTACAAACAAGAATTTCTGTCATACCTTCTGATATCATGGAACCTACTGGTCCCTTTGAAACCATTATTATTGTAGCTCCCAATATTCGCTATTATTTATTACGCTCTTTATTATGGGTAATTGTTGGGGTGGTCTTATTTATCATAGTGGTACTAGCAGCCTTCTTTATTACCATAAGGTCACTCATGACCCAAAGAAAATTAGTAGAGATAAAAAAAGACTTTATAAATAATATGACCCATGAGCTCAAAACGCCACTAGCAACTATATCGCTAGCAGTAGACGCTTTAAAAAGCACCAAGGTCAATACCGATCCTAAGTCGGTGGATTATTTCAGTACTATTATTAAGGAAGAAAATATAAGAATGAATAAGCATGTAGAAACTATTCTGCAAGCGGCGCAATTGGATAAAAAGGAAAACGAACTGAATAAGCAAGCTGTGGAATTACATGATTTAATACTAGGGGTGGTGGATAGTTTTAAATTACAATTAGAAGGCAAGCCTTCCAATGTGCAAACTATTTTAGAGGCCAGTCCTTCAACTATTAAGGTAGATGAAGAACATCTACTACATGTACTCTCTAATTTAATAGACAATGCAATAAAGTATTCAAAAAGCGAGATAGATATTACCATACAAACTAAGACTTTACATAATAAAACCTGTATTCGTATCATTGACAAAGGTATTGGGATGGATGCCAATGCGAGAAAACATATTTTTGAAAAATTTTACAGAGCGCATTCAGGTAATGTGCATGATGTAAAAGGGTATGGCTTAGGAATGAGTTATGTAAAATGGGTTATTGATTCGCATAAAGGTCTAATCACAGTGCATAGCGAAATAGGTGTAGGTACTTCTATCGAAATTATACTTCCTATTTAATAGATTAATCTTACTCGTTAATCTTAAAAAAGCAACCATCTCCATAGCTTAAAAAGCGGTATTGGTTTTCAATAGCATGTTGGTATATGCTTTTCCAATTATCTCCGGTAATAGCTGCAATAATTAAAAGTAAGGTCGATTTTGGTTGGTGAAAATTAGTTACCAAGCCATTTGCTATTTTAAATGTATACCCAGGCACAATCATTAATTGTGTACTCGTAACAAGCTGGGTCATTTGATGCGATTGCATCCAGCTTAATAATTTACTTAATGCCTCTTTCACAGTTATACTGTTATTGTTATCAATGGTAATATCATCGTTGGTATTATTGGAACTGCCACTATTAGATTCATTTTCAGACCTAGGGTTAGCGTCATAGGCGTCCCACTGCATTAAGTGTAGGTCCTTATTTTTTTGAAGACTTTCGTTATTTATTAATTTAACGCCTAACCAATACAAGGTTTCTATGGTTCGCAAGGTAGTGGTACCCACTGCAATAACTGGGGTATAATCAGTTGCGTTTAATTCTTTTTGTTTTGCAATTTCTATTAAATGAGTTAGAGTAGCAGTCGTAATTTCAAAAACTTCTGCATGCATTTCATGATCTGTGATATTATCTGTTTTAACAGGCATAAATGTACCAGCACCCACATGTAAACTAATAAAATCAGTGCTGCATTTTTTTTGAGCAAGCGATTCAAATATAGCAGTAGTAAAATGAAGACCTGCTGTAGGGGCTGCTACCGAACCTTCTTGCTTAGCATAAGTAGTTTGGTATCTATCTTTATCTTCTTCTGTAGTAGCGCGTTGAATATAGGGTGGTAAGGGAATGCTTCCAATATGCTCAATAATTTCAGAGAAGCTTATTGTATTATTGTCCCAAGAAAATTCAATTAAAAATTTTCCGTCAATTGATTTTATTTTTTTAGCGCGCACTTTAATAGTGACTCCTTTATTATCTTTTCCATTCTTTGATGGCGTAATAAGTTCAAATTCTTTTTCTAAATAATCTTCTTTCCATTTTTTAGCACCACCAACTAAACATATCCACTCCACTTTTTGAGTAGCCTGCATAGCCATAGAGATAGGTTGATAATTATTGCTAGGCTCTAGACAGAAAATTTCAATCGTAGAATTATTTGCTTTTTGAAAATGAATTCTTGCAGCAATTACTTTGCTATTATTAAAATACAGCGCAGCCTTTTCAGGCATGAAACTGGCAATATGGTTGTAAGTACTTTCTGCAATGATCTCTTTGTTCCATACTAATAGCTTGCTATCAGATCTATTGCTTGCAGGTGTATAGGCAATAGATTGGTCTGGTAAATGATAGTCAAAATCCTCAATAGGGAGCTTAATAGAAGGCTTCATGGCTCAAAGGTACATATTGCCTTGATTTTCACTTGAATTCACCCCTTTTTCACATAAAAAATAGGGTTTTCCACAGGTTTGCACACCCTTCATTTTAGATATACGTCAAAAACTCACTGAACCTCATTACTGCATTGGTTTTCAGCTTGGTTTATTACTTGTGGAAAACTAGAACCCCTATTTTAGCCTTTGAAAGTGGGAAATTGTGTTAATTTGTGTGAACAAGTGGTAAAAATCACTCTAATTATTAACAATGACAGGCTTTCACGGAGAATATCAATCAACTATCGACGCAAAAGGGCGTTTCCATTTACCTGGCAGTCTTAAAAAACAGCTAACGGAAGGGGACAATCGCTTTATTGTAAGTAGAGGCTTTGAGAAGTGCTTGACACTTTATCCGTTGAAAAGCTGGCAAGTTATATTAGATCGAATTAGCCAGTTGAACGATTTCGATCCAAAAGTGCGTCAGTTTAGACGTCAATTTCTTGGAGGAGCCACCGAAGTAGAATTGGATGCAGCAGGAAGAATTTTATTGCCACCCACTTTGCGTGAATTTGCTTTACCAGGTAAGGAGATTGTTTTAGCCGCCGCCTTAGATCGTTTTGAAATTTGGGATGCAAGTAAGTACAAACAGCTCTTTGAAGATTTCTCTGCAGATGCATTTAGTAATTTGGCGCAAGAAGTAATGTCAGGAATTAAAAATCAAGATTAAGTAAAACAGATGCAAAATCAAACCATTGATTCCAGCGCATCTAAAGCTTTTGCTTCTTCTTATCACATTCCAGTATTATTTCAAGAATGCTTGTCTCATCTAAACATAAAACCAAATGGTGTTTATGTAGATGCCACATTTGGTGGTGGGGGTCATAGTAAGGGTATCTTATCTATGCTTGGCCCTGAAGGACGACTTATTGCTTTTGATCAAGATGCCGATGCGCAACAAAATTTACCAAAAGATAATCGTCTTGTTTTTATTCCAGAAAATTTCAAGTATCTCCAACGTTTTCTGCGTTTAAATAAAATAGATCAAGTAGATGGTATACTAGCCGACTTAGGCGTAAGTAGTCATCAGTTTGATGAAGGTACAAGAGGGTTTTCTACTAGGCATGATGGCCCTTTCGATATGCGCATGGATCAACGTCAAAGCCAAACAGCCGCTCAAATTATTGAGTCTTATGCTGAAGCAGCACTACATAAAATGTTTGAACAATATGGCGAGGTAACGAACTCTAAAACTTTAGCCAAGCATATTGCCACGCAGCGTAAACATGTTAAAATAAATACGGTTCAAGATTTTAAAACCTTTATCGCACCTGTAGTCAAAGGAAATCCTAATAAATATTGGGCACAAGTTTTTCAAGCCATAAGAATAGAAGTGAATGAGGAGATGGAAGCGCTTAAAGAATTTTTAAAGCAAGTTCCTTTAGTAGTGAAGCCAGGTGGACGCGCGGTCATTATCACTTTCCATTCCATCGAAGATCGTTTTGTAAAAAACGCTTTTCGTGTATCGCAAGAAGAAGCTGAAGATGCCCATCCTTTTTTATCCGTAGAAAAGGAAGTTTTTTGGAAAATCATTACAAAAAAACCTGTAGTGGCTTCTGAAAAAGAGATGAAAGAAAACAATCGAAGCAGAAGCGCAAAAATGCGTGCTGCCGAAAGATTATAATACTATGTCCGTACCCATTAACCCAGCCCCTAAGAATACGCTTAAAAGTATTCTTAATTATCAGTGGATTGTTATGAACATTGGTTTCTTTTTGTTCCTAGCATTCATCGCTATTCTCTACATAGCGAATGGGCATCTTACCGACAAAACAATCCGTCGAATTAATACTACACAAAGAGAACTGAAAGTACTTCAGTTTGAATACAAGACTATAAAGTCTGAATTAATGCGTCGCAGTCGTGCCATTGAAGTGCAAAATGCTATGGAGCCTTATGGCTTAGTCGTTTCTAAAGAAATGCCTATTAGACTCGCTATAGAAAATAAAATTAAAACCCCTACCAAAAATTAAGTATGGACGTAAAACGCGACATATTATGGAGGGTTTATTTAAGTTTCATACTTATTGTACTTGTATGTATTCTTATTTTAGGTAAGGCCTTTTATATTCAACAAGTGCAAGGAAAATACTGGAGAAGCGTAAGTGATAGCCTACATCAAAGAATTATTGAAATTCCTGCAGCAAGAGGTACTATCTATAGTGAAGACGGTCAAATGTTAAGTACCAATATTCCTCAGTTTGATATTTATATCGATTTCAGAGTAAGTCCTTTACACGAAAAAAGTGGAATACTTTTTAGAACCCATATCGATTCATTAAGCCTAAGTTTAGCAGCTTTATTTAAAGATAAGTCGGCAGAAAAATATAAAGAGGAGTTAACGAAGGCTTTTGAAGCTAGTGTAGGAAATTATGAATTGAGAAAGAAAATAACTTACAGAGAATATTTGCAATTAGCCAAATTCCCATTGTTTAAATTAGGAAGGTATAAGAGTGGAATGATTGCGGAGGAAAAAAATATTCGATTAAACCCTTATGAAAATATTGGCTATAGAACTATTGGACTTGCCAGAGATGAAAATAAAGTAGGTTTAGAAAAGTCATATGATACTGTTTTAAATGGTCGCAATGGTCGTCAATTGGTACGCGCTATTGCAGGCGGCGTAACGGTTCCAGTGCAGGAAGGTGAATTTGAAATTGCGCCTGAAACAGGTAAGGATATTGTAAGTACCATTGATGTATTCATACAAGAAGTGACTGAAAAAGCTTTAATGAATATGATGGTAAAAAATGAAGCACAAACAGGTGTAGCAATTGTAATGGAAGTGAAGACAGGGAAAATTAAAGCCATTGCCAATTTAGGAAAAGTGGGTGAAGGTAAATATACCGAAGATTTAAATTATGCCATTACACCATCAGAACCTGGATCTACTTTTAAATTAGTTACTTTGTTATCGGCCTTAGAGGATGGAAAAGTAAATTTAAATTCAAGAGTCAATTTAGAGGGTGGTGTATGGAAAGTATCTGGTCAAACTGTATATGATTCTGAAAAACATGGAAAATTTGACGCTTCAGTGCTAGAAGCTTTTGAAGAAAGTTCAAATGTAGGTATGGCAAAAATTGCGATGGCGCATTATAGTAATAATGTCAATGAGTATTTCAAGCATTTAACAAAGTTGAGATTAGATTCAACTTCAGGCCTCGATTTAGTAGGTGAAAGACAACCCAGACTTGTAAAACCAGGCAGTAGATTATGGGGTCCTACCACGCTGCCTTGGATGGCCTTTGGGTATAATATTGAGATTACGCCACTACAAACTTTAAACTTATATAATACTATTGCAAATAATGGAGTAATGATGCGCCCATATCTTGTTAATTCAATACAAGAAGAAGGTAAGATCATTAAATCCATTTCTCCTAAAGTGTACAATGCACAATTATGCAAGCCAACTACTATTAGAGATTTACGCATTGCTTTAGAAGGTGTATGTATTAATGGTACTGGAAAATTATTATTTAAAAACAGCTTATATAAAGTAGCAGGCAAAACGGGCACAGCCCTAGTGGCGAATGGCAATAAGGGTTATGGTGAAGGAATATATCAATCTTCTTTTGCGGGTTATTTCCCTGCAGACAATCCGCAGTATACTGTTGTTGTTATTATAAAAAATAAGCCACATGCCGCTAGTTTTTATGGAGCTTCTGTAGCAGGTCCTGTATTTAAAGAAATTGCTGACAGATTGTATTCAACCTATATTCAAAACAAATTAGATATCGCACCTATATTTTCAGTAAAAGATAGTTCCTTATTTAATTATAGTATTTCGAAAATATCATTGCAAACTATAGCGAAGCAATTATCTATTGCTTATCAAGACTCTTCATTGGCTTCCAATAATTGGATACAATTACAAGGGAAAGGAAATTTTTTAAAAGCAGCTACACAAATAATTTCAGATACTACCATGCCCAATATGACGGGCATGAAATTGCAAGACGCCTTATGGCTTTGTGAGAAAAAGGGGTTATTAGTTAAATGCGTGGGTAAAGGGAAAGTGATTAAGCAAAGTATTGCTCAAGGAGATGTTATTATTAAAGGACAACAAATTCAAATTGAATTAAATTAATGAAATCATTACAATCTATATTATTTGGTGTGGCTTTAAGAGAGGTAGTAGGTACTACCGAGCAAGAAGTTACTGCTATACAAATAGATTCAAGGAAAATAGTTAATGGTGCTGTCTTTGTGGCTATCAAAGGTTCACAAACAGACGGCCATTCGTTTATACCTACTGCCATAGAAAAAGGGGCTAAGGTAATTGTTTGTGAAAACAAACCAACAAGTTTAGTGGATGCAGTTACTTATATAATGGTAGAGAATGCACAAGAAGCAGTAGCTATTATGGCGCATCAATTTTATGACGAGCCTTCTACACATATAAAATTAGTGGGTGTGACAGGCACCAATGGCAAAACAACAGTAGCTACCTTATTATACAAATTATTTGCTGAATTAGGGTATACCTGTGGTTTAATAAGCACAGTGCAAAATCATATTGGTACTGAAATTATAGCTGCTACTCATACTACACCCGACGCTATTCAATTAAATGCATTATTACATAAAATGGTAGAGGCGGGCTGTACGCATGTTTTTATGGAAGTAAGTAGCCATGCCATTGTTCAACACCGCACCACTGGATTACAATTTGTAGGAGGGGCTTTTACCAATATTACCCATGACCATTTAGATTATCATAAAACTTTCGAGGCTTATGTAGAAGTTAAAAAAACTTTCTTTGATAAATTACCTGCAACTGCTTTTGCTTTAAGCAATTTGGATGATAAAAATGGTATTGCAATGCTTACAGATACCAAAGCCCATAAATTAACCTACGCTATTCATGCACCAGCTACTTATAAAGGTAAAATTTTAGAAAATCAATTAAGTGGACTTGTGATGCTTGTAAATGACATTGAAGTGCATTGCCGTTTAATTGGCACATTCAACGCCTATAATTTATTAGCTGTATACGGAGTAGCCATTCAACTAGGTGAAAAAAATACAGAGGTATTAACTGTATTGAGTGCTTTAACAGGTGCAGAAGGAAGATTTGATTATATCGTAAGTACAGAAAAAATTATTGGCATCATTGATTACGCGCATACACCAGACGCATTAGAGAATGTATTAACCACTATTGCTAAATTAAGAAAGGGAAATGAAACAGTGATCACAGTAGTGGGTTGTGGAGGAGATAGAGACAAAACAAAAAGACCTATTATGGCGCAGGTGGCTTGTGATTTAAGCAATAAAGTATTTTTTACTAGCGATAATCCTAGATCAGAAGATCCGAATGAAATTATTAAGGATATGGAATTCGGTTTGACTAGTGCGGCTAAAAGAAAGTATATCAACATTGTGGATAGAAAAGAAGCCATCAAGGCGGCTATAAGTTTTGCAAAATCGGGTGATATTATTTTAATAGCAGGCAAGGGGCATGAGAAGTACCAAGATATAAAAGGCATCAAGCACAATTTTGATGACAAACAAATATTAGCAAACCTATTTAAAGAATTAGAAAAATAATCAATATGCTATATCAATTATTTTCTTGGCTTGATAAAACATTTAATATCCCGGGTTTGGGGGCATTTCAGTTCTTGACTTTCAGAATTGCCATGGCTATTTTAATGTCTTTATTTATTGCGACGGTGTATGGTAAAAAAATTATTCTTTTTTTACAGAGAAAACAAATTGGGGAAACAGTAAGAGAGCTAGGTTTAGCGGGTGAGCAACAAAAAAAGGGAACACCTACCATGGGAGGTATTATTATCTTATTGAGTATTTTAATTCCTACTTTATTATTTGCCAATTTAGATAAAGTCTATATCCGCTTAATGATACTATGTACAGTGTGGTTAGGCCTGATTGGTTTTTTAGACGATTACTTTAAAATTAGGGCAAGAAAGCATGCGCAAGCAGAA
>Ga0209553_1001733_pt1 | contig 10757 bp, 13 predicted proteins | sample LauGreFBDMM110DN_2_FD_188217 | JGI IMG/M metagenome (GOLD analysis project Ga0209553, IMG submission 188217) | Freshwater lake microbial communities from Lake Michigan, USA - Fa13.BD.MM110.DN (SPAdes) (version 2) | ecosystem: Environmental > Aquatic > Freshwater > Lake | place: Lake Michigan...
TATTAAACCTTGTTTATATAGGTTTTCATATCTAGATTTAATTTTACTTTCTATAGAGTGTTTTATATCTTTCTTGACGCTCATTTGTTTTCCTTTCTTGTTGGAGATAGCTTGCTCGTAAAAATAAGAAAATTACTATAAATGCAACTAGTGATACCATTTTTTAGTTTTCAATTCCGCTTAAAGCATAAGAAAAATGTGGTTTAGATAAAGGAACACATAATACATTGTTATTGAATGTACTACCATTTGCATCTGTATTGAGTTTGAAGTGGGCTTCAAATGCAGTATGTTCTTGTTCATTAATTATACCTAGTTGTAGATATAACATTAGTACGTATGCTTTTACATCCATTTCTTCTCGGAAGATATATGTTTTTTGTAGATACTCTGGGTTGTTCCACTTTATAGGTCTAAAACGGACAAAATTGCGACCGTTGTTGTCAGTACAGATATATGGACATAAACCAAAGGTTAGCATTAGGTTAAAGAATGAGTGTGGGTCACTGACTCTACATCTATTGGATATTTTTTGTAAACTCCACAAAGTAGTACTACTACATCTATTGGTATTGTTCCAGAGTAAATCTATAGCTTTTAGTATTTTTTTATGGTCTTCTACACTACTACAGAAAACTGGGTAAGCAGTATGGATTTCTTGTGTGCGTGGACGGGACGTATAGAGAGTAGAATCTTTATCCATTAAGCTTATCATTGCTTTGTTGACAACAGTAACCGGCGATTGCATAAGGAGATCATAATGCTTTGGGGTGGTCCACGGATATGGTGAATTCTTGGAGGCTTTACGGAATTTATCTACGTAGTTAGGTAGTTCTTTTAGTGTTCGGGTTACGTTTGTGTTTAGGTATTCTCTGGAGTATTTTTCTAGTAATGAGATTGTAATACAGTTATTAGTAGGGTCATATTCAATTGGAATATCTGTGTTTAGGGATGTTATGTTTCTTAGGTATTCACTTGGGGTCATTGGTGCTTGTATGTTTCTTACACCATACAACAAGATTTCTTTAATCTTGTCTACCATTTTTTGTCTTTGGTTTGAAGCATTTGATTCAAACTTGTAATAACCTTCTTGGATTAAGTAAAGAGCTTCTTTGGGGTTTTTAATAAGTGTATTTTTGTTGTCTCTTACATAGTACCAGTTAACTACACGTTCCCTATAGTTATATCGATTTATAAGTTCGGTGCTTTGTGTTATTAAGCGTTTTGTTGGTATATTAAACTCTACGGGGGGATGGTTTGTGTTCATTAAACCTAATGTGTTTGTTGCTGTATCCATGTAGAGGGAATCTGCATTTACTCTAAAGTGTTTTGTTACTAACCATTCAATTAAATCTTGTTTATGGTTTTGGTTAGGTGTTGGTTTAGGGCTAGGTATTGATCTAGAATCCCATTCTTTATCTAGTGTTATTTCGCCTATAGAAGGTGCTACTATTGGTTGATTCATTTTGTTAGTATCCGTTCTCCCCAAGGGGTGCTTGTTTCTGTTGTTAGTAACCAGAGTACTTTGTTTTTAGGTTCTGAGCCAAAGGAACCGTAACCATCTGTGTGAACTAACACAAGTGAGTTTTCCATCTTTTTTGCTTTTAGGTGGGCAAAGATAGGTTCAAAGGCTGTGCCACCTCCTCCTGTCATTTTTGGGGGATTCCATTGGTTTCCTTTGAGCCACATGGCTTCATGCACTTCAGCATCACAAGACATGAGGTAGACATCAATATCAAATGTTTTTTGAATACACTTGAGTTCTGTAATGGCTTGGGAGATTTGGGTATCATCCATACTTCCAGATGTATCTACTACATAGACAATAGGTTTCTTGTTTCTTTTTAAAACAGCTCCAGGGATTCTATATGCATAGCTTCCTTGGCGTCTATTGTAAGAGGAAAAACTAAAATCTTCTTTGCGTGAAGCTGCATATTCATCTTGCAGGTGCCGACGGAGCACTACGTTCCAGTTGGTTTTTGGAACAAGGTTTCCTAAGACTTCTCTGTCAATGCTAGTAGCAAGTTTGCCATACATTTTTGTACTTGTGGCTGCTGCTAAAGCTATTGATTTCCAATCTTTAGTTCCTGTTTTATTTTCTTCTTCTGTTATAGGATTACGTGCTTCTCTAACTTCTTTGTCTCCTTCTGTACTCTCACCTGGACCAAAGATTAAGTCTTGGTTTTGATTGGTTTTTGGTGTATTTGTCAGTAGTTTTTCGTACACTGCTTCGGAGGTGAGGTTTTGATACTCTTCTGAGAGTAAGGCACCTGAAATTACAGCACTATTCATTCCTATTTCATGAAAGATGTTTTGCAAGTCTTGGTTTATAACATAATCTGTGGCCATGTTCCAGATTTGGTGATTTTTTTGTTTTCCTCTTGCGTGGTGATTCATTGCTACATGCTGTACTTCATGTGCTAAGAGAAACACAATGTTTTCTTGTGTTAGTGTTTGTAGGAAGTTTGGGTTTATATACATTTTTCCTAGGGGTGTTATTCCTGCTGTAGGCACAGATGTGGAAAAAGTTATAGAACACCTTTCCATAATAAAACCCCAAAAGGGAAACTCTTTATAAAGCTGGAAGACAGCTTTGTTGAGTGCTTTCTCAATAGATGTATCCATGTTAGTTTTTACTTTCAGGTTAAGAGGTATTTGTTTTCGGTCATCCACTTTACAACAACTGGATTACGAATAACTTGGGTTGGTACTGCCGCTAGAAGTAATGAGATAAAGAGTGCTGTTAGTTCTGGTGAAAGTAAACGAGCTACTTTCATACCTTTACTAATCTTTTCAGGTGTTTTAATACACTTGAATGCTAGACCAACTGTAACTGCATAAGCTACAGAAGGTTTAATCTTTAGTTCTTCAATATGTTCATCATTCATTAAAGACTCAAGGTCTGGGAGATCTTTCTTTGCTTTTACATAGGCATCGAACTCAATTGCAGCTCCTTCTCCAATAGCTCCTGAAACACAGGTTGTAAGACCTACATTAAGCATCTTACTAACTGTGGCCCAGCTACGTGGAGTTGGGAAGTTTGCATACTCATTTGCTGATGGGGGTTGATACAGTAAAGGTTCTCGAAAGTTTAAGAAACCAATAACATCTTCGTTGATATTATTTTTAATAGCCCAGTTGGACCATTCTTTAATTTCTGGTTCGTATTGCAGGACTACAAATCTATTTAACAAAGGAGAAGGCAGACTGATGACAGCTGCTTTGTCTTCTGCTCGATTACAGCATGCCATGACCCACCAGTCTTTTGGAAGGATGTGTGGACCACATCTGCGGTCCAGCACTAACTGGAGTGCCGCATTCATGACGCTAGGTTGAGCTGTGTTGAGCTCGTCTAACAAAAGGACCCCTTTGCCCTCTGATGGCAAGAAGTCTGGCCTAGACCATTTGATGCCTGAGTCGGTGGGCATTGGCAATCCTCGAAGGTCAAGAGGATCGACCATACTTAGACGGAGATCAATGAGTTGATCTTCTCCAGCAGCTTCTTTGGCTGCTGCTGATTTTCCACATCCAGGTGGGCCAAACACAATACAAGCGACGTTTGCTTCTCTTAGTTCTTTAAGCGTTTGCGAGAGATTCATTTGGTTTTTGGTCTTTCTGTGAGGTTTGAATGAAGTTTGCTAATTCTGCGGCTTGAGTAATTAAGTTTTGAATATTTTTCAATTCGTCTGATTTTTGTCTCCACCATTCTGATGCATGGGGTTTGTCATTTAATACAACATGTTGAAGATGTGGTAAGTGTATAAACGCTTGGTTTATACTTTGGAGGGTTCCTGTTCCTTGTTGTAAAGCAAAGAACTCTTCTTCAGAAATCTCTAATTTCTGTATTAGTAACTCATTTGGAAAAATTTTATATTCCTTATTAAGGTGAAGATATCTTTGGATTTGTTCACTGGGTAGCAATAAAGATTGTCCTTTCTTTTGTTTTGTGTGGGGTTACTCCTAGGATTTGTTCAATGGCTTTGACTTTTTGTGACCATGGTATGCCTACATTAGGCTCTGATCTTATGAAGTTTACTCTTGTCCCTCTTGAATCGATGTTACTACTGGCCCAATGATAGAAAGTATCTTGTTCATTGTGGTACTTAATTAATATATCTCTACAATAAGAATATTGTACTTTATTACGTGGTACGCATAGTATTTGGTAGGTTTCAAGGACATTTTTAAATGTAGTCCATTGCAGCAGGGTATTGAGGTGATTTATCCATGGACTTGTTTTCATTTTATGTATGTGGTGGCTTGTGCTATAAGGGAACATACTACTAAATGGGTGGTTGGTTTCTTTTACGGTTCCTGGCATAGTGAAGAAGTCACGAAATGCTAGGTATTCGGCAGACCAAAGCATGTCTGTTGTGTGTTTAGACATGAGAGAAAGTGTTAAATTCATTAGTGGTGTTATTTTCTTGGGTTAGGGGGCAACCTAAGTAAACCTAGGTTGCCCCTTTTTACAGTCTGTGGCTTCTCAAAGAGACTTACCCTATTAAGAGTCCCACTCTTTGGTTCGGTACATATCTCTTTAAACTCTCATAGAGAAATCAGTGGATAAGACCTGGTATCCTAATGAACTAAAAGAAAGTTCAGATTAGGCCCTTACCATACGCCGTATAGTAGTTTTTGCTTCCAACAAGCGGACGCAGGAACTGGGTAAGCAGTTTGATCCAGAGGTTGTTGAAATTGTTGTCCAGCCATGAGGCTTAGCTGGTGTTTTAAGGAATTTAGGAGTCTCTGAGACTCTTGGAGTCTCAGTAGCAGGTTGTGTGTGTTGTTTAGGATTCATTGTTGAGAACCTTTCGTGTCATGAGTGCTTCGTACCATACGAATGAACAGAATGAGATAAGACAGAAGCTACCAACCCCAATGCAGGCCCAATCAAAGAATTGTTGTCCATTGCAGTATGGAGAGATAACTAAGAGAACTGATGGAACTACGAGCAATGCATATTGAATGAGTTCTGAGTTTTTGATGCTGGTGTAAAGATACTTGAACATTGTTGTTTTCTTTCCTGAATGTTGGTGTTAATAAAAGACCCACCTTGAGAGACAACCTGTTGTACTTACAAGTTAATTTCCCAAGGTGGGTTAGATTGACTCCATCTGAGGCACTACAAGAGTGCCTCAATAGCAGAGGGCATTTAGGAGTCTATTTCTGCCGCTCTTTAATTTTTACAGGTTTTTTTCCTGGCCTTTTTGGGGACTTTTTGTTCTGTGATTTTTTTGGTGGGGGTTCAGATATTAAATCCATTAATGCTTGGATTTGTAGGATTTCTTGTTCGTCTAAGAACTCGCAGAATTCTGCAAGAAATTGATTGAGACCTTCCATTTGCATCTCGGCTGCTAAGGATCGAGGAGTAATGTAAGGGAGCAGTGTTTTGATTCTATTAACTGTGTCTGATATTCTACATGTCATTTTATCTCCTTTGTTGTTTTTTTTCTTAGTAGGCTTGCCGGGACTTGAACCCGGATGAGGGTTAGCTCTGCGGATTTTAAGTCCGCTGCGTCTGCCAATTCCGCCACAGGCCTTGCGAAGCAGGCATTAAGTTTGGGTAGTTTTTTGTCATTACCCAGGACTAGGGCTCTTACCACTGCTACCTAGGGTAAGGGATTGAGCCCGTGAAGATTGGTCCTAGGGCTTAGTTTGGGATAAGCCCTAGGTTTGCACCAACTTAACTTTCTGACCCAGTCGAAGGGTAGACGTTATCTATAGATAAGTCCAGAAAGTAGAACGTGAATAGATTAGTGCGTCATTCAGCGTCCTGGAGTATTTTACAAGTTTCCAACTTGATCCTAGAAGTCTAGGTCCTATCCTTCCCTAAGGTTGGAAGAGTCTAAGCTCTTTTCGGACTATTCCACAATGAAGTGGTATTGTTTGTGGTACCATTCCTGGGATGGAGATACCTTTGGGTTTGTGGGTGTTGGATACTTTACGAGCATATAGGGTCTTAAAGTAATAACACCAGACTTACCCCTTTGTCACAGTATAGGTTCCTAGCCAATGCTGCAGGCATCCTGTGAGAGGATACAATCGTTTAATGTGCTTGCTTCCCGTGTCGTGAGAGTTATGAACTCTCGGCCGTAGCCTAATCCACGAGTCACTGTATTTTTTACGGTACGCCCCGCACTGGGCCAACTAACCTAAGAAGAGAATCTCTGGTTTCCGAGAGTCTCTTGTAGGGAAAAAAGCAGGTCAGGGGTTCCCCCATGAGAACCCCTGACCACATTTCAAGCTAACTTCAAGCCTCAACAGGCAGCTCAGGCAGCTCAGGCAGCTTTTCAGCCTCCAAAGCGGCTGCCACCTCGGCCGCAATGCGCTTCTCGAGCTCCTTGCCCAAGATAAGAAGCTGATTAAGAGCGTTCGTTTCCATCTCTGGGGTGCTCTTAGGGCTACTTAGGGTACCGTTGTACCCCGCAATGCGGCGTTCAATCCATCCAGACGTGCCATCGTCTGGTTTAGCGGCCTTATTATCTTTCCACGTAACTGTGGAGCCGTGTGCCTTCAGCCAATCCTTATGTTTTTGCAACATATTTACCATTTCTAAGTCTGTTGGGTAACATGCTAGCCGAAGTGGTTAGCCAAGTTTGCCAGACTTGTATCAGCGATGGGCCGAGGGCCGCCGAGTGCCCGGAGCCGAGCCACACAGGGCCACCAGAAGACACGCAGGGCGCTCCGTGAGGGCGTGGGGTATCCAGGGAGCCTCCAAGAGACACGAAGGGCGTACGGAGGCGGCAGGCGTGGATTGGGACCGGCACCCTACGAGGAGTTTGGGCTACGGAGGCGGTAGGCGCAGGCTGATCTCTACGTCTTAGGTACGCAAGCTCTATGTCTACCTACAACCTAAGGATCTCTAGTATATCTCTTAAATATATATATATAATATATTATTAAGATAACCTAAGACCTTAGGTTTATCTATAATACTTGGTTATCGGGAACCAAGTATGGAATGTTAAGGCTTAGACTCAGTGTTACCTGAGCCTAAGCGGATCGAATCAACAACATCTACCTCAAAATTTGAGGTGATGCACCGCCTTCCAGTCCACGTCCATCCTGAGGAGTGGAAGCTCCAACAACTGTTGGACTGGCGAAGGACTCGAGAACAAATTCTCCTCCTCCATGGCCCAGTTCTTCTGGGTCCACGTCATAAAGGCTGGAGAAATCCCGTAACCATCGTGTAACCCCAAGAAGGGGATCCCTGCCTTCATCGCCGCCACTGCCACCTTCCCCAACGTACTGGCTTCCATGGCATGTGTGATCAACGCAAGCCATGAGGTTGGCGTCTGAACGAGGTTACCAATGGAGACCTTGGCTACAAACTTTTCTCCATTGACCCAAGCCTTGACTTTTTGAACAAGGTCGTTTGGGCTCTTTACAAGCACTCGGGGGGTGATCTGACGTCCACCCACATTGGTAGTGTGGGTGATCCCAGCCTTCTGGGACCGCTCGAGGAATGCTCTGGTTAAGGTCCCCATGCTGTTGACATGGGGGAATGATGCTGCAAAACCCTTGGTAGCTGCCTTAGCAGCCTCGAAAGCAGCCTCATGGGCTGCTTCAAACGATTGTCCTTGAAAACAACTAGAACCTGACGCCATCAGCTTCCAACGCTGTTTGGCCTTCGTAAGAATCTCGGGATCTTCGAGATCCCCAGGGTTCGCTTTGAACCCAAGGAATCGCCAACGAACTGCTTCGGCTTGGGCCCCGTAAATCATCGGGGTGATTCCTGCCTTCAGGTACTGCAACGGCATATTGCAATACTTCGCAATCAAGGCGGGGACTGCTTCCCCATCAAACATAGTCGAACTGACTGCTTGTCGATCAAAAGCCATGAGGCCTTCGTGAGCCAAACCGTCCGTTCGTCCGTCAGCCCAGACGATGATACCAGTCGAACCCGTTTTGCGTACTTCCACATACGCAAGTGCCAACCGCAGGCGCCCCCACCACTTCTTAGTGGTAGGGCCTTCCTTCAGAAGGAGATTTACATCTTCTTCTGGACCAACCATGTTAAGGTTGGCCACTGTACACGGCTGGGGAGATGCAAAGTCCACAGCGTGTCTGGCTTCCTTGGGCCAGAGCTTCATGCACAATCTAATGTACTCTGCGTTGATTCTCAACGGGGTTGCCCCCAAAGCCTGAAGCACTGGATCTCCGCTGAGTGGGGCGTTTCGCAGGATTTCCTGCGACTTACCCGCCCCGATCATATGATGGGACCGACCATCAAAGGTCACCTTCCTCCAGGTGATTGATCCATCAGCCAATCTGCGCTGCAGCTCACCAATAGGGTCTGGATAACCCTCCTTGGTGAGCTTGTCAACATAATAACCTAACGTAACTTCTTGCATCGTAGCCCCATTTCTGCCCGAAGGCAAAACCCAAACTAGCCTAATAGAAACTGTAGGCTTAACAGTCCAACACGAAACCATGTTGGCTTAGGCTCAGTGTTACCTGAGGCTAAGCCAACACCCTAGTTACCTAGGGCGTGGCCAGTGCTTATGTATATAAGTATCCTTGATCCGCTTTAAGATCATGGTATTCCGTCCACAGGTCGTGATACTCTTCGATCAACGCATCAGATACAACTTCGTTTAAATCTTTACGACGCAGAGATGCTTGTATCTCTGCACCCCTAAGCTCAATAGCTTTGATTCGGTCTTGGTTTTCAGCAATGCGGGCAGTGCGGGCAAATTCTTTGCAAACATCATCATTGCATGTACAGCAACTATATTCTCTCTGTGATTCCGGACTGATCAATAGTCCATCAAATGAATCACAGTAGTGGTATCCCTGCGCCAACTCCTCTCTTGTTAGGTCTCCAAACTCGCCTTGCTCTTCAACATCCTTGCAGAGCTTTTTGTATCGCTCCTGCCCCATCACATAAACCTTATCACTACTCATACTAACTCCTTTCGAGCTAACACTAGTCTAAAAAGGTAGACTTAAACCTCCAGCTATGCTGGCTTAGGCTCAGTGTTACCTGAGGCTAAGCTAACATCTCTATTGAGAGAATATCTACTTAGAGAATCTCTTACTGCGGGTGCAGTTCAGGGCTTGCATGCTAAACGCTAATAACTTATTTATCAGCATCACTACCGTCCTTTCTCCAGTTGTTACACTGGTAAAAGCCCCCCAATCCGTTAGGACAGGAGGGCCGGATACAAAAAAGATTCCAGTTACAGTGCTTGCAACCGCTTCAATTCCTTGATTCCAGCAGCCTCGGACAAAATGGCATAGTCCTCTCGGCGTTTAGTCATGATGGTATGAGCCACATCCTTGGTTTTCTCCAAAGAGTACCCGTGCATCAGTGACCAAGCAAAAAACTTCTTCATCTCTGTGGCCTCGCCACTAGAGAGAGGAGAGAATTTGGCTTCCTCTGCCCAAACGACATGCCAATTTCCTCCCAAACCTGCTGGGTAAGAAACTGACTCACTAACAACACTGACTGATTGGTTACCACACATGGGTAACCTCCTTTCTATAAACAGGGTTTAAGAGAACCCTATACTCCCCACATGAAACCATGTGGAAAAGCCCTCCAATCCGTTAGGACAGGAGAGCCGAATGTAGTTCCTACCATTAATTTAATGGCAGGAACGAATTACTACAGGCGCATGGCCTGTGTTCGCTCGGACTACGTGGTAAAGTTCTTCAAGGGTATTAGCCCTAAAAGATCTCCACGTTTCGTCTTCACATAAACAAACAAAAGTGAGCATATTAACTCCTCTCTCCAGCTTAGTGCTGGCTTAGGCTCAGTGTTACCTGAGGCTAAGCCAACACCCTGCCCGAAGGCAGGGGTGGCTACTGTTACTGTCCGCACTCATTGACAGTTTCCGGCAATTCGTAGATGTCTTGATTGACATCTACGTCTGGGCCGCCAGCTTTGCAGAAACAATAAACAAGCGAAACAATGATAACAAACAGACAGAAAATATAACATGCCTTTCGCATATTAACTCCTTTCTCCAGCTTAGTGCTGGCTTAGGCTCAGTGTTACCTGAGCTCTAAGCCAGCACCCTAGTTACCTAGGGCGAGGCCGAATGAATACAAAAAGAATTTCAGTACGGATGATTTGGATTTTCCATTCTAGCCTTTGTCCAACCAGACCACTCTGCATCTTTTGCAGCAGTGTCTTTACCTACCGAAAGCTCCGGCCATGCTGCCCTAGCTTTCTGATCTACAACCCATGCTGCATGTTCTGCAGCTCTGCGCTCGTTCTCTAAGATCTGATCACATTGTCTTTGACAATATTGTTGGTATGCAATTGCCGCTTGCTCCTCCTCTACCGTTTCTGCGGTTAGATCCTCTTTGTCCAATGCTGTCACCAAAGCCTTAAGCTTTGGTGGGTTGTCCTTCGTGCGCCAACTCAGAGCTACCTCCAGCGACCTCCCGATCTTGATCCGCTCTTCACGGATCAACATGAGAATCTCCCACGCTGAGAGATGAGCGAAATCGGTTGGCAAAGGCGTCGGAGTCGGCACTGGTCCAAAGAGTCTAACAAGTGCTGTCTTTATAGACTCCGCTTCCTCCGCCTCCGCCTTGTTCCGCTTGGCCCTCGTGGCCTCGAAGCGTTGTTGTGCCACCCATTGGCACAATCCAACCAACACGATACCGATGCAGATACTGATGATAACGATGATGCTGATTGCGAGGATACTCATGGTGATACTCTATTCTGCCCGAAGGCGTAGAAGTTGCGTCCAGCAATTACAGAGAGTAATTGCCTTCAAGTCAAGGGGGTACGGGGGGAC
>Ga0209553_1001734_pt1 | contig 10755 bp, 13 predicted proteins | sample LauGreFBDMM110DN_2_FD_188217 | JGI IMG/M metagenome (GOLD analysis project Ga0209553, IMG submission 188217) | Freshwater lake microbial communities from Lake Michigan, USA - Fa13.BD.MM110.DN (SPAdes) (version 2) | ecosystem: Environmental > Aquatic > Freshwater > Lake | place: Lake Michigan...
GTTTTGACCCTGCTGTCGGCCGTAACTATGATTTCATGGCAATTCGTTTTCCGCTAGATTGACTCCATACAGGTAATCAGCCTTGAGCCAACTTATTAGCGGAAACAGAATTGTTCGCGGCGGACTGTACGGAGGATCGTGATATTGATCGCCAAATGGCCGCGACCAGATCACGGCCCCAGTGCTAGCAGACCAAGCAGCAACTCCGGCTGCTGCTCGCCAAGTCGGCGTTTGTGTTTCGATCTTAATTTGATCTTTTACGAAGTAACTATTTAGCCTGAAATTCTGCGTCAAATATGCCTGCGAGAATTTGCTCGGTGCTCCAGCAAAATGAATCAGTAGCCCTTTTTCTAATTGCGATATTGTGTTGACGCTGGCGGCTGTCGGCTCACCGAACGGCCACACCTGCACGCTCGATCCTACGCCTGCTGTGTTTTCGCCGATTGCATTTATCAGTGCCGTGTTAATCTGTGCCGCCGTTGCGTGCCAATCAATCCACGCAGTAATGATTTGCGGATTGTCAGTAGCAGTGATTGGATTTCTGCCAAGGACAAAACGGAACTGCGTCCCCGTGTGTGCGTGCGTGACAACTGCGGTGTAAAACGTGTGAGCGTATGTTTTTGCAGAAGTTACCCCAAACGGAGGAGGAGTGGGCGAAGGCGGATCATAATTAAAATACTCCGACGAACTTGGATTTGGATTATTTAAATATCCATACACCTGCGTTGCATCTGCATGACGGATCTCTCCCTCAAGGTGCATCGTCGTGCTGCCGACTTGGTGCATCTGCCCATCCAAGTGATAGTAAAATTGGAGTGGTGGAGTGTTATAATCAGACGTTGAAAACAATCTCGTAATACGATTGAACAATCGTTGCGTGTGATCGTTGTACAGCATGCGCGTGAGGATACTAGGACTTGATATTGAAATGCTTGTGTTATCAAATTCCGTCACCACGCCAGTAGTCACGGCGATAGTTGCTCCAAACAATGATCTCGTTGGATTTGCAGAACTTATCCTCCGATTGAAACTCATCAGCACGTTGCCGTTTTCGAGTCCCGAATTATAACCAATATTTATTGATCCACCGCATGATGTTTGGCTCACCTTGCACCACGCTAACGTCCACGTCGTTGAGACGTTCCAACACTCAAGAGTTTGCCCCCGCGCATCGGGAAAACCACCTGTGCCTATGATATTATTGCCCGGCCCTGCACTTCCATTGCCGCTCCCGTACCAGTCATTAGAAACACCCATAGCTCCTATCGCCGGAGTTCCGAATGCTGGAAACGCCGGAGCCGTTGGAGTTAGCGCGGAATTTGCGGGAAACACAGACGAACCTTTTGAGATTCCAAAACCAAACAGATAACCAACCGTGCTCGTTAGTAGTCCTGTCGATGTGCTGTAGACAAAAAACACAGAGGCTGTTGGCCTGTTTGTTGATGCTCCAACGACGCTAAACAGATCGGCATCAATGCGTTTAATGTCTCCTGCTGCAACTGACCAAGTGGCCGCAACGGTGATCGGCAGCAATGGCCAAGGCCCTCCCGTAACAGTCGCTGACACACAATCTGCTGTCGCCTCAAAAAGTAGTTTTACCGCTGCGGCTGTCGCATTATAGTTGATTGAAATTGTTTCGTTGCTCGTCCGCGTTTTAAGATGAATCTGACCCGCATTATTGCCGTGTGCGTGCAGCTTGTACGTTTTGTTAATCGTATTGGAAGAAAAATCTACAAACTCAATTGAAGGCCGCAGTTGTCCACTGATCGCATAATCGCCGCCGCTTAAACCGATCCCGGCACGTTGGTTTGTATTCCATGTTTCAAAAAAAAGTTGCGTCGGAATTTCTTTAGTAAACCAGCCAGCAATTAAGGTGCTAGTAATGACAGCACCTGTAATTGAATTCAATTTTGTTAGGTATAATGATTCAGAACAATTCGCCACGCACGTTGATGCGTTCCGATTGTGTGCATCCATTCCAATCGTCGATAGCGGATAACTTGCGCTCGATTCGAACATCGGACAACTTACGACATATTTATTTTTAAGTGCTGATGTATCACCTTCGATTGCTGTGATCGCATCTAAGCCGTAGTGATGCGAGTACATAGCAGCAACGCCGTACTCCCATTCGGTGACGCCGTCGACGATTGATATTGCCTTAATGTTGATCGGCCTCAACACCCTATGATTGCAGTTGCAGCAGCGACCCGATTGCATCACACAGCCTCACAATCAGCCGCGTATATTTGCCACTCGCCATCAATAAATTCAACTTTGCAAATCGTTCCTGTCGTGTATGACAGATACAAGCAGCGATTAGTAACAGTGAGATTCATTGCCGTCTCAACCATATCGCCGTTTTCGTCTCGTTCCCAAACTGAGAACGTCGCCGTGCTAGGATCATCATTGAACGTAGTAGCGACTGCTAACGCTCCATCAAGTTTTCCCTGATAGCGACGTTCGCCGTTCGTCCATCGTCCGCGTGACGATCCGGGATTTTGCAGCATGCGCGAAACTTCACGCACCGTCTTTGCGATTTGCTCAACCGCTTTTGGCCCAAAAACGATTTGCTCTTCAGCCATAACTTTTACGCCGCGTAATGAATAATGCGAACGTCACTCGCCGCCGTGTCGGAAATCATGAACAGACTTTTGCCAGTTTCTAATCGTAGCGGCCCAGCCGATTCTCCGTACAGCATTCTGCCTGTGTAGACAGTCGTGGCGACTCCCCACTTGACAAAGTTTGCCGTTGAAATGTTGATCATCAACAGTATGCCGTTGTTCGTGATGTCCGTAAACACCGGCGTTTCTTCAGTCGTGCCAATTGAAATGATGCCGTCATAATGCCGCTTCAATGTCTGATCGAGTTTTTTTTGCCACAACGCAAACGCATGCACGTTGCTAGTGTTTGCAGAGTCTGTTCTATTCAGTGCGATCTGAAAAGTTATTTCATTGGCCATAGATCACCTAGACGAAAGGAATGACTGAGAATGTATCTGTTTTGTAAATCGTAAACGATCCATAGACCGCTGTTGCTGACGTTGGATCTGACAACACTAAACCGGAACCGTCAAGCATCACTGGCGTTGTAATTGGAGTGCCGTCGTCACTAACGATAGCTTTGCGATACACGCCGCTAAGATACCGAAATCCAACGTCAAGCGGCTCCAGAATCCAACCGTCGCGACGAAGATGAATATCAATCTGCACTGACAGGAAATTGAATGCACCTCGCACCTGTGTGCCGCTGATAGAAATCCGCTGCACCTTCGCTACACCGATTTCATATGTAACACCGAGCACCGTGAAGGCATCACTGTTTACAACATCTGCGTAATCCAAAAGCCACAACGGAGCCGTCAGCATGTTTTTCGATACTGTAATAACTCGCCTGCTGTCGTCCATCATGTGAGGCGGATCAAAGATGTCACCTGCTGAATTCACAATGCCGTAACCGTCGACAGTCGTTTCAGCTACCTTTTGATATTGCTCAGTCGATACTGTTATTTTTGCAGGATCGTCAGTCGGGTTTTCTTTTAATTCTTGTTCCGACGAATACTCGGCCGTGACAGTCCAGCCTTTCCACGGATCTGAATTTGTAACGCTCAGCGACCTGCACCACGCACTCGAATCGTCAGGGTAGACTGATCCAATCGAAGGAAGCGAAGCATGCGAACCGACACTGTAGACACCCTCAGCCACTGTGCTAGTAGTCAGTCGAAATGCACGCGAATACGAACGCACTCCAAGCGTATTGGAGCCTGTGCGTGAACCTGTGATTTCGCCAAGATAGCTGACAGTCATTCATATACCTTAAGAATTAAAACTCAGCCGCAAAAACTAACTTAGGAGGCTTGTTAGCCTTAAGTTCTTTAACGAGTTCTTTCGTCTGTTTTTCCGTTGCAGCGACTACAGGATCTTTGCCACCCATCATAGATTTCACAATCGTCGAAAACGCTTCGGCAGAACCTCGCTGCATAACGCCGGCAGATTGCAATTGTTTTGCTTCAGGAACACTACCGACTGTCGGATCTAATACCGAAGACGGAGCAAGCACGTTAGTTTTGTTTGCTTCCATTTTATTCGCTGCATCACGTTTTGCTCTCGACTCCTCGTTTACTTGTAGAGCATCACTCACGTCAGTCATGACTTGCGTCGTCTCAGCACTTAATTGAGGCATGACAAAATCAGTCAACGCCGTCATCTGTTCAGATTGAGTAGCCTCAATGTTTAACACTTCATCCGACAGCCCAAGCTGAAATGCGATTTCCTCACCTAATTGCATTCCCGTATGATTCACAGAATTCAATAAATTGCGCATCATTTTACCGAGATTTTCGATCATCGTTCCGGCGTTGGCGGCAAGCCAGTCAAACGCAGCCTTACCGAATTTCGGTATGTCTTCAAACAGACCTTCCCATAATGTGCTCATGTCATTCACTACGACAGCGGCAACAGTTAAAACGTCTGTTAAGTAATCCTGCGTTTTAGTCCAGAACGAACCGGCCATATCAAGAGCAGATGCAAAGGCTTCCGCAATGCCGTCGATATACGGGATCATCGACGCTACTGATTCAGCAGCTTGCTGAAACACCGGAGCAAACTCGACCGCAACACGATCAACGATTGCACCGAACGAGGCTTTCATTTTCTGAATCGCATCGTCTGCCGCAGCAGCTTTTGCCAGATCCTCATCACTCAACCCGATGCCAAGTCCCTCCGCCTCTTCAAGCAATCCATTCAACTGCGACACGCCGCCAGCGAATAGTCCTGTCATCTCTAGACCGGACTTGCCAAACAACTCTACAGCCGCAGCCGCTCGCTGCGACTCTGTCGGCAGTTTTGCAATAGCTGCTCCGATCTTCGCAAACTGCTGTTCCGGCGACAATGTTTTTAGATCGTTTGCTGATATTCCAAACTCAGCCAACTTGGCGGCAGCTTGTTTGCTACCGTTTGCTGCCTCTCCAGACAGCAGCGTCATCTTCGACAATCCTTTTTGTAGCGTCTCGACACTCACGCCAGACTGATCGGCAGCGTATCCAAGTCGTTGCAGGAACGCTCCAGACAAACCAGTCTGTGCTGCTTTGTCTGCGATTCCTGCAAGACCGCCAATACGATCGCCGAGAATAGCGACTCCAGCAACTCCAGCACCGACAGCAGCAATCCCAATTCCGCCCAGTACTTTACCGCCAGCGTTTACAGCTTTGCGTGCGGAGGTGCCAAACGAAGACAGCGCAGATTTTGAATCTTTCAAACTGCTTTTTAGCTTCGAATTGTCCCCCGATAAATTGACAACTAAATCATTTGCCATTGTCAGCCCTCCGCATGGTTTTCAGCGCAGTCATATCAACTTCGTCATCGTTGGGATTGTCGCACGCTAAATAACTCGAAAGGCTTTTGACAAGTTCGCTAAACTCGCTAGCTTCAATTGTCTTTGCTGATTGCATGGCCATCAAGTGGGCGGTGTTAAACGCCATTCGCAAATCCATTCTACGCTCTCCGAACGGAGCTACATAAAACATTGCAACCTGTGCAGCCCACTCGTAAGCAGTGTGCTCATTTTTTATGTTCCACCAATCAAGCCTACCAACGGAACGACCAAGCTCAGCAGCGAAGCGGGCTTCGTCGTCCCGTGTCAGTTTTTTATTAGCTTCTCCTGCGACGGCGGTCCGTTTGATAGCCCGATGATTTTGTTTATCAGTTCAGTTCTTGTGTCTAGTGGCAGATCAATTTCAGACAAAATGCGAGCACCGAACTCCTTGGCAGTTTCTTCAACAGACTTCGTGAACACTGCTGAGCCGTCTTCATTTAAAACTGCACAGCCTATCGTGAAACCGATGCTCGCATCTTCATTTCGAAACTCTTGTACAGCAGCCAATTCAGAACTTAGCATCGATCTAAGATGAATTGTTTCGCCATCAATCTGAAACGGATAGAAACGCCGCTTTGTCAGCTTCGAAATCACGGACATCAAATGTCATCCTCATCGTTTTCATTAGCTGTTTTCGCAGCCTGATAGGCATCCCAGTTCGGGCCTGGCTTATATTGCAACTTTGCGTCGTAGCCAAGAATCACGCCAGCCCGAAATAGCTCCCGATCGTCTGGCAAGTTGATGCCAAGATTGTCCATCTGATAATCGACTTGCAGCACGGCGATTTGAGTGGCATTGAGATTCAACGCCCTCGCACACTCATCGTCAGCCGGTTGTGCTTGACCTGTGCGACACAGTGCCAATGCTTGCGGCCCCGTGAACTCGCTGCCTGTTTTGAAATAGGCAACGAGTTTTCCGTCTTTCCGTTTTCGCCATGACACCGGCGGATGCAACTCTGTCAGCTTCGACGTGTCTGCATCCTGATCAAGAACCAATTTCGCTAGCATTATGACGGTGCCCCAGAACATTCGATCGAGTAAGAAATGCCAACGCCATCAGCCATTGCCACAGTGATGTCAGCACCGAATCCAGCACCGATATAAATCTTCGAAGTCGGCGTAGTGTCTGTGTATGTCACCTTGAAATTTGTTACGACTGGAGCCAAAATCAATGCAAGAAACGCCAGCATTACAGTGTCATCAGGATCGTAAAATCCATCAGCACTGATTGAGTGAGGATCGACGTAGCCTGTCGGTGCTTTGGTTTTGCTCGCGATGCCATCGAGCGTCGTAGTGTCGAACGTTTCAGACTTTTCACCGCTGAGTGATATGCTTTTCAGTTGTGGAATCGCCGTATAAACGGAACTGATTTCCATCGCTAGCACGGTGCCTTTTGATTTAATTTTGACAGCCATTTATCTCATCCCTTCAAGTTTGGATAATTCTTTTTTGAGCATCAACGCACCGCGTTCAATCATGTATTTGTTCTGCTGTCCTCTTGATTTTGTGGCAGCTTGTGCTGCTAGTCCAGGCTGCATCGCTGGCATTGTTCCTGTGTTGTGTCCAGCCCTCGCATTTTGTCGCACGGGTTTGCCGAGCACCTTCCCGCTCATCCTTCCGCCCGTCGTTCGCTTCTTCGTTCCAGCAACCCACCAATGAATGTTTGTTGCAGATATTCCTACGCCGCCTTTTTTGTTTCCCTGTCGGTTGACTTTCTTTGGCTCGTTTTTCTTTCGCTTACCGACACCGAAACCAACAAGTGCCTTAATCATGTTTTTATTGATCTTGTGCTTGAATCGTGCCCGCACTCCTTTGCGACCTTCCTTCACTTTGTTGCTTGTGTCTTTCTTCATTTGCTTGCCGATAACATTCAGCTTCGCACGAACCATAGCCCCAAGTATTTTCTCCGCTGATTTGTTTTCGAAAACGCTCATTTTCTTCAAAAGTAAATCAAGACCTTCAACGACCTCGCCACCCGACACCGCAGTCAACGCTACGCTGGCCATTTAGCTAGCCTCCACCTCAACACGCAGCACGAGGCTCGCTACAAACAGCCAGCTCTGTTGCAGAATGCTTTTGATTGGTACTTCTATCGGATCAATCTCCGCGTCCCAAACTTTTACACGCCCATCGGATGAATCGAAGTTATTCACTCGCTGATAGATTTGCCGAAAGATTAGTTTCAACTGATCGATTTCATCGCTGCTGACAGATGAAACTTTCTTCCGCATCCAGATGCGAATCTGATGAGTGCTTCTGTCCTCCACGTCGAGAGTCTCAACCAACTGCTCTTCTGTTTCACTGACGACATCGACACGCAATCCAGTGACTTCTTCGAGCGGATCAATAATCAATGCACCATACCTTGCGACAACATCTAAGTCATAAGATCCGCCATCGTTGATCTGATCAACAATCGCTGACATCGCTTCGGAACTCGGTGCTATTGTGACGGCCATTTATCCAACCTGCTTAGTATGAATTCGCGTCATCTGCTGACTGATTCTGCGATATACTTTTTCGCTGACTGTTGGCTGCACTTCGTAAGTCAACCCGTCGCCAATAATCTTGTCACCGCGTTCAGGAGGATCGTAGGGCAGTCCTGTTGTCAGGCAGATAAAATCTACCGGCCTGACTTCAATTTGCACGCCGTTTGCAAGATCCATAATCATGCTCTGGCCTACTGATTTTCGCAGTGTGATTGTCGTAGTTGTCACGCCTCGAAGGTAGACGAACGAACTACCAGCTTCCGCAAGCAGTTCATTCGTCATGTCTCCGATAGCGTCATCAAAATCAGTCGCCATAACTTAGCTCGCGACCAGCGGCAGTGAATACCACTGAGTCGCGGAAGACGCGATCAGTGTGATAGGCATTAAACCAGTCGTTAGTGACAACGCACCACTAGCACTCAAGCCATTGATTGTGGAAGAAGCCTTCGGATAGACTTTCAACACGCCTGCCGTTAATCCCTTGATTATCACAGTAGCACCTGGAACTGCGACCGGAAGAATGACGCCCTTTGTGCCGTCAGCACCAGTGACCAGATTCAATCCTGATGTCAATTGAGCCGCGTCAGAAATCAGTGAACCTGCTGCCGTAATCGAACTGACAGCAAGCAAATTCGTTTGTTTATTGAGATGCGTTTTTCCAAAGTCATCACCGCTGGCAGCCGTCTCAACGCAGACTCCCGCGTACGTTCCAAGACCAAGCTGATTCGCTGCACCTGTGCCTGCTGTGCCGCTGTCAGGATCTCCTGTCGGATTCCAGTGAACGGGCAATCCTCGCACCCAAGCTGCTGTAGTTTTCGGCAGTTTGAAATTGCCATCGACTGCAAGCGAACCCTGCTCGTTGGCTGCAATGTCTGTGACTGCTACTCCAACGATTCCATTCAATACAACAACGTCGCCACCGACCACCGCACCGCTTGGCGTGTAGTCGATCGCATCAGTTGCTGAATACGTTTGTGCCGGAACCTGTGCCATCTTCGTAACTCCAAAAAATCATGTTTTAAGAAATGCCGAGCGACACACGCCGCCCGGCTTATTGTGTCACGAAGTGACTATGCTGCACCCTTGCTCATCAACGCATTGAGGTAATCACCGAGGTCACAACCAAAGTCGTGATAGCCACGGAACTGAATCCCAAGCGTGTTAAAATCTGCGTCTGCGTTTTCGACTGTCGGCGTTTCCTGACCATTTAGAAACGACACGACGACAGGCGAGCCTGCTGCTTTGTCGCCAAGTAAATACCAAGCTGTCGTGCTGTAACCGCTGATTGAAGAATCAGACAATTGATTCGCGACGATTGGCTGATAACGGCCTGAATAGATGTTCGCGTCAGACACCTTGACGGCTGCCAAATTCCGAGCAACGTAAAGCTGTTCTGCAATCGTTTCCAATTCAGGAGGTACGAGCACGAACTTCGGTGAACCTGACATTCGCTTGGCACCATCAGCAGCAGGGCTTGTGCGTTGACGCCAACCCTTCACGCCGAGGCCCAAACCGACGCCATCGGTGCCGAGATTCGTTGTTGCACCTGTAATGTAATTCGTGCGAGTTGCCGTAAAAATCGTCGCCAGATTACCGAGGAAGGTAGTCCAGAAAAGATCATTCAGTTTGCTTGCTGCACCGCGACCGATTCGATTTCGTAAATCGTCGAACGCACCAAGATCATCATTGATAATGTCCTGCCGTGTCAGGCTGAACATCTTGGCATAGGTATCAACTTGGCGAGTGTATGACTCCTCGCTGATTGTACCGTTTTTGATTACTCCACCCGGCCCCAGCTTTTCATACTTCATGTTGTCCAGCATTCGATAGCTCGTGACAGTTTTGAAGTCGCTAACGGATTTTGTCTGAGCGATCTCACGCCATACCTGATCTTCTTCCATGTAGCCGTCAAGCAACTCTTTATTGGCTACGTTGCTCAGAATTCCAGGCAAGGAAATTGCAGTAAACGCCGCTTGCAATTGCTGACCGTTTCCGCATGAATAGGTTAATACTTCGCGGATATTACCGGCAGAAATTTTCATTCCCGGTGTCATGCTCATGCCGTTCGCTGCGGCAGCCATCAGCACGATTTGCTGTAGACCGATGCCGCGTTTGAACTGACTATGAGCAGCTTGCAAAGTCTTGTCGTCGAATTGCTTTTCAACGTCCTTGATTTTGCGAGTGACACACATTGCCGCTTCGAGAACTTGCGGCAGATTTTCGACAGCACTTTGTGCTCCGCCGAAGCTTGTAGTCCGAGCACCCATCGCCTGAATCTGTTTGGCCTTCATTACTTCTAGTTCGACTTTTTCAATTGACCAATCTTGCTCAATTGCTGTCGCTGCGATGTTTGGAAAACCAAATGCCTTAGCTTGGATTTCACCGCTTTTGCGGATCATTGCAGCCTGTAGTTTTCGTTCTTCGTTCAGTCGTGCTTCGATTGTCACTGCGTTTGCTCCTGCTGATACTGGTGGTGGAATTACTGGAGCCACTGGAACAGCAGCGGCAACTGGTGCTACTGCGGCAGCAGATGCGGCAGGAGCTTGTGAGACAGCCGCGTAAGCTGTCTGTAAAACTGCCACGGCCTCCGGTGTCAACGTCGAAACATCAAGGCCAAGACTCATCAACCAATCTTCAAAAACCATGGCCGCAGCCCCTTTCAAAAAACGACGGGCTGATGCCGCCAAATTCACTGTTGTTGAACTGTCCGCCCCCATTGGGAGAACACTCGTTTCACGCAACACGGCACGCCGTGCTATTGTCACTGGCCCGACAAATGTCTGACCGTTTGCCGTTGCCGTTTGACCGGCTGCAATTTCTTCTGACTCGATCACCATCGCACCAATCGACGCCTGCCATGTGTGACCTGCTGCCGATTGTGCGAGCACCTGTAA